>OGJH01000123.1_pt1 | contig 96351 bp, 68 predicted proteins | sample 1572021 | NCBI WGS metagenome assembly OGJH01 (sample SAMEA2582098, study PRJEB24529) | metagenome | biome: Human gut stool | place: China | collected 2011
CGGCTATCGATAGCATCGAAGTGAACAAGGTAGGTAAAGTTCGTCGCGCTAAATTGTATTACCTGCGCGCTCTTACTGGTAAGAAAGCTAGAATCAAAGAAAAAAGAGTTAACAACTAAGCTGAACTCTGAGATTCGAAATAAAAAAGAGGAAGTTCCGGTAACGGAATTTCCTCTTTTTTATTTCAAGCCATCTCTCTTCCATACTTTTGTCATAGCGAGCATTTGAACATAGTGACACCAACCTGCTGGTATAGTGTCACCATTCTGCCGGTATAGTGTTACCATACCTACCGGATACTGACAGTATGTGATCAGGATAGTGTCACCATCGCAAAAGCCTCTATTGTTCGATTGGCAACAATAGAGAAAACAGAATTCAATGTCCCATTTTTAAGATTTCCACTATTAATAAACAGAGAAAAATCTGTGTTTCAGACAAATTATTGTATAAAATCACCTATAAATATGCAATATATAACTACTTTTCTGCATAAAACCAAAGCAATATGCAAGTTTTCAAAGGATTAAAAAGTGGTTTTGGTTTTAAAGGAACGAGGCGTTGGTTTTAAAGGAACGGAATCTTCCTTTAAAACCAAGTTCATTTTACCCAAAGATTATTACAAACTCATCTACTTTCAGACGATTTGAATTCTATTTCAACTCCTGCCCCCAACATTCAACAAATATCATTTTGTTTACATAAAAACAATATTCTCAAATAATGTATTATTAGTAAGTGCACAAACAGATCAAATAAATAGCAAAACACGAGATATACAAGCATAAAGAGAACCATAGATGCGAAATTTATCGGTTATTCATGAGCGGACCAGGAATTGATGTTTTTTTAGCAACCATAGACGCATAAAATGTTCTAAAGTCTATTTCGAAGAAAAGATTCGTTTTTCCATATAAGTACCTATCACCTACCTCCCCACTTTATATATTGAAAAATAGTACATTGTTTTGTTTCTCAATACATAATAATTTTCTTTGCATAAAAGAGTGCAATCATGAGAGTATAGCCAAAAGTAAAATAATTGAGATGTTAAAAACGTATAGATATGGCAAAGATTCAGAATGAGACTGCTTATAAAGCTGCAATGGAAAGAATAGAAGAACTTCTTTCATTAGTAGATGATGACACTCCTTTATCTGACAAAAATCTTATTGAACTAGATTTATTGTCAGCACTTGTAGAGGAATACGAGGATGAGTATTATCCAATAAAAAACCCTTCTTTGGTTGATATCATGAAACTTCGTATGTATGAAATGGGACTTAGTCAGGCTAAATTATCAGAATTACTTGGAGTCAGTCCTTCCCGTATCAGTAATTATTTTACCGGCAGAAGCGAACCAACCTTAAAGGTAGCTCGTGAAATTAGCAGAAAATTGAATATCGATGCCAATATTGTATTAGGGGTATAAGATTCTTTGTTATTTTTCAGCATACCTGTAAAACAAAAAATCCCCGGAAACTCAACGCCCCCGGGGATCCAATTACCTTTATTATAAAAAAATGATATTATTCTTTCAGATCTTTCAATTCCCAAGCCAAAGCACTGGCACCCAGTACAGCAGCATCAGAATCTTTTAGTTCGGAAACAAGCAATTTAGTCTTGCCTTTATAGATATTCAGGATATTGTCATCGATTGCTTTCTGAATCGGTTTCATGATATAATCACCCGACTTAGCCAAACCACCGAACAATACAATTGCTTCAGGACTAGAGAATGCAATAGCGTCTGCCAAAGCCTCACCTAAAATATTACCTGTAAATTCGAAGATTTCCTGTGCCAGTTTATCACCTTGTACAGCTGCATCATACACATCTTTTGAAGTGATGTTTTCTGCAGGAATGTTACGAAGCAAGCTAGCATCCGTACGGGCAGCAAGGAATTCACGGGCTGTGCGAGCTACACCGGTAGCCGAACAGTAAGTTTCCAGACATCCCTTACGGCCACAACCGCAAAGACGACCATCGCGACGGGCGATAACGTGTCCCAATTCACCTGCAAAACCGTCATGACCATACACCATCTGACCGTTGATAACGATACCGCTACCCACACCAGTACCCAGTGTAATCATGATAAAGTCTTTCATACCACGGGCAGCACCGTAAGTCATTTCACCGATAGCAGCAGCGTTTGCGTCGTTTGTCAAAGCAGTGGGGATACCCAGTCTTTCTTCAAACATGGCAGCCAACGGAAGAATTCCCTTCCAAGGCAGGTTCGGAGCAAATTCAATCGTTCCCGTGTAGTAGTTGCCATTCGGAGCACCGATACCAATACCTCTGATTTTATCAACACCACCATTAGCAATAATCAATGGAAGCAGACTTTTACACACTTCATCAGCGTATTCTTCTACTGTAGGGTAACCAGATGTTTTGATTGAACTGCTGGCAATAATAGTTCCGCGTGCGTCTACAATTCCAAAGACGGTATTCGTTCCGCCTATGTCAATACCTACTACGTAGGGTTTTTCCATGTTTGAATTCATGATACTTTTATTTAAAAGGGTTAGTTAATCATTAAGTTTACTGCACACAAATTACGTAAAGAAGATTGAGTCTACAAAATGTTTTTTGAAAAAAGTTCAACCTGTTTGCAACTTTTCGTATCTTTCGCACGTCTAATAGTAGAAAATTATCAGAAAACAGAAACTAAATAAAGAAAATTGTGATACAACTAACGAATATCAACAAGACCTACAACAACGGAGCGCCTCTCCATGTACTTAAAGGTATCAATCTCAACATTGAACAGGGGGAATTTGTTTCTATCATGGGAGCATCCGGGTCTGGGAAATCAACTTTACTCAACATATTGGGAATCCTCGACAACTACGATACCGGAGATTATTACTTGAACAACGTACTTATCAAGAACTTGAGCGAAACCAAAGCTGCCGAATACCGGAACCGTATGATCGGATTTATTTTCCAGTCATTCAATCTGATTTCCTTTAAAGATGCCGTAGAGAATGTAGCACTTCCTTTATTTTACCAGGGTATAAGTCGCAAAAAACGAAATGCGCTTGCCTTGGAATATCTCGACCGCCTGGGTTTAAAAGACTGGGCACATCACATGCCGAACGAAATGAGTGGCGGTCAGAAACAACGTGTAGCCATTGCACGAGCTTTAATCACCCAACCACAAATCATTCTGGCAGATGAACCAACAGGAGCTTTAGATAGCAAAACTTCTGTGGAAGTGATGCAGATTCTGAAAGATCTTCATAAACTGGGAATGACGATTGTCGTTGTCACCCACGAAAGTGGAGTCGCCAACCAGACAGACAAGATTATACATATCAAAGATGGAATCATCGAACGTATTGAAGATAATATCGACCATGACGCTTCTCCTTTCGGAAAAGACGGGATCATGAAATAATCTAAAATCCACCACTATACAAACATTATCATGATTGACATCTGGCAAGAAATATATAGTACCATCAAACGCAACAAGCTAAGGACTTTTCTCACAGGATTTGCCGTGGCATGGGGAATCTTTATGCTTATTGTCCTACTAGGTGCAGGCAACGGACTGATCCACGCATTCGAGCAATCGGCTTCCGAACGTGCCATGAACTCCATCAAGATTTTTCCGGGATGGACCAGTAAATCATACGACGGACTGAAAGAAGGAAGACGGGTGCAACTGGACAATAAAGACATGGATGCTACCAGTCATTATTTCCCGAATCATGTCATCAAGGCCGGAGCAACCGTGTGGCAGGGAGGCGTAAATCTTAGTTTCGGGCAAGAATACGTCAGCCTGAACCTTTCCGGCGTATATCCCAATCATACCGAGGTAGAAGTCGTGAAACTTTTCAAAGGACGTTTTATCAATGAAATCGATATCAAGGAACGCCGGAAAGTAATTGTACTCCATAAGAAAACAGCAGAAATCCTTTTTAACAAGACTCATACCGAGCCAATCGGACAGTTTGTCAATGCCGGAAATGTGGTTTATCAGGTAGTAGGTCTTTATAATGATAAAGGAGATAGCGGAGACAGCGATGCCTACATTCCTTTTACCACTCTGCAAACGATTTATAATAAAGGAGACAAACTGAATAACCTGGTCATGACTACCAAAAATCTGGAAACAGTAGAGGCTAATGAGGCTTTTGAAGCCCATTACCGTAAAGTATTGGGAGCCAACCATCGGTTTGACCCAACGGACCACAGTGCTATCTGGATATGGAACCGGTTTACCAACTATCTGCAACAGCAAAAAGGTTCGGGCATGCTGCGTATCGCCATCTGGGTAATCGGCATCTTTACGTTACTTAGCGGAATCGTTGGAGTTTCCAACATCATGCTGATTACCGTCAAAGAACGTACCCGCGAGTTTGGTATTCGTAAGGCTTTGGGAGCCAAACCGCTTTCCATTCTCTGGTTGATTATTGTAGAGAGTGTCACCATCACCACCATATTCGGATATATCGGCATGGTAGCCGGTATCGGAGTGACCGAATGGATGAACAGCGCTTTCGGCAATCAGACCATGGACACCGGAATGTGGACGGAAACCGTTTTCCTGAATCCGACAGTAGATATAAGAATCGCCATACAGGCTACACTCACATTAATAATAGCTGGTACGTTAGCCGGATTATTCCCTGCCCGAAAAGCAGTCAGCATCCGACCGATCGAAGCACTTAGAGCAGATTAAGACTATGAGAATAGACATGGATACCTGTGAGGAAATCCTCATTACCATTACAAGAAATAAAACGAGAAGCCTGCTGACTGCATTCGGTGTTTTCTGGGGAATCTTTATGCTCGTAGCCCTTATCGGCGGCGGGCAAGGATTGGAGGACATGATGAAAAAGAACTTTGAAGGATTTGCCACCAATTCCGGTTTCCTTGTCTCGCAAAGAACGGGCGAGGCTTACAAAGGCTTCCGCAAAGGGAGATGGTGGAATCTGGAATCTACCGACATTGACCGTCTTCGCTCCCAAGTGAAAGAGGTGGAGATCATTACTCCGTCCGTAGCCCGTTGGGGTTCCAAAGCCGTATACGAAGATAAGAAATATGATTGTAGCGTGAAAGGATTGTATCCGGATTATCTCCACATTGAATCACAGGAAATGGCATACGGCAGGTTCATCAATGAGGTGGATATAAAGGAAGCACGCAAAGTATGTGTCATCGGAAAACGAATTTATGAAAGTCTTTTCAAACCGGGAGAAGACCCGTGTGGCAAATATGTAAGAGTAGATGGCATTTATTATCAAGTGATTGGCATGTCTTCTTCCGAAGGGGACATGAATATACAGGGACGGGCTTCGGAGGCCGTCACTCTTCCTTTTACTACGATGCAGCAAACATATAATCTGGGAGGACGAATTGATGTGATCTGTTTCACTGCGAAGCATGGAATCAAAGTGACTGAAATACAACCCAAAATGGAACAGGTCATTAAAGCCGCACATTATATCTCCCCGGATGACAAACAGGCTGTTATGTGCCTGAATGCCGAAGCTATGTTCTCTATGGTCGATAACCTGTTTACCGGTATCAACATACTTGTTTGGATGGTAGGATTGGGAACTTTGCTGGCAGGTGCCATCGGAGTATCCAATATTATGATGGTGACCGTTAAAGAACGTACCACTGAAATCGGTATCCGCCGGGCGATCGGTGCACGACCGAAAGATATTCTGCAACAAATTCTATCAGAGAGTATGGTACTTACCACCATTGCAGGAATGTGTGGAATATCCTTTGCCGTCATGGTGTTGCAACTTGTAGAGATGGGAGCCAACGCTGACGGAGGGGACACCCGTTTTCAAGTTACTTTCGGACTGGCAATCGGTACTTGTGCCCTTCTAATCGCACTGGGAATGTTGGCAGGTCTGGCACCTGCTTACCGGGCCATGGCTATCAAACCGATTGAGGCGATTCGGGATGAATAAGGAAGTGGAACAGTTATCTGGATATGTGAGGAGTTTAGTTTCAATCATCAATCGTAAATAATAAAATTATAAATAAAATCATGAAAAAGTATCTGAAAATCACATTATTGGTAGTCATTGCTATCATTCTTGTCGGAACATTCGTATTCCTTTATCAGAAATCCAAGCCTAAGGTAATCACTTACGAAACAGTTAGACCGGAAATGACTAACCTCCAAAAAACTACAGTAGCTACCGGAAAGGTGGAACCGAGAGACGAAATTTTAATCAAACCGCAAATTTCGGGTATTATCGACGAAGTATATAAAGAAGCCGGACAAGCTGTAAGAAAAGGGGAAGTTATTGCCAAAGTAAAAGTAATCCCTGAACTCGGACAACTGAATTCTGCAGAAAGCCGTGTGCGCCTGGCAGAAATTAATGCAACCCAGGCAGAAACGGATTTCGCCCGTGTGAAGAAGTTGTATGACGGTCAGTTAATTAGCCGGGAGGAATACGAGAAAAGTGAAGTGGCTTTGAAACAGGCTCGCGAAGAGAGACAGACGGCCAAAGACAATCTGGAAATCGTAAAAGAAGGAATTACCAAAAACAGTGCCTCTTTCAGTAGCACGATGATTCGCTCTACCATTGACGGGTTAATCCTGGACGTACCTGTAAAAGCTGGTAATTCGGTGATTATGAGTAATACGTTCAATGATGGAACCACGATTGCTACGGTAGCCAACATGAACGATATGATTTTCCGCGGCAATATTGATGAAACAGAAGTGGGACGTATCCACGAACAAATGCCAATCAAGCTGACCATCGGAGCTTTACAAAATCTGACTTTCAATGCCATTCTGGAATATATCTCTCCGAAAGGGGTAGAAACCAATGGAGCCAACCAGTTTGAAATCAAGGCTGCGATTACCATTCCGGATTCTGTTCAGATTCGTTCCGGATATTCGGCTAATGCGGAAATCGTATTACAAAGAGCCAATCAAGTATTGGCAGTGCCCGAAAGCACTGTTGAGTTTAGTGGTGACTCTACATTTGTGTACATCATGACAGATTCAGTGCCCGAACAAAAGTTCCAGCGTACACAGGTGACTGCCGGTATGAGTGATGGAATCAAGATAGAAATCAAGAAAGGGGTAACCATTCAGGACAAAATACGTGGTGCAGAGAAAAAAGATAAATAATTGAATCCGATGAAAATAATTCGTAAAACCATATCAGCCATTCTGCTTGCCGGAGTCGGAATCACCTCCATCCAGGCACAGAACAACTCTTCGCAAGCGTGGACGCTGCGGCAATGTATCGACTATGCCATTGAGCATAATATAGAAATCCGTCAATCGGCCAATAATGTCGAAGCAGGCAAAGTGAGTGTAAACACTACTAAATGGGCACGCCTTCCGAATTTGAGCGGTAGTGCCAGCCAAAACTGGAGTTGGGGCCGTACTGCTTCTCCGATAGACAACTCGTATAGTGACATCAACAGCGCCAATACCAGTTTCAGCTTGGGAACAAACGTACCTATATTTACCGGTTTGCAACTGTCCAACCAATATTCACTTGCCAAACTGGATTTAAAAGCTGCCATAGAAGATTTGAATAAAGCCAGAGAGGATATTGCAATCAATGTCACTTCGGCTTATTTACAGGTTTTATTCAATCAAGAATTAAGTAAGATTGCTCATAATCAGGTCGATTTAAGCAAAGACCAGTTAAAACGTATTCAAGGTCTTCAGGGAGTGGGTAAGGCATCCTCTTCTGAAGTGGCCGAAGCACAAGCCCGTGTTGCACAGGATGAAATGACTGCTGTACAATCAGACAATACGTACAAACTGTCCTTACTGGATCTCACCCAACTCTTGGAATTACCCACGCCTGAAGGATTTGTACTCGAAAACCCTAAGGAAGAATTAGAGTTCGAATCTCTCACTCCGCCGGATGACATATATACACAGGCGCTTACTTACAAACCAAGCATTAAGGCTGCAGAATATCGTTTACAAGGTAGTCTTAATAGTATTCGTATTGCCCAAAGTGCATTTTATCCACAACTCTCTTTCAGTGCCGGTCTGGGAAGTAATTATTATACGGTTAGCGGAAGATCAGAGAGCAGCTTCGGCAGTCAGATGAAAAACAATCTGAATAAATATATAGGATTTAATTTGAGCGTGCCAATCTTCAACCGTTTTGCCACAAGAAACCGGGTACGCACGGCTCGTTTGCAACAAATAGATTTATCCTTGAAGTTGGATAACAGTAAAAAAGTTCTCTATAAAGAAATTCAGCAAGCCTGGTACAATGCTCTGGCAGCAGAAAGTAAATACAACTCCAGTGAAGTGGCAGTAAAAGCCAACGAAGAATCTTTCCGCCTGATGAGTGAGAAGTTCAATAACGGCAAGGCTACCTTTGTGGAATACAATGAAGCCAAACTTAATCTGACGAAAGCTCTTTCGGATAAGTTGCAGGCAAAATATGACTACCTGTTCCGGACTAAAATTCTGGATTTCTACAAAGGACAAGTCATTGAATAAAAAAGAAATAAAGTTGAGTTTAGTATAGTAGTTCCTTAAAACATATCCGTTGGTTCATTCGTTATTATAGAAAGAACTAACGGATATGAAGTATTTTATCGCTATAGTGATTGTAATGATTAGTAATACATTTTTAGGAGTTGCTAAACCAATGAAGAATCAAGCAGAAATCTATTTTGCGGGAGGATGTTTCTGGGGAACAGAACATTTCCTGAAACAAATTCGAGGAGTAGAAAGTACTCAGGTAGGATATGCCAACAGTAATGTTGCCAATCCGAGTTATGAACAGGTCTGTTCAGGAAAAACCAATGCTGCCGAAACAGTAAAGGTGGTTTATGATCCGAAAACGGTAGATTTGAATTTACTGCTCGATCTATATTTCAAGACAATCGATCCTACCAGCCTCAACCGGCAAGGTAATGACCGGGGAACGCAGTATAGAACCGGAATTTATTATGTAGATAAAGAAGATCTCCCTGTCATCAAGCAGGCAATTCAATTATTATCCGCACAATATAAAACTCCTATCGTCCTAGAAGTAAAGCCATTGACAAATTTCTATCCGGCAGAGACTTACCACCAGGACTATCTGGATAAAAATCCGGGTGGATACTGCCATATCAATCCTGCTTTATTCGAAATGGCACGCAAAGCGAATGCGCCGAAAGCTAAAGCGTATCAAAAAGCGGATGATGCAACCCTTCGTAAGGAATTGTCGGCGGAACAATATGCCGTAACCCAAAAGAATGCCACTGAACCAGCTTTCCATAATGAATACTGGAATGAGCATCGTCCCGGCATTTATGTGGATATTACTACCGGAGAACCTCTGTTTGTCTCTACCGACAAGTTTGATTCAGGTTGCGGGTGGCCAAGCTTTTCCCAACCGATTCAAAAAGGTCTAATCGCAGAAAAGAAAGATACTTCGCACGGCATGATACGTACGGAAGTACGCAGTAAAACCGGAGATGCTCATTTGGGACACGTATTCACAGATGGGCCGAAAGAGAAAGGTGGATTACGCTATTGCATCAATAGCGCTTCACTTCGTTTTATCCCGAAAGATAAAATGAAAGAGGAAGGTTATGGAGAATATCTACCACTCGTTAAATAGATATTGAAGAGTTACAAAAGCTGATCGTAACTGTTCATTAGAAAAACAGAACGGTGGATTATCCCATAAGGAAATCCACCGTTTTTAATGTAGTTAAATTAAAAGAGAGAGAAGGAGTTTCACAACTCCGATTTATTTTTATCTGCTGGCAGTCAGCAGAGTTGCTTCATTAGTTGCCGGAGTAGATACATTCATAGCCCAGCTAGCAGCGGATTCTTCAATCCATTTATCATTCCACTTATAGTTCATATAAGCAACCGGCATATTAGCGTCGTTCAGTTCATAAACGCTCTTTTCAACAGATGCGTCGTAAGCTCTGTGAGAGTCATTCCAGCGTGCATATACCAAAGTGATTTCATTAGATGAATAAGTATAATCAATTTTGAAGTACGGTATCCATTTTTCAGTAGAAGCATCCCATTTGAAAGCTTCTTTGGAAGACATTCTCTTCTGATCGTCATAGGTAAAATCATATTTCATGTGGCGATAGAGAGAACCATCGAGTCTGTAAATCACTTTCGATACTACAAGATCATCTACTCTTTCTTCATTAGTAATAAAGTTATTACCCTGTGCCTTCACTGTTGTATTAGCGATTCCTGCAAATACCATAGCAACCAAAACGATCATTCTGAATAATACTGTAGTCTTCATAATTGTATATTTTTTATTTGTTCAACATTCTGTTTTTGTTCTTCTGTTTATTAGACGGATCAAGCGTCTCAAACGGTTGCAACCTTCTGAAGTTTTTTTCATTTTTCTTCGTTGCCCGCTTGCGACTATAGAGATGCAACGAGCGTGCCAAAACGATAACTAACTAATAATCAGAGAAATCATAAAACAGAACGGTGTACGAAAACGAACAGTTGTACGCTCAAAAGCGAACAACCCATTAAAAAACGAACAAATAAGGAAATAATTTACTGACTAATAATGCTATTAAAAGAATGCTCAAAAGGTTCGTCATACAGTGATTTGTATTCCCTGCAGAAATGTTCATAAGTAGTCTTAGCCATATATTGCTTACGCATAGATACATAAGTGGCACATTTGAGTCTAAGAGCCGCTTCATTCACGGAATCGAACCGGAAGATAATATCGGATATTAATAATTTGGTATCATAAGCTTCATGCTCATCTAATAAAGTGGCATACTTTAATAAAGATTCAATCAGGCTGTCTGCTATCCGGCTTTTAAAAGTATCGAGCCACAGATAGTCACACTCATTCAGCAAGCCGCCTTTAGCTGTTAGTGCTGCTATGATTTTAATTCGTTCGGTTGTCAGGCTATCGGGACGAATCCGTTCCGGAAGACATTCATAGTAATCCACAAAAGCTGTTTTATCAAATTGCACCCGCCAGTTACCCGAAATCTTGGAGATAGTGCAACCACCAACAGATTCTACCAACACACGCAACTTGGAAAGATTTACTGCCCGGTTATTTTTGGCACTTACATCATCTTTATCAAACCACAACATGGTCGTGAGTTCTTCCGACGATATTCCATTCTCCGCCGACCGCAAAATCAACAAAACAAACAGCTCACGCAGAAGTGGAGAAAAACGTTGCGAGACTTCCTCACCATTACGGTCAAAAACCTGCAATCCGCCAAACAGGTAAACGGCATTATACCGGGGTAACTTAACCCTTTCTCCTTCATCGCCAAATGAGGTGAGTATCTCAATCCGGTTGCTTGCCTTCAATCTCTTCTGACGCCTACGCCGCCAATGCATTCCCAGGAACACAATCATATCCACCACAATAATCAATAAAATCCAGTACCAGGCGGACAGATGTTGCTCCTCCTTTCCAATCGACAACAATTCAGCATGCCCCTCCACCAACTTCAAATGGGAACGTTTATCACCCAGAATATGAAATCGATACCCCCGGTCCGAGCGAATGCCATGCGACGAAAATGCATAAGAATGTTCATTTGCGGATATATAAACCGAATCTGCCGGGAAACGAACCGAAAAGCCTACTGACATGGTATCAGTCCGGATTGAATCTTTTGGAGAGCCTATCCGCACTTTCTCAACCTCTGAATTACACACCCACAGAAGTTCAGTACCTGCCTGCGGAGAACGGGAAAGAATCAGATTATATAATTCTTTATCTGTACTTTCAATGCGCATCAGCGACTCAAACACCACTTTATCCTGCTCGGGAAGCACAATCTGCAATGTGATAATGCTCCCTTTATCCAGATAATTAAACTGTTTGGTATCAAGTATCTGATCTGCCTTCACTCTCTTAATCTCTTCTGCGGGACGTACAGCACGTACGGATACAGTAAAAGAGAGGCAGAATATCAATAGCATAATCTTTTGCCCTAAAGAATACAATCCTTGTATGTACGATGCCGATAGAAACATTTTAAATACCTGTCTGATAAATAGGTCAACAAAAATAAGCTATTTAACCGATGGCTCAAAATTTTAGTCTTACTTAATAGAGTATTTTTGCTCCGGCTGCCGCCATCTTGGCATACTCATGTGCAACACCTGCCACCTCATACTTGTCCCAGTTCAATGAACAACCGTCTTTGGTACTGATACGCTTCGCTTCTGAAAAATAATACTTACCACGCTGATACCTGTTTGCCCCTTGTGCTTCGGCACCTGCTGAAGTGTTCAGTCCGTTACGATCCGTATCTGCCGTGCCCAAATGAACAATCAGTTTACGGGCAAACAACGATGCCACCCGGGAGGTCGTTGCGACATCCGTATTTTTCAAGCCATAAGGATAAGCAACATCCACATCGGGCAATGTATACCAACCCGCATTGGCACTTACCGCCCTATCAACACGGGTATCAGGCATAAACGTCAGATACCGGTGCACGAACTGCGCTCCGGCAGAATGTCCCCACATATCATACTTATTCCGCGAAGAACCGGTATCTTTCCGGACAGTATCAAAAACAGACTCAATAAGTGAGAATGTCCATTCTGAACGATCAAGCAACGTATTTCCCTGAAACATACCTCCTTCGATATACTGTGCAGTAGAGTAAGTCTCCGTAGGAAACTCAAACACAAAGACCATTACCTCCCTGTTGGATGCTTCTGCGCGCCATGCATTCAAATAATCATCGGCATTTCTTTCTAATCCGGGAAATACAAACAACACCGGCATTTTTTTCATATCCCCGTTGACAGGGATATGAAAATGTATGCGGACAGGCCGGTCGGCCAAAGGCGCATATCCGGAATATGTCACGATACCGTCTCCCGGAAGAAACCCGGAGGTTTCTCCCAAAGATTCCGATTCGTCGTCTTTAAAACAACTCGTCATCAATACGGCAATGATTAAAATCAATAAGTTTGCTACACGCATCATTATCAAAAGAGAATATGAAGATTCAACTTAACCTGAAATTCCTTAGATCCTGCCCCCACTAACTGATTGTATGAGGTATATGAACCTGCCAGCTGTAGCTTGAACGTATTATTATTGAAATATTTCGATGCTCCGAAAGTGATGTTATCCGCCTCGCGCAAAACACTCTGTTCAGTCTCCTTCCACTCGGGTTTCACTTTACTGTAAGCAATATCAAGCGCCCATAATTTACGGAAAAGATACCCAGCCTGCACATTGAATCCATTTCCCAAAGCCAGGTAATTGGCTATCTGATGCGGTTTCAATTTTGCACCTTCATCCTTTTCTACATAAAGCCCGTTCAAACCGTTCGCTGTTGCATTGACATACTCTGCCAACAAGGAAAAACCATTCCACTTGAAGAGTAAATCGGCAGACAACTTACGATAGTCGGGATAATCCGCAGCACCTTCTTTATCATACATCTGAAAATCATTATGTCCCTCACCTACCATATTACTGGCACCGACATTATAACTATAGGCGGCACCGATAGCCAATTTGGGAGATTTCTCACGAATAAAATCATTAAAGACCATTTCATTACCGCTCGTAAAGAAGCCCAACGGATAAACAGTGACACGTCCGCCATATTTCAACCCACCCAAATCAGGGTCAGTGCTTGATGAACCAAATGAATTGCGTCCGTCACCGGAAGTAACAGCAGCGCCCAAATCGAATCCGAGTTTGCCAAGTGACAAGCGGCTTTCAACAAATAATCCCAACTCACGGCCTGTACGGGAGAAAGTACGATCCATCAATGAATGTTCACCAAAAGCAAGTCCCTGATCGAGCATCATCATCTGCCGGGTATTGGTAAAAGTCTGTTTCTGTCCGGCACTGATTTTCAACTGTTTCCAGGGAGCATACGAAACCCATGCATCCAACAAAGGGTAGGAATCTGCAAAATCTGCCTGTAAAAAGAATCCCAGTTTCTCATTCAGGAACGAACCTTCCAGACTTAAATAAGCATGTTCAATATCAAATCCATATTCCGACTCTGCGTTCTTTATGTCCGTATAATAACCTGATCCCTGGAGATAACCGCCAAAACGCAGTTTCTGACCAGGTGTTCTCAAGTTCAAGTCAAGCAAACCATCTTTCAGTTGCGGAAATGCCTCGTTTCCAATTGTCTGAGCATACATACCTGTAGCCAAAATCAAGGAGAAAACTCCTATTATTATCTTTTTCATATCTTGTATTCTATTTATCGTCATTAATTAATCTATTTCATTTTACGATAGACGCCCAGCGTATTGTTTACTGCAGCATCAATCACGCGGTAGTTGACGAAACCATTGGCTGATTCCGGTTCCAGCAATACTGTCACAAGGGTGGCCAAAGGTTGGGACATGGGAATACGATAGCTGCCGGCCGGAAGAGTAATCGTACGGTTACTGGTATTTGTTGCCACATTCAACGGTAAAATACCGGCTACCAAATCATGGCTTTCTACTGCTTTTGTAACAGTGTAACACTCCAGTTCAACCGTTTCAGGAGATTCCAGCCGTTCCAGTTCAACCCCATAATGCTGCAATATTTCCACTGCACGATTTTGGTTGGCGTCCAGATAATAGGCAACAGGGCGTTCGCGGGTCAGTACAACTTCCGATTCGGGAGCGATACGGGCCTCAACAGGCACAGTTATCTCTTTACAAGCAAGGATATCGATAAAATTCAACGGATAGTCGGAAGCGGGTTTCGAACGGAAAGTCACGGCAATATCACCATTATAATGAGCAGATTCATCTACAGCTTTTCGTATTTGATCTTCATGCTCAAAAGTGGTACGGGCAAATGACTCTGCCAATTTATAAACAGTATATACCCTACGTTTGTAAGAAGTGCGTCCCAAACCAACACCACGTACTTCCATCAACATTGAAATAGCTCCACGCAATGCCATGATATTAGTGGAAGAACGAGGAGAGGAACCGCCGATATTGAATATAATTTCTCCACGATTACTTTTAGTAGTAAAATAGGTATGATGTGTCAGTCCTTCCGCATCAGCCATACGACTAGCTTCAGGCACATAAAAATCGTCTACAACAGCACGTAATGCGGGAGATACATTCGGGTTGCTACTCCACAAAAACATAAAGTCGTTAGGATTGGTAACCAGAAGCCCGTCGGTCACTTCTTCGTAAGAGGCACGAAGCGGTTTGTATTCATGGAAATCAATAAACAAATGAGGTTTGACTGTCAGAGCAACCCGTTGTAAAGTGCGTGCTTCCGGGGTTGACAAAAGAGTCTGGTCACGGTTCAGGTCTATACCATTGGCAGTGAGCCGTTCTCCCTGTTCGCTTCCGTCAATATTTACCGAAGGCAGGATATAGAAATCCATCTTATCAAGCAGGGCAGACAATTGAGGATCACGGGTCAGTTGCTTCATAAAATATAGAAGTCCTTCCGTACCAGCCGGTTCATTTCCATGTACACATCCTGTATAGAGGACACGTAACTTATCACTTCCTCCTTTACTCACCTTTATCATAGGAATTTCACGTCCACGCTGGGTACGACCTACAATTTGAAGTTTCACCCATTCCGGATGAGCGGTAGCCAAATCATGCAAGAACGTCATCAACTCACGATAAGTGGTGAAACCATGCTTCTTGGCAAATGCCGGTGTATCCATGTCGACCTGTGGGTCGGGGAAGAACTTCGCCGTCACCTTTCCGGTCTGTTGAGCATAGAATGGAAGACCGGATAATAAAAGACAGAGTATTAATAATATTCGTTTCATAGCTTCATCAGAATTTAAATTGGAACAATAGGTTTCCTATCCACTCATTACCATTATAGGTGTATGTACTATCGGGAGTACGGTTTTCACCATTGCTACGGGCCAGTCCGACAGTTAATTGTATTTTGGCAGCATAATTACGTGTCAGATATTTGGAGACACTAAAATCATAAAAGTTATGTCTGTTGAAATACAGATTATTATTCATATATGAATATTCGTCCGGCTTAAGGTATGTATAACGCAAGTCAAAACTCCAAAGACTGCGAAGCATATATCCTGCCTGAATATTAAACCCTTGCCCCAACATCATTCTATTTTTGATATAAGCTTCTACATTCTGCTCTCCGTTCACGTCAAAGGTAGTAGCGGTGGTACCATCGTTTCTTACCCGTTTCGTAATAGAAGAAGGAACATATCCCCAGGTCTTCGCATATTCGCCCAACATGGAAAATCCGCGATACTTAAAGGCAAAGTCTGCCACCAATTTAGCATAATCGGGAAGATCTATTTCATCACGGTCATTCATATAAAGAATATCCCCGTTACTACGGCCGCCACGACGGTCGGATGTGCCGTCCGCATAGCTATAAGCAATACCCACACTTAACTTCGGAGTCAGTTCGTAAGCCATATCCCCTTCTCTGCTTCCTCCCATCGAACGGAAAGCTCCAAAAGGAAGATAATCCAGCCGGCTGCCATACTTTAATCCACCATAACGTTTTCCTTCCGAAATCGGACCGGAACCGTCAGTGATGGCAATAGCAGGACGTAGAAGACCTTTGCTGCCTACCCGGAAAGAACTTTCGGCAAAGACTCCCAATTCACGAATCGTACTAAATGCAGAAGTGATCTTACTACGTTCGCCAAACTGTAAAGTGTGGGAACTCATCTGTAATTCGTAGTTATCCGTAGGAGTGGAACGCTGCCCAAACGAAACGACCAGTTTAGAACCCCAAGGGCGATAGGCTGCATAAGCATCCATCAATAAGGAACCGGAATCATCGTCCGTCTCACTACCTTTCACCAAATCGAGTCCCAAGCGGAAACGCAATTTATCATGATAGACACTTCCATCAAAACGCACACGGGCACGTCGCACACGGAAGCGGTTGTACATCTGATCCACATCTTCAAAGCGACGGCTTTCTACCGAGGTTTGTACCATTCCGCTAATAACCAGCTTATTGCCGCCCTGTGTTGTGAGTCTTAAACCATCCCCCATTTTATAGCGATGGAGGACTACCTTGTTGTCGATATCTGATAAACTTTCATCGCTGGCTTCCACTATTTCGGCGTCATCACTACCTTCGTCTGTCTGCGCCATTACCGGAAGGAACAAGAATAGCCCTATCAGGAATAATAGATATTTTTTCATATCCATGTTGTTTTAGTATTACATTTCAAAATTTCCCTTACGTATCACGATGCCTTCATGCATCATTTCCGCACCACGGGCGTAGACACCCTGCAATTTCCAATTATCATCAAACAGCGTTATATCCGCATCCCATCCTTCCCGGATTTCTCCTTTTCCTTTCAGTTTCATTGTACGGGCAGGATTCGTTGTTATCAGGCGGAAAGCATCCGAAGGGGCAATACCTCCATCCACTATCAACCGGATTACCTGTTCCAGATTTCGATGTAAGGGTGCCACAGTATAACTGTCTTCCCCGGTAACCGGGTCTTTACGACGCACACCGGCATTACCATCCGATGAGAAAGTCATACGATCAATAGATACTCCGGCATTCAATCCCTCCAATACACTTTCATAGGGTTCACAATATTTCGTTCCGCCTGTGGAAATATCGATCATTCCCCCCATACGGGCAAATTCAATTCCTTGCAAGAACAGATCGTGCGTACGTCCCATGTGGGTAGGAGAAATATAGCTGATTAATGAAGGATATTCCCGCGCTATCTCAAGTAACAGATCAATGCCTCCGGATAAAGCTCCCAAATGCACATGCATCACTCCGCCCTTGGCAGAAGTAAAGCCCCCCAGACGTACTTGCTGAATGATACGCATCAGCTCACTTTTGGTAGGATAGGAACTACGGTCATCGCTTATAGCTATCTTACAGCCGATCACTTTATCAATGAAAATCAAATCATTGGCAATACAATCTGTCAATGTAGGAGTGGGAAGTCCATAGTAGCCGGTAAGCATATAAGCTGATATACCGTCCATGCATAGTGCTTTTGTTTTAGCATAAAGTGCCGGTAATTGCTTCACGAAGCCATCGGTTCCCAATAGTCCGACTACCGTAGTCGTTCCACAAGCCAGTAAACGGCTAAGCGGCACTTCAGGAGCCAGAGAGAAATATCCGGTTTGTCCGCCTCCGCCAATGATATGTACGTGTTGGTCGATACAGCCGGGAGCAGCATTCATGCCTGCTCCATCGATCACTTCTACTTCTATTCCACGAATATCGATATGGGGTGCGATACAAGCAATCTTTTCACCACAAATAAGCAGGTCGTTCATCCCCTTGTCTTCAGGAGCATAAAGATGTATATTTTGAATCAGTTTGAACATCATAATCAGTATTACTTGTTAAATAAAAAAGTGAATAACTATCATGGCAATCAGTGTGATTGTCAGCGGAATGATATTGCGTTTGGCCAAATCGGTAGCCGATACACCAGCGATCTCCGAGATAGCAATAATCACACCGGCAATAGGTGACGCCGCCCGTCCCATGCTCGATGCTAATTGCATAGGCAATATCATATCCACGGGTGCCATACCGACTTTGGTAGCGATTGACGGAACCAGCGGGCCAAACGAGAAGAAAGAAGCATTGCCACTTCCCATCAGGATAGCAGCCAGGAAAAGAATCAGGATAATGACAATAGAAACCAAAGTTCCAGAGAATCCCAGACTGGTGCATCCTTCGACCAACGCATCAATGAAGCCAAGACTAATTAATCCCTTAGAGAAGATTTCTGCTGCAACAATCAGTGTCACCACATTGGTAAATACCTTACCCATCCCTTCCCAGAATGATTTCATAGTCACAAAAACCGCTTTAAAGGAACGAAGCCGTATCAACTCGAACAACATGGAAACTGCCAGAGAGACGAACATTGCCGTAGTGGTATCCAACTCGATCGGAGGATCGAACAAGTGTACATACTTCGAGAATATGATTAACAGGAACAATGGCAACACTGGTAAAATCGCATAAATCAAAGGAATATCTACCTTGAAATCTTTCGTATCCACCATTTCAGGCTGTGTACGTCCAGACTGGCGATCCTTGCGGTCAAAATAACGATTGGTGAGATAGTAAACAATCATTAGCAAAATAGTAAGCGGAATGGCCAGCGGAAGCTGGTGTTCAACAAAGTACAGCATATTATTTTGACCGACAAGTTCCGCCGCCCGGGCAGTATTGGCCGAACCGGGGCCCATATCAAAAATGGTACAAGCAGAAATAACAGATACTGCCGTCAAACGACTCACTCCCAAGCCTACCAAAATAGGAAAGATAGAAGCGACCAGCAACAGTCCAAGTCCCGTTGCGCTCGGTGTGCAGATGAAAAGCATTTGCCCGATAGGAATGACAATGGAAGCAGCGATATAAGGAAATTTCTTGAATATGGCCAGCGGTTGCATAGACACATATACCAATGCATCACTAGCCTTTATCTTTTTCATGTAAGCTACATAACCTCCAATAGTCATAATCATCAAACCGACACGAAGCATATTCGATGAAAAAGTTTCTTTGATAATCCGGAAGAGATCGAAAACTGGCGTCCCCGTTGTTTCAGTCAGACTTAGCGAATGCATACCAAGCAGCATACTAAGTGCCAACATCAGAATTCCGGCTACCATCAATACTCCCTGCGGATTATTCTTTTTCATTAGCCAATAAGCCACCAATACAATTACCTGTAAGGCTATAAATGCACCTATATATATCATCATAGTATCCTTTATTTGAATTATTCAGCTTCTACGCCTTTATTTTTAGTAGTAGTCAAATTATTAAATATTCCTGCCGGAATCCTGAAGTTTGCACCAGGATTACCACTTAAGTCGAGTTCTGTTAGCTTAACCAGATTCGTCACATTGATTGCCTCCAGTTTATTATTTTTCAGATTAAGAGTCTCCAGATTGGATGTATATGAAAGATTAATAGACGACAACGTGCCATATCCACTTTTCGTACTACCATTACAGTTCAGAATACGTAATTTGGGACTACCACTCAAATCCAATGAGCCAACTCCTGCCGTGTTCACTTGCAAGACTTCCAAATTGCTAAGTCCAGTAATCGGAAGTGCCTCGGTAAACTTATTTGACGTAGCTGTAAATTCAACCAATCCTGTAAAGAACTGTAATCCATCTGCAGAACTTATCAAAGTTTCCGCAGTTGTTAAACCAGCAGCTTGTAATTCAGTAATCGTGTCCTTCATTTTATTGACATTCACAGAAGTGACAGTAGCTGCAATTGTCTTATCCAATTGATATTCATTTCCCTCTTTCACAACAAGTCCTTGTGGCAACTTGCCAGCTGTTGTCGATAGATAATAAAGATACTCTCCAAAAGCCTGATCCGGGATCGTGAACAATTCACCGTCTTCATCGCCTCCTCCTTCAGAGTCAGCCACCACTCCGACAGCAGTAGTCAATTGGTTCATTAAATCCTCCGGAATAGCAAAAGGAGCAGCCGGGTTATTACTCAAATCAAGTTCTTTCAATGCTGAATAGTTTGAAGGAAGAGTAAACCCATTCTCCTGAAGATTCTGGTTCTTTAAATAAATATGTTCTATCACATTATTATTTGCGAAGCTAATTGTCGAAAGTTTGGTAGACGTATCGGTAGTAGTGTTCCCACCATAACGAAAGCGAACGAGTTTAGTGTTCTGTGATAAGTCCAGTGTTGCAACGCAGTTGTTATTCATCTCAACCGTTTCAAGTTGGGTCAATGCGGTCAGGTCCATACGTTCCACTGAATTGGAGGTGATCTTCAATGTCTTTAGAGCGGTAAAGAACTGCAAACCGTCCATATCTACAATTTTCACTGCAGCCGTAGCCAACCCTGCACTCTCCAATTTAGATATCTGCGCATCGTTTTTTACCAGATAGAGGTTTTCCACGGTAGCGGCTTTTTGGGTGTTCAGATAGAATTTGCCATTTTCCGCAACAGCCATTTCATAAGGAAGCTTGTTTTCGTCTGTACGGCTACAGTTATAAACAAGGTATTCTCCCAACGCACGATCCTTAATTTCATAAAGGTCTTGTTCACCATCTCCCTGTATATCTTCCACATCATTTGTGGTACAAGATGAGAGTCCTCCAAGCAATAATGCCATGCAAAACATTGCAGTAGTCATCGGTTTGTTCATTCGCATCATAATTTCAAAAGTATTGGTTTTGAGCGTAAAAGTAACATTAACGAGTAAACGAAAAGATTAATACAGACCTTAACAAAAGATTAATATTGCAAATAAAGCGCCTTTTTTTGTATTTTCCTCTTTCTACTGATGAATATAACTCTAAAAATGGGAAAATACTCCGCTTGTTGCCCGAATTATTATCTACCTTTGCAGCGATTATCATATCAAGAAAAAGAAGATGGAAACGTCCAGCAAAAAAAGAATTATCATTCTATCGGCTACCGGTATCTTGCTTACCAGCCTTATTTGTCTCTTTGCATTCCGCAATGTCATTTTATGCCATATCGTTGACAAACGAACTACACGTGCCGAACAAACATACGGTCTACAAATTCATTATCAGGAGTTACGAATGAAAGGCTGCAATGAAGTGGCTTTACAAGGACTTTCTATTGTTCCCAACCAACGGGATACCCTCCTGACATTACAATCCGTCAATGTAAAACTAAGTTTTTGGGAATTACTAAAAGGAGAAATCGAAGTACGGAATGTGCTTATGAATGGCCTGGCAATCAACTTCATCAAGCATGATAGCATAGCTAACTACGATTTCCTGTTCTTTAAACGGCAACAAGAAGCAGAACCCCAACCTGTCATAGAAAGTGACTATGCCAACCGTATTGACCGGATATTAAACCTCATTTACGGTTTCCTGCCTGAAAACGGGCAACTCAGTCAAATCAATATAACCGAACGTAAAGATAGTAATTTCGTTGCAGTCAACATTCCTTCTTTTATTATTGAGAACAATCATTTCCAATCAACCATTCAGATAAAAGAAGATACACTTCCTCAACAACTATGGGAAGCGACCGGCGAACTAAACAGAAGAGACTATACATTAAAAGCATCTCTCTTTGCCCCGGAAAAAAGAAAAATCTCACTACCTTATATTACCCGCCGTTTTGGAGCAGAAGTCACTTTCGACACCCTATCTTATAATATGACTAAAGATAAGCGTGCATCCAATCAACTGCTCCTCAAAGGAAAAGCGAGAGTGAACGGACTTGACGTATTTCATAAAGCCCTCTCTCCTGAAGTAATTCATCTCGATCGTGGACAACTCTGTTACGAGATGAACATTAGCGGGCACTCACTCGAGCTGGATAGTACGACCATTGTTGATTTCAACAAACTCCAGTTTCATCCTTATCTGCGAGCCGAGAAAGAGAAAGGAAACTGGCATTTCACTGCTGCGGTCAACAAATCCTGGTTTCCGGCAGATGATCTGTTCAGCTCTCTCCCCAAAGGATTATTCAGCAATCTGGAAGGCATCAAGACAAGTGGCGAATTGGCCTATCATTTTCTATTAGATATTGATTTTTCACAATTGGATAGTCTCAAACTGGAATCCGAACTGAAAGAGAAAGACTTCCGCATCACAAGCTATGGGGCCACTTCACTCTCCAAAATGTCCGGCGAGTTCATTTATACAGCTTATGAGAACGGAATACCGGTACGGACTTTTCCTATTGGCCCTTCGTGCGAACACTTTACACCATTGGATAGCATTTCACCCATCCTAAGAATGTCCGTTATGCAAAGTGAAGACGGAGCATTCTTTTACCATCGCGGTTTCCTGCCCGACGCCCTACGGGAAGCATTGATTTACGACCTGCAAGTGAAACGCTTTGCACGTGGAGGAAGCACAATCACCATGCAACTCGTAAAAAATGTATTCCTGAACCGTAATAAGAACTTTGCGCGTAAATTGGAAGAGGCATTGATTGTATGGCTAATAGAAAATGAAAGATTAACTTCTAAAGAACGCATGTACGAAGTATATCTGAACATTGTTGAATGGGGACCGCTCGTTTATGGTATTCAGGAAGCTTCTGCTTATTATTTCAATAAACGCCCTTCACAACTGAACACGGAAGAAAGTATTTTCCTGGCTTCCATTATCCCGAAGCCCAAGCATTTCCGCAGCTCTTTTGCTGAAGGCGGACAGTTAAAGGAGAATATGGAAGGCTATTATAAGTTGATTGCCAAGCGGCTTGCACAGAAAGGAGTAATAAGTGAAATCGAGGCGGATAGTATCCGCCCCGATATCCAAGTTACGGGCGCTGCCCGGAATAGTCTAGCCGGTGAAAACCCGGAGTCTAGTTCTCCTTCCGCTGAGGAGTAATGAGATTGATATAAATAATAAAGGAATAGGTTATCTTCTTGAACTGCTGCTGTTTCTTTCAGAGGAACGGGAAGAACTTTGAGTGCTATTGCTTCTCGTACTTCCGGAAGAAGAGCGTCTTTCTGTTTGTCCACTAGAAACATTGCTCCGGGTAGAGCTCGAGCTACCGCTACTCCGGTTAGAAGTGGTACTGCTGCTACGACTGGTAGTACTACCGCTACTGCGACCAGAATCACTGCGACTGGAACTACTACGATTGGAACTACCGCGACTGGAACCGGAAGAGCTATTATTTCTCTCGGAACTGTTATTTCTATTATAGGAACCACTATCGTTTCGTTTACTTGAACTTTCTCTCGAACTGCTACTTGTTTTTCCACTTTCACGATTGGAGGAACTGGAACCAGTTGAACTTCCGCTTGTTGGTCTGCGATTAGAGCTTGAAGAACCGGAACCTGTTTCCGGACGACGACCAGAATTACGATCACTTTCTACTCTATTCGTATTCCCATTTTTATCAGGAGCAACATTGTTACCAGGTCTTCCACTTCCGGACGGTGTAGATGGTCTGACAGAAGTCGAAGGCCGATCTCCTCCAGATTCCGGACGGGGACGTGTTGACGTACCAGGTCTTGTTGTCGTTCCGGGACGAGTAGAAGTATCAGGACGAGTAGAGGTACTTGGGCGAGACGTACCAGGACGCGTTGTCGATGAACCCGGACGGGAAGAATTACCCGGACGTGTCGGTGCATTATGCGGACGAGTGGAAGTATTCGGACGGAACCGGACAGAACCGAAATCCGAACGACGATAAGAGTGGAATACTCGCTGATCTCTCACCCGATGCGGTGCAGAATAATGGTTGAAATTAGTATATCTGCCCCGATAATAACTCACATGGTGAAAGTGTGGACGATAATGTGCTCCACAATAAGTACGGTAATGGTAAGGCACACCAAAATAAAACAAACTACGATTCGGGTAATTAACATAAACCCTGAAACTCCATTTCCCTCCGGTTACATAGATTGGCCGATAGAAATACTCGGCACCGAGGAACCGGCGATACTGTGCATCACTCAATACCCAGCGAAGATCGTCGTTACGGATATCCAACGCTTCATAATAATCATCCAATGCCCATTCGTAACCACGTGCTACGTAATCCATAATATTACGGACAGAATAAATAAAGTCGTAATTAATTTCATACGCATCATTATATTGCTGTGTACTCAAACTCAATTCATATGCCATCTTATCGGTAAGAAAACGCGTCTCCTTACGTACCTTGCTAGTGCTCATTCCAGCCATTACGGTCATATTGGCAGTCAGACCGACAGCAAAGAGTAAAAACAGTATTCGTTTCATAATTCAATCTCCTATCATTTATTATTCTGATGATATTCCTCAATAAACTTACGCATCTCATCTTTATATGCATTAGAAAATAAAATATCGATCACCTTATTAAAATTCCTCTTATCCCTTACATAAGGATACAGCTTCTTCATCATCTCCACCTGGTCAGGAGTATACGAAATCTCCTTCACTATTTTCACACATTGATTTGAAGTGACATCATACGTTCTCAACATCCGATCGACAAGCTTCTTCTGGTCTTCATTCATAACCGTTATTTTGAGCTTATTGATAAATTCATCAAACTCCGGATCAGTCATCAAACGAGCTTCTTCCACCTGTTCATGATTAGGAAAGACTTCAACGGTAGTGTTCACAGCAGGCGGTACTACAACGGAATGCATCGGTGCAGGTCTGCCATAACCTTTGAACGTATCCATACTAACCACCTTTCTATTTACAAACTGAACGATTATCGTCACAGGTTCCGAAGTAAGTACAGGCGTACCGTTATCACGATGGAATTCCCATTCTTCCATATCACCGTCAAAACGCCGGAAATCAGGTTTTCCTAAAACAGACTCTACCTGCGATTGAGTCATTCCCTGATATATACCCATCATCTGTTTGGTAGATACATAGCTGGTAAAACAGCCACTGACCAATATTCCCAACGCCAAACACAGCATAATATGTATCTTTTTCATAACCGTATCGTTTTTAGTTAATAGTATCAACGTTTACCGTACCCTATCATAAAATCCTTCATCTTTTCCTTGCTGGAGCTAAATGTCAGGGTATTAATCACCGTAAAGAAAGCTTCCTTATCTACAATCCGGGGATACATGATCTTCATAATCTCCATCCGGTCATCATCGAATGTATATAGTTTGGTCAGTTGGAGACATTGGGCAGATGTGAAATCAGAACCAGCCAATGCAGCATTGAGCAACTTCATACGGTCATCTTTAAAAGGCTCATTCTTCATCTCTTTATAAAACGTTTGGAAGAGCTGATCGTTCATCACCCTGTTGTAACCATATCCCGGACGATGTTCTCCCTGGTCTGGACGGCCGGGTCTTTCCGGGCGCATGTTATCACGTCCATCTACCCATATTTCTTTCACTCCTCTCCCATCAAAATAAACGAGATCTTTATATAATTTATCACCTTTCCAAACTCGCTCTCCCGCACGGGTAAAGCGGGTGGCAAACACTTCAACAGTATAATGTCCGGGATTTAAATTGGCTATAAAGCAGGTAGTAGTAGGTAAACATATCTGGTTCCCTCCCAGGTAAACAAGAATCGGAGTATTCCCGCCATCGATACGGATTCCGTTAACAGACTGCGCTTGTAAAGAGAGGGCAGCGAACAGGATGCAGAAACTTATTATAATCTTACGCATAGCTTATCTAGTTTTTATTATTTATATCTTTAATCTGATAGCACAAAAATAGGGTGAGGAAACTCCCCACCCCAATGATTCTCTCTATTCGTATGTAGGGAAATCCCTATTCTGTTTAGGAATCCGCCAAAGCAATGCCATCCTCATGCAAGGTAATCAGACGTTTCTTATACAAGTCGCCCACTCCTTTCTTAAAGGTTTTCTTGCTAACACCAAACGTGTCATAAATATCTTCCGCAGGACTTTTATCATTCAAGTAGATTCGTCCTCCATGCGCTTTGATATAGTCGAGCAACGTTTTCGAAAAATCGTCAATCTTTTCAAAACCGGGTTTCTGAAGAATCAGGTCTACCTTACCATCTTCACGCACCTGTTTCACAAAAGCTTTCATCTCCATTCCTGTTTCCAACGGACAGAATATTTCATTTTCATACAGCAAACCGCTATACTTATTATCTATAATCGCTTTAAAGCCCAAATCCGTCTTCTGCCAGATAAGGATATTCACTTCTGCTTCCAGAGTATATTCCGGCTTTTCTTTCAACAGATAACGTTCCACCTTTGCTGAAGCCACAATACGATAACTCTCTTCATCCAAATGCGCATGGACCACATATTTCCGCCCAACCTGCATTTTCATCTTCTGCTCACTGAACGGAACGAACAGGTCTTTCATCAATCCCCAGTTCAGGAAAGCTCCGTATTGATTCACCCAGGAGACTTCCAGACAGGCAAACTGACCTACCTGCACCAACGGAGTCAGCGTCGTAGCAATCAGTCTTTCATCCATATCCAGATAAAGAAACACGTTCAAAAAATCTCCTATCTTACAGTCTTCGGGCACATAGCGGGTAGGCAACAAAATCTCACCTTCTTCCCCACCATCGAGATATACGCCGAAATCTACTTCTTTCACGACTTCAAGCTGATTGAACTTTCCTAATTCGATGCTCATATTCTTATCTATTTATTGTAATAAGACACAAAGATAATCTATTTTGAATAGATCTCTCAAACAGTCAGCCATAACTTTTCGTTATCGGGCAAAACTATTTGCAATGAACAATCTGCTTTCTAATATGTTAACTTTGTAGCGACAAAAAGAAAAAGTAAATTATTCACCTTTAAACATATAAACTTATGGAATTTCTAACCAACGAGAAACTTACGATTGTAGGAGCTGCCGGAATGATCGGCTCCAATATGGCACAAACAGCCATGATGATGAGACTCACTCCGAATATTTGCCTGTATGATCCATTTGCCCCGGCTCTGGAAGGAGTAGCTGAAGAATTGTATCACTGCGGTTTTGAAGGTGTCAACCTTACATTTACTTCCGATATCAAAGAAGCGCTGACAGGAGCTTCTTACATTGTCTCTTCCGGTGGAGCTGCCCGTAAAGCAGGTATGACCCGCGAAGATTTGCTGAAGGGAAATGCAGAAATTGCCGCTCAATTCGGTAAAGATGTTCATCAATATTGCCCAAACGTAAAACATATCGTTGTGATCTTTAATCCTGCAGACATCACCGGATTGATTACTTTGTTGTATTCAGGTTTGAAACCCTCTCAAGTTTCTACACTGGCTGCCTTGGACAGCACCCGTCTGCAAAACGAACTGGTGAAATTCTTCCATATCCCGGCTTCCGACATTCAGAATTGCCGTACGTATGGTGGTCATGGCGAACAAATGGCTGTATTCGCATCTACAACCAAAATAAAAGGAGAGCCTTTGACCGATTTCATCGGCACTACCCGTCTTCCATTGGCAGATTGGGAAGCACTGAAAGTACGTGTCATCCAGGGTGGTAAGCATATTATCGACCTGCGCGGTCGTTCTTCTTTCCAAAGCCCGGCTTATCTTTCTATCGAAATGATTGCCGCTGCTATGGGTGGACAACCTTTCCGCTGGCCTGCCGGAACGTATGTTTCTAACAGTAAGTTCGACCATATCATGATGGCGATGGAAACTTCAATAACTAAAGACGGCGTCACTTATAAAGAAGTAGCCGGAACTCCTGCCGAACAGGAAGAATTGGAAAAAAGCTACGAGCATTTATGCAAACTTCGTGATGAAGTGATTGAAATGGGGATCATCCCAGCTATTAAAGACTGGCACGCATTGAATCCCAATATTGACTAATCAAACAATATTAGCAAAAAGCCGAAAAAGAGAAAATACATCTCTTTTTCGGCTTTTATTCCAATTACTTACATATCACATATACCCCCCACTTAGTCTATAAATCTTTCAAGACTCCAATTCAAATGACTATGCAAAGTTGGGGATAATTCGTCAATTAAAAAAATAGACAAAATGGGGAAAGTACCTAAACTGAAGTTACAGGTACTCAAAGTGCGAAATATAGTGATTATCCTATCCAAATTAGTGAATGGAATAAAACTGCGCATCGAAGTTTATAAAATATCTGTCATTTTTGAGAAGTACATTCGGAACAAACTCCTTTTAGTACATAGTTTATACTATGCAAAGTAAATCCTTTAGGCAAATCAATCACCGGGATATGTGTACCTTCCAGGCAGAATGTACGATGACATTTCTCACAATAAAAATGCGAATGTAAATCCTGTACCACACAATTGCAGGAGTTGTCGCAAACGGCATACTTCAACGAGCCGCTCCCATCGTCTATGCTATGTATGAGGTGATGAGACAAGAAGAGAGCGATGGTACGGGATATAGTCGATTTATCGACTGTATCGAGCAGTGTTTCCAAATCGAGCAATGACACCGCACGCTCTGCCTGCATCATCGCTTTTATCACCAGAAGCCTTATGGCAGTTGGCTTGATACCTCTTCTATCCAACTTATCCAAATAAATATCTTCTTCCATCTTTCTCCTATTTTATCATTTTCTGTATTCTGACAGCATTCATAATGGCAAGTAGCGCAACACCCACATCTGCAAAGACAGCTTCCCAAAGAGTAGCAATTCCACCGGCTCCCAAAATCAATACAAGTAATTTCACTCCAAATGCCAGTGATACATTCTGCCAAATAATTCTTCGTGTCAGTTTTCCTACTTTGATAGCTTCGGCTACCTTCGACGGCTGGTCTGTCTGTATCACGACATCGGCTGTTTCAATAGCCGCATCACTACCCAGTCCTCCCATAGCAATGCCAACATGACTTAGAGCGAGCACCGGTGCATCGTTCATTCCATCACCGACAAATGCGATCCGGTTTGCCTCATCCTGCCGCAGCTCTTCCAGATGATTCACTTTTCCTTCCGGCAACAGGTCACCATAAGCTTTCGATATACCGAGCTTTTCTGCAAAGTTAGTAACAATACTCTGTTTATCACCGGATAGTATCTGGATGTTTTCAATATTTAAAGCTTTTAAATTGTCAATAGCTACCTTTGCGTCCTCTTTCAGGGCATCAGCCAGCAGCAGATAACCTGCATAACGGTTTCCAACAGCACAGACCACGATGGTATCCGTTATTTCCAGCAGTTCTTTTGGATAGGATATATCAAACTTAGACAGTAACCGGCAATTACCGACCAGAACCATAGCCCCGTCTATCGTTGCTTCCAAACCATAGCCGGCAAATTCTTTTGTACCGGTAACAGCTACACATTCAATGTTTTGTTCTTTCGCATAATTCACAACAGCCTTGGCAATCGGATGAGTACTATCACTTTCTACCGAAGCAACCAGTTTCACTAATTCTTCTTCCGAAACCTCGCCTGCACTTTTACAGGCCTGTACTTCAAAGGTTCCTTTTGTCAGGGTTCCAGTTTTATCGAATACCACTGTATTGATCTTAGTGATAGCATCCAGATAATTACCACCCTTGAATAAAATTCCCAACCGGGATGCCGCTCCAATTCCCCCAAAGTAGCCCAACGGAATACTAACCACCAACGCACAGGGACACGAAATCACCAGAAAGACCAAAGCTCTGTATAGCCAATCATTAAATGCAAATACAAATGGAGGATTAATAAGTGAATAAACAAATGGACACAAAACAATTAACACTGCAAGCGCTATAACAATAGGTGTATAAATGCGCGCAAACTTACGAATAAACAATTCAGCCGGAGCCTTACGTTCGGAAGCATTCTGAACAAGCTCCAATATTCGGGCAAGTGCACTCTTATCAAAAGGTCTCGTTACCTCGAGCCGGATAACCTTATCGGTTACAATCATTCCGGCAAGTACTTCTTCACCTTTCCGAATATTACGAGGAACGCTTTCGCCCGTTAATGCGGCTGTATTAAAGGCAGCCACTTCATTCTGCATGGCTCCGTCCAATGCTACCCGTCCGCCTGCCTTTATTTCTATGATTTCACCGACTTTTATCTTTTTAGGGCTTTCAATAACAAGATTGCCTTCCCGGAGCACTAATGCTTTCTCGGGTCTTACATCCAATAAGGCTCCAATATTACGTTTGGCTTTATCTACCGCTTTATCCTGAAACAGTTCTCCTACTGTATAGAATAACATCACGGCTACTCCTTCCGGATATTCACCAATATAGAAAGCTCCCAAAGTAGCTATAATCATTAGAGTGAACTCACTGAAATAGTCTTTTTCCCTGATACTTTCCCAGGCTTCTTTCATCACTGGAATTCCTACCGGAAGATAGGCCACGATATACCATATCAAGGCAACAGATCCTTCACGGAAGAATGCTAAATCGAGAGCATTCATAATTATTCCACCTGCCAGAAGCAGGAGAGAGAATATCACTTTCCCATATTCATGAAATACCGAAACCTTTGCATCAACCTTTTTTTCTGCTGCGCATGAATGAGCGCCACAACTACAATGTCCCATAACATTCATCATTTAGTTGATGCAAAGGTAGCAAATGATTCATGCAACAAAGTTGCAAAATCGGTTTTAGAACATATATCCCAATGAGATCATTAGGTTTCTGTTCTTCATTCCTAAATCTTTTGCCACTTCAACAAGTCCGAAATCATAGCTTATGGCAACCTGATATTTCTTGTTGAACTCAACTCCGGCTTTCAGTCCAAGACCGAAGTCGAATCGTTTTAGACCATCGTCTCCAAATATATCTTCGGACATCGAGTTACCTCCTAATTCCGCAATATCTGCAATATCACCGTCCACTTTCAATTTTGCTTTTCCAAACAGACCGACAGCCATATAAGGACCGACACTACCAAATAACGAAAAATCATCATTGACAGCATATTTATACCCGACACGTACCGGTACTTCTAAATAGTATGGATTAAATTTTATGCTCGCAAGTGATCCTCCATCAATTTTAGCACCTTTCAATGTAAGCAATGCAGCGAAGTCCATATAGGCACCACTACCATTCGCATCCTGAGACAATCCCAACTCTGCTTTAACACCTGCGTGAAAACCGATCCTGCTGTCAAAACCTGTAATGGTGTATTTACTAACATTCATACCTGCCATCACACCCCATTTCAGATTATCTTGAGCATTGATACTCAACGCACTTATCGCTACTAAAGCGAATAATAATAAGGCCTTTTTCATACGAATAAATAATTTAATTATTGTTTAGAAATTATGTGAGGCAAAAATAACAATAATTCGCATAACTCCGAGAGATTTGGTGAAAATATAAAAAATAAACGATATGAATCTTATGAGGTATAGTCATAGCAAGGGAACCGGACTATTTCAAACGATTTTACGAGATATAGAACAAAAACACTCCGTACAGAGAAAAAACAAAGAATGAAAGACTGTATAACTTAATTAATTGTTATCTTTGCACAATCAGTCGTAGCGCGACTGTATTGTTTGTTTTAAGAAAAAAAGCGTTTAGCTGATTTCTGTGCCAGTGAAAAGTCCAAATAAAATCAACGCACATGAAACAGATAAATGCTCCTTGCAATATGCGGGGAGTGTTTCCTGTTTGTGCGTTAGGGCTTGGACTCCCTCACTGGCGGATAGGCAAATGCTCTCCGCTTTTTTTGTGCCTATAAATTTGCTGCAATAGATACAAACAACAAATTAGTAATAATTACAAAGGCAAGTCAATTCGAGTGGAGCGGCACTTGAACGACTGCAAAGTCGAAAACGTAACATCTATATGTTGCTACTTGCCTTTAAAAATATAAGAGACAGAGGCTAGCTACACCTGCAAGGGGAACAAATGGATTCATCCAGGAGTTCCCCTCTATTTTTGTAAAGATGTGTACTATTGGAAAGACAGATATCAGATTTACATATAAAATTAATGATTCTTATTGTCAACCAAAGTTTTTTCCCGATAGTATAATGATTATCATCGGTTTACATGCTGACAATAAGCCATGACAATAGGCTGACAATAAAAAATTAGAACTTTTATTGTCAGCCTGTTCTTTGACCCCTTTGGGGCAAGATTATGGGATTCGTTCCAATGTGTCGATATACTCTGACTTAATTCCCAGCTTGATCCATGTTATAAACTACTGAAGACTATCATTGTCTACAGTAACAATATCATCGACATAAGAAACACATACGCTTTATAAAATGAGTATGCCCCTATTAAATGAATGCTATATAGCCGGTATCTTTCACTTACCAAGCAGGTATTGTTTCATTAAAGTGTCGGTATTGTTAACTCCCCACGGCCGTGACGAGATCTTCCCACGGCTGTGGTAGGAATTTGTCACGGCCGTGAGAAGAAGTTACCACGGCTGTGACGAACTAAAGATACCGGTGCTTTAGTGGAACAATACTAACACTTTAGAGGAACTATACTGGCGTGTTAGCGGAACTATACAGGTATATTAATGAAAGGATATCACTTTGGAAAGCTGTTATAAAAATGCGGCATTATTTCGAAAGGTGCCCATAAAGCTATTGTTTATCAAGTTATTAAAGGTAGCATAAGAGATAAAAACAGGCTGACAGTAAAAGTAGATATATTTTATTGTCAGCCTATTATCAGCATCTATTGTCAGGTGATATAATACTGATATTCATATACTTAAATATCATCCTGACAGTTTGACAATAAAACAGGTATAAATCAATAGAGATAATCATAAAGTTTTTAATAGGGAAGGGCAAAGAATTTATAAAAAGAAAGAAAAAGTTTGCCGTTCTCTTAAGAATAAATATCTTTGTAACCGTGGTTACAGTAACCACGGTTACTAATACAATTCACAGACTATGAGGTTTTATAATAGAGAAGAAGAACTAAAAGAGTTAAAACGAATTCAGAAATTGGCATTTGAGGAAAGTTCAAGAATGACAGTCGTTACCGGCCGCCGTAGAATTGGGAAGACAAGCCTCATCATGAAAGCTGTTGAACAGACTCCCACTGTCTATCTATTTATAGGACGTAAAAATGAGGCAACCTTGTGCGAAGAATTCATCCCACTTATCGCACAAGCCCTGCAAATCTTTGTTCCGACAGAAATCAGAAGTTTCCGAAACTTATTCCAATACCTAATGCAGCTTTCGACTCAACGGACTTTCAATCTGGTTATTGATGAATTTCAGGAATTCTATACTATTAATGAATCCATATTCAGCGATATGCAAAATATTTGGGACCAATATCGGAAGTCCTCACACATGAATTTGATCGTCAGTGGTTCCATCTATTCTCTGATGCAGAGAATTTTCCAAGACAATAAAGAGCCGCTCTTCGGAAGAGCTGATAACATAATCAAGCTGTCAGCATTCAAGCTCTCTGTTCTGAAAGAAATCATGTGTGAATATGCCCCGGCACATTCGAATGATGATCTTTTAGCACTTTATACTTTTACTGGCGGGGTACCTAAATACGTGGAACTTTTTTGTGACAACCATACGCTCCACGTGGAAAGCATGATCCATTTTATGGCTCGCGACAATTCTCCCTTTACCGAAGAAGGAAAAAATCTGTTGATAGAAGAATTTGGGAAAAATTACGGGACCTACTTTTCTATTTTAAGTGCAATTGCCGGAGGTAGAAATACACAAGCAGAAATTGAGGCAACACTAGGAGAAAAAAGCGTAGGAGGCTATCTGAAACGCTTGATAGACGATTATAATATTATCATACGCCAACGTCCCATTTTAGCTAAAGAAAGCTCAACAACTGTCCGATATGAAATATGCGATAATTTTATTAGGTTTTGGTTCAATTACTTCGACCGTAACCGTTCATTGATAGAAATTAAAAACTTTGTAGGGCTACGTAATATCATAGAAGCTGATTATCCAACCTACAGCGGAAAGATATTAGAACTTTACTTCAAACAGAAATTCGCTGAAAGTTATCAATTCCGTGCTATCGGGTCATGGTGGGAAGCCAAAGGGAATCAAAACGAGATAGACATTGTTGCACTCTGTCTTGAAAAAAACAAAGCAGTAGTTGCTGAAGTAAAACGCCAACGTAAAAATTTTAAGCCGGAGTTGCTGGAACAGAAAGTTGAACATTTGAAGAAAAAGCTACTGCCTCGTTATACCATTGAAACAATGTGTTTGTCGTTGGAAGATATGTAGTACTTAGTCAGGCACGGATTACAGGTTTTCTATGAGATCAGTACCTCATCACCTGCATTCCGTGCCCAATATAATATCATTGTTGGTTTTCTTCCCGATCTGTCCGGATAAACTCCAGAAGTCGTTCCACCGCCTCTTCTTCAGGAATATTTTTCTCTACGCACACCTTACCTTTATAGAGACTGATTTTCCCCCGTCCTGCTCCTACATAGCCGTAGTCTGCATCTGCCATCTCACCGGGACCATTCACGATGCATCCCATGATACCGATCTTCAGCCCTTTCAAATGTGAAGTGGCTGCCTTGATACGGGCAATAGTCTTTTCCAAGTCGTAAAGTGTACGGCCGCAACCGGGACAAGATATATATTCCGTTTTGGAGGTACGGGTACGTCCGGCCTGCAAGATTCCGAAAGCAGTGGCATCGACCACGGCATGGCTCAAGTTGCCCTGATTGAACAGGAAGATGCCATCACAAAGACCGTCAAAAATCAAGGCTCCCATATCGGCTGCGGACTTTATCTGCAAATTCTCCGCATCATCTTCCGAATAATGCTGGAAGAAGACAACCGGATTTTGCAACCCTTCCGTCATTAGTTGATGAACCAGTGCACGGTGCTCACCCAAACGGTTCGGATGATTGCTTTGGGAAACCACCGCCACTTCCGGATGATGTTTCAGGCAGGCTATCACTTCGTCCGTTTGTGCCATGTAGGGCATAAACAGGAATTTAAGCTCTGCATTGCATTCTCCCATTAACGGCAACTGTGCATGATTGAATGCAGGCCAAGTTCCGTCTTCTCCCTGCCATACATCCGCATCAAGAATATATTCCACTCCGTCTTCCCGTTGATCGGGCAAAGCTCTTCCGGCATAAATATAGTCCGGTGTGAATTGCGGGTTTACCTCTGTCTTCCCGTCCATGCGGTCGGCAATAACCACAGGCACATGTTCACCTCCGATATTACGGACAGCTTTTGTCTTGCGGCGTTCGGGAGACAAATAATTGAATTCCGGCGCTTCCAATCCCGGGATATAAGGATGGTCCTGCCTCAACAGAACATAATCCACCAATTTGCGGGCTACCGGGATTTCAGCTTCAGGAGCTTCACTCAAAGATACCCGAATGGTATCTCCCAATCCGTCACTCAACAATGCACCGATGCCAAGGGCGGACTTGATACGCCCATCCTCTCCGTCTCCGGCTTCTGTCACTCCGAGGTGTAACGGGAAAGCCATCCCTTCTTTCTCCATGACGTCTACCAACAGGCGGACGGTTTTTACCATGACCACCGTATTGGAGGCCTTGATGGAAATCACCACATCTGTGAAGTTTTCCTCTACACAGATACGGAGAAACTCCATGCAGGACTCCACCATTCCTGCGGGGGTATCGCCATAACGGGACATGATACGGTCGGACAGAGAGCCATGATTTACTCCGATCCGGATAGCCGTGTGATTCTCTTTACAGATATTCAGGAACGGGACAAACCGGTTATGGATTTTCTGTATTTCCTGCGCATACTCCTCGTCTGTATATTCCAGTTTCTTAAAAGTACGCGCAGCATCTACATAATTTCCCGGATTGATTCGCACCTTTTCCGCATATTGAGCAGCCACGTCCGCCACTTTCGGATTGAAATGCACATCGGCAACCAACGGAACCATATATCCCTGGCTACGCAGTCCGATATTAATGTTCATCAGGTTCTCGGCTTCTTTGATGCCCTGGGTTGTGAGGCGGACATACTCTCCACCTGCATCAACAATACGTTTCGCCTGTTCCACACAAGCCTGTGTATCCTGCGTAGACGTGTTTGTCATCGACTGGACACGAATAGAATTGGGGCCGCCCAACGGCACAGCCCCAATATTTACTTCTGTGGTTTCTCTTCGAAAATAATTGAATAGATCCATTAGTTCGTTTTATATTCAAACTTCACTTCTTTCAGTTCTTCGTTTGCTTTTACGATTTTCTTTTTCAGTCCTTCCTTGTAAGCAGCAAAAGCTTCTGCCAGTTTCTCATCGCTCAATGCCAGCATCTGGATGGCAAGGATAGCGGCATTCATCGCTCCGTTGATGGCAACCGTTGCTACAGGAATGCCCGGAGGCATCTGAATGATAGAATAAAGTGCGTCCACACCATCGAGCACGGAACCTTTTACAGGTACTCCGATCACCGGCAATGTAGTGTTAGCCGCAATTACACCGGGAAGGGCGGCAGCCATTCCGGCAGCAGCGATAATTACTTTAATGCCACGGTTGCGGGCATTCTTCGCAAACTCTTCCACAGCCTCTGGCGTGCGGTGAGCAGAAAGAGCGTTCATTTCGAACGGTACATGCATATCATTCAGTAGCTGTGCAGCCTTCTCCATAACAGGAAGGTCGGACGTGCTGCCCATGATAATACTTACAATTGGAGTCATTTCAATTTACTATTTTACAATTTACTATTTACAATTTAAGTACGGTAAGAATTATCCGTTTACCACAGCTTTATAGGCTTCGGCATCCAGCAAATCTTCTACCGCTTTTACATCGGCCGGTTTCACTTTAATCAGCCAACCTTCGCCATAGGGATCTTTATTTACCAGTTCCGGGTTTTCTTCCAATGCTTCATTTTGTTCGAGCACCTCACCTGCTACAGGCAGGAAAAGATCGGAAATAGTTTTCACTACTTCAATCGTTCCGAAAGTTTCACCGGCTTCCAACGTTTCACCAACAGTCGGGATATCTACGAACACAATATCGCCCAATTGTTCCTGTGCATAATCGGTGATACCAACGTATGCAATGTCTCCTTCAACGCGAATCCATTCGTGTTCGTTCGTGTACTTCAAATTCTGTGGAAAATTCATAATGATTAGTTTTTAGGATTTATACTGTTTTAAAATAAAAATACTCGAAATAAGATGTTACTCACCGGATGAAGTACCAAAAGGGCACATATCAGACCGACAGCAAAACCGGAAAGCACCTCACCCAGCGTGTGATGCCCCAACACAATGCGCGCAGAACCTAATATACCGGCAATCAAAATAAACAGGCATAGCCATGCGACCGGATTGTAACCGAACAAGGCGCTGAAAGAAATCAATCCCCCGATCACTCCGCCCATTCCTGCCATGTGTTCGCTCAACTTCCATTTCAGGTTTACCGCAATGCAAATGATGGACACTACCAGAGAAGCAAGAATGATACCGGTCATATACCACGGGAGATTCAGCTTGCGCATCATCAGCAGGCAGAACACATACGAGATGATGGTCAGCAGGATAGGCACATAACGCTTCTTACGTTCACTCAACTCCTGACGGGCAAACCCATTGATTTTACGAAACAAGAAAATTGTAATAGTAGGTGTCAGTATGGTGAAGCAGTAAACGATTCCCAACACTATCAACTTATATTGTATCGGCATGATACGAAGATAAGAAAACAGGAATAACACCAGAAACGATAAAAACGGAATAGAAAATGGAGTAAAGACCATCGAAGTGACTCTCGCCACCTGCAACATCGTCTTATCCGCTATGATATGTTCTCTCTCTCTGTCCATCAGCACTAATACTTAATACTTTATACTTAATACTTAAAAAACTCTCATTTCCGCAGTCGTGCTACGGGGATATTCAGCTGTTGACGGTATTTGGCTACTGTCCTGCGGGCAATGGGATACCCTTTCTCCTTCAATATATCCGCCAATTCATCATCGGTCAGGGGTTTCTTCTTGTCCTCGCCTTCAATACACTCTTTCAGGATCTTACGAATCTCACGGACAGACATCTCTTCGCCATCTTCTGTGGTATATCCGTCGCTGAAAAAGTATTTGAGCGGATAGATACCGTAATTCGTCTGTACATATTTACTGTTACTCACACGGGAGATTGTCGAAATATCCAATCCCGTACGTTCCGCCACGTCTTTCAGAATCATCGGTTTCAATAGCGATTCATCTCCTTCCAAGAAGAAAGGACGTTGCAGGTCGATAATCGCCTGCATGGTAACCATCAAGGTATTCTGACGCTGACGGACAGCATCGATAAATCCTTGTGCCGCATCCATTTTCTGTTTCAGAAACATCATCGCTTCTTTAGATTCCTTAGACTGGTTAGCCCTATTTTTTGTATGCTCCTCCACCATTTCCGTGAAATCACGACTCATACGGAGTTCGGGAACATTGCGGTTATTGAGACTTACATTGATGGTTCCGTCATCATACGTTTCCACAATAAAGTCAGGAACTATTTGTTGGAGATTTCTGCCAATTGCTTCTCCTAAAGAAGCACCCGGACGTGGATTCAGTTTGGTTATTTCAGTAATGGTTTCCTGGAAAGTCTCTTCATCAATATCCAGTTTCTTTATAATCTTCTCCCAATGTTTACGGGTGAATTCTTCGTAACATTCTCTGATAATCCTTTCTTCCAGATTCAAGATAGGACTGGGAGTTTTCTCTTCTTCTTTTTTCCGGCGAATCTGTATCAACAGACATTCCTGAAGACTACGCGCACCGATACCTGCCGGATCGAAGTCCTGTAAGATGCTCAATGCTTCTTCCAGTTCCTCCTCGGTCGATTCGATACCGGCATAAATCGCCAGTTCGTCGCAGATACTTTCCAAAGATTTGCGAAGCAATCCGTCATCATCCAATGAACCGATCAGGTATTCCACCAAGTCACACTGGTGCTCTGTCAGGTTGCGTTCACGCAACTGTTCTTTCAGGATTTCATAAAAAGAGGTGGAGTCGGAAAATGGAATATCCTCCGCCTGTTCATCTTTCGAACGGTTGTTCTCTTGCAATTTATAATCGGGAATATCATCTTCTGTCAGATAGTCACTCAAAGAATCATAGTCGTTGGCATCGCTATCCATGCCATCCTCTGCATTGTCGGTATCAGAATATTCATCATCCGTAGCATTCTCTTCTTTACCTTCTTCAAGTGCCGGATTTTCAAGCAGTTCAGCATGGATACGGTCTTCCAACTCTACTGCGGGAAGCTCCAACAGTTTCACGACCAGAATCTGCTGGGGCGAGAGCGTCTGTACCTGCTGTTGCGCCTGAGATTGTATTTGACGGGAACCTTGTGCCATATTCGTTTTTGCTTTCTACTGTTTCTCGCTACAAAAGTAACTTTTTAACGAGAGATTACACAGATTAGGGAGATAATTTTTAATCCTATAACACAAAATTCGTTATCTTTGTTGCACGAACTTAAAAACTAGGACAATATGTTTGCCAAAGAAACGTATATGCAGCGGAGAGCCCTGCTAAAAAAGAACTTAGGCTCCGGAGTGTTGTTATTTCTCGGAAATGACGAGTGCGGACTGAATTACGAAGATAACACATTCCGTTATCGTCAGGATTCCACTTTCCTTTATTATTTCGGACTTTCATGTGCCGGACTTTCGGCTATTATCGATATAGATGAAGACAAAGAAATTATCTTTGGTGATGAGTTGTCTATCGACGCAATCGTATGGATGGGATCACAGCCGACGTTGCACGAAAAATGCGAACGTGTAGGCGTAAAAAATCTGATGCCGTCTGCTGACATTGTAAGCGACCTCCATCAGTGTGTACAGAAAGGGAAAGCAATTCACTATCTGCCTCCTTACCGCCCTGAACATAAACTGAAACTGATGGACTGGCTGGGTATTCCTCCCGCACATCAGGAAGGTTCTGTTCCATTCATCCGTGCCGTGATCGCTCAACGCAACTATAAATCTGCAGAAGAAATCGTAGAAATAGAAAAGGCTTGCGATGTAACTGCCGATATGCATATTACAGCTATGAAAGTACTTCGTCCGGGTATGTACGAATATGAAGTGGTAGCTGAAATGAACCGGGTGGCCGAATCTAATAACTGCCAGCTATCATTCGCTACAATTGCCACTATCAACGGGCAGACTCTGCACAATCATTATCACGGAAATAAAGTGAAGCCGGGTGATTTGTTCTTAATCGATGCCGGTGCAGAAGTAGAGTCAGGTTATGCGGGTGATATGTCGTCTACCATTCCTGCCGATAAGAAGTTCACCACCCGTCAGCGTGAAGTATACGAGATTCAGAACGCCATGCATCTGGAATCCGTAAAGGCTCTCCGTCCGGGTATTCCTTATATGGACGTATACGAACTGTCAGCCCGCGTCATGGTGGACGGCATGAAGGCGCTCGGATTGATGAAAGGGAATACCGAGGATGCTGTACGCGAAGGTGCCCATGCGTTGTTCTATCCGCACGGATTAGGTCACATGATGGGATTGGATGTACATGATATGGAGAATCTGGGAGAGATATGGGTAGGTTACAACGGCCAGCCGAAGAGCACACAGTTCGGTCGCAAATCGCAACGCCTCGCCATTCCATTGGAACCGGGATTCGTACATACGGTAGAACCGGGCATTTACTTTATTCCGGAATTGATCGATATGTGGAAAGCAGAAAAGAAATTCACTGATTTCATTAACTATGATGTGGTCGAGACTTACAAGGATTTCGGCGGCATCCGTAACGAAGAAGATTATCTGATTACTGAAACCGGTGCTCGCAGACTGGGTAAGAAAATACCTTTGACGCCGGAAGAAGTGGAAGCTTTGCGGTAAAAGCAAACTGTCGGAATAAGACGAGATTATATCTATTACACAATAGCGGAAGTTTTTCATTTATATGAGAAACTTCCGCTATTTTCATCAAAGTACCAAATAATCCATTTCTTTGCACATTTTTTCTACACACTTTTTGCCAAATCTTCCGTAATATTGCATCAGAATTTAATTACTTACTTTTATGCTTAATATAAAATGATGAATTACACCATGAAGAAACTACTTTTATTCGTATGCCTGTTGTCAGTAAGTTTACTATCTGCCGTAGCCGAAAATTATCCTTATAAAAGCGATGTGCTTTGGGTTACTGTCCCCAATCATGCCGACTGGCTTTATAAGACAGGAGAAAAAGCGACGGTGGAAGTACAATTTTATAAATATGGTATTCCGGGAGATAACGTAGTTATCAGCTATGAAATAGGCGGAGATATGATGCCTGCCGATACGAAGGGAAGCGTGACACTGAAAAATGGCAGGGCTGTGGTGCCAATCGGTACGATGAAAGAACCCGGATTTCGTGATTGTCGCCTGAAAGCAACTGTTGACGGAAAAACGTATTCGCATCATGTGAAAGTAGGTTTCTCACCGGAAAAGTTAAAACCTTATACTACTATGCCTTCCGATTTCAATGAATTTTGGGAGAAGGCTAAAGCAGGGCAAAAGGACTTTCCGCTGACTTATACAAAAGAACATGTCGAAAAGTATTCTACGGATAAAATAGATTGTTATTTGGTGAAACTTCAATTGAATAGACGTGGCCAATGCGTCTATGGTTATTTATTCTATCCAAAGAAAGAAGGTAAATTTCCGGTTGTATTGTGTCCGCCGGGAGCAGGAATCAAAACGATCAAAGAGCCTTTGCGTCATAAATATTATGCAGAACAAGGATGCATCCGTTTTGAAATAGAAATACACGGTCTTAATCCTGAAATGAGCGAAGAAGACTTTAAGGAAATCAGCAATGCATTCAATGGCAGAGAGAACGGATATTTAACCAATGGACTGGACAGCCGTGATAATTATTATATGAAACGGGTATACCTGGCTTGCGTTCGCAGCATTGACTTCCTGACTTCCTTGCCAGAATGGGATGGTAAGAATGTGATTGCCCAGGGTGGTAGTCAGGGGGGTGCGCTGGCATTAATCACTGCCGGACTAGACCAGCGCGTGACAGCCTGTGTTGCCAATCATCCTGCTTTAAGCGATATGGCCGGATATAAGGCAGGCCGCGCCGGTGGTTATCCTCATTTCTTCAGAAATTCCGTAGACATGGATACGCCTGAAAAGATGAAGACGATGGCTTATTATGATGTGGTAAACTTCGCCAAACAAATCAAGGCGGATACTTATATAACGTGGGGATTCAACGACGATGTATGTCCGCCGACAACCAGCTACATTGTATATAATGTATTAAACTGTCCCAAAGAAGCATTGATTACTCCGATTAACGAACATTGGACGTCAAATGATACTGAATACGGGCATTTGCTTTGGATAAAGAAACATCTGAAATAATGTTTAGCCCTCTTGTAGAATGACAATATTTAAACGCCGGATAACTGACTTTCATTATCAGTATATCCGGCGTTCAAGCATATTTCTATTAAACTTATTTTAGTTCAAGCCACACCATTTCAGAAACTCGCCCTTCGAAACGGAAGCACAACCTGTAGTAGAATGACCACCACCAAAATATGGATAATCACGATCGGGCACCGCACCTTCGCATCCCCAACCTTCATAATACATATATAGCTTATCTCCGTATTCCAAGACCTCTCCAAACCATATACCACCCTGATCCCAAGTTTCAGCTTCTCCTCTTTTAAAGAATGGTTTTGTATTATTTACTTTTGTCCAATTCAACAAATCATCAGAATAAGCCACATGAAAACGTTCCGGAAAATCAAAATGCCGTGTACTTCCCTGATAAATCATAAACCATTTGTTCACATCTTTCAGACGGAATATACGGGAGCCATTCACTGTCATACAGTCGTGATTGGCCGGTCCACCGCCAGGAGTAAGTATTGTTCGGATTTCAGCGTTATCAAAGCTCATCGGATCCGTAGTAATAGCACAATCTATTTTCATATGTGAACCATTGTCATAACCGTAGCCGTAGAATATATAGTATTTTCCGTCATGAAATATTGCGTCACTGCATCCTACCCCATCACGTAGCATAACAGCATCGCTAAATGTATATCCACCATCTGCCGAGTATCGGCACGCCAGCGATCCGCGACGATCTGCATCAGCTGTACCTCTCACTGCCTGATAGTAGAAATATAGTTTCCCATCTCCGCCCATTACCGGAGCACAATCAAGTAAATGCAGTTCGTCACACGTTCCTTTCGCCCCATGTGGAATAACCGGATTAGTCGGGTATGCTTCCCATCCTCCTACAGGATTGAATGAGCTTGCACTTTGTCGAAAAAGTCCAATCTGGTCATGATATTCATTCATTGCGTCATAGCCGCTTCCTCGTGCATACATCCACCAATTTCCGTCAGGTGATTCTATCGGAGACAAAATTGCAGCATTGGCAATATGTTCGCACATCCAACGTTCAGCCCCTTGATAGGTCAACACAGGATTAGCTTCATAGCGAGTTAATAATTGTTCAGCCTCATTATTTGGTCCGACAATATCATCAAAATAATATACATCTCCTGCCCCGCCCGCAATGCCGGCATCAAAAACAATCACAATTTTGTCATAAGTCTCATCGGGAAGATTCCATGAAGTAAAGTCAAAAGTCAATGTTTCCCACTGATTGGCTACCGTTGTCTTAACGTTCTGCATCTCTTTACTATCTGCCCCACCGGTACTCTCCAGTTTGAAATAAACAGGACTTCCCACTTTAGGCGAGTAGACTTTTACCGTAAAACGTCCGCCATTCTTAGAGAAATTAAACTTTGAGTTATATCTGGACGTAACAGGTTCTGACCAGATAAGTTCCCATTGGTCACCTGCCGCAACGACTTTTCCACACTTACTGCTCGTATTTATACCGCTCATATGAGGATTATCCACAATGCTATACTCTAGCCGGTCATTGGTACGGAATGTGACAAGTGAGGTTTCGAAATTACAATAATTAATATATTGTTTTTCACCCGGCTCCGGTTCCGGCTCTGTTTTCACACCTGTCTTTTGGCGAATATTATCAAAATACCATTCTTCCCCCGAACCCGTCTCACCAGCATCAAAAAGGATAATCACTTTATCATAGACATTATCCGGCAAATTCAATACCGAGAAATCAAACTCCAATGTTTCCCATTCATTAGCTACTTTAGAAACGACGTTCGAGATTTCCTTAGCATCTGCCCCCAACGAGCTTTCAAGTTTAAAGAAAATATGACCGCCTACTTTGGGAGAACGTACCTGCATGCTAAAACAAGCACCGTCTTTTGTAAAATCAAACTTTTTCGCCAACGGATCAGACCAAATCAGTTCCCACATATCACCTGCAGAAACAACCTTTCCACATTTGTTACTGGCATTGACACCCTCTTTATACGGATTATCAACAATATTATACTTCAACTGGTCATTGGTATGAAATGAAACGAGTGTTGTCTCGAAATTACAAAGATCCACAAACGTTTCCTCTTCAACAGGCGGTTCTACAGGCGGCACAATCGAATTTTGTGCCGTTGTTTCATCGCTACAGGAAAATGCGGTCAATGCCAGTACCCATAAATAGCTTTTTATCTTCATTGTTTTCATTTTCTACAAGTTTATAACATTCATCAATTAGTCGGATAACCCAGATTTTGTTCCAACTTCGGATTGGCCAAACGTTCTTCACGCGGAATGGGGAATAAATTACGATAAGAATCGCTGGAATCATGCAAGAACCATTTCTTTGTAGTAAACTGTCCGAAACGAATGAGTTGTTGACGTCTATGACCTTCCTGACAAAATTCCCAGGCGTATTCCTGTAAAAAACGGTCATCATTCAGTTCGGATACTTTCAAGACCTTGTCACCGGTAAAATCGGTAAAAGCACGTTTACGAACATCATTGATAAGATTTACGATATCCTGAGTAGCCACCTTTCCACCTTTGCGATACATTGCTTCAGCTTTCATGAAAAAGACATCAGCGTAACGGAATAATACAAAATCATTAGCCAGCGTGTTCAAAGCTCCTTTTTTTACTTCATATTTATTGAGACGGGCTCCTGTCTGTTCGCCTGTAGTCGGTATATCATCCCCCTCGAACAAAGGAACATCTTTTGTGTAACAAAGTAATTTTCCCGCATCACGAGGGTCCCAAGGATCGCAATACATAGGAGCACCGGGTGTACCGAACTGCCCTGTATTATCATACAACTGCCCAATCATCCATGATTTCTCAAATCGCTTATCATCAGAATGATAACTATTGGCAAACTCCGGCGTAGCACAGCAGCCACCCCAGAAACCCGTTATAGTGGCGGCATGATACTGATATTTCCAATGTTGTGTCCACAGGTGGGGAAGGAAAGTACCTTCGCCATCATAAATATCATCATTACTGATACCCATAATGATTTCAGGCGAATCTTCATTATTGGTCACAAAAGGAGATTTATAATCTGCCTCCAACTGATATTGATGTGAACCGATAATATCGTCACACAGTCCTATCACTTCATCCCAATAAGTTACTCCCTTAGCTTCCCATACTTCTGCATTCAAATAAACCTTGGCCAGTAGCATGGAAGCAGCATTCTTATCCCAACGACCATAACTTTTATCAGCCAAATGTTCTATATTTTGAGAGATTTCATTCACAATGAACTTAAATACATCCGCACGTTTTGAAGTTTCGGGCAGCCATCCTTCCGGAATATCATATTGAGTTACCAACGGAACATTGCCGAACATATCTATAAGTATGTAATACCAGAAGGCACGCGCTACCTTAAGCTCTGCCATAATCATATCATTATCGACACCGGCATTAGTAAACTCGAATAATAACCGGTTGCAATTGTTGATAGCCGTATAAGCCCTGCGCCAGTTACCCAGGAAATGAGCATCGTCATAAAGCCACTTATGTTGATTCAGTCGAAAATAGATTCCACCATCATACCAGGAGCCTCCACGCTTCGGAGTCACCCACAGGTCTGAACATTCTTCATTCGTATATAGATAGCAGCCGGCTGTATGGGCATCAAAACCACCATATAGCATTTTCAAGTCATTATAGACTTTTCCCAACGCTCCGGGTACATCCTTATCGGTGAAACCTTTAAAATATTCATCCGCCGTAAGTTGGTCATAAACTTCTTCTGTCAGGTCGGTGCATGAGCTGAATCCAATCAAGGAGAGCAGCAAACCGCATATAATCTTTGTACTTTTCATTGTCATTCAGTATTAAAATCCTATTTTTACTCCAAGTGAAAATGTTCTCGTTGTCGGATATCCGGTATAGGAATCCATTCCCGGAGTCAGTCCGTTAAAGTTGACCTCCGGATCTACGCCTTTATATCCGGTAAATGTATAAAGGTTCAAACCCGAAAGATAAACCCGCAAATTCTGTATCACCGAAGATTTCAACTTGAAATTGTATCCTAATGTCACGTTATCGATTTTCACATAGTCGCCATTTTCAATATAGTAGCTTACGTAAGCCGGTGACTTTCTTACATACTGTCCATAAACCTTATCCAGCAAGGTTTTCGGGTAATTAAACTGTGTTCCTTTTTCGAATGTCTCATACAGCATACGATACTGATTCAATATCTGATAGTCAAATGCTCCGCGAAGTGACACCGTCAAATCAAAGTTCTTGTAGGATAATGCTGCTGTAAATCCCGCTCTCATAGTGGGAATACCATTTCCGAGCACAGTACGGCTGCTATTATCGCCATATTCTCCTCCTTCAATAACCCATTCGCCACTTTCCGTCATACCGATACTTTTCCATCCATAAAAATTACCGATAGCTCCGCCTTCTTTTACCAGATGAGTGGATTTTTGTACCGGCGCACCGGTAGAACCTAATTCAAGAAAATCTCTTTGATATTTCTCATTCGAGAGTTTCTTCAATTTATTGGTATTATAGGAAAAGTTTGCTGTCAAATTCAGTTTCCAATCCCGGTTATTAACAACCAGTCCTGATAATACGGCTTCTACTCCGGAGTTTTCTACCGTACCGACATTGGCCAGTGTAGTGGAAGCCAAGTTAGGAGGCACCGGCACATTATAGGTATATAGCAAGTCTCTGGTCTCTCTCCGGTAATAGTCAATAGAACCCGACAGGCGGTTTTTAAACAAGGCAAAGTCCAGACCGATATTTAACTCATGTTTTTCTTCCCACTTCAAATCAGGATTGGCATTTTCAGTCGGAGCCACTGTCCGCACCCATTGCCCGTTTATCAAGACCGGATCACCAAACGCATAACGCAAATGAGATTGATAAGGATTGGTCGGTTCAATACCCGTTACACCATATCCGACTTTTAGTTTCAGTTCATTGACAAATTTAACATTCCGCATGAATTTCTCCTGCGAGATACGCCAGGCACCAGACGCTGCATAAAACAAACCCCACTGATGATTTTTACCGAATTTGCTGGAACCTTCATAACGTAAACTACCCGAAAACAGATATTTCTCATCATAATTGTAATTCACGCGCCCAAAGAAGGAAATCAGTTTGTTCATAAATTTATGTCCGTCCATAGACGCAAGTCCTTCTTTTAACGCCATTCCCAAACCGGGTTTCGCGTAGCCCAAGGCATCTGTCGGATAATTATAATTGTACAAATTAAAATTCTGTTCTTCAAAATCATTATAGCTATATCCTCCAAGTATGCTGAAATCGTGTTGTTTGATTGCTTTAGAATATTGTCCGTACAGTTCTAATGTCTTTGATTCATTATACATCGCTTCACGCCACACTTGTCCATCGTGTATGTCATCGTAATTACGGGTAGCAAATGTTCCGTTATTATTATTGTAAGTCCGCAGGCTTCCCAATGCAGTTAATGACAGTTCTTCTATCGGTCGGTAGACAATCTTACCGGTAGAGGTGAATTCATTCCATTTCAAGTCTTTCTGATATTCATTTATCAATCTTACCGGGTTCTCAACTTCATAGAAAGTAGAATATTTACCTGTATTTGCATCGTAAACCGGATTCGTCGGATTTCCTGTCAGGGTAGCAAAATAAACAGCTCCCTGATCGACTGCCGAACCTTTCACTATCACATAATTGATGTCTCCGCCTACTGACAATTTTCCATCAAAAAAGCTACGGTCCAGTCCTATTTTAAAAGTAGTCCGCTCCTGGTCGGTATTTTTCATAATGCCTTCCCGTTTCCGGTAATTCACACTGGCATAATAATTGGTTTGTGCATCTCCACCCTGCAAGGAGATATGATGAGTATGACTCCAGGCATCGCGGAACACTTTATCTTTCCATACGGTATTTGCCCCTCCATCGTTAATAACGGAAACCAGACCGTCTGTTAATTCCGGCAGTCTGCGGAATTCATCAGGAGAAAGAACATCTATCTCATTAGAAATTTGTTCGAGACTAAGATAACCGTGGTAAGATAGGGTCGCCTTCCCTGTACTCCCTTTTTTGGTTGTAATCAAAATAACTCCGTTCGTTCCCCGTGTACCATAAATGGCAGCAGCCGAACCGTCTTTCAAAACGTCAATCGTTTCAATATCATCTACCGATATATTATTTAATGTACCGGGCACTCCATCAATAACGACAAGAGGCTGCTGATTGCCCGTGAGTGTGGATACACCGCGCAACATAAGCTGTACACCACTATCATTCGGATCTCCCGAAGTAGTATTAATGGCCAAACCCGCCACTTTGCCTTGCAATAACTGAAGCGGAGAAGTGACAGCTCCCTGTACGAATTGATCGCTGTTGACGGAAGATACGGCATTAGTCAAAGTACTTCTTTTGACTGTTCCGTATCCCACCACCACGACATCGTCAAGTACAGTGACGTCCTCCGACATTTTGATCTGAAGATTTGTTTGCGAAGGCGCCACTGATTTTTCTATTGTTACATAACCTATTGAAGAAAACACAAGCACAGGATGTGCACCTGTCAATGTTAACGTAAAAGCCCCGTCGAGGTCCGTGCTGACTCCGTTGGTGGTTCCTTTTTCTACTACTGTCACTCCGGGTAGACCGCTGCCGTCAGCGTCTTTCACTGTTCCAGATACTTTCCTGCCTTGTGCTGATATGCTTACAGCAATCAGAAACAGGAAAACACTTAACATGATTTTTTTAAGTTCCAATGTTCCATTCATATGTACTAGTTTTTGTTAATAAGATGTATTGTTTACTCCGCAAACTTAGACAATTGTACATTTTAGGGGATGGACAATTATTTCAAATGGATGGATAATACATCTAAAGGAGCTATTTATGAGTTTTTTAGCTATTTTCGGGCATTATGCCTGATTCACGCCACTGCTTGGGAGACTGTCCGAAACATTTTTTAAATGCACGGCTGAAATAATAAGAATCAGAGAATCCTACTTCATATGCTATTTCGGCAACTGTCTTATCTGTCTCTATCAGCAAACGGGCAGCATACTTCAAACGTATATTCTGAATAAATTCATTGATAGACTGTCCTGTAATTGCATGCAGTTTACGGTAAAGGGATGCTTTACTCATGCCCAGTTCATTGCACAGGAAATCAACATTAAGCTCCGTATCAGCCAGATGTTTAAACACAATGGCTACAGCTTTATTCAAAAATTCTTCATCTGAATTTGAATGAGTAACTTCCACATTGGACAGGTCAATATCAATTTTATATTTTTGTTTCGCCTTGAAACTATTATAAAGTAGGTTTCTAATTCGCAGTTCCAGCAGAGACAATTCAAAAGGTTTGGTCATATAAGCATCTGCTCCCGACTTATATCCGGAATATTTATAACTATCCTCCGACAATACGGTCATTAAGATTATTCTGATATGACTCGTTTCTATATTACTTTTCAAAGTCTTGCACAAATCGTATCCACTCATCTCTTTCATCTTCACATCACTGACAATGATATCCACTTTCTGTTCTGCAATAAAAGAAATTGCAGCCTCAGCACTATCCACTACCGAAACCTTGAATGAAGCTGATAGATAATCGGTAATAATCTCCCGCAAATCCTGGTCATCCTCCGCAACGAGTACATGAGTACCCTCACACATTTTTATAAATTCCGGTTCGGAGAATTCCTCGTTATCCGTATTCTGATAGGGATTCTCTGAGAAAACATCCAATCTGTAATCTACCACCGACCTGGGAGTTGCCTGTGCCAAATTATCACGAAGCGGTATGGAAAAACAAAAACTGGTTGTCTCTTTGGGCAAAGAGGTTGCCGTGATTTCCCCCTCATGCATTTCTACCAATGACTTCACATAGGAAAGTCCGACCCCAGACGAATATCTGTCATAGGAGCTATTGGTAAAGAAACGCTCGAATATAAAAGGTAATTTCTTCGGGTCGATTCCGTCTCCCGTATTGGTAAGCGTGGTAGTTACCTGCCCGGCATCAGACTTCACTTCAATAGTAATGGTACCGTTCTGATTGGTATACTTATAAGCATTCGACAGAAGGTTATCAAAGATCTTCTCCAACTTATCCGCATCGGCATGAATCATCATATCTCCTTCAAAGCCTTTTATTTCGACATGAATTCCTTTAGATTCAAACATCAGCGTATGTTTATGTAACACAGAGACTATGAACTGTTCGTATTGAATAGGTTCTATATGTAGTTTCAGATGTTCCAACTCTCTGAAGGCGAGCAATTCATTAATGAGATTCAACAGTTTATCTGCATTCTTCTTGATTATATTATAATAATGGTTAGCATTCGACTCCTTCACACGATTCTCCATAAATTGGTTGACAGGACCTAATATGAGAGAAAGAGGAGTTTTAAATTCATGAGATATATTCACAAAGAATTTGAATTTCAATTCATTTATTTCCTGGTCTTTTTTCCTTTCCAGCTTTTCCAATGCAAGTGCATGTTTACTTCGGGCATTGGTAAACAAGAGGAAAATTAAATAAAAGGCCGAGCCTAAAAGAATCAATGTAAACGATAGTTTGGCAGGAAGCCGCTGCCACCAGGGAGGACGAATATAGATATTTAGAGTGCGCTTGTTGTCTGCCAGATTTCCCTCTTTATCTACCGTGCAGATGCTCAACTGATAGTGTCCATAATTCAATCCCGTAAAGTCGATTCTGGTTTTGCTGCCCAATTTGTGCCATTGCCCATCCTGACCGGAAAGTTGGTAGGCAAACTGCGGACGATTGTAAGGTTCAAACACATTACATGTAAAATCCACTCCCCAGGAGGTATTACGATAATCCAGGCATATTTCATCTATGATATTCAAATCCTGATGTAGTACATTGTCTTGCCCGATTGTTTGTTTCTCACCATTAATGTAGAGGTTATTCCACCATATCGGGTAGATATACGAGTCATTTTTTTCCTGTTCCGGTTCTACTACAACTAGTCCTTCAGTACTCCCGAAATAAAGTTTACTTCCGATATTTGCCCCTGCTTTATAATTGAAACGGTTCGTAGGCAGACCGTCATTAATGGTATAATGCGTAAAAAGAGAGAAATCAGGATTACATTTACACAATCCCTGATTAGTAGATAACCAAATCTGATTATTCTTATCTTGCAAAATGGCATATATTGTATTATCACACAAACCATTCTTCTCAGTATATCGGCAAATTGACAAATCGGCAGGATTGATGATAGCAAGTCCGGTATTCTCCGAGCCGACAGCTATCCTACCATCATTCAACTCACGAAGGGTTATATTGTTATAAACTTGTTCCGGCAATGCTACGACTTTGTAATTCTGTGATTTATCTAGTAAAAAGACTCCGTAATTATAAGAAGCAATCCATATATTACCGCGTTTATCTTCTAATAAGTCCCAGACAAAAAGATCGGCAGGTAACTCTACAGCAGCACGTTCAATGGTGTGGGTAACGGGATTATACACACACAATCCGCCAAACTGCGTCCCTACCCAAATCGTACCCTTACTATCTTGCAAGATACAATATACATTATTGTATGAGATACTCTTCGAGTCCTGAATATGTTGCCGGTAATGCTTGAATAAAGAACTACCTTTGGAAAGAAGATTCACTCCACCATAATAAGTGCCAATCCAAAGATTCTGCTGATTGTCAACACAGAGTGAATGTATATTGTTACTGCTGATATTACTATTATCCGTATTTAATATACCGATCAAATCATGGTTCATATTAAGAACAAATAATCCGTAGTTTTCTGTCCCTACAAGAATTTTTTCATTTTCACAAAGAATGGGACTAATGGCTCCCCGTTGAATCGAATAATCCCCTTTATTGGCAGCCACTGTGTGGAAAAGTCCCGAATGAGCATAATGTACATTCACTCCACCAAAGAAAGTGCCTATCCACATATTCTTCTTTTCATCCGCATAGATACAATAAATGGCATTATCAGACAAACCGTCCGTTTGAGTACTTTTGGCATATACATACTCTATTCCTGCCTTAGTACAGAGTGTAATACCTTTTTCTGTTCCTATCCAGATATTACCTTTCGCATCCGCTCCAAAATCACGTACTATGTTATTGGAAAGATTCTGCTTTTCTTCACAATAATGGACGGAACATAGCTTTTTTCTATCCAGCCGGAAAGCACCGTCTCCATTGCTTCCAATCCAAAGGTTTCTGTCTTCATCCTCATACAGCCTATTGATATTCTCATGGCAAGGGAGTTGTTCATAAGATAAGGTTTTAAACTCTTTCCGGTCACGGTCATATTTTGACACCAGCCCGTTTCCACCGCCTACCCACAAGCTCTGGTCTGTATCCAGTAATATGGAATAAATAAGATTAGTGACACGGGCATCTGCCGAATCATACAAGCTCTGATAAACAACATTTGTGCCGGCAGCGATATCCAGCTTATTAATTCCCCGGTCTGTTCCTACCCAAATAATGCCGTCTATATCTTCTTTCATACAAAGTATGATATTGGAAGATAAACCAACGGGAGATTCTTTTTCATCGCTATATCGGGTATATTGATTGGATAACCTGTTATAAAGGTACAACCCGTGATCCGTACCGAACCACAGGTTGTTTTTAGAATCTTCATAAACGAAGTATATTTTTGACCGGAAATCATTCTTCAAGTGTTTGAAGGTATATTCTTCAAAACTATATCCATTATAACGATAGGCGCCATATGTCGTAGAGAACCACATATATCCCCTGCTGTCTTTAAATATATTCCACACCCAGGTATATTTAAGCCCCTCCCCACCGGAGACATGCCTGAAAGACATATCGCCAGCCCAAGTCCTGATATGTAATAATAGTATTATAAATACAAAAACAATACGTAGTTTCATCAATTATCGTGGTTTTATGATCTCATAGTCAAAGATATAAAAAATAGTTATGCAGATTATTTTTTAAGCATACTTTTAAGTGTTATTCCGGGCTGTACTCCCCAATTTGCGGAAATTCTGTAATCCGAAGTGTAGTACATCCATAAGGAATTAATTCGATATCCTCTATTTCCTGGGCAACTTCAGCACCAAACATCACTGTGTATGGCAAAGGACCGGCACTCTTGTTATATGATTTCCAGTTTGGCATCATCCGCGCCTTTGTTTTTATAGTGATAGGGGCATTAGCTACATTCCATGGATAGCCATCTTCCTTATTGACTTCGTTCACTTTACTCAAATCTACTTGATAGTGTTCCTGCATATTCTCTTTGGTAGTTTCAATCAGTGTGTAATTCCAAGGAGTCTTGGCTATATGCTGATAATAACTAAGTCCTTCCGCTCCATTCTTTATTTCCTGTTGTTCCACATCTATTTTAAGTGCATAGACAAGAGGTCCTCTCTCCACACTACGTGAATTTTCTTTCCAAACACTCAACTTTACTTCTGGAGTAAATGTGATATCAAGTTTATCTCCTTTTTTCCACGTTCTCATGATAGTAACCAGATTGTTTGAATCTGCTGTATATGAGACCGGTTCACCATTGACTTTTACCACGTTTCCAGTACTCCATGCAGGTATTCTGAAAACAAACGGGAAAGCTGCCTCCTTACTAATATCTGCTACTGTAAAGGTTATCTGTTCGCCGAACGGGTAACTGGTATCTTCTATTATATGTACGTTTACAGCATCACCTACTTGTGTAACTACTTCCGACGGAGCATACAATGTTGCAGCAACACCTTTATCAGCCGTAGCATACCATAAATTTTGTACAAACTTAGGCCATCCCTGATGCATATTTGACGTACAACAAGGATAACCCGTCAATAAGCCAAAACAATTATCTAATCCTGAATGATTGACATCGAAATTCCGCTGATGTTGTGACAGTTCTATTTGGTTTACTTGCTGAAAATACTGCCGGGTCTGAAAATGGTCATCTACATGTGCCGGTAGAGCATTATAGGTCACTTTCTCCAAAAGTTCTGCAAAACGCGGATTACCAGTGATTTTATACATGGTTTCCAAAGAGAACATGAACTCTACAATTCCACATAGTTCTATTCCTTGTGTCGGATCATTACCATGAATTGCCTCATCCACACTGAACATCCCGATAGGATAACCCTGAAAATCACGAAGATCATCAAGGGCTATATCCAAAGCATCCAGATATTTAGTTTGAGGATCTGCTTGATAATATACAATAGGAGTTTTCATACCTTGTGCTAAGTTGACCCCATGTATTGTTCCTACTTTTCTCAACATCTCACGTTTAAGAAATAAATCAGTATAAGGTTCCGTTTGTTCATAAACTAATTTACCCAATGTCAACAGGTCATTATTTCCTGTTATATTATAAAGCCAATATATCATCATCAAATTATCACCGCCACGCATTCTTGCCCAAAATGTCCACTTATCCAGCGGAGTTTCTTTCAGGTTTTTGAGCTGATAGTCGAAGTATTTCGTCATAAAATTTATGACTCTTTGGTCGTTTGTAGCCAAGTAATACTGTTGCAGTATTTTTAGAACTACCATTCTGGGCCACCAATCCTGACAATTATCTCTTTGCAGACCGGCTTCAAAAGGATAATCTTTTTCAGGACCAAAATATCCACTTTCCTTTTGACTTTGTAATGCCCATTCTACCCAAGGTTTCGTCTTTGCAATCAAAGCGGAATCTTTAAGGATATAAGCTAAAGGAAGTAAACCATCAATCCAATAAGGGCCACGCTCCCATTGATCTCCATCTCCTCCGAGCCAGCCATTTCTATCTCCCATCACTTCCGGATATAAAACATCCAGATTTCCGGTGGCTCCTTCTTTCTGCCTTATCAACATTTCTCTGATCCATCCTTTCGGTGAGATACTTCCCAAAGGCAGTTCTGCAAACTGGTTCATGACTAATGGCGCACGATTGAATCCTTGTTGCGTTGTCGCAACTTTCTCTGTTCGTGTGCAACTGTTGAAGCATAGAAGTGATAAACCACCCACAATGATACCTAAACTAAATAGTTTCATAATATACCTTATCAATTTAATATTAGAATTATGTATTATCACTTTTTTGATAGGAGCAAAAATAGGGCTTATACTTCTGAATGGAATGGATTAACAATTCAATAGGATGGACAAACGGCTCAAAAGGGAAATAACAAAGGCTAAAGAAGAGTTATCAAAGGGGGAGAATAAATAAAAAGCCCTTTGTCTTCCATGAAGAAACCAAAGGGCTTTTTATTTGTTTACTTGTTTTTAATCATTCCATCTGGATGCGGGCAATTCTTTTTTCCCATAACCTTTTTTCCAGGCATACGCTTTTCTCTTCCTGAGATAAAGCGTATCGCCACAATGTTTCATTGCCTCCCAATTAAAGATAGAATGGTGACAGATGATCTTTTCAAACCAATAAAGTATGTGATAAGTCACGAATGGCAGCACCATCCACCACCATGAAAACAAGATTGATAAAATAAGTGCTGGTATCAGGGTTAAAGAAAAACATTCCCAATACTGTCTGGCATGAATTCGGAGTTCCATATCTTCCCAGACTTCCAGATATTTATAGCGGGTAAAGAAAAACCAGCCTAACATAAAATAGTGTTTCTTCCCTTTTCCTAAGAACCACTTTGCTAAAAGACTATTATAAAAAATCATATTCACATTTTTTTGTTGCATGTAGTCCCTTCTTAACAGCAAAAGCAATCAAAGGTTCAATATTTTAAAGTTTTGTATAACAACCATAACATTCTTTCCCTAAATATCACTCAAATATTGTTTATTTTTGTGTTCCTTTGCTTCACTACAACAAAAGGTTTATTTGTATTTTCTGCAAAGGAAACACAATTCACGAATATATCCTAATTTTTCTGCTTAATATTTAAAGCTGCTTCCTCCTAAAAATTCACGCAACAAAGAAGTAGGCGGAATTTCCTTATCCTGTACCGGAACAAAGTATTTGATAAACTTCAACAACCGGTAGGCTTCGCAATATTCAGGACAGTTACGCGGAACACCCATCAAAATAGGCTCTGCATGCAATCGAAGTACGGCAAACTCAAAAAGCAGTGCTGAATTAAACATGACATCAGCATTCTCCTGATAAGGGAATATCCATTTGTCTTCACCGGCACGTACACTAGGCCAGCGTGATATGGTTTCACGTGCAGAATATCCCCGATAATTAAAGTCTCGGATGATACGGCGCAACAAACGGTTGTCAGTAGTCGGAATCCAGTTATGATCATCCAACGAAATAGTGGTCAATGCTGAAACGTAAATCTTGAATTTCCGTTCAGCCGGTATATGCGGTGTCAGTTCCGGATTTAGGGCATGAATACCTTCCAGAATCAGAATTGTATTATCTTCTATTTTCAGTTTATCCCCTTTATATTCCTTTTTGCCTAGAGAGAAATTAAAACGGGGCAGTTCCACCTCTTCGCCACGGAGAAGCGCCTGCAACTGTTGATTAAACAATTCCAGATCGAGCGCATAAAGTGATTCATAATCATAGTTTCCGTTTTCATCCAAAGGGGTTTCTTCACGGTCTACAAAATAATTATCCAAAGAGATCGGGAATGGCTTCAATCCATTTGTCATCAGCTGAATAGAAAGCCGTTTGCTAAAAGTTGTCTTTCCCGAAGAAGACGGTCCGGCAATCAAGACCAGTTTTACCCGGTTACCATTTTCGCCACGATGGAAAATAGTATCGGCTATCTGCGCTATCTTTTTCTCTTGCAATGCTTCCGCAACATTAATCAAGTCAGTGGCATGTCCTTCCTCACAGGCAAGATTAAAATCTCCGGCATTATTAAGTCCCATGATATAACTCCAGTTCAGATATTCCTTAAAGACATCCAGCATTTTCTCCTGTTTCACGACCTCTTCGAGCATATCCGGATTTTCCCGGCTCGGAATCCGGAGCAGCAGCCCGTCATAATACTTCACAATATCGAATAATTTAAGATATCCGGTGCTGGGCAGCAGATTACCATAATAATAATCAACAGTATCACCCAACGTATAATAATAGGTATAAAGGGAACCGGAAGTTTCCAATAACCTCACTTTATCATTCATCCCCCGCTCACTGAAAACCCGTACTGCCTCTGCCGTATGACATTCAATGCGGTGATAAGGAATATTTTCCGCAATGATCTCCTGCATCCGTTGCTTGATACGCTTCACATCCTCAAGTTCAATAGGGCGCCCAATCCGCAAATTACAGAAATAGCCTTTTGACACAGGATGTTCCACAAACAATTTTCCCTCGGGAAACAATTCCGTGACAGCTTTAAACAAGACAAAACAAAGCGAACGGACATAAGTACGCATACCGGACTGATCTCTCACATCCAGAAACTCTACATCCTTATTGTTATATACTCTGAAATTAAGTCCCTCGGAGCGATTATTGACCTTGGCACTCACTACTTGATAAGGAAAATTAAGATTAAAACCGTAATAAATATCCAAAAGTGAGCTTCCGATAGGGAATTCTTTAGAAATATTGTTATTTTTGCAACATATTTGTAACATCTGTTTCATCGAGTTCGTTAAAAGGTGAATAATTTGGTACTAATATACTTATAATCAGATAGAGAACAAATAACCATTAAAAATATTATAGATGGAATATTCTTTTTATGATTTTTTAAAGCTCATAGGCTCATTAGGACTCTTCCTCTACGGAATGAAAATCATGAGCGAGGGCTTACAAAAGGTCGCGGGTGATAGATTGCGAAGTATTCTAACGGCAATGACCACCAACCGGGTAACGGGAGTTCTAACAGGAGTGTTAATCACGGCCCTTATCCAGTCTTCTTCAGCAACGACGGTAATGGTCGTCAGTTTCGTTAACGCCGGACTACTCACACTCGCCGAATCCATCAGCGTCATTATGGGTGCCAATATCGGTACTACCGTAACCGCCTGGATCATTTCAATTTTCGGATTTAAGGTTGATATGGCTGCCTTTGCCCTTCCTCTCCTGGCCATCGCCCTTCCATTTATCTTCTCCGGTAAAAGTAACCGCAAATCCATCGGTGAATTCATTTTTGGTTTTTCTTTCCTTTTCATGGGGCTTTCTTATCTGAAATCAAATGCACCCGACCTGAATGCCAACCCGGAAATGCTTGCCTTCGTACAGAACTACACGGATATGGGATTTTTCTCCATCATTCTGTTCTTGCTTATCGGTACGATACTGACGATGATTGTGCAAGCCTCCGCAGCCACCATGGCAATCACATTAATTATGTGTGCCAACGGATGGATCAGCCTGGAACTGGGAGCAGCACTCGTATTGGGAGAAAACATCGGAACTACTATCACGGCCAATCTTGCCGCACTTACAGCCAACACACAGGCTAAGCGGGCAGCATTGGCCCATTTTGTTTTTAATGTGTTCGGCGTTATCTGGGTATTGATTGTCTTCCATCCTTTCATGGAACTGGTAAATTGGGTAGTAGATACTTTTTTCCAAAGCAATAATCCGGAAGTTGCCATCTCCTACAAATTGTCGGCTTTCCACTCAATCTTCAACATCTGTAACGTTTGTATACTGATATGGGCTGTGAAACTGATTGAGCGTACCGTATGTGCTTTAATTCATCCGAAAGAAGAAGACGAAGAACCCCGCCTGCGATTTATCACCGGCGGTATGCTTTCCACTGCCGAACTTTCTATCCTTCAGGCACGCAAGGAAATCCATCTTTTCGCAGAACGTACACACCGGATGTTCGGCATGGTGCAGGATCTGTTGCATACGGAAAAGGATGACGATTTTAATAAATTGTTCAGCCGGATAGAGAAATATGAAAATATCAGTGACAATATGGAACTTGAAATAGCCAACTACCTGAATCAGGTGTCCGAAGGCCGTTTGAGTTCTGAAAGTAAGCTACAAATACGTGCTATGTTGCGTGAAGTGACAGAAATCGAAAGCATCGGCGATAGCTGCTATAACCTGGCACGTACCATCAACCGGAAACGCCAGACTAATCTGGACTTTACCGAAAAACAATACGAACATATCCACTTCATGATGAAACTGACTAACGATGCGCTTGCTCAAATGATTGTGGTGGTAGAGAAACCGGAACATCAAAGCATCGATATTAACAAATCCTTCAATCTTGAAAACGAAATCAATAACTACCGCAACCAATTGAAGAATCAAAATATTCTGGATGTGAACAACAAAGAATATGATTATCAAATGGGAGTTTACTACATGGATATCATCGCCGAATGTGAAAAACTTGGTGACTATGTGGTGAATGTAGTGGAAGCCAGCAGTGATGTGAAAGAGAAAAAAGCTTCTTAATAGATAAAATAAAGAAAATAAAAGGAGAATCAAGTATGTATTGATACAACTGATTCTCCTTTTTATTTATAGCATTATCTTTTATAAATTAATTGTATATGTATGATTCAGCCAAGCGCCAAAATAACGTAGATTCCGGAACAGTAGTTGTACGAAGCACTTTTGCAGTCCCGTCTTCCGAGGTCGGATTGATATTGGCAAATATATTCCACCCTTTATTAAAAGAACAATTATTATAATAATACGATTTGTCACTGCCTGTCAACGTAAAAGGACGGTCGGCATACTGATACCCCACCAGTGTAGCTTTTCCGGCAGAAGACTCTTTACCGGACCAGTTAGAAATAGCAATCCGTCCCACTCTCTTATCGCCATTAAAAACAAAGAAATCCCCTAGGGTCGCCACAAGAGCATCCGCATCATCCGAGGTCCCGGTCCAGTAACCGCCCATGCCATTACGCCGGTCTACCGCCTGAAGCTTTTCCGAAGGAAAACTCGTGGGAAGTATCATCACAATCTGTCCGTCCTTATAAGGAAATTCAAGAGTCTCAATCACTTGCCAATCCGCCCCCGTCACTTTCACCTCAACCCGGTCGAATGTAAAATCCGCAGGTATATTCTGTATATCTTTCACTATGATCGTGCTATAATCCGGAACATCCGGAGCAGGAGGCTGTTCTTCATTTTCATCATCACTACAACCAGCCATCAGAAGGCCGCATATTAATAACAGAGAGAGAGATAAAAAACACCTCAGATCGGTCATAACAGTTGCTTTATTATACATAACTTCCGATTTTTGCGTCAAAGATATTACATTTATAATCAGCAGAATAATTTCCAGCCATAAAAATAAAAAAATGACCGGGCATATATTCATACACCCAGTCATTCTCCTCTTAATAATTCTCTCTCTTGGTTTTATCCTTCGTACGGTTCAAAGTCTTCTTTTCCGACTCCACATAATGGACAAGTCCAATCATCAGGAATATCTTCAAATGCTGTTCCTGGCTCAATTCCGCTTTCCGGATCTCCTTGTTCGGGGTCGTAAATATATTCACAGACCGTGCAAATGTACTTTTTCATAACGTTCGTATTTTTAATTGGTTTTCTAAATAATATAACACAAACAGCAAGATATTTGTTCAACACTATTTCCAAACTAAAGAAAAAAACTATCTTTGTATCCATATTATCAAGCTAAAACAACAATATCATACTATGCTTATAGCACTATTGTCTACCTTAATAGTTTTATGCGCAGTCCTACTAATCAGTTTTTTATGGGAGCGTAGAAAATGCCTGCGGATGCAACAACGATTGTTCCGTGAATCCAGAAAGTTGGAACGCACCAGCCATATCGCCGGTGCCATCTTAAAGAATGTACACGCCTTTATCCTATTAATAGATAATGACTTTAAAGTTCTGAAAACCAACTATTACCAAAAAACCGGAACCAAAAAAGGAACAGAAGAAAAAAGAGTGGGCGACCTGTTGCAATGTCGCAATGCATTAGCAGCCGAGGGAGGTTGCGGCACACATAGCTTCTGCGGTTCTTGTCCGATACGTACCGCCATACGCCAAGCTTTCGAACAGAGACGAAACTTCACGGATCTGGAAGCCACTTTATCCGTAGTTACGTCTGATAATACTACCGTAGAATGTGATGCTGTCATATCCGGTTCTTACTTCCTCCTTAACGAAGAAGAGAATATGGTAATCACCGTACACGATGTTACCCGGCGGAAACAAGCTGAAAAGGAACTGCTACTAGCCAAGGAAAAAGCAGAAAAAGCTGATATTTCAAAATCTGCCTTCTTAACCAACATGAGCCATGAAATCCGTACCCCTCTCAATGCTATTACCGGATTTGCAGAGGTATTAGGCAGTGCAACTACAGAAGAGGAGAAAGCTCAATATCAGGAAATCATAAAAATGAATGCCGACCTCCTGATGCAACTGGTCAACGACATACTCGATATGTCAAAAATCGAAGCCGGAACATTGGAATTTGTGCAGGCAACAGTCGACGTCAATCTGTTACTCTCAGATTTACAACAACTTTTTCAAATGAGAGTTGATGACGTCGGAGGAAAGATACAAATTATAGCAGAGCCGTCTCGCTCTTCCTGCATGATTCAAACAGACCGGAACCGGGTGGCACAAGTGCTTTCCAACTTTGCCGGCAACGCCATTAAGTTCACCCATGAAGGTAGTATCCGCCTCGGCTATGAAGCCAGAGACACCGAACTTTACTTTTATGTCAAGGATACCGGAGCCGGAATTCCGGCAGAGAAATTACCGGATGTATTCGAGCGCTTCGTGAAACTGAACAAAGATAAGAAGGGAGCGGGACTGGGACTTTCCATTTCTCAAACCATTGTCGCCAAACTTGGCGGGCAAATCGGGGCGGATTCCGTAGAGGGCAAAGGCTCCACATTCTGGTTTACAATCCCTTATCGGTCATGCGGTAAACCACGCTAACATATTCGACTTCATAAAAAGTTTTAATTAAACATTCTATCACAATTATATGTTGTATTTTTGCAGTTCAAATTAAACGCATGTATCTGCATGAGTACAAATAAAAATGACTATTATCATTTAGGACTTACGGATAACGAAGTCCTACAAAGCAGGGAGAAAAATGGTATTAACCTGTTAACGCCCCCCAAGCGTCCTTCTCTCTGGAAGCTCTATCTGGAAAAATTTGAAGACCCGGTTGTGCGTGTGTTATTAGTGGCAGCCGCTTTCTCGTTAATCATCTCCATCATCGAAAACGAATATGCTGAAACGATCGGAATCATAGCCGCTATCTTACTGGCTACCGGAATCGGTTTCTTTTTCGAATATGATGCCAGCAAGAAATTTGACTTGCTGAATGCAGTCAATGAAGAAACATTGGTAAAAGTGATCCGGAACGGACGTGTACAGGAAATCCCTCGTAAAGACATAGTGGTAGGTGATATTGTGATTCTGGAAACAGGTGAAGAAATTCCCGCTGATGGAGAGTTACTGGAAGCTATCTCTCTGCAAGTGAATGAATCCAATCTGACCGGAGAACCTGTTATCAATAAAACCACTGTAGAAACGGATTTTGATGAAGAAGCGACTTATGCTTCTAATCTGGTGATGCGTGGTACTACAGTAGTGGATGGTCATGGAACCATGCGTGTGCTGCATGTGGGTGATGCTACTGAAATCGGGAAAGTAGCCCGGCAGAGCACAGAGGACAACCTCGAGCCCACCCCGCTGAACATACAGTTGACCAAACTTGCAAACCTGATCGGAAAGATCGGCTTTACCGTTGCCGGTCTTGCTTTTCTCATATTCTTTGTCAAGGATGTATTGTTATTTTTTGATTTCGGTTCGCTGAACGGGTGGCATGAGTGGCTTCCGGTTTTCGAACGGACACTGAAATATTTTATGATGGCAGTTACACTGATTGTAGTAGCTGTGCCTGAAGGATTGCCAATGAGTGTCACGCTTAGTCTGGCATTGAATATGCGCCGTATGCTTTCCACCAACAACTTGGTGCGGAAAATGCACGCTTGCGAAACAATGGGAGCCATCACCGTGATTTGTACGGATAAAACCGGCACACTGACGCAAAATCTGATGCAAGTGCACGAACCCAATTTCTATGGTATCAAAAATGGCAGCGACTTGTCTGATGATGATATCAGCGCACTTATCGCAGAGGGAATCAGTGCTAATTCAACAGCTTTCCTTGAAGAATCAACCCATGGAGAGAAACCGAAAGGTGTAGGAAATCCAACCGAAGTGGCTTTATTGCTCTGGCTTAACAAACAGGGAAGAGATTACCTGCAACTCCGCGAGCAAGCACATGTCCTCGATCAACTCACCTTCTCTACCGAACGGAAATTCATGGCAACTCTTGTTGAATCTCCCCTGATCGGCAAAAAAATACTTTATATAAAAGGAGCTCCTGAAATTGTTCTGGGCAAGTGTAAAGAAGTTGTTCTGGATGGACGGCGAGTGGATGCGGTAGAGTATCGTTCTACAGTGGAAGCACAACTGTTGAGCTATCAAAATATGGCTATGCGTACACTTGGATTTGCATTCAAGATTGTCGGAGAAAATGAGCCGAACGATTGCACGGAACTAGTTTCAGCCAACGACCTCAATTTCTTGGGAGTGGTTGCCATCTCCGACCCGATTCGTCCGGATGTGCCTGCTGCGGTTGCGAAATGCCAGTCTGCAGGTATCGGCATCAAGATCGTGACCGGTGACACTCCGGGAACTGCCACGGAAATCGCACGCCAGATCGGTCTCTGGAACCCCGAAACTGATACGGAACGAAATCGAATCACCGGTGTTGCATTTGCCGAATTGAGCGACGAAGAAGCACTGGACAGAGTGATGGACTTAAAAATCATGTCCCGCGCCCGCCCGACAGACAAACAGCGTCTGGTACAACTGCTTCAACAAAAAGGAGCTGTCGTAGCTGTGACCGGAGACGGAACGAATGATGCCCCGGCTTTAAATCATGCCCAAGTAGGCTTGTCAATGGGTACAGGTACTTCTGTAGCCAAAGAGGCCAGTGATATCACATTGCTCGATGACTCCTTCAACAGTATCGGAACCGCTGTTATGTGGGGACGTTCATTGTATAAGAATATCCAGCGTTTCATAGTTTTCCAGCTGACAATCAACTTTGTGGCATTGCTTATCGTTCTGCTAGGCTCCGTAATCGGTACGGAACTTCCGCTGACTGTAACACAGATGTTATGGGTGAACCTGATTATGGATACTTTTGCCGCTTTGGCTCTTGCCTCCATTCCACCCAGCGAAACTGTCATGCTTGAGAAACCCCGTCGCAGTACCGATTTTATTATCAGTAAGGCAATGAGATCTAATATAATAGGTGTGGGCTCTATCTTCCTCATCGTATTGCTCGGAATGATTTATTATTTCGACCACAGTACACAAGGAATGAATGTGCACAACCTGACCATTTTCTTCACCTTCTTTGTCATGCTGCAATTCTGGAATCTGTTCAATGCCCGTGTATTCGGCACTACCGATTCGGCATTCAAGGGACTTTCCAAATCGTATGGAATGGAACTTATTGTACTGGCTATTCTTGGCGGACAATTCCTCATCGTACAGTTCGGTGGAGCTGTATTCCGTACGGAACCGCTTGACTGGCAAACCTGGCTTCTTATTATAGGCGTTTCGTCCACGGTGTTATGGGTTGGAGAACTTATTCGCTTTGTTCAACGTATTATTCACAAAAAAAACAGAAATGAAAAGTAAAGGAATAAAAAACCTTCTTATTGATTTGGGTGGTGTACTTATCAATCTCGACCGCCAACGTTGCATTGAGCACTTTCAGAAGTTAGGGCTCCAAAACGTGGATGACTTGCTGGATATCCAGAATCAGGACGGAATCCTGATGCAACAAGAAAAAGGATTGATTACACCTGCCGAATTCCGTGACGGAGTTCGTAAAATGATAGGCAAAGCAGTTAGCGACAAACAAATAGATGCAGCCTGGAATAGTTTTCTAGTAGATATACCCACACAAAAACTTGATTTATTATTAAAATTACGTGAGAAATATGTCGTCTACTTATTGAGCAATACTAACCAAATTCATTGGGAATGGACATGCGCTCATTTGTTTCCTTACCGCACCTTTAAGGTGGAAGATTATTTTGAAAAAACATACCTCTCTTTTGAAATGAAAATGGCCAAGCCCGAACCGGAGATCTTCAAGGCAATCATAGAGGATGCCGGAATCGAACCGCAAGAGACGCTCTTTATTGATGACTCTGAAATGAACTGTAAGACAGCCCAAAATTTAGGAATTTCCACCTATACAGCGAAAGCAGGCGAAGACTGGAGCCATCTTTTCAACCTTAAATAAATTTAGAGATATGCAGATTATACGTGACACATCGGCAATTACCCCGGAACCCTGCGTAGCTACTATCGGTTTCTTTGATGGGGTGCATGCAGGACATCGCTATCTGATTCAGCAAGTGAAGGAGATAGCCGCCGCGAAAGGTCTACGCTCTGCATTGGTTACTTTTCCCGTTCATCCCCGAAAAGTGATGAATGCGGAGTATCGTCCGGAACTGCTGACTACTCCCGAAGAAAAAATAAGCCTGCTTGCAGACATCGGGGTAGATTACTGCCTGATGCTTGACTTCACTCCTGAAATTTCCCGGCTTACTGCCCGGGAGTTTATGACACAGCTGTTAAAAGAGCGTTATCAGGTAAAATATCTGGTTATCGGCTATGACCATCGTTTCGGACATAACCGCAGCGAAGGTTTCGAAGATTATGTACGTTATGGAAAGGAAATTGGCATAGAAGTGATTCGCGCCAAAGCGTATACCAGCAATATAGAAATAGGGAATGAACCCAACATTCCGGTGAGTTCTTCCCTGATCCGCAAACTTCTTCATGAAGGAGAAGTTAGCCTGGCCGCCCATTGTCTGAAATATGAATATTTCCTCGACGGGATAGTAGTAGGCGGCTATCAGGTAGGCAGAAAAATAGGTTTCCCAACAGCCAATTTACGAGTGGATGATCCCGATAAACTGATTCCTGCCGATGGCGTATATGCCGTATGGGTGACATTTGACGGGAAAACGTATATGGGAATGCTGAATATAGGCGTCCGCCCGACGATTGACAACGGTCCGAACCGGACGATTGAGGTGAATATCCTCCACTTCCATTCCGACATATATGATAAATTCATCCGGCTTACTTTTGTAAAACGGACACGTCCCGAACTGAAATTCTCCAGTATCGACGAGTTAATAACACAGCTCCATAAGGATGCTGAAGAGACAGAAACAATTCTTAAAAAATAGATTCTTATGCAAAAGTCATTTATGAGCATCTCTTTGGTGGTAATAGCTATATCCATGTTAGCTATGTTTATCTATAGTTTCTTTACCACTAAATAAAAAAACATGAAAACGGCTATCAAGTTAGTATTAATAGACCTTCTCATTGCGCAGATTGTTGCTCCAATCCTGATTATGATTCCTTGTACGATCTATTTGTTCGTCACCACGGGAAATCTGGATAAAGTCACTCTGACGCAAATGATTATGATCCCGGCACAACTAGCCGGTCAGATTATGATGGGTATTTATCTATGGAAAGCCGGTTATATCAGTAAAAAGAAGGCAACATGGTTACCAGTATCGGCCTCTTATCTGGTTTGCAGTGCCATCGCAATCCTCACTTGCGGGTTTGCAGTCTCCTCATTAATGAGCCTGCTGGATTGGATTCCTAATATCATGGAACAATCTTTCAACATTCTCCAATCCGGCTGGGGCGGTATTCTTGCAATAGCTATCGTAGGCCCCGTACTTGAAGAGTTATTGTTTCGCGGAGCCATCACCCACGCTTTACTTCAGCAATACAATCCGACTAAAGCAATTCTGATTTCCGCACTTCTGTTCGGTGTCTTTCATATAAATCCCGCCCAGATCCTTCCGGCATTTCTGATCGGTATCCTGTTGGCATGGACTTATTACAAAACAGGCAGTCTGATACCTTGTATACTCATGCATGTACTAAACAACTCATTGTCAGTCTATCTTAGTATCAAATATCCCGAAGCAGAAAATATGGACGACCTGATTAACGGTACCCCGTATCTCATCGTCCTATTCGGGTCAATCCTCCTGTTTATCGGTATCATACTGACCATGAATTTTCACCACAGAGGACTCAGAGGACACAAAGGTTTATACTGACAAGGGATATGTAGTAATCGCAAAATGTGTAATTCAAAAAAGACTCTGTGTACTCAGCGTCCTCTGTGGTGAATTTTATTTCTCTTTCGCTTTGAATGCTAATGCATACATTCGTATTTGTTTTACCATCGACAGCAAACCATTGCTACGCGTTGGCGATAGATGCTCTTTCAGTCCGATCTTGTCTATAAAATAAAGATCTGCATTTAAGATTTCATCAGGAGTATGTCCGGAAAGGACTTTAATCAACAAGGCAATAATCCCCTTTACAATCAAAGCATCGCTTTCTGCTTTAAAAACGATTTTACCATCCACATCATCCGCTTGAAGCCATACCCTGCTCTGGCATCCTTCAATCAGATTTTGTTCCGTCTTATATTTTTCTTCAAGTGGTTCCTGCTCATTCCCCAGATCAATAAGTAATTGATAACGGTCCATCCAATCGTCGAAGTCACTGAATTCCGCAATCACTTCATCTTGTAGTTCATTAATTGACATTATAGTAATTATTTAATTAGACAATATACCAGTGTGCGAATAGCAGATGCCGTATTTAAAACCGGCATATCAATCTATCAACACCTTATTATATTATTTCTCAATTCTATTATTTCTCATTGTAAATCACTTCCAATACCGTCTGACCGACTGCTTTCAACGTATTCTTATCAATATGTTCCATATTGTCATTGACAGTATGCCATGTCGGGGTAAAGTCACCCTCCTGATTATATGGAATAATATCAATCGTTTTAATACGTGCCAGACGATTAATGAACAGATGGTCGTCTGTTACAAATCCTCCGTTTCCATCCATGAAAGTCTTTCCGTAACCCGCTTTCTTTGCCGCTTTCCAAACCTTCTTATTTATGTCCGGAGCAAATTCTTCCGAATACCCTTCTTTCATAAACACACTGCCTTCACCTCCTACCATATCGAGCAGGATACCAAAACGTGCATTATATCCTTGTACATGAGGATTACGTGCCCAATACTGCGATCCCAGACACCAGAATTCCTCCTTATGCTTTCCTGTATAAAACTGTGGCGCACCATAGTCCTCTGCATCCAACAGAATGATATCAATCCCCAATTCCGGTTGTTGCTGATTGACCAGACGAGCTATTTCGAGCAAAGCTCCTACCCCACTGGCACCATCATTTGCACCCAGAATCGGAGTTTTATGGTTCTTCTCGTCAGAATCGTTATCCGCCCATGGACGTGTATCCCAATGTGCAAACAAAGCGATTCTCTTTTTACTTTCCGGCTTATAAGAACCGATAATGTTTCTCGCTTTCAACAACGTCCCGTCATAAGCAATCAAATCGGCATATTGGTTAGTCACTTGAGCACCGAAAGCCTCCAACTGACCGGCAAGGTAATTGCCACAGGCAACATGTTCTTTTGTATTAGGAACACGAGGTCCGAAATCTACCTGATTCTTTACATACAAATAAGCACTATCCGCATCAAATTGAGGTACATTCACGACAGTTTCTTCATTTTGTTCACTCGTACTATTTGCCTTGTTACCTCCACCGCAAGAGAATGCTGACAATAACAAAAAGGCACTCATTAATACTATCATAGTTTTCTTTTTCATCGTCCTTTTATCTATTAAAGCCTCAAAATTAGTCATTTTCACCACAGCATCGTTCAGATGGAATGGATTATTAACATATAAACTTTAGTTCCACATTTTTCTTTCCCACCACAAGCTCTACTTTTGCACCGTTGATAAGCGGGAGATTATGAGTCACATGCCCCACCGGGAAATTGAAACAGACGGGATAATCATACTCTTTTACTAAATCTGCCAAAGCAGCATACAGTTCCTTGCCCAACGAACAGTCTTCTTCATATTCTGTAAATTGACCGATAATCAATCCGGACAGTTTTTCTAATACGCCCCCCAGTTTCAAATTATACATCATACGTTCGATGGCATGCGGACGTTCACTAACATCTTCAATAAACAGTATAGTGCCTTCCGCCGGAATATCATAAGGAGTCCCACGCAAACCGTAGGCTACCGCCATGTTACCGCCATGCAAAACGCCTTGTGCCGTCCCCTGCTTGTTCAGTTTATGCTTCTCGCACATGTAAGAAGGAATATTTCCCAATAGAATATCCTTCAGATAGTTCGCACAAAGATCGTCTTCCGGTTCCACCGTAAGATGACGGGCCATCAATGAATGAAGGGACGCATATCCATTTTTCTGAAACAGATTGTGCAAGGCGGTTATATCGCTAAAGCCCAGTAACCATTTCGGATGTTCACGAAAGGTCGTAAAATCAATTTTATCGATCAAATGTACCGCCCCATACCCTCCACGGCTACAAAGAATAGCTTTCACTTTAGGGTCGTCCATCGCATCCTGCAAATCTTTCAGCCGCTGCTTGATTGTCCCGGCATATCTTCCGGACGAACTTCCGGCATGTTTTCCTATAGCCACTTTCAAGCCCCATAATTCCATCCGTTTCTTGGCTCCTTTCAGGAATTGTTGGTCTATCTTACTCGAAGGTGATACAATAACCACTTTATCACCATTCTGCAAAAAGGGAGGAAATTGAATATCCATATATGTTCTTATTTTATTGACTTTCGTTGATAAAAACGTACCCAGTCCACTTCCATTTCTACCGGAAGATCCTTGGGAGAGACTGCTCCCACCCACGAGCCTCCCAACTGCATATCAATCAGCAGATAAAATGGCTGATTAAAAGGGAATTGTCCCTCTTCTTGCGTTTGTATGCGGGGGTAAGTAAACGTATGCACATCATTGACATAAAATGAAAGACTGTCAGGATACATTTCGACTGCAAAAATATTGTAGCGGTCGGGGTGAATCACTCCCGTAGAATGTGATACCGGGTGATCCTTGATTCCCAGCGTATAAGTGTAATGGGAATGAACGGTCTGATAAGCAATAGAATCATTATTCAAACGTTCCATGATATCAATCTCACCACCGGATGGCCATGCCGCTCCTTCAGGCAGCATCCAGATGGCAGGCCATGCTCCTCCCGCCGCATTCAACTTGGCACAAATCTCAATACGCCCGTTCGTAAAAGCCTTTTTACCTTTCGTATAAACACCACCTGTCAAATAAGGGGCAGTGTCATTGGGTTGGGTATGATTGACAATACCTCTCAACACCAGTTTGCCTTTACGCATGGCATAACAGGAATCAAAGTCCGTCATATAGTTATTCCAGTCTGACTTTCCTCGTGGAATCTTGCTCCAGACCTGTGAATCAAAGTTCTTTTTCTGATTAAAGTTCTCTTCCCAGATCAAAGACCAACCGGAAGATATCTTGCTGCTTTTACAGGAAACAAGCGTCCAACAAAGGAAAATTAAGCTAAGAAATAATAGATTTTTAAACTGTTTCATGGTACTTTTATTTTATTGGGGGATTTATTTGCAAAAATACAGGAAAAAACGGTTCCATGCACATCCAACGGCCAAAACAAATAAAATATAGCAAAATGTTACATAATGGATGTAATTTTTCGGGTTATAATCGTTATTTTTTCAATCATTTTTCTGATATTTGCTAAAAATCTAACGTTATGGAACCTATTCTAAATTTTGCCCAGTTAACGGCTCATCTTAAAAAACTAAACCATAGAAAACGAATTGCCGTGGTCTGTGCGAACGATCCTAATACTGAATATGCCATCTCCCGTGCTTTGGAAGAAGGGATTGCAGAATTTCTGATGATTGGAGATTCTACCATTCTGAAGAAATATCCCACGCTCAAGCAATATCCCGAATACGTAAAAACCATCCACATAGAAAATCCGGATGAAGCGGCGCGCGAAGCTGTCCGCATTGTCCGTGAAGGAGGAGCGGATATTTTGATGAAAGGGATTATCAATACGGACAACTTACTGCGTGCCATACTCGACAAAGAAAAAGGTTTGTTACTGAAAGGGAAAATTCTCACGCATCTGGCAGTAATGGAAATTCCGACTTACCATAAACTGCTTTTCTTCTCGGATGCTGCTGTCATTCCGCGTCCCACGCTACAGCAACGTATAGAAATGGTCTGGTATGCTATCTGTACCTGCCGTCACTTTGGTATCGAACAACCACGTGTCGCATTGATTCACTGTACAGAAAAAGTGAGTGCCAAGTTCCCGCACTCACTAGATTATGTGAATATCGTAGAACTTGCCGAAGCAGGAGAATTCGGAAATGTAATTATTGACGGCCCGCTAGATGTACGTACTGCCTGCGAACAAGCAAGTGGTGATATTAAAGGGATTGTATCTCCTATTAACGGACAGGCAGATGTCTTGATATTCCCGAACATTGAATCGGGTAATGCATTCTACAAATCCGTCTCTCTGTTTGCACAGGCAGAAATGGCAGGATTGCTGCAAGGTCCTGTTTGCCCGGTAGTACTTCCATCGCGTAGTGATTCCGGCTTGTCCAAATATTACAGCATTGCAATGGCATGCTTACAAGTGTCAGGAGATTGCAAATGCAGAAAACAAGTCAGCCAAGTTACCGGCTCATCATTCTAAATTCATCACTAAAAGCCTACTATTCATGAAAATTCTGGTTATCAACCCCGGTTCTACTTCTACCAAAATAGCAGTTTATGAAAATGAAACTCCGCTGTTTGTCAGTAATATAAAACATTCTGTAGAAGAACTATCCGCTTTTCCCGAGGTGATAGACCAGTTTGAATTCCGGAAAAACCTGGTGTTACAAGAATTGGAAAACAATAAGATACCTTTTTCTTTTGATGCAATCATCGGACGCGGCGGTTTAGTGAAACCGATACCGGGCGGAGTGTATGAGGTAAATGAGGCCATGAAACGTGATACAGTGCATGCTATGCGTACCCATGCTTGTAACTTAGGAGGATTGATTGCCAGCGAACTGGCCTCCACATTACCCGACTGTCCGGCTTTCATTGCTGATCCGGGAGTAGTGGATGAACTGGAAGATATAGCACGCATTACAGGTTCTCCCTTAATGCCGAAGATCACCATCTGGCATGCATTAAACCAGAAAGCAATCGCCCGCCGCTTTGCCAAAGAGCAGGGAACCCAATACGAAAATCTGGATTTAATTATCTGCCATCTGGGAGGTGGCATCTCTGTCGCAGTCCATCACCACGGACGAGCCATTGACGCCAACAATGCATTGGACGGTGAAGGTCCTTTCTCACCGGAACGTGCCGGTACACTTCCCGCCGGTCAACTGATCGACCTATGTTTTAGCGGTCAACTCACTAAAGACGAATTGAAAAAACGTATCTCCGGACGCGCCGGACTGACCGCCCATCTAGGTACAACCGATATTCCCGCCATTATACAATCTATCGAAGAAGGAGATAAAAAAGCGGAACTGATACTGGATGCCATGATTTACAATGTTGCAAAAGCGATAGGAGCCAGTGCCACCGTACTTTGTGGGAAGATAGATGCCATCCTTCTGACAGGAGGTATCGCCTATTCGGACTATGTGATTTCAAGACTGAAAAAAAGAATCTCTTTCCTGGCTCCCATCTACGTTTATCCCGGAGAGAATGAAATGGAGTCGTTAGCATTTAATGCCATAGGAGCACTAAAGGGGGAATTGCCGATACAAATCTATAAATAAGTGGTGCTCATTATAAAAGCATTACCTTCAAAACTGCAAATCTTGCATAATTAAATATTATATGTAACTTTGCAGTACTTATCTCATATCTGAATTATGGCAACTACTAAAATAGATGAATCAATAATTATCGGCATAAATCAGGGAAAGCAAGAGGCTTTTGCTACTTTATACGATAGCTATTTTAGCTATTTATGTATGTATGCCACCACTTATATTTTCAATCCGGATGAAGCTAAAGAAATCGTAAACGACGTCTTTCTAAATATCTGGTATAAAAAAGAACGATTGGTATTTCCTATCCATTCCTATCTTTTACAATCCGTTCAGAATGGGTGCCTCAACTATATACGAGCTTTAAAAAACAGGGAAAGAGTAATGGACGAATATCGCAAGGAACTACTCAACTACCAGGAGGAATATTGTGCCAATGACAATACTCCCCTACAACTGTTAGAGATAGAAGACCTGCAAAAACAAGTACACAATGTCGTAAATTCATTACCGGAAAGATGCCGTATTATTTTTGAAAAATACCTCTACAATAATAAGTCACCACAAGAAATTGCAGAAGAGCTGGATATATCCGTAAATACGGTGCGCGTACAAATAAAAAATGCAATGGATAAAATGAAAGTGGAGCTAGGAACATCACTTGGAATCCTGCTTCTTTTCCTGTTTCAAAAATAAAATTCAAAAAAAAACAGGTTTCACCTAAATGTTTTGCACTCGAGATGTGTATACTCTATAAACAAGGACAAAAAGTTTATGGAGCAGAACCTGATAGAATTTGATGAATTAATGATTGATTATCTCACCGGTAGTCTTTCAGAAGAAAATACGGGCAAGTTTTACACCCTCTTACAGTCTGATATGATTTATCAGCGGAGATATGATGAATTGGCTAAACTTCACGCCCAATCATTTATATCTAAATTCGAAAAAGAGAAGAAGGATAATTATGCTGAACTGACCAAAAGTCTGAATTTTAATACTCCCCATAAAAAACGCTTGGTGATCCCAGTTTTCTATGCCCGTATCGCAGCCGTTATTGCCCTTGTCATTACAACATCAATCGGCATCTATCTTTATAATGACGAGCCCCAAATACAATCAAACACTTTATGCGAGATAGAAGTACCTTTGGGTTCACAGACCAAAATGACATTGCCGGACGGATCTGTTGTATGTCTGAATGCCAGCTCTATCCTAAAATACTCTCCTGATTTAATCAATCATTCAAAAAGAGAGGTTTATTTAATCGGCGAAGGATATTTTAAAGTCGAGAAAAATCCAGAAAAGCCGTTTATTGTACATGCCGAAGATATCAACATCGAAGTATTAGGAACCATCTTTAATGTACGCGCTTATCACAATTCTTCGAAAATTGAAGTAAACCTGATAGAAGGAAAAGTAGATGTATCAGCATCAACTACCCAAGAAAGCAGGATACTTTCTCCCAACGAACGAATGACGTATAACAAAGAATCAGAAAGAATAAAAATAGATAAAGTAGATGCGCTCCGTTCTGCTCAATGGACAGTAGGACGCCTAAGCTTTGTCAACGCCTCATTAATTGATATCATAAAGGACATAGAGCGTAAATATAACGTAAGAATCGTAATTCAGAGCAAATTCATGCAGGATGAGATTTTTTCGGGTAGTATCAGCACCAAACTGTCAATTGATGAAGTCTTGGATTATATTGACGTAGATGATAAATACGACTGGAAACGAAGCGGAGATACGATTACTATTACTGATAAATAAACAAATGTTTAACACCAAAATTAATCTTATAGCAATGAAAGACACCTCTTAAAAAAGAATCGGAGTCACATATGGGCCATGTTACTCCGATCCGCGATCAAATTATTTTTTAAATAATCTTTTAATCAATACAAATGTATGAAAAATAATCTGTATAGGAGAATGATTTATTTATTTTATCATTCGAAAGCCGATTTTGTATCTATACGATGGTCGTTTTTAATCGTATTCATCTTATTTCAAATCCCAGTATCTGCTTCAGAACTGCCATTACAGGACATTAAAATTTCAATACAACATAAAAATGTTGCATTAGGCACTGTATTCAATGATATCGAATCGAAAACTAGTTATTCATTTTTAGTAAGAAACAATGATGTCAATCTCAAGCAAATAGTTTCTATCGATGCCAAAAACAAAACAGTACGTGAGATCTTGGCTATGTTATTTGCAGGAACAGATTTGAAATATGAAGTTGAGAATAAACGTATTACCGTATATCGGCCAATAAAGAAAGCACAAAAAAGTGACAAACGTAAAGTCACCGGACGAATTATTGACGAAACTGGTAGTCCCGTAATAGGTGCCAGTGTACAAAACAAAAAAAGTGGAATGGGAAGCATTACGGACTTGGACGGTATATTCAGTCTCGACATTTCCGAAAATTCTACCATTTTAAGTATTTCTTATTTAGGTTATGAGAATAAAGAGATACAAGTTAAAGAACAGTCAGATTTAGGAATTATCAAATTAGCACCTTCTTCTATGGCTTTAGAAGAAGTGGTAGTCGTTGGCTACGGAGTACAAAAAAAGAAAGTCTGACCGGTGCCATATACAACCTGAAATCATCGGATATTATTAAAACAAAATCACCGAGTTTGGCTCAAGTCATACAAGGAAAGGTATCAGGATTGAGAATCAGGCAACAAAATGGCGAACCGGGTAAGTTCAGTTCTGACATCAACCTTAGAGGATTGGGAAATCCCTTATTCATCATCGACGGAGTAGTCAGAGACGGTTCCAGTGAATTCCAGCGATTGAACCCAGAAGACATTGAAAACATTTCTTTTCTAAAGGATGCAACAGCTGCTATTTACGGAATGAATTCCGCAAATGGAGCGATTATTGTCACTACTAAAAAAAGAGCTTTAGGAAAGCCCCGGATTACAGTAAATGCCAATGCAGGTATTTCTTCGCCAACCGATGTTCCTAAAATGGCCAATGCCGCTCAATACATGACGATTCGTAACGAAGCGGAATTGAATGCCGGTCGTCCGGGATACATTACACCGGAAGAATTGGCTAAATGGCAACAAGGAGCTCCCGGTTATCAAAGCACAGACCTATATGATGCCGTATTCAACGACGTGGCCACTCAATACCAGGCAACCCTGTCACTAGAAGGAGGTACGGAGAAAATGACTTACTACGGTAGCCTTGGATACTCAACCGACAATAGCTTACTAAAGAACCGTGCACTCACTTATGACAAATTCACACTACGTTCGAATGTAAGTTTAAAGATAACTGATAATTTAACCGCATCCATGAATATCGGTGGAAGATATGATATTACAGACCGTCCGTGGTTGTCTTTCTTTGATATTTTCAAAGGAACCCGTATCAATCCGCCAACCAGCACTATTTATGCAAACGGGAATCCGAACTATTACAACAACTTCTCTTATCAGGCCAATCCTGCCGCCATCAGCGACAAAGACTATTCAGGATACGGACTCGAGAAAAACAAGAATCTGCAAACGCAGTTTTCTTTGGAATACAGTGTCCCGTATGTCAAAGGACTAAAGGCCAAAGCTTCTTTTGTATATGATTATAACAACTATACTTATAAAGGAGTACGAAAAGGGTTAAGAACATATACTTATGGAGAATACACAGGTGAATATACTCCGACAGATGCTTACTTGCCCGCCCTCATCCAGGCTAACAACAAAGAGTCGGAACGTATGGATATGCAATTACAGCTTTCTTACGACAGAACTTTTAAAGATCATCACCTTTCAGCAACCTATGTTTTTGAAAGCAGAGAAGAAAAAGCTAACTGGACCAACGGAGAACGGAAATTCGATTTTTATGCCATTGACGAACTTGATTATGGTCGTGCAGCCGACCAGCTAGTATCGGGTTCTTCAGATCATCAGGCATTCCTATCTCATATAGGACGACTCACTTACGATTATAAAGGAAAATATCTGGCAGAAGCCGCTTTCAGATACGACGGTTCCTACCGATATGCACCGGAAAACCGATGGGCATTTTTTCCTTCAGGTTCAATAGGCTGGAGAATCTCGGAAGAAGATTTCATAAAAGATAATTTCACTTTTATCGATAACCTCAAATTAAGAGCATCCGCAGGGCTTTCCGGACAAGACGCCGGTGATCCGTTCCAATATATTGCCGGCTACGGCTTAAATAACGGAGGATACTCCTTTTCTGCCGGAAAATATACCAACGGAGTATCAAGTCCGGTAATGATTAACCAAAATCTAACCTGGATAAAGATCAACATGTTCAATGTCGGAGTGGACTTTTCAATCTTTAACCGATTGTTTTCTGTTGAGTTTGATTTGTATCAAAGAACACGTAGCGGTTTGTTAGCCAATAGATACGGTTCACTTCCCAATACATTCGGAGCTTCCCTGCCTCAAGAAAACTTAAACGGAGACAGAACCCAAGGTATCGAATTCAGCTTGTCGCACGAAAAGACATTCAGAGATTTTCATTATGTTATCAGTGGAAATTTCAATCTGGCACGTACTAAAAACCGGCATATCGAACGCGGCCCATTTACAAGCAGCTGGGACCAGTGGAAGAACAAGGCATCAGGACGTTGGAATGATTTTATCTGGGGATATCAGGTAGACGGACGTTTCCAAAATGAGGACCAGATAGCGACCTCTCCTATTCAAAATGGCGATAACGGTAACTCTAAAGAACTGCCGGGAGATTACATTTTAAAAGACCTGAATGGTGACGGTGTCGTAAACGACATGGATAAAGTACCTTTATTCTGGTCAAGCTCTCCACTTATCCACTTCGGTTTCAATGTTCAGGCCAATTGGAAGAACTTCGACTTCTATGCACTGTTTCAAGGGTCTGCCCTATACACCGTCCAGTTTAATGAAGTATATGCCACCATGCTATACCTGAAAGGAGGAAACTTCCCTGAATATTTCTTTGACAGATGGCATCGGGAAGATCCTTATGATGCAAACAGTAAATGGATTCCCGGAAAATGGCCGGCTGCCCGCTTGGAACAGGATATGGGAGCCTTATATACAAGAGACTCGGAAATCTGGCGTAAAGATGCCTCCTACCTGCGTCTTAAATCTGTTGAAATCGGATATACGTTCGACTCTAAACTATTGAAGAATGTAGGCATTGACAAACTAAGGCTCTACATCAACGGATACAACCTATTGACTTTCTGCGATCCGTTTGTTAAAGCCTTCGATCCTGAAAAAATAGAGGGTGACTATAACGCCGGATTAAATTATCCTCTGAACCGTACTTTTAATTTTGGATTGACAATGAACTTTTAAATCGACTATGATATGAAAAAGGTACATTATTTATTACTATGTACATTGTTTACACTGGTCAGTTGCAGTGATTTTCTGGATTTAGAACCTAGAAATAAGATATTACCGAACCAATTATTTGCAACTTCCGAAGGTATACAGGCCCATTTAGCTAATTTATACGGAAGACTCCCCATTGAAGATTTCAACTACTCTCCTAACAGAGGCTTTAACATCGGTATGGGAAATGAAGTGAACAACGGAGGTTTTATGGCCGCCCATTACTGCGACGAAGCCATCCATCCCGAATACAATGACTGGGGTGAAGAACGTTTTGACTATTGGGAGGAAGGATACAAATTAATCCGTGATGTCAACAGTCTACTGGAGATTGTTCCTACCCTGACCATTATCAGCGAGAACGAAAAAAAGAAACTCAATGCAGAGGCATACTTTCTAAGAGCATATACCTACTTTGCCTTAGCCAGGCGGTATGGCGGTGTGCCTTTAATAGAAAAGCCGCAGGAATATGAAGGGAACATCGAATCGCTTAAAGTCCCCCGAAGCACAGAAAAAGCAACCTGGGATTTTATATTAGCTGACTGCGACCGTGCAGTAGCAGCATTTGAGGGGATAGATGACCAAACATTAATAGAAAATAATCCGAGAAGAGGAGACAAATGGGCTACTTTAGCATTAAAATCCAGAGCAGCATTATTTGCAGCATCTGTTGCCAAATTTTCTCATCAGCCCTACGTGTCATTCTCCGGTCCCGCCGTTGAACAACACCTGGCAGGGATAGAAGCAATATATGCTGACGAATTCTACTCGCAATGCATAGATGCCTCTGAAAAGATTATGGAAAGCGGTAAATTCGGATTATACAAACCGACTCCGGCAGATCCGACAGAAGCAGCAACCAATTATCAGAAACTTTTTGAACATCCAAGCCAATGTCTGGATGGCGTCAGAGAGCCTATATTCATAAAAAGCTATGTAGCAAACACCTCTCTGGCACATAATTACGATGTATGGTTTAGTCCCCGGCAAACAAACTTAAACCTTTTCCCGGGACGAATGAATCCAACTCTGGAATTTATCGACTCATTCGAAGATTATACCGATGACGGACAAGGAAAGGTGAAACCTATCCAAACCCGTACAGACGGAAATGAAAATGATTACAATGGTTTCGGACTTTCCACCGACTATGTGACGTTCCCCAAAGACAACCCTTTCAAAGCTTTTGAAGGAAGAGACGCCCGTTTAAATGCAATGGTACTTTTTCCCGGCCAAAATTGGGGAAGCACAAAAATCATCATTCAAGGCGGGCTGGTAAAATCCGACGGTTCGGGTTATTACTATCGTACCCAAGCTTCTGAAAAAGGACAAGACGGGCTGACTTATTATACATACGGTGCAGAAAACGGAACGTTATACTCCGGATTCGACCCGACATTGGGACACTATACCCGAAGCGGATTCTTATTCAAGAAGTTTATGCAAATAGAAAATCCGGTAGAACAAGAATGGAGCAGAAGTACCCAAGATTGGATAGACTATCGCTACGGAGAAATTCTTCTGAATTACGCTGAAGCAATTATCGAGAAATCCGAACCGACTTCCGCCGAAATAGAGAAAGGAAAAAAAGCATTGAATGAAGTCCGTAAAAGAGCTGCCCATAAAGATGAAATAGCCTTGACACAAAGCAATGTCAGAAAAGAACGTTTCGTCGAACTGGCTTTTGAAAACAAAAGGCGTTGGGATCTTGTTCGCTGGCGTACATTCCATAAAGAATTCCAAACCAGAACCAGAAAAGGATTAGTACCTTTCATTGATTTGCGAAAGAATCCTCCCTGCTACATCTTTGTTCGTGTCAACCCATTGGGACTGGAAGCAAAAACGTTCGAATATTCATGGTATTATAAAGATATTCCGGGCATTGAATCAAACGGATTGGTACAAAATCCATAATACAGAACAATATAAATCATTTGAATATGAAAAGAAACTTATTTATATCTAGTATTGTACTGGCAGCAATGATGCTTATTACATCTTGCGAAAAAGATAATTTCGACGGACCGGATGCGACCTTCTCGGGTGAAATCAGAGATAAAAAGACAGGAGAACTGATTCCACAAGAAATCTCCGACGGTTCCCGCATCTATTACATAGAACAAGGTTGGGAAAATCCCTCCGTACAGAATATGGTCATCAAGAAAGACGGAACATTCAATAACAGCCTGATGTTTTCGGGCAATTATAAGATCATTCTGAACCGGGGTAACTTTGTAGCACAGGATACGATTGACATGAAGATTCATCCGGGAGACAACTTCAAAGTATTTGAGGTAGTGCCTTATCTAAGAATTATCGAACCAGAAATACAATTGAAAGACAGAGTAGTAACAGCCAAGTTCAAATTGGAACAAGTGACTAGCAACAAAGTATACCGTGTTTCTTTGTTTGCTTACTCTCACATCGATGTCTCCAGCAAATTAAATCTGGTAAATAAGACAATCGAGCTGAACAGAGCAATCGCCGATGGCGAAGAATTCCAGTTGTCTATCAATCTGGACGAATATTCTTCGACATTACTAAGCGGGAAAAGTTACTACTTTCGTATCGGAGCACAGTCTCAAGGAAGCGAGACTAAATATAATTATGCTACTGCTGTAAAATTAAATCTATAAGAAAAAGAACAATGAGACTAATTACCATAATAAGCACATTATGCATGGTATTTCCTTTGGCGCTTTCAGGTGCCCCTAACAGTACAGAAAAGAAGTCTCCGGTGGACTATGTGAACCCATATATGGGGAATATCAGTCACCTGTTGATTCCTACCTACCCTACTGTGCACCTGCCAAATTCCATGTTGCGTGTTTGTCCTGAAAGAGGTGATTTTACATCAGATATGATTCACGGTTTGCCGGTTGCTACTACCAGTCACAGAGGTAGTTCCGCCTTCCGGATCAGTCCTGTTCAAGGGGATTATTATCCCGAAGAGGTCATCAACTATTCATACGACTCGGAGAAACTAACCCCGTATACTTATTCTGTTTATCTGGATGAAGTGGATATAAATGTAAATTATGCTCCGTCTTATCAAGCAGGTATCTATCAGATCAGCTTCGAAAAAGAGGGAGATAACCACATTATCATACACTCCCGTGACGGTCTGCTAAAAGTGACTCCTGACGGCATTAGTGGATACCAGATCATAGACGGAACACCCACCCGGATCTTTTTATATTTAGAGACAGAGCAGAGATATAAAAAAGCGGGGGCGTTAATCAACGGTTCACTAGATGATAAGCAAAAACAAGGAAAGAGCCTTATCATCTCTTTTGGGGCACAGGAGAAAATACACCTTCGTTATGGAATCTCTTTCATCAGCGAAGAGCAAGCAAAGAAAAACCTGGAACGTGATATCCGGACCTATGATGTGCAAACCGTAGCTAGCCAAGGAAAAAAAATCTGGAATAAGAAACTCGGTAAAATCACAGTAGAAGGAGGCACAGAAAACGATAAAAGTGTGTTTTATACTTCATTGTACCGCACTTATGAACGCATGATAAACATCTCTGAAGATGGCAGATATTACAGCGCATTCGACTGTAAGGTGCACGATGATAACGGAATTCCGTTTTATACCGATGACTGGATTTGGGATACATACCGGGCTACTCATCCATTACGGGTTCTCATTGAGCCTGAAATAGAATGTGATATGATAAGCTCCTACATCCGTATGGCCGAACAAACCCCTCAAGGGTGGATGCCTACTTTCCCGGAAGTGACAGGCGACAGCCATCGGATGAACGGCAATCATGCTATTGCTGTTATATGGGATGCATATAGTAAAGGATTGACAAACTTTTCATTGGAGAGAGCCTATGAAGCTTGCCAAAAAGCCATCATGGAAAAGACATTGCTCCCTTGGCAGAAACTTCCATTAACCGAACTTGATAAGTTTTATCATAAAAACGGTTTCTTTCCGGCATTACACCCCGGTGAAGCAGAAACCTGCCAGGAGGTACATAACGGCGAAAAGCGTCAGGCCGTAGCCGTCACATTAGGAGATTGTTACGACAAATGGTGTTTAGCCCAAACCGCTAAAAGTTTGCACAAAGAACATGATTATAAACTGTATTTGAAAGATTCTTATGCATATCGTAACCTCTATAATCACGCTACAGGTTTCTTTCATCCGAAAGACATAAACGGAAACTTCATCGAACCTTTCGATTACCGTTTTTCTGGCGGACAGGGTTGCAGGGATTATTATGGAGAAAACAACGGTTGGATTTATCGTTGGGATGTGCAGCATAATCCTGCAGACCTAATATCCCTGATGGGAGGCAATGAGAATTTCATCAGAAATCTGAATCAGACTTTCAGAGAACCTTTGGGTAGAAACAGATATGATTTCTACCAACAGTTGCCCGATCATACAGGAAATGTAGGACAATTTTCAATGGCCAACGAACCTTGTTTACATATCCCCTACCTGTACAATTATGCAGGCCAGCCGTGGATGGCGCAAAAACGGATTCGCAGGTTACTCAATCAATGATTCCGCAATGACTTGATGGGCGTTCCGGGAGATGAAGACGGTGGTGGCATGTCTGCCTTCGTAGTGTTCTCAATGATGGGATTTTATCCTGTAACTCCAGGAATACCTGCTTATAATATTGGAAGCCCAGTTTTCAAAAAGGTAAAAATCAATATAGGGAATAATGGCTATTTTGAAATTATAGCCCGGAATTATTCTCCCGATAATATTTATATCCAGTCAGCCACTCTCAACGGCAAAGTATGGGATAAGCCATGGTTTGGACAGGAGGATATAAAAGATGGCGGACAATTAATAGTAACGATGGGAAACAGGGCAAACAAGAATTGGGGTTCCAATTCTGGTAGTATCCCTCCATCGGCAGAAAAATATGATTAAAGACTAATTGTGTAAATAATAAAAGATAATACGATGAATACAATAAATAGTTTAAGATTTTTCCTTATGGTGATATTGACCGCTATGTGGTCATGCAGCGATAAGGATTGTTCGGGAGCTGTCACAGAACCTATTAATGAAGTCAGAGCAGCACAGGCTAAGTTAGTGGATGATAAAGCGGTAGTAACTTGGATAGATCCCTATATCAAAAACATCAAGAACGTGATCGTCAAGGATCTGCAGACCGGTCAGCAGGAATCTGTTGCCAAGGGAGTACAACAAGCAGAGTTCAGCATTACCAATAACAATCAATCGAAAAGTTATCAATTTGAACTGAAAGTGGAAACGGCCAGCGGACAATTATCGCAAGGAATTACCGTTCGTATCGTAAATAATTGGGCACAAAAGATACACCCTTTGATTGATTACAATAGCCAGGAGACACCGCAATCCGGATTATTCTTCAAGAATAAGCCAGCAAGCGAATTGGATGTTTTCGATGTAAGAAAAGATGAGAGTCTTGCCAAAGTGGTGACTTCAGTCATGCAGGGGATAGTCAATCAGGAGTTTGCCAAGACCTATCTGATATGGGAAGACCAGCATTTAGATCAGTTGAACGATGCCGGATGTAATTATCAACTAATCACTGCTCCCCAGACGAACAATCCCGGCTTCACAGCTTTCTACAACAAGTATAAAGATGTATTCAACAAACTAATCGTTTGGAGCCCAGACGATCAATGGACCTGGTGTATCGCCCAAATGATGGCTGCACAGGAACATGCGATCCCTGTCACGGAAGATCTCAAAAATTATATCATCAACGACTTGGGAGGCTGGAATAAAGAGATCGTAGATATCAGAGGCAGATGGACCAACAAAAATGACGCCTATAATTGGGCCATTGATAATCTGGCTGTCAATTGCCACAAGACACTGTGCTTCTCTGCCGGGTTGAGAGGAGACTATGTTAGCAGTCCCTGGAAAATTTACGATTATGCAGCTGCATCCAAAGGTTTTGTATTTTGGTTGAATGAAACGAATGAAAGTGACAAGACTCTCATGGAACGTATCTTCAATAAGATTGATTATCCGGTCGGTTCTTCTGTTTTAGGATTCGGTATGAATACAATTGGAGACGACCTGAATCTGGCAATCAATACACACAATCTGGGATTTGTTGTCAGTGATTATTATGCCAATGCCAGTTTCTGGTGCAGCTATCCCAACAAGTCTTTCCAACAGCGACGGGGTATTGCCGGAGAAGTCCAACCGGGCAAGGTATATGTTTCAATCAGTTTGAGCGATGGAGATAATATACAGTATGCTGCTAATATCTTATATCGGATCTTCAAAGAGGGTAAGAGACGCGGCGAGGTGCCTGTTGCTGTAACAATGCCTGCCGTTTTACAGGAGCTGAATCCTAACCTGCTGGAATTCTTTTATAAGAACATGACACAGAATGATGAATTAACAGCCGGTCCTTCGGGTATGCAATTCATCTTCGGAGACAAATACGCCCTTAGTGGTAAATACGATGAATGGTTGGCTCTAAATAAAAAGTGGCTCTCAACAGCCGGTTTCCATACAGCCCATTTATGGAGTACGGACAATCAGGCTAATTTCAAGCAATACATGGAAGGAAGCGGCCTTGACCTGGTAATGGACGGTTCCAGCCGTACCAATGCAGAAGGAGCTAATTGCAAGTATGTGAATGGCACTGTACGTATCGATCAGGGAGAACAATGTTCCAAAGAAGGCGATGTCTATCGTGCACTACTTTCCACATCTCCCAGTGAGCGCAGACCTATATTCAAGAATATCTATATTCTTGTATCCGATTACGGAGTGGAAGCAGGAAAAGTTGTGATGTACGAACGGCTGATTAAAGAACTTGAAAAGCTGGATCGTGACTATCCAAATACTTATGAATACATGCTCCCGATGGATTTGGCTGCAACAATCAAAAAGTATATACAAGAAGGAGGAATCTACTAACTATAAAAAGTATACGAATATGAAAACCATCATAATAAGACATCAGATCATCTGGTTATTAATCATACAAATATTGTTTGTATTCTCTTTTAGTGCTTGCTCCGACAATGAAGATAATGGAGTGAAAGTATACGAATATACTGAACAAATAGGAAAGAAGATAAAAGTAGTGACAGACATACAGAACGAAGCTAAATATGGATTGCGGGAAGGAATGTATCCGGAAAGTAGCAGAGCCATTCTCGAAGAAGCGGAAATTAAACTGAAAAACTTCCTGCAAGACATTAAAGAGAATAAAGTAAGCACCCAGGAACTACCCGATGCAACGGCAAAGATGCTGGAAGAAGCAGACAACTTAATTCTACAATTTAAAAATACGATACGAACGGAAGACTTGGTTGTTCCTGCGGACTTATATGTCTATGGTTCCAAAGGAGGTTATATTGATTTTGGAGTACACCCGGAATTTTCCAGATTCGGAGAAGACGGTCAACAAGTCTTCACCATCGAGTTCTGGATGGATTTGAAATCGACAGATCAAACCAACTACATTTTATCGACTTTCATCGAAGATTATGGTGCGGGTATCAGAAAGGGCTGGGGAATCAACCGTTTCCGGGATAACAACCGGTTCCGTATCACTTACGGTATAAAAGAGGTCGACCTGTTTGAACCGGGATTCAGTTTTGGTGATAATTATGATAAATGGGTACATATAGCGATAGTTACCGACGAACGTTCAGGAGTTTTATCCACAAAGATATACATGGACGGTGAAGAGGTTTCTTCCGAACAATCCAGCAAACCGGAAAGATATTACATATCCAATGACCACAATGTATCAATGACCGCCTTCGTCGCTATGACTCCTGCAGGAGCTCTCAAGACATGGGAAAGCGCAGATGGAAGTATCAAACATCTTCATATATGGAGTTCTGCCAAGACCCAAGAAGAAATTGTCAAACTGAAAAACGGTGAGACTGCCGTAACCGGTAAAGAAGCAGACTTAGTTTGCGGATGGGCATTTGACAAACTGGCTATGGACGAAAATGATATTAAAGATTTAACCGGTAAATATTCAGCTAAACTAGTAGGCAACTACACTTGGGTTGAAAAAAATACATCAAACGAATAAGAGTATGAAAACTAAACTTTTTAATATAAAACCACAGGCAATAGTCATATTGTCATATCTACTGCTAGCCTTATTTTTTGTTGGCTGCTCGGAGGATGAATGTCAATCTACACCTATCAATGATAATGAGGAAACTGAGATTTTCATTGAGAGGCTCGAAAGCATTATTACAGACATAAAGTCTTTGAGGGATGAATCCACCTATGGCGAGAAGAAAGGAGACTACCCTGAAACCAGCAAAGAGCTACTGGATAATGAAATCACCCGATTAGAGGAAGTATTAACCAAGATGAAGGAGAACTCCAAAAAGCTAACTGCCAGCGAGATGGATCGTATCATTATTGAATCTAATGAAGTGAAATCCAACTTTAAATCCACTATCCGCCTGGAAGATTATGTACCGGCTCCGGCAGAGCTATACGTTCAGGGACGTGAAGGCGGTTATATCGACTTTGGTGTCCATCCGGAATTCTCCAGATTCGGTAATGACGGACAACAGAAATTCACTGTGGAGTTCTGGCTAAAATTAGATTACATAGATCAGACGACCTATATCCTTTCCACTTTCATTGAAAATTATGCAAACGGAATCAGAAAAGGCTGGGGAGTAAACAAATGGAACGGACGCTTCCGAATGACTTACGGAACGAAAGATCTGGATTTGTTCGAACCGGGTTATAGCTTCGACGGTAACTATGACAAATGGGTACACGTCGCCATTGTCACGGACGAAACTCCAGGTGCACTGACTACCAAGATGTATCTGAACGGAAACGAAGTAGCTTCACAGCAATCTGATAAGCCGGACAGATATTACATAAGTAACGATAATGGAATTCCAATGGTAGCATTCACTCAATTAACACCAGAAGGAGTTACCAAAACGAATGAAGCAGCCAATGGTAGTATGAAACATATCCATATCTGGAGTACGGCAAAAACCGGAGAGGAAATTCAGAAGTTATTCTCCGGAGAAACTGAAGTGACGGGAGAAGAACCGGACCTGATATGCGGATGGGCGTTAAATTCCATACCGAAAGACAATAATAACATAAAAGATTTAACAGGAAAATATACAGCCAAGCTTATCGGAGCTTATCAATGGAACGAGATTCCAAATTGATCTGCCCACTAGAAACATAGATAAATATGAAAAAGATTTTAATTCTTTTATTTATAACAGGGTGTTCTTACTTATATGGACAGACTGGTGTTCCCACCCTTTTAAAATGCGAACATCTGGTGAACCCTTTAGGTATAGACAATAAACACCCGAGGTTATCATGGGTATTAGAAGACACGCGCCTTGGCGCGTGTCAACAAACATACCGTATTATGGTAGACACAGATTCACTCTCTCTTATAAACAATAATGGAAGAGTATGGGACACTGGAGAAGTTACTTCCGACAAAATGCAAACAGTATATGCTGGTAACGAACTGAAACCATTTACCAAATATTACTGGTGTGTCCGGATTTGCAATAAAGAAGGCGAACGTTATCAATCTGCAGTTTCGTCTTTCGAGACTGCAATGATGAATATTTCTGATTGGAACGGTGCATGGATCAGTGACGGACAATCCAGAGAATATCATCCGGCTCCCTATTTTAGAAAAGAGTTTTGTATTGGCAAAAAAATCAAATCCGCACGGGCATATATCGCAGTGGGAGGTTTGTATGAACTTTCACTCAATGGGGAGAAAGTGGGAAATCACCGTCTGGACCCAATGTTTACACGTTTTGACCGTAGAATATTATATGTGACGTATGATGTATCTGACTATATTAATCAGGGAGACAATGCTATTGGAGTCGTCCTTGGCAATGGCTGGTATAATCATCAGGCACTGGGAGTATGGAACTTCAACAATGCTCCCTGGAGAAACAGACCTACTTTCTGCCTGGACTTGAGAATCACGTATGATGACAATTCTACAGAAATCATCTCCAGCAATCTGACATGGAAAACATCGGGAGGGAAAATAACAAGGAATAACATATATACCGGTGAAAACCAAGATGCTAATAAGGCTCAACCAGGATGGAACTCCGCAAATTTTGATGATTCGCAGTGGAACAATGTCAATCTTTGTTCTGCTCCGTCACAGAATATAGTGGCTCAACAGTTATATCCTATCCGGAATGTAGAAACAATCCCGGCACAATACATGAATAAATTGAATGATTCACTCTATGTATTCGATTTGGGAAGAAATATAGCAGGAGTTACACAACTGAAAATTGAAGGAAAAGCAGGAACGATTGTCCGGCTGATACATGCCGAACGGCTCTCACCAAACGGCAGAGTAGATTTGGGACGCATCAGCAATTTCCATCGTCCGACGGATGAAGAGGATTTATTTCAAACCGATACTTATATCCTTTCCGGAAAAGGGAAAGACACCTTTATGCCTAAATTCAATTATAAAGGATTCAGGTATGTGGAAGTGTCATGTAGTGAACCGATGGAATTAAAGAAAGAATGCTTGACCGGTTATTTCATGCATAATGATGTACCGGAAGTAGGAAATGTAGCTACCTCCGATCCAATCATTAATAAAATATGGAAAGCTACAAATGTGTCTTATCTTTCTAATTTATTCGGATATCCTACCGATTGCCCACAAAGGGAAAAGAACGGTTGGACAGGAGACGGACATCTGGGAATAGAAGCAGGATTGTATAACTATGACGCACTGACTATCTATGAAAAGTGGCTTGCAGATCATCGGGATGAACAACAACCCAACGGGGTTCTCCCTGATATTATTCCGACATCGGGATGGGGATATGGAACAGAGAACGGGCTTGACTGGACAAGTACAATCGCACTTATTCCCTGGAATATCTATTTATTCTATGGAGACAGTAAACTACTGGAAGACTGTTACGAAAACATCAAAAGGTATGTAGATTATGTAGATCGGAATAGCCCGCAATATTTAAGTGATTGGGGACGCGGAGACTGGGTACCTGTCAAAACACTATCATCCAAAGAACTGACCTCTTCCGTTTATTATTATGTAGATACCAACATACTGGCACATGCGGCCAAGCTATTCGGAAAACAGGATGACTACGAAAAATACACTGCTTTAGCTGAAAATATCAAAGAAGCGATTAACAAGAAATATCTGAACCGGGACACTGGCATATATGCCGGAGGCAGTCAAACAGAATTAAGTGTTCCACTTATGTGGGGAGTGGTTCCGGAAGATATGAAAGCCAAAGTAGCCGCAAATCTTGCGAACAAAGTACAGAAAGACGGATGTCATGTAGATGTAGGAGTATTAGGTTGCAAAGCATTGTTGAATGCTTTAAGTGAGAATGGTTATGCCGATCTTGCTTTTCAGGTGGCTGCTCAAAAAAACTATCCTTCCTGGGGATGGTGGATTAGCAACGGGGCAACAGCGCTCATCGAGGACTGGGATTATCAAAGAGCAGGTGAATTTTCAGATAATCACATGATGTTCGGAGAGATTGGAGCATGGTTCTATAAAGCTTTGGGAGGAATCAAACCGGACCCCGAACACCCTGGATTCAGGCATATTCTTCTTGCACCCCATTTCGTAAAAAGGCTAAATTACGCCAACATCAGTTATCAATCGCCAAGTGGTCTGATTGTTTCCAATTGGAAACGTAAAGGGAAAAAGATTATTTATGAAGTGACAATCCCTGCTAACTGTACAGCAACATTCACAATGCCTGCTAATATAAAGGACAGTCGTACAGTTACTTTGGAACCAGGCACACATGTCTTTGAATTACAAACTACTGCAAAATGAATCAAGAGAATAATAAAGGTATGTTGACTCATGCCTTTATTATCTTATTTCCTCCCTACAGGGCGGATACATAGTCGATGGAAATATCAAGCCGGTCTTTAAACATGCGACTTTTATAAGCAAAGCCATTGTATGAGGTTCTGTTTTCAATCGAATTTTCGTCTCTCTGAAATTTTAAGCCTTGAACACATAAATGGTACGACAAAAAACAGTAATACAAATAATAACAGTAAGGTATATTTGTCTATTTCACATAGATAGTTGAATAACATAGTAAAAAAACACTTTTGCGATAGTTTCTTTAGCGGGGTTAATAAAAAAAGCGCCTATTAGCCATCGCATTAACCACGATTTTAACCACGACCTTAACCACGACCTTAACCACGAAGCTATACTTTTGTCATGTCTCACCCCGTTGGAACATTCAACATTGGCAACACATGAAAACGCTGTGATTACTTCGCAAGCTATAAACTCAAAAAGAAAATTATGAAGAAATGTTGGTTATTATTTTTAGTGCTTAGTTGCACGTTTCTTGCCCAGTCCAAAGACTGGACACAATACGTTAATCCGTTAATGGGAACACAATCATCTTTTGAATTATCAACAGGTAACACCTACCCCGCCATTGCCCGCCCTTGGGGAATGAATTTCTGGACCCCACAGACCGGAAAAATGGGAGACGGATGGCAATATGTCTATACAGCCAATAAAATCCGTGGATTCAAACAAACTCATCAGCCCAGCCCATGGATAAACGATTACGGACAGTTCTCCATTATGCCGATGGTGGGTAAACCTGAATTCGACGAAGAAAAGCGGGCTAGCTGGTTCGGACACAAAGGAGAAGAAGCAACTCCTTATTACTACAAGGTGTATCTGGCCGAATATGATATTGTCACGGAGATGTCTCCGACCGAACGTGCTGTTCTCTTCCGGTTCACTTTCCCGGAAAACGCACATTCGTATATTGCAGTCGATGCATTTGACAAAGGTTCTTTTATTCAGATTATCCCAGAAGAAAACAAAATTATCGGTTATAGTACACGCAATAGCGGAGGAGTTCCCGAAAACTTCAAGAACTATTTTATTATTCAATTCGATAAGCCTTTCACCTATAAAGCCACTGTAAATAATGGAAATATTCAAGAAAATGCAACCGAACAGACAACTGACCATGCAGGAGCCATTATAGGTTTTAAAACTCAACGTGGAGAACAAGTACATGCACGCATCGCCTCTTCCTTTATCAGCTTCGAACAGGCTGCAAGAAATATGAAAGAATTAGGAAATGACAATCTGGAGCAGATAAAACAAAAGGGACAGAAAGCATGGAACCAAGTACTGGGAAAAATCGAAGTGGAAGGAGGAAACCTCGATCAATACCGCACTTTCTACTCCTGCTTATACCGTTCGTTACTTTTCCCCCGAAAATTCTACGAACTGGACGAAGCCGGAAAACCTGTTCATTACAGCCCTTATAACGGACAAGTTCTACCGGGATATATGTTTACCGACACCGGATTTTGGGATACCTTCCGGTGTCTTTTCCCATTACTGAATCTGATGTATCCGTCGATGAATAAAGAAATGCAGGAAGGGCTCATCAATACCTACAAAGAAAGCGGATTCTTCCCCGAATGGGCCAGCCCCGGACACAGAGACTGCATGATAGGAAATAATTCGGCTTCCGTACTGGCAGATGCTTATTTAAAAGGTATTAAAGTAGAAGATGTGAAAACCTTGTACGAAGGGTTAATACATGGAACAAAGAACGTACATTCCATCGTATCTTCCACAGGAAGACGCGGATACGAATATTATAATAAGTTAGGCTATGTCCCTTATGACGTAAAAATCAATGAAAACACAGCCAGAACTTTGGAATATGCCTACAATGACTGGTGTATCTATCAATTAGCCAAAGAATTAAAGCGACCGGAAAAAGAAATACAGCTCTTTGCCAAACGGGCGATGAACTATAAGAATGTATTCGATAAAGACTCCAAGCTCATGCGAGGAAAAAATGAAGATGGAACATTCCAATCTCCATTCTCACCATTGAAATGGGGAGATGCATTTACCGAAGGAAACAGCTGGCACTACTCATGGTCTGTATTCCACGATCCACAAGGATTAATTGACTTAATGGGAGGAAAAGATATGTTTATCACTATGCTGGATTCTGTATTTTCCGTACCTCCTGTCTTTGATGAGAGTTATTACGGGCAGGTTATTCATGAGATTCGTGAAATGACAATCATGAATATGGGGAATTACGCGCATGGCAACCAACCAATCCAACACATGATCTACCTATACAACTATGCCGGTCAACCCTGGAAAGCGCAGTATTGGCTACGCCAGGTCATGGATAGAATGCACACACCGGGCCCTGACGGATATTGTGGAGATGAAGATAATGGGCAGACTTCGGCATGGTATGTTTTCTCCGCATTAGGTTTTTACCCCGTATGTCCGGGAACCGACGAATACGTCGTTGGAGCTCCTCTTTTTAAAAAAGCAACCTTACATCTTGAAAACGGTAACAGCCTCATCATCCATGCAACCGATAACAACAAGAAGAATATGTATATTCAAACAATGAATCTGAACGGCACAGAATATAAAAAGAACTATCTACGCCATGAAGACTTATTAAAAGGAGGAAACATTAACTTCCAAATGGGAAGCCAGCCCAATTTAAACAGAGGAACGGAAGAGGAAAGCTTTCCTTACTCCTTCTCTAAAGTCCTAAAAAAGATTCATTAAATTCATAAAAAACAAGAGACTGTTTAATTAAGTCTCATGTTGATAAGTTTGCCTCTATTATGGGAATCCATAGCAGAGGCAAATTTTATTCTTCAAGACTTATTAGGGATATTCATTAAAAGGAAAAAGTTATCTCCTTATTCATCAACGTTTCAAAAATCAGCAAAAGATAGAGGAGCCACACACCTTATAGCAACATGTATGCTACTTGTCTCTTAAGAAAGAGTTACCTCCTCCAATAAAGCAAGCTCCCAACTACGCCAAACAATAGTAATTAACTTCAGCTCACCTTTCGTCCTGGCTTCTGCCACCAGTTCGTCTTCACTATAACGAAGTAACTGACCACGTGCCTCATCGGCAAGGATACGTATTTCTTTTTCCGAAGCACCGGCTTTTGCATATTTCACCTCAAGCAGATAGGTGAAAGGAGGCAGTACAGGAACCGACGGACTAGGCTTGAAGAAGAAATCTGCAAAACCCTTATTCAATTCGTATTCCGGATAGAGCTGATAATAACGATACATTCCTAAATAGGCAAGCAAGAAGCCTTTAATGTGCGCTTCACCTTCAATATATTCACGGATACGACTTTGCTCACGAACAGCATTGGCGATAAAATCGAACAAAGGTTTCCAGTCTCCCCTGAAAGCCATATTCTCAAATAAAGCACTCATCCTGTTCATGTCAATTTTAAAGATATCATGCTTGATGTAGCCTTGTATCAAGAAATTAAACAGTTGTTCTCTTACAACCAAATTCGGTACATGTAAAATGGGTCTTCCCACCATGTCCACACCTTTGATGGAAAGAAGTCCGAAATAGAATAATAAAGACTTGAAATTACTGGGATCTGTCATCTCCAATGCAGAAAAATGAGTAACAATGTCAGTAATAATCTCTCCTTGCTCGGCTATTTCCTTTATAACGGAAAAATTCTCTCCCAATCCGTGATCTAGCTTTATCAAGTATGCCAACTTATTAAAGTCGGTGCGAATGTTAGGGTCTACAATTTCTTTTGGCTTTTTATGATGAAGTACAAAAGATTTCAGAAAATAAAGTGCCATGTCAGAATTAAACATACACTGTTCCAATGTATCTTCACTAAAGCAATAATTGTCATAATTGGGTTTCATCATGGCAACTATTTCATCTATAGATTCTTGAAGTACTCCCTGCTCTTTATAATATGTCAACATCTCACGCAACTCTTTCTCACTGAATCCAACCAAATCATTAAACCATGAATCAGTCGTTATATTGGTTCCGATGTTAAAGCCACTAGTCACATCATCCATCGTCACCGGACTCACTCCGGTAATAAACAACCGTTCAAGAGCGGCTCCGGTTCCGGTAGTGGCAGATTTTATCACGTTAAAGAAGCCACGAATAAAACCTTCGCCATGCGTTGCTTTCCTATAAAATTCCGTACCGTAAGTCGAAAGAATGGTATTGGTGAAATTATCATATTCATCAATGAGTAAATAAATACGAATATTTTTCTTACGGGTAGCATAGGAATTAATCGCAGACAGAAAAGCACCGGGTTCTTCTTGTATTTTCTCATCAAGAACATCCCAAATTTCTTTTCCTAACAAATCTTCATACTTAAAGACAAAATCTTTAAGTTTGCTACAACAATGCAGCTTAAACGATAGTTCTACTTCATTGACATTGGAACTCACTTCCGAAAAATTAAATCGCATGATGAGAAACTGATTGTGGAGCTTCGTCGGATGCTGACCTATGTATAGCTGACCAAACAACTCGTCAAACTGTTCAGCATGACTTACGTCATAATAGGCCTCTAACATAGCCAAAGTCAGACTCTTCCCAAATCTACGGGGACGTATCAGAAACAGATAAGGCGGTTGCATCTCTATTTTTTCAATGAACATTGTCTTATCTACATAATAATAATTCTCTTTCTGAATTCGGCTAAAATCAGTTATTCCGTAAGGTATTTGTTTCATCATATTGCGATTCCTTTCAATTTATCTGTCCCTTATTTCTGCAGACTTTTTTCAATATTCTGCAAACGGCGTTCTAACGCTGCATACTTTTCATCCTTTTCTTTTAAAAGACGCTCGTAGAGTTCAGTGATTTTGTCGATAGGATTGAAGTTGTTAACTCGACTATCATTAATACTATCTTCGGTATCAGACTTAACTATACCCATGCTGATGTTTGCCCCACCTGCACTTTGTTCTGAATTATTCACCGTATTATTTTCAAACACCACCGTCTGTGCATCCTCCTCCAAAGTCTTGAGATAATCGAAAGGGACATTCAATGCACGTGCAAAACGTTGCAACATCTCATCATCAATCACTTTCATCTTCTCATATTTAGAAACAGCAGGTTGTGAGAGATGTACTAATTCACTCAAACCCTCCTGGTTCATATCCTTTTCAATACGGGTACGACGTATATTGCGTCCGTGATGGACTCTCCCAATTGTCAATTCTTCTGTTTCCATTTTTATTTTCTTTCTTTTTAAAATCCAACAAATATACAAATGAAAAGTTTCGCTCGAAGCAAATATACGAAAAAAACGAATAGATGTGATAATATGGATAAAAGGAATATTACAACCTGACAAATAGAATAAAATGAATACTTCAAACAGCGCATAATGTGTTAAATTATCACGAACTTTACCGCACGAAAGGGCAACAAAACAAAAGAGCTTACGGACATGAAAAGAATATTGACAAATAAAGAATACAGGTTCATAAAAGGGCTCAAAGAATTGATGATTAAATACAATGCGGTGATCTCTACAGATGCGCAAGGGAAAATTGAGATTGTGGTGAATGAAGACAACGAATCATTTGATTTTGAAGCAGAAAGCACGATCTATTTAGGAGCTTGTTTTTCAGATTATGAGTTAAATGAATTACTGAAAAAGAACTTCGCACACATAAAACGAATAAAAGAGGAGTATAAAACAAACTTGTAAACGGATCTATATAATCAAAAAATCATTAATCCTAATCTGGCACTGTCCACGATTTTGTGTAAATAGAAAACTAGAGGATTCGAGTTTTATACT
>OGJH01000132.1_pt1 | contig 93747 bp, 82 predicted proteins | sample 1572021 | NCBI WGS metagenome assembly OGJH01 (sample SAMEA2582098, study PRJEB24529) | metagenome | biome: Human gut stool | place: China | collected 2011
GGACCGGAGCATGCATATCTGCACGATATCGGAAGAGCAAAATATGTACCGGTAACAGATGATGAAGCGGTAAATGCTTTTGAATACCTTGCAAAGACAGAGGGAATCATCCCTGCAATCGAGTCCTCACATGCAGTGGCATATGCCATGAAGCTGGCGCCTACAATGGACAAGGACAAGATAATCGTTGTTACTGTTTCAGGCAGAGGCGACAAGGACTGCGCGGCAATAGCAAGATACAGAGGGGAGAATATTTATGAGTAAGATAAGAAGTGCGTTTGAAAACGGCAAGGCATTTATACCATTTATCACATGCGGTGATCCAAATTTAGAGACAACCGCAAAAATCGTAAGAGAAGCAGTTGCAAACGGAGCAGACCTTATAGAGCTTGGGATTCCATTCTCTGATCCTACAGCAGAGGGACCTGTAATCCAGGGCGCCAACATAAAGGCACTTGCAGCCGGAGTTACAACAGACAAGGTTTTTGACCTTGTGAGAGATTTGAGAAAAGATGTCACAATCCCTATGGTTTTCATGACATATGCAAATGTGGTTTACTCATACGGTGCAGAAAAGTTTATCAGTACATGTAAGGAAATAGGCATTGACGGACTCATTTTGCCGGATATCCCATATGAGGAAAAGGAAGAGTTTTTACCACTCTGCGAGAAATATGATGTAGAACTTATTTCATTTATCGCACCTACATCAAAGGATCGCATTGCGATGATAGCAAAGGAGGCAACCGGCTTCATCTATGTGATTTCAAGCCTCGGAGTCACCGGTACAAGAAGCGAGATTAAGACAGATCTGGCTTCAATAGTCAAGGTAATCAGAGAAAACACAGATGTGCCATGTGCTATCGGTTTTGGCATTTCAACACCCAAGCAGGCAAAGAAGATGGCAGATATCTCGGATGGTGCCATTGTGGGCTCTGCCATCATCAAGATAATCGATGAGTATGGGGAGGCTTCACCAAAGTATGTCGGTGAGTATGTTAAAGCAATGAAGGATGCGCTGTAGAGGCATTGTATTTTTATGTATGTAAATGAGATTTTCTAAGGAAACTTAAAATAATATTATAAAACCAGAAAAATGACTTTTATACCCATATTTCGAAAATAAAATTTATGAAATATGGGTATAAAACTTGAAAAATGAATATATTAATTATATAATAAGTGCAAATAAGGCAGTTCAGAGGGAGGAATATCAGGATGCTGTGTCAATTTTCTTTTAAAAATTTTAAATCATATAAAGAAACAACAACATTCGATTTTCAGGCAACATCTATTCCGGAGTTTTCAGAATCGCTGTTAAAAAGTGATAAAGCAGATGCACTTCTTCCTGTAGGGGTTATATATGGTCCGAATGGTGGCGGGAAAACCAATCTGTTACTAGCTCTTTCATGTTTGATTTCTACAGTAGTTAAGCCAATATATGAATTGGAGAAGGCAAGAGAAAAGATTATTATTCAGCAGAAGATAAGTGCGGCACCATTCTATTTTAATGAAATATCTAGGGAAATGCCGACAGAATTTGAAGTGTATTTCCGACAGGGAAAAAATGAATACAGGTACAACTTATCAATATGCGGGGATGACATTGTTGAAGAATCTCTGTATTGGAAATCCATTGGTGGAAAGAGAACGGGTATGGTTTTTGATAGGGAAGGTGCTGAAATTACATTGGGTGCAAGCATCAATAAAGCGAGTATTAACCGCTCGGTAAACCCCAAGATGCCATATTTATCTTTTTTGGCAATCAACTATGATATACCGGTAATTGTGGAAGTTCAGAAGTGGTTTGAATCATGCATTGTCAAAAACTATGCAAATCCGATTGCAGACAGACAAATAATGTTTTCTGATGATGAATCATATCGAAAGAGAATTGTTCGTGCACTAAATGATGTTGATATTGATGTATCAGGTTATCGGTATGATGAAGAAAATCATGAACTGTATACGCAGCGTATGATAGAGGGAAAGATTTATGAATTAAGTTTTAATGATGAGTCAGATGGAACAAAGAAAATGATCGCGGCATTACCTGTGATTTTGTTAGCACTGCAAGAAGGACGGCTGGTGATTATTGATGAATTGGATGCAAAATTGCATCCTAAGCTGCTTCGTTATGTAATTTCATTGTTTAAGAATAAGAATGTAAATAAAAAGGGAGCGCAGTTACTCTTTACTTCCCATGATATGACAACAATGAAAAATACAGTTTTCAGACGGGATGAAATTTGGTTTGCGGCAGAAAATGAAAGGCATGAAAGTGAAATATATTCCCTATATGAAATCAGAAGAGAAAACAATGAACGAGTAAATAGTACTGCAGCCTATGATAAACAATATCTGGAAGGGCGTTATGGTGCAGATCCATATCTTACAAATATGCTGGCAGGAGGAGAGTGGCAATGAGTTTAAAACCTCCGAAGAAAAGTGATTTAGGAAAGAGTTGGATGAAACCGCGGCGAGATAAGAATATATTGATATGTCCAGAGTACCATTTGATAGTAACAGAAGGAACTGAAACAGAACCACAGTATTTCGAAGCAATCAGGACAATCATAAACAGTCAGTATCGAGATAAAATTCAGCTTGACATTCATGGTGCAGGAGACAATACGCTTAGTCTTTTGGATAAGGCAATGAATCTGGTCATGAACAATCCGAATGGATATAAGCATGTCTGGATAGTCTATGATACTGATGATTTTCCGGCAAAACGCATCAATAAAACGAATGAATTATGTATTAATATATCTACAGAGGAAACACAATATCATGCTATCTGGTCAAATCAGTGTATTGAACTTTGGTTTTTGCTTCATTTCAGTTTTGTTCAGTCAGATATTCATAGAAGTGATTACTGGCCAAAACTATCTGAATGGTTAAAGAATATTGGACAGGGAGAATATTCAAAGGGAAGGGCAGATATGTTCCAAATTCTGAGGCCTTTCATGGATTTTGCAATAACAAATGCTGAACGCTTGGATGCAATGAATGAAGGAAAAACTCCTGCAAGTTCAGCTCCAGGCACAAAAGTACATGAATTGATTAAACACTTGAGACCATATTTAAAAATCGGATAGGATAGGAAGAAGGAACCAGTAAAATGATGCAGCAAAAAGAAAAATTAGAAAAACAGCTTGATTTCATCAGAGAAATCGACAAGGAAAAGGAGATATTCCGCCAGACTTATTTAGCTGATGCAAGCCGCAAGGAAAATGATGCGGAGCATGCCTGGCATATGGCTATCATGACCATGCTCTTGAGCGAGTATGCCAATGAGAAGATAGACGTGCTAAAGACAGTAGGAATGCTTTTGATACACGACATAGTAGAGATTGACGCAGGAGACACATATGCCTATGATGAGGCAGGCAAGGCCACACAGCATGAGCGTGAGCAGAAGGCGGCAAAGCGTATATACGGACTCTTGCCAAAGGAACAGGGCGAGCCGCTTTTAGAGCTGTGGGAGGAATTTGAGGCGCAGCAGACGCCGGAAGCCAGATTTGCCCGCACCATGGACAATATCCAGCCAATGCTCCTAAATGATGCGTCGGGCGGGCGTTCATGGCGTGAGCACAGCGTAAAGCTGTCGCAGATACTTGGCAGAAATAAGCGCACAGCACTCGGTTCAGAGAAAATCTGGGATTATGCGTTTAACAATATACTGAAAAAGCATGTTGAGAGCGGAAACATCATAGATGATGAGGGCATCTTCTAAGTGGAAGCCGGCGTGAGTGCGGAAGTTAGCGTGAGCGGGGAAGATGGCGTGAGTGCAAAAGCCCGCGAGCGTAATGGACGGTAATAATGATTTACTGAAAAATCCCGTAGAATTCTATTGTAGGCAGTCGTTTTGTATGATATACTTTACTGGATTAAATCGGTGAACTATAATTATAAGGTGACTATTCAAGGCTACTTAAATAGTTACATGACAAGTATATTGAGCTTCATCGAAATCCACAGAATAAAACACACGGAGGAATCAAAATGAATATTGTATGCTTAGACCTTGAGGGAGTATTGGTACCTGAAATCTGGATTGCATTTGCAAAGGAGACAGGCATTCCTGAGCTTGAAAAGACAACAAGAGATGAGCCTGATTATGATAAGCTCATGAACTATAGAATAAATATTTTAAAGGAGCACGGACTCGGATTAAAAGAAATCCAGGAGACAATCGCAAAGATAGATCCAATGCCTGGCGCAAAGGAATTCTTGGATGAGCTTCGTTCAATCACACAGGTAATCATCATCAGTGATACATTTTCACAGTTTGCAGGCCCGCTCATGAAGAAGCTCGGCTGGCCGACAATCTTTTGTAACGAGCTTGAGGTTGCTGAAGATGGCGAGATTACAGGCTTTAGAATGAGATGTGAGCAGTCAAAGCTTACAACTGTAAAGGCACTGCAGTCTATCGGATACGATACCATCGCAAGCGGTGACAGCCACAACGATTTAGGCATGATACAGGCCAGCAAGGCAGGCTTCCTTTTCAGAAGCACAGATGCCATCAAGAAGGACTACCCTGAGCTTCCTGCATATGAGACATATGATGAGCTGCTTGCAGCGATTAAAGCAGCATTATAATCATAAATATAGTTGAAAAAAGCTTCCCACATGATATTTTAGAGTGGACACATCCACCTGTACATGTGGGAAGTTTCTATATATTTATGTCATGCAAAATCATATGAAAGAAGGTAGAGTGTAGATGTATACGGTAACACATATATATGAGGCTGATTTTGGCTGTGAGGAAAGAGCAGACGGCGCAAAAGCAAAATGTATGGTTTATCTCGAAGACGAAGCAGGGAAACAGTATCATGTAGAGGTTGAGGATGAATGGCTTACGGCAAACGGGATAGAAGAGGGATCACATTGGAAAGGCACATTATAATCTGATGATATGAGAACGATACAAATTGCAATCTGTGATGATGAAAAGCAGTTCATAGAGAAACCGGATAGCACAATAAAACAGACGGGATGCTGTTTTTATGTATTGACAACAGTGCAAAAGGTGCTATAATAAAATTAACATATGAACAATAATTCATATGTTCAATAAAAAACGTACAGTAAATCAAATAATTCATGAAAATAAGGAGAATACCACTATGAAGAAGACTTACAAAATCGATGTAGACTGCGCTAACTGCGCCAACAAGATGGAGGATGCCGCAAAGAATACAGCAGGTGTAAAGGATGCTACAGTCAATTTCATGACACTAAAGATGAGCGTTGAGTTTGAAGAGGAACAGGATGCAAAGGCGGTTATGCAGGAGGTTCTTAAGAACTGTAAAAAGGTAGAGGACGACTGCGAGATTTTCTTATAAATTGCCGGGCGCAGGAATGACAAATGATATTTTTTCAATGCCTGCGCTATAGTAAGGGTGATTATCAAGAGATTATAATGAATGGAGCTATGGCGTATGAATAAAAAGCAGAAAAAAGTACTTGCGCGTATCATAATCGCAGCGGTACTCATGATTATATTACATTTCATACCGGTTAAGGGAATTATCAGGTTCCTGCTTTACATGGTGCCTTATCTGGTCATAGGATACGATATCCTGAAAAAAGCATTTAAGGGAATCAAAAACAAGCAGGTATTTGATGAAAACTTCCTGATGGCGGTTGCCACTGTAGGTGCGATAGCGGTTGCGCTCTATGAGAATGGTGACTATACAGAGGCTATAGCCGTTATGCTCTTCTACCAGATTGGAGAGCTGTTTCAGAGCTATGCAGTCGGAAAGAGCCGTAAGAATATCAGTGAGCTCATGGACATCAGACCCGATTATGCCAATATCGAGGTGGACGGAAAGCTCACCCAGGTTGATCCTGATGAGGTTGCTATCGGCTCGGTAATCGTGGTACAGCCCGGAGAAAAGGTTCCTATCGACGGTGTGATAGTTGAGGGCTCATCTACATTAAACACCAGTGCGCTTACAGGTGAGAGCGTGCCGAGGGATGCAAAATGCGGTGATGAGATAATCAGCGGATGCATCAATATGTCCGGTGTTTTAAAGATTAAAACGACAAAAGAGTTTGGCGAATCAACGGTTTCAAAGATACTTGACCTCGTTGAAAATTCAAGCTCAAAGAAATCAAAATCAGAAAACTTCATATCAAAATTTGCCAAGTATTACACTCCGGCAGTCTGCTACAGTGCACTTGCACTTGCGATACTGCCACCGCTTGTCAGAATACTTTTCATGTCAGCCGCACCACAGTGGGGCAGCTGGATATACAGGGCACTTACCTTCCTTGTAATAAGCTGTCCATGCGCGCTGGTCATCAGTATTCCGCTCAGCTTTTTTGCAGGAATCGGAGGCGCCAGCCGCGAGGGCGTTCTTGTAAAGGGCTCAAACTATCTTGAGACCTTATCACAGACCAGATACGTTGTATTTGACAAGACCGGCACCATGACAGAGGGCGTTTTCGAGGTGGCAGGAGTCTACGACAATACGCTCGATAGAGAAAAGGTGCTCGAGTACGCAGCACTCGCAGAGAGCAGCTCATCGCATCCAATCAGCAGGAGCTTACAGAAGGCGTATGGAAAGGAAATCGACAGAACCCGCGTGACAGACGTTGAGGAAATCAGCGGTCACGGAATCACCGCAAAGGTAGATGGCGTATCTGTAGCGGCAGGAAACTACAAGCTTATGAAAAAGCTGGGCTTAAGCTACAGTGAAACTGACAAGGTCGGCACCATAGTCCATATCGCAATAGACGGCAGATATGAGGGCTATATCCTTATCTCAGATAAGATAAAGCCAACCTCAGCGGCAGCAATAAAAGCATTGAAAAAAGCCGGAATAAAAGGTACAATAATGCTTACAGGCGATTCGAGGACAGTAGCCGACTCAGTAGCGGCGGAGCTGGGAATTGATGAAGTATACAGTGAGCTTTTACCGGGCGATAAGGTGGCAAAGGTAGAGGAACTGCTCGCAAGAAAGGGCAGTAAAGAAAAGCTCGCCTTCGTCGGAGACGGAATCAACGATGCACCGGTGCTCTCAAGAGCAGATATCGGAATTGCAATGGGCGCCATGGGTTCAGATGCAGCAATCGAAGCCGCAGATATCGTCCTCATGGATGATGACCCGCTAAAGATAGCAAAAGCAATAAAAATATCGCGCAAATGCCTGCGAATAGTATATGAAAACACATACTTCGCAATAGGCATCAAGCTGATCTGCCTCGTGCTCGGAGCAGTCGGAATAGCCAATATGTGGCTCGCAATATTTGCAGATGTAGGAGTAATGGTGATAGCGGTGCTAAATGCAATACGCGCATTATTCGTACACAAGCTCTAAATACATAGAGCCCAAAAAGCAGATATCAAAGCATGATGAAACTACTATATAAAAAATACCAGACAGAATGCACCCAAGAGGTGCACTCTGTCTTTCGCGTATATAAAAAAGTTACTGTGTAACTGCGAAGGCACATGCAATTTATGCGGAGCACCCGCCCCATAGCCAAAAAGTAAATATAACGCAAATATAACGCAGAAAGGACACCACACCATGAGCGAAAACATAAATGAACAGATAGAATGCTGCGACTGCAACGAAATCCACGAAGATCTTCTGAAAATAGTAAATGATACAATGCCTGAGGAAACCGAGCTCTACGACCTTGCAGAGCTTTTTAAAGTATTTGGCGACTCCACCCGGATCAGAATCCTCTTTGTGTTGTTTGAAGCGGAGGTATGCGTCTGTGACCTGGCAAAGGTGCTCAACATGACACAGTCCGCCATATCCCATCAGCTTAGGATATTAAAGGCAAACAAGCTCGTAAACAGCAGACGTGAGGGCAAATCAGTGTTTTATTCGCTTGCAGACGGACATGTGCGCACAATCATTGCGCAGGGACGTGAGCATATCGAGGAATAATACAGGGAGGAATACACGTGACAGAATTAGAAGAATACTATAACAAATTCAACGAGGAAAAGCGCCTGAACAGCCGCCACGGCAGGGTAGAGTTTATCACATCCATGAAGTATATACACGATTGTCTTGGCAGCCTGATGAATGAGAAGCAGCTTGAGCTTCGCTCACAAATCAAAATCCTGGATGTCGGTGCGGGAACGGGCAGATATTCAGTGCCTCTTGCCGAGGAGGGCTATGATGTGACAGCACTCGAGTTAGTTAAGCATAACCTCGGCAGACTGAAGCAAAAGAGCGATAAAGTAAAGGCATACCAGGGCAATGCCACAAAGCTGAAAAAGTTTGGAAACGATGAATTTGACCTCACGCTCGTATTCGGACCGATGTATCATCTGAAGTCAGCGGAAGAAAAGCTTGCCGCATTGAATGAGGCAAAAAGAGTGACAAAACCGGGCGGTTACATACTTGTGGCATACATTATGAATGAGTACAGCGTGATAACCTATGCCATAAAGGAGAAGCATATAAAAGAGGGCATAGAGGGCGGAATGCTCGATGAGAGCTTCCATTGTACGGAAAAAGCTAATGATTTGTACAGTTTTGTCCGATTAGAAGATATAGAGGCTTTAAATGCACAGGCAGCCCTCACACGTGAAAAGATAATAGCAGCCGATGGCGCAGCAAATTATATCAGGCCATTTTTGAATGCTCTTGATGAGGAAGAGTTTGATATGTTTGTACAGTACCATCTTTCAACATGTGAGAGAGAAGACCTGATGGGAGCAAGTGCGCACACGGTTGATATTCTAAGAGTGTGGTAGTTACGAACCGCTTCAATACAGTATAAGATTACATATGAGGAGAACTATGAAAAACAAGGGATTAAAAATTCTATTATCTGTGCTTTTGGTTTTATGCATAATTATGGCAGGAGCACTCATAGGAAAAGAGTATATTGCAGATAATATAAAAGAAGCCGCCAATCAGAATGGTGTGGATGTAGTGAAAGACACATCGGATGCCGGAAAAGAAGATGATAACGCAGTTGACAGTACGGCAGCAGGCACAGAGAGTACACAGCCTGATGCAGCAGCCGAAACAGAAGCGGATACACAAAAGCCACAGATGTCAACCATAGTGATTACGGCCACAGGAGACTGTACACTTGGCAACAATCAGGAGCAAAGCTATGACGGCAGCTTTAATTCTTATTATGACTCAAAGGGACAGGACTACTTTTTCGGCGGTGTGAGAGATATTTTTGAGGCTGACGATATGACACTTATCAATTTGGAGTGTGTGCTATCGGATGCGACGGAGCGCGTAGAAAAGCGCTGGAACCTCAAGGGAAAGCCTGAGTACATTGGAATTATGACGGGCAGCTCCATCGAGGCCTGCAGTCTTGGAAACAATCACACATACGACTATGGACAAGCTGGACTGGACGATACGAGAAATGTGCTTGAAAATGCCGGGATAGTGTATGGCTTCAATGATCATACCGGTATTTACGAGACAGCTGATGGGACAAGGATTGGAATAGTGTCGGTCAGCCTTTTGTCACAAAACGGTGACCGAGAGGCATATATCCAAAACGGTATAGCGCAGCTTCGTGAACAGGGAGCTGCGATAGTTATCGCATGCTGTCACTGGGGCATAGAGGGTGACCATTACCCTAATGACTATCAGCAGGCGGCAGCACATCGCATCATTGACTGGGGAGCAGACCTGGTAGTTGGAAACCACCCTCATGTGCTGCAGGGAATGGAGGTCTATAACGGCAAAATGATATGCTACAGTCTTGGAAATTTCTGCTTCGGAGGCAATAAAAATCCGGCGGACAAGAACACGGCGATTTATCAGCAGACGTTTACTCTGATAAATGGGGAATTGCAGCCGGGCATAGATGCACAGATTATTCCATGTACCTTAAGCAGCGTAAGCTCATACAATGATTTCAGACCGACAGTGGCTTCTGGCGAAAAAGCTCAGGAGATATGCAATTTAATGAACACATATTCACAAAATTGTAGTAATATAGAGATTGATGGGCTTGGAAAGCTGCATGTAAATTAATAGAACGAATTAAGATAAAAAGCAGTCATGCAACAAATAGCATGTACCATCATACAAATATAGTAAGGGAGCAAAGAGCAATATGTATATGTGGAGAGAGCGCAGTAAAGAAGAAAAGCATGAGGATGTAGTAAATACAGGCCTGCTGCCGCTTGATGTGGTAGAGGGATTTAAGATACGTCCGGGCTTTTTCAGAATGTACGGAGCGTGCGTGGCATCGAACGGAGTGAGCTTTACCATCAATTCCCATGGAGCAACAAGGTGCACTCTTTTATTGTTCAAGCCACAGGCATCAAAGCCGTATGCGAGGATTCCGTTTCCTGATTCATATAGGATAGGAGATACCTACTCCATGCTTGTTTTTGATATAAAGCCGGATGAATTTGAGTATGCATTTTCGTTTGACGGACCATATGAGCCGGCAAAGGGACTTTTGTTTAACGAGGAAAATGTCCTTTTAGACCCATATTCAAGAGCGGTCACTGGACAGCGAAAATGGGGAGAAAAGCCGGAGGGAGGCAAGGATTTTGAGTACAGAGCCAGAGTTGTAAAAAGCAGCTTTGACTGGGGCGACATAAAGCAGCTTGAGCAGCCCTTTGAGGATCTTGTGATTTATGAGACACATGTGAGGGGATATACAAAGGATAAGTCCTCAGGAGTCAGCGCACCGGGTACATTTGCCGGTTTGAAGGATAAGATTCCGTATCTTAAGGACCTTGGAATAAATGCAGTGGAGCTCATGCCGATTTTTGAGTTTGATGAGATGGAGAGCGCGAGAGTGGTCGATGGTGTGCAGCTTTACAATTACTGGGGCTACAACACAGTATCGTTTTTTGCACCGAATACGAGCTATGCCTTCAACGAGGAGCACAACCACGAGGGAGACGAGCTGAAATCACTGATAAAGGCTCTGAAGGAAAATGGAATAGAGGTCATTCTTGATGTGGTGTTCAACCATACCGCTGAGGGAAATGAGATGGGACCATGCTTTTCCTTCAAGGGTATAGACAATAACGTGTACTATATGCTTACACCGGATGCACACTACTACAATTTCAGTGGCTGTGGAAACGTTATGAACTGTAATCATCCTGTTGTGCGCAGCTTTATTATAGACTGTCTGAGGCACTGGGCTATTGAGTACAGAGTGGATGGCTTCAGATTTGACCTGGCATCCATTCTCGGAAGAGACCAAAACGGTGCACCTATGGCCAATCCGCCGATTCTTGAGTCGTTGGCATTCGACCCGGTACTTGGCAAGATGAAGCTCATCGCAGAGGCCTGGGATGCAGGCGGACTGTATCAGGTGGGAAGCTTCCCATCATGGAACAGATGGGCTGAGTGGAACGGCAGATACAGGGATGACATGAGAAGCTTTTTAAAGGGCGATGACGGTATGGCGGGAAATGCCATCACACGTATCACCGGCTCACGCGACCTTTACAGCCCGGAGAGCAGAGGACACAAGGCATCAGTCAATTTCATGACCTGTCATGATGGCTTTACACTGTATGACCTTTACTCATACAATGAAAAGCACAATGAGAAAAACGGCTGGAATAACACAGACGGAGACAACAACGGACATAGCTGGAACTGTGGCGCAGAGGGTGAGACAGACGATCCAAATGTAAACGGACTTAGAAGGCGCCTTATAAAGAATGCATTTGCAGCGCTTTTGTGCAGCCGTGGCCCGGCGATGTTTTTTGCGGGCGATGAGTTCTGCAACACCCAGTTTGGAAACAACAATGCGTATTGTCAGGACAATATCATTTCATGGCTCGACTGGAGCAGGCTTGAGGAATTCAAGGAAATCCATGATTTCGTGCGTCATATGATTCAGTTCAGGAAAGAGCATCCTATACTCAGAAAGATGACAAAGCCTTCATCCTGCCAGTTCCCGGAAATCAGTGTGCACAACGGTACGCCGTTCAATGCCTCGACCGATTACAAGACAAAGCTCATCGGCATCATGTATGCCGGAAGAAATGAGGAGGACACGGAGGATGATATTGTATTCTATTGCATGAATGCATATTGGGAGCCGCTTGTGATGCAGCTTCCGGTGCTTCCAAACGGAAAACACTGGCATGTGGACACCAATACCAATGTAGAGTATTTTGACGGAGAGGACTTCACGGCAAAGACGGAGCTTTTGGGTGTCAACACCATAAGAGTTCCTGCGAGAACCACGATAATACTTGTGGCAGAATAACAATAAAATCTGCAGCCCGGCACACATTGTGATATGTGTACCGGGCTGTTTTTCGTTACAGTTTTGGCTTAGACTGTAACATTTCCCCCTTTCATTTTTCAATATATTTTATGTGACATTTGCATTAGCAGCCGGTGATGGTTGTGAAGTGATACCGGAAGGCCTTGTATATATCACATAATCAGTTGTGAGTTGGACAAATTTCGTCTGTGAATCCAAGAAAATAATTGGGTGTTACACCAAAAATTGTACTTAAATGGCAAATGACAAAAATGTCAGGCACTCTACGGCCTGTCCTGTAGCCTGAAATCGTTGATTCTGCACAGCACATGATTTCCGAAAGAGCCACGTTGGTCAAGCTGTGGAGCCTCATCAGATAATCAAGCCTGTCAGGCACAGTTGTGCTAATGGTTGATAGCTGCCTTTCTTGTAAAAAGATATTTATTTCATTCATAAACAAATTGTAACACAATAATCGTAGAAAGCAACAAATATCTGAAAAAATACGAAAAAATTAGAAAACTTAAAATTACAATTTTAAATCCAGCCACCATCAAAAGTGATTATTTGTCCTGTGAGGTAATCAGGTGCAGTGATGACGGAGTAAGCCATATCTGCGACTTCATCGGCTGTGGCAAAGCGTCCAGCAGGGATTTCATCGGCCAGCTCAGCGCGTTCTGTCTCATTAAAGCAGCGGTTCATATCGGTATCTATGACACCGCAGGCTATGGCATTTACCGGAATATGCGATGGCGCAAGCTCCTTGCCGAGGGCCTTGGTAAATGCATTTATACCGCCCTTGCAGGCTGAGTATGCCACCTCGCAGGATGCTCCGACATTGCCCCAGACAGAGGAAATCTGTAGTATGCGGCCACATTTATCGGCAACCATATAAGGGATGACGAGCTTTGTAAAGTTGAAAACACTGGTCAGATTTATCGCCACGATATTGTTCCATTCCTCCGGTGTCATGTCGCTCAGCAGCCCGATATGCGATATGCCGGCATTGTTAATGAGCACATCTATATGGCCAAAATGGGAAATGGTATTCGCAACCATATCCTTGGCAAAGAAAAAGTCTCCTACATTTCCGGTGAAGCATAGCACCTCAATTCCGTATGCACAGTGAAGCTCATCAGCCAGAGCTTTTAGCCTGTCAGATGAATTGCGGCAGCAAAGTGAGAGGTTATAGCCACAGGAAGCCAGCTTTTTGGCAATGGCGGCACCGATACCGCGTGAAGCTCCGGTTATTATAGCTGTTTTATTTATGTGATTTGTCTGATTTGTCATGATATTCTCCTTATAATTTTCATACCTTGGGGGTTAGCCGGTCACTGCGCTGCCGGGCCGGCTTCATAGTATAAGAAAATAATTACGTGATTAAATTACAGTTCAGTCATGGGTATGATACCTCGCTGTGAGGCTGGGCACAACAGTGTAAATTTATATCATATTATACAGCATAAATCATACCATAAATATATATTATGGGGTAGACAAAATTTATACATTGTGATATTATTTAATAGTTGCAAAACGAATTGCAGACGGCGTGTGGCTCAGTTTGGTAGAGCGCTACGTTCGGGACGTAGAGGTCGCAAGTTCGAATCTTGTCACGCCGATTTATTTATGAATGTATCTGAATAGTTACCGACTATTTCATTTTAGGACACGCGTATAGCGTGTTTTTTTATTTGGTTTTTTGGGGAATCAAAGTAATATATTGCTTTATCAACAAAAAACAGTAAAATAGTACTAGTGTATTGGCTTGCTTTAATAAAAGGACAGGAAATAGGGGATATGAATATTTTTTTACATGCATTTTACACACTAATGATTTTGCATTTTACATTTCCCCATTACTATATCAGTTGTAACAAACAAAGAAACAAGTTCAAGAAAGAAATGGAAGAGGAAATTAAAATGAAAAATCGTATGAAAAAACTTTTAGTTTTAGCAACTGCTGCAACAATGATGACAGCAGCATTTACAGGATGTGGCTCAAGCTCAGACGGAGCAGACAACAATGCAGATACAAGCGCAGATGAAGGTACATCAAATGAGAACTTAAGCGGTTCACTTTCGCTTGCAGGAAGTACTTCAATGGAGAAGCTTTGTGAGGCACTCAAGGAGTCATTCATGGAGAAGAACCCTGGAGTGACAGTAACAGTTGAGTATACAGGCTCTGGTTCAGGAATCGAGTCAGTAACAGCAGGAAGCGTAGATATCGGAGATTCATCAAGAGCACTTACAGATGATGAGAAAGTAAACGGCGTTGAGGAAAACATCGTAGCAATCGACGGAATTGCAGTTATCACAGACAAGGACAACTCAGTAACAGAGCTTACATCAGATGACTTAAAGAAAATCTACACAGGTGAGATTTCAAACTGGAAAGACCTTGGTGGAAAAGATGAGGCAATTGTAGCAATCGGCCGTGAGGCTGCTTCAGGAACAAGAGGAGCCTTCGAGGAGCTTCTTGATGTAAAGGAACAGTGTAAATATGCACAGGAGCTTGATTCAACAGGAGCAGTTCTTGCAAAGGTAGGCTCAACACCGGGAGCAATCGGATATGTTTCACTTGACGTACTTGATGATACAGTAACAGCAATGAAAATTGACGGCGTAGATGCAACAGAGAAAAACATCGTAGCAGGCAAATATCTCCTTTCTCGTCCATTCGTAATGGCTACAAAGGGCAAAATTGACGAGCAGAACGATATTGTTAAGGCTTGGTTTGACTATGTAAACTCAGATGAGGGACAGGCAGTTATCAAGAAGGTAGGCCTTATCCTCCCACAGTAGAAATTATCGGGCATATTAATGATACGAAATACAGACATCGATGCGAGACATCACTAGTAAGTATAAGTATAAAAAATACAAAATACAGACATCGATATTAGACATCAGTATTAATACATATCGACAAGATACAGGGTTTCCTCAGGAAATGGCAGGTTTCCTGGGGAACTTTTTGAAACAAGGAGTATCAAATGAAACATAAATCCATAGTAGAGAATGTTGCCAAAATAATATTCACGGTATGTGCGGTTGTGGCAATATTCGCAGTATTATCAATAACAATTTATATGTTCCTTAAAGGCGCACCGGCATTTTTCAAGGTCGGAGTGTTAAACCTCTTATTCGGAACAAAATGGGCGCCGACAGCGGCAGACCCAAGCTACGGAATATTGTACATAATCCTCACATCCATCATAGGAACAGCAGTATCTATACTCATAGGAGTACCGATTGCTCTTCTTACGGCAGTATTTCTCACTGAGGTGTCAAACAAAAAGCTCTCAGCGGTAGTGCAGCCGGCAGTAGAACTGCTTGCAGCCATTCCATCAGTAATCTATGGACTTTTAGGACTTATGATACTTAATCCGGTATTATACAAGCTGGAGAAACATGTTTTTGCAAACTCAGCAACACATCAGTTTACCGGCGGATCAAATCTGCTTGCAGCAATCATAGTGCTTGCAATCATGATTCTTCCTACGGTAATCAACATGAGCGTATCATCAATACAGGCAGTACCGCAGCAGATGAGAGCGGCATCCCTTGCTCTTGGAGCAACAAAGATACAGACAATATTTAAAGTGACGGTTCCTGCGGCAAAGTCAGGAATCATGACAGGAATTGTGCTCGGAATAGGTCGTGCGCTCGGAGAAGCGATGGCTATCAACATGGTAGCCGGTGGAACGGTAAGCTTTCCACTTCCGTTCAACTCAGTGCGTTTCCTTACCACACAGCTCGTCAGTGAGATGGGATACGCCAGCGGACTTCACAGACAGGTGCTTTTCTCAGTAGGCCTTGTGCTTTTTGTGTTTATCATGATAATCAACCTCACCCTTATGAAACTCAAAAAGAAAGGAGCTGTGGAAAATGACTAGTATAAACGGAAAACGTCGCAGAATATGCGATGATGTAGTATACCTTTTCATATATCTGTGTGCAGCATTATCGGTAGTGCTGCTTGCGGGAATCATCATATATGTATTTGTCAGGGGAATCGGCCAGGTAAACTTGCAGTTTCTGACCAGCGAGACATCTGTCTTAAGAGGCACTGTCGGAATAGCGGGAAACCTGCTTAATACACTTTACATCATAATTATCACCATGCTCATAGCAACTCCTGTCGGAGTGGGAGCTGCCGTATACCTGAATGAGTATGCAAAGCCGGGTAAGCTCGTATCCACAATAGAGTTTGCCACAGAGACACTTGCAGGAATACCGTCAATCATCTTCGGTCTCTTCGGAATGATGTTTTTCGGACAGACAATAGGCTTTGGCTACAGTATCCTGACAGGTTCACTGACACTGACGCTCATGGTGCTGCCTCTCATCACCAGAAACACACAGGAGGCGCTTAAAACTGTACCGGACAGCTACAGACACGGAGCAGTCGGACTTGGAGCCGGAAAATGGCACACCATCCGCACCATCCTGCTGCCATCAGCCATGCCGGGAATTATCACAGGTGTTATCCTTGCAATCGGCAGAATAGTCGGTGAGTCAGCTGCACTCCTATTTACAGCAGGAAGTGCAGGAATGCTTCCAAAGGTTGCCAGCGGATATTTCTCAAAGATAATGCAGTCAGGTGGAACACTTACCATCAAGCTCTACCTTGCAGCGACAAGTGAAGGAAAATTCGACCAGGCATTTGGAATTGCGGTTGTTCTTCTCGTAATCGTATTCTTAATCAACATCCTGACAAAGGTGCTGGCAAAGAAATTCCAGGCGAAGTAAACAAATCAACCGGTTATTATAATGATATGAGGGTCAAAAGGTATTTTACCCCTTTAATCATAATAATAAATTAACGAATATAGTAAATAACAAATATAATAAACTAACTAATTAAAGAAGCTTCGATTTGATATCAGTAAATCGGAGCTTCTTTTTAGTTTCATTAAGATTATTTCTTAAACAAATCTTAATGTGTTACATAATTGGATTTTAATGTTACAATTGATACAATAAGATCAACATAAAACTTCCGGAGGCAATTATGTATAAAGTATTAGTATGTGATGATGAGAAAGACATTGTATCAGCAATCAGCATTTATTTGACCAGCGATGGCTACGAGGTAATCCCGGCGCGAAACGGGCTGGAGGCGCTCGATATAGTAAAACACAATGATGTGCATCTTGTCCTGATGGATATCATGATGCCTGTCATGGACGGCATAGAGGCGATGGTGGAAATCAGAAAAATCTCTAATGTGCCGGTCATACTGCTCACTGCCAAAAGTGAGGACACTGACAAGGTACTCGGGCTCACGGTCGGAGCAGACGACTATGTGACGAAACCGTTTAACCCGGTAGAGCTGCAGGCGAGGGTGAAGTCGCAGATCAGGAGATACATGCTTCTTGGCGCAGGCAATACAAGCGCAGGAAAGCTGGTAATCGGAGGAATTGAGCTGGATGACAAATCAAAGACGGTGACAGTTGATGGCGAGGCAGCCAATCTCACACGTACAGAGTACGATATTTTGAAGCTTCTCATGGAGCATCCGGGCGAGGTGTATTCGCCGAATCAGATATATGCAAAGGTCTGGAAGGATGAGCCATACGGGACAGAAAACACGGTGGCGGTACATATCCGTCATCTCAGAGAAAAGGTTGAGATAAATCCGGCTGAGCCAAGGTACTTAAAGGTCATCTGGGGCCGCGGATACAAAATTGATGCTGAATAAAATGAAAGGTGAATGATATGAAAAAAATATCAAGAAATCTGTGGCTTAAGCTGGCGGCATTTATAGTATGCTCAGTCATGGCGGCAGGGCTTGTTGTAACAACGTTAGTTGCAGTGTACACAAACAATTATGAAAGCACAGCACAGCTAAGGGATGAGATTCATGCGAATATTGCAGGAGCCTATAGCAGACAGATGGTGTACAATTATGAATCCGGTGATGACAATGCATTTTCGCAGATGACTAATGATACCAATCTGCAGGCCGCAGTGGTAAAGAGTAATGAAACATCAGAGGACAAGGTAGATGTGAAATCTGATGCTGCAAAGGTATATTCAAGTGTGGATAAAATATCAAATCCGGATTATATTTTTAGCTACAAGGCAGAGAACTTAAAGTGGAACAGGCTATCAAATCTGTGGGATGCAATGAGCGGCAGCTATGAGGAGTCAGACGCTGCTTCAAGCGATATGAACAGTGAGAGAATCAGCTCAATCATGTATTCCAAGACAAATGGGCTCTTTTATCTGTGCCTGAATGATGGCACAGCTTATGTCATTCCAAAGGTGAGGGTGATGACAGGCTCTAACGATAACAGCTCGCTTGGCTTATATAAGGTAGTTGAGAAAACAGATGAGAATGGAAATAAATACTTTGCCTACGAGGAGATGTTTACAGGCCAGCCACTAGATATTTCAGGCTTTGCAGAGTGGAAAAATGTAAAGTGCTACGATGAAAAAGGAAATCATATAAAGTGTGGCATGAATCTGGAGGATAACGATAATTCGGGCTTTGAAAGTGACGGCTCTTACTACGATTATGATGAGGATGTTTATTATGACCGTTACGAAATTATAAAAGTGGTGGAGCAGGTGAATGAGAGTTATGAGCTTTTACCGGATACATTTAAGATATCAGACAACGGAATTGTGTACTATCCATACACCTCAACGGAAGATAAGCCTGGGTACTATTATGTGTATGCAAAGCTGCCTGAACAGCTTCAGGAAAAGGGCGATTACTTCAATCAGGCAGACAGCGTACTGGATATCATGGAATTTACAGAGACACATTTGAGTGTATTGTTTGTCGTATTTATACTTGGTTTTGTGATTACGGCGGGGTATCTGCTGACGGTTGCCGGAAAACGCGAGGATTCGGAAGAAATTAAATTACGATTATATGACAGGCTGCCGTATGGGGTGATGCTTGGAGTGACAATGCTTGCAGACTTTATGGTATTTCCGGCAGGCTTTTTACTTATAAAGCAGCTTCCGGTGGTGGCACTCATTTGTCTGGCGGCAACCATGGTTTCGCTTGAAGCAATCCTTTCAACATACGTAAGAATCAGGGCGCATGAGTTCTGGAAGCATACACTGTGCTACTATGTTGTGAGATTTTTCCTAAAGCCTGTCAAAAAGCTATGCAGGATGGTATTTGCCCCAATCAGATATGGCTTTGCCTGGATAGAAAGAAATGTACCGCTGTTTTTGATCAGTATGCTTGCATTCGGTTTCATATGCCTGCTCGAGCTTATAGGCTTTGGAATAGAGAGTATTGGATTTATATTCATTGTAAAGCTTATAGAGCTTGCGCTGCTTATCACATTCATCATGCAGTATGACAGGATAAGATGCGCCGCAAAAGCTATAGCAAACGGAGATTTTTCACAGCCCGTTGATACATCAAGGCTCATGCTGTTTTTCAGAAAGCATGGTGAGGATTTGAACAATGTGAGCAATGGAATAGAGGCCGCGGTCTCTGAAAAAATGAAGAGCGAGCGCTTCAGGACGGAGCTCATCACAAATGTATCGCATGATATCAAGACACCGCTCACCTCCATTATCAATTATGTGGACCTGTTGCAGAAGGAGGATATAGATAACGAGAAGGTACGCGAATATCTTGACGTTCTTGACAGACAGTCATCACGTCTGAAAAAATTAATTCAGGATTTACTTGAAGCTTCAAAGGCATCGACCGGCAGTATAAATGTAGAACTTGAGGAACTGGATGCGGCTGTTATGCTGTCGCAGGTAGCCGGGGAATATGAAGAAAAATTCAAGAAAAATAATCTTGATTTAATTATTAAAAATGACGTTACGCCTGTCATGATTCAGGCAGACGGACGACATCTGTGGAGGGTGTTTGATAACCTGATGAACAACATCAACAAATATGCCCAGTCTGGCACGAGAGTGTACATTGACATCATTCCAAAGGACAGCGGAGCCATCATAGCCTTCAAGAATGTGTCGGCTACACCGCTTAATATTTCAAGCGATGAGCTTAAGGAGCGTTTTGTCAGAGGAGACAGCTCGCGAAATACCGAGGGCAGCGGACTAGGACTGTCTATTGCAGAAAGTCTCATGAAGCTCATGAATGGTACTTTGGAGCTGACTGTGGATGGTGATCTTTTTAAAGTGACTTTGGAGTTTTAAACTTATAAGGCATTAGAAACAGCAACAGCCGGGGCATCTGCCCCGGCTGTTACACTATTATTTTCAGACCAGCTGCTCAATAATGCAACTGTGATGTTTTTTATTCTTGCCATCCATATTATAATTTATTCCAACAAGCAGTACCTTACCAGAGTATTCCTTTAAAACCCCGTGATAACGTTTTTCCTTTATCTGCCTTATTGCACTATATGCCGATTGATTATATTTAAGTTCAATAATCATTGCAGGTCTTTCTCCTGCATTTAGCCTTGGTATGAAAACAAAATCAGCAAAGCCTTTGCCCGCTGGCATCTCTCTAACAACATTATAATATGCAGGTGCTGTAAAATATGCCATAGATAAAACACAGCTTAGTGAATTTTCATCATTATATTTAAGTATTGATGTGTAGGCATCGTGAGCTTTTTCAATGAGCTCGGCCACTTTTTCACTGTCACCATTTATGGTTGCTTGCAAAAGTTCATCACATCTTGAAATCGAATCTGCTACTTTACTCCATCCACTTGTACAAAGTGCAGCCTGATAGGCTTTTTTAACCTCAAAATTTGGAACAAACGCATTTTTTTCATCTATGTTATATCCTAAATATCCCAAATGAATTAAAGCTGTGAGGGCTTCATCTTTAGATGAAATTGATACAAAATCATTCTGAAAGGTATCTGTATTCACGTAAACCATGCCATCTGATAACATTGTCATTATATCATCTTTTAAGCCATCATAATTCATCGTAATAAATGTGTTTATAGAGGCAAATGAAGATGTGTTTTTCCAATATGAATCGAATCTGTGCCTCTCTATTGCCATAGAAACAGAATTTGGATTGTACATATGAAGTCCATTAATCAAATAACCATTGTACCAAGCCTTCGTATTATCCATATCCAGTTGAAACTGTTCGCATAATTGTTTCACTTCATTTTCTGTAAATCCAAAAAACCGTGTTATAGGGTACGAATCAATCATAGTAAATTCGGTAAAATTATTTAGGGCAGACTCATCTTTTATCTTCTTAATCGGCAAAATTCCGGTAATATAAGCTAGTGCCAAAAATGATTTTGACTCCTCCGACTTGAATAATGAATGTAAAAACTGTAGATATTTGTGAACAAGCTCCACTTCCTTGCTGTTACGGATAACGCAATCCCATTCATCAACTATTATCACAAAAGGAATCCCTGTATCTTTATAAATCACCATCAGATTATAGCTCAGACTATCCTCATAATTCAGCTTATCTCCAAATTCACGCCTGAAATCTTTGTAAATATATTCCTGTATTTTTTCTATCAGATTATCTTTATATGAATCCCAAAAGGTAGAAACATCAACATGAATAACATTATATTTATTCATGTATTTTTTATAATCGGAATATGTCTCAATCCTGGTACCGGCAAATATATCAGTAGAATCGCACCCCAGACTGTAATATGCATCTATCATACCTGCCGCGTGTGATTTGCCAAACCTGCGGGCATGACTGACAGCAATGCAGTTTCTTGGTGTACCAAGCCATTCATTTGTGTAATTAAGCAGCTCTGTTTTATCAACATATATCTTATAATTTCGGTCTTTTCTGAAGCTATCATTGCTTGGGTTGAAATATATACCCATACTGTTGTTCCCCCTTTCGCTTTATTTTCTTATTATACCATATATTTAAAAAAAAGTATTTTATATTTTACTATAAAAAAACTGATGTGCCATACTTGCATGCAAGCATGATGCATCAGTTCTTCTTGTTCTCAGGGGAACTTGAATAAAGCCCCCATATATATAAGCAAAATTAGCTGCTACGGAGTGTAGACAAAGCGCGAGTATTAATATGTACGTGATTTAATTATCCTTAATCATCATATTAACTCCAAAAACCTCTCATGAATCCGTGTATCATCATCAAGCTCCGGATGAAAAGCCAGCCCAATCTGGTTCTTATACTGCACACCGACAATTTTGCCATCATACTCTGCGAGTACACGCACATCATTCTTTGCTGAAGCATCAATAGCTTCCACGTAAGGCGCCCTGATAAATGTCATGGTAAAGTCAAAGCTATTGTCAAACCTTGCTGTGGCCTCAAAGCTTCCAAGCTGTCTGCCGTAGGCATTTCTTTTAACAGTGACAGGCAGAGTGCCGAAATATACGTTGTCATCGTTGCTGATATGTGAAGCTAAAAGGATAAGACCGGCGCAGGTTGCAAGCACCGGAAGTCCGTTTGCGATTCTTTCTTTAAGCTCATCAAACATATCAAGCTCACGCAGCAGCTTGCCCTGTACAGTGCTTTCACCACCCGGCAGCACGAGGGCGTCTATGTCACAGATATCTGATTTTTTGCGCAGCTCAACACACTCACAGCCTAAAGACTCAAGCATGCGCTTGTGCTCAATAAACGCTCCCTGAACGGCTAAAACACCAATCTTAAGTCCTGATTTCATTTTTATTTGCCTCTTTCTTCCATGATGATTTTAATCTCGCTCTCGTTGATTCCGACCATAGCCTCACCGAGATCCTCAGAAAGCTCTGCGATAAGCTTCGCATCTGTAAAGTTTGTCACAGCCTTTACGATAGCGGCAGCTCTCTTGGCAGGATCGCCTGATTTAAAGATACCTGAACCGACGAACACACCCTCAGCACCGAGCTGCATCATAAGAGCCGCATCAGCCGGAGTAGCCACACCGCCGGCCGCAAAGTTTACAACAGGAAGCTTGCCGTTATCGTGAACAAACTTGACCAGCTCGAAAGGCACCTGAAGATTTTTAGCTGCCTCGAAAAGCTCATCCTCACGCATGGAAGTAAGCTTTGCAATCTCAGAATTCATCTTTCTCATATGTCTGACAGCCTGCACGATATCACCTGTACCGGGCTCACCCTTTGTACGGATCATGGAAGCTCCCTCGTTGATACGGCGGAGAGCCTCACCGAGATCTCTTGCACCACATACGAAAGGCACCTTGAAATCTCTCTTGTTGATATGGTACACATCATCAGCAGGTGAAAGCACCTCAGACTCGTCAATGTAGTCAATCTCGATTGCCTCAAGTATCTGAGCCTCCACGAAGTGACCGATACGGCACTTTGCCATGACGGGGATGCTGACAGCCTCCTGAATTCCCTTGATCATCTTAGGGTCGCTCATTCTTGAAACACCGCCTGCGGCTCTGATATCAGCAGGAATTCTTTCAAGCGCCATGACAGCACATGCACCGGCAGCCTCAGCAATCCTGGCCTGCTCCGGAGTAGTGACATCCATGATGACACCGCCCTTTAGCATCTGTGCAAGACATTTGTTGAGTTCGTATTGAGTATTCTTATTGTTTTCCATTTGTTAAATCTCCTTTTATTTTTATATTGCTTTTATGTCAATTTATATGACGGATGCAGTCAGGCGTGAGCAAATATGTTTAGGTGGCGCAGGCGGCGTGTACACTCTCGTGAGAGCGCATAGCGGAGCTGCTTAGATACTGTTGAATTATGCCCATGAAAACCAGAAATGCACCGGCATGGAAGCCGGGGCAAGGAGCTATCGAGCCATGGAGGGCGAGTAGCGACGGTTTCGTCTGGCATAGAAAAACTATAAGGCATAATTCATACAGTATCTTGGCAGCAAAGCGTAGCGAACACGAGAGTGTACACGCCGCCTGAGCCGCCGGGCTGTATTTGCTCATACCCGCCATATATCATGGTTGCAATATTACGCCACATCTGGTAATATTAAAATATTCAAAATAAGGAAAATAAAAATGCCAGAAAGCGGTGAATCAAATGCTGACCTACGACCTCACAAAAACAGACGGACCACTCTACAAATGCCTTTATGAGTGCATCAAAAACGATATATCACAGGGGAAATTAAGTTCCGGGGAGAAAATGCCATCAAAACGTACCCTCGCCAAGAATCTGGGAGTTAGTACCATTACGGTTGAAAATGCGTATGACCAGTTGATAGGCGAGGGCTATATGTTTGCAAGACCAAAGAGGGGCTATTTCATAGCCGATGTGTCCGATATCAGGGTAATCAAGGCACCGGTGCAGAAGGAGCTTAGCATAAAGCTGCCACCTGAGCAGGATGAAAGTATATTTGACTTTTCATCAAACAGGACAGACTCGGGTAACTTTCCGTTTTCCATATGGGCAAAGCTCATGCGAGAGACGATATCCCTTAGAGAGAAGGAGCTTTTGTCGGTGTCGCCCTGCGGTGGAGTAAGAGAGCTTCGGGAAGCGATAGCAAGCCATCTGTCATCGTTTCGCGGTATGAATGTGGACCCGGACCAGATAATAGTCGGAGCGGGAACAGAGTATCTGTACGGACTGCTTGTGAAGCTTTTGGGTACGGACAAGGTATACTGCGTGGAGGATCCGGGCTATAAGAAAATCAGCCAGATATACGAGTGCAACAATGCAAAATGCCTGCCGGTGCAGATGGATGAGCAGGGCATCAGCGTTGAGCTTATAAAGAAAGCGAACGCGCAGATAGCACATATCAGCCCGACACACCATTTCCCGACAGGAATCACCATGCCTGTAAACCGCCGCTATGAGCTTTTGGCATGGGCCAACGAGAGCAGCGACAGATACATCATAGAGGATGATTACGACAGTGAGTTTCGCATGAACGGACACCCGATACCTCCCATCCTCTCGATAGATGCGTGTGAAAAGGTCATCTATATAAATACATTTTCAAAATCTCTCACATCCACCATCCGAATCAGCTACATGGTGCTGCCGGAGCATCTGGCAAATGAGTTTTACAGGAGGCTTTCATTTTACTCATGTACGGTATCCACCTTTGAGCAGTACACGCTGGCACGATTTATCAGCGAGGGCTATTTTGAAAAGCACATAAACAGGATGAGGCTGCACTACGGCAGAAAGCGCCAGAGCGTGCTTTCATCCATAAAAGACTGCTTCCACGAAAAGGAATGCAGGGTAATAGAAAATGACTCCGGATTGCATTTTATCATACAGTTTGACACGAACATTCCGGACAAAACAGTTGAAGAGCTGCTATTGAAAAAAGGTATAAAGCTTCAGGCGATTACCCATTTCAACCTGAGTAAGCCAAAGGAGGACAGGCATCAGTTTATTATCAATTACTCAAATATTGATGCAGACAGGATAATGGACAAGCTCCTTATAATAAAAGAGACGATACTTTAAGAAGACATATTAATGCATGTAAAAATTTGACATAGATTTTACATACATCTGATAGAGCATTTTACAAAGCATCCATATAATGTATTCTCGAAGACAAGAAATTTATTACATGTTGCAGGAGATACAAATGGAGAAAAAAATCAAAATTCAGGTTCGCGACCTGAATCTGTATTATGGCCAGAATCATGCACTGCATGGTGTCAATATGGACATAAAAGAAAACAGCGTGACAGCGCTGATCGGACCGTCAGGATGTGGTAAGTCTACATTTTTAAAGTGTATCAACAGAATGAATGATCTGGTTGACAACGTCAGAATCGAGGGAAGCATAGAGATAGATGGTGAGAATATATATGCACCATCAGTCGATACAACCGTACTTCGCAAAAAGGTCGGCATGGTTTTCCAGCAGCCGAATCCGTTCCCGATGAGCATATATGACAATATCGCATATGGCCCGAGGGTGCATGGCATCAAGGATAAAAAGATACTCGACCAGATAGTTGAGGAAAGTCTTCAGGGTGCTGCGATATTCAATGAAGTTAAAGATAGATTAAAGAAATCTGCCATGGGCCTTTCAGGGGGACAGCAGCAGAGACTGTGTATAGCGAGAGCTCTTGCCGTACAGCCTGAGGTGCTTTTGATGGATGAGCCGACATCAGCGCTTGACCCTATCTCTACTTCAAAGATAGAGGATCTCATGGAGGATTTAAAGAAAAAGTACACAGTTGTGGTTGTAACACATAACATGCAGCAGGCAGTGCGTGTATCGGACGATACAGCCTTCTTCCTTGTAGGAGATATGGTTGAGTTTGGTGACACAAAGACAATTTTCTCATATCCACAGGACAAGAGAACAGAGGATTACATCACAGGGAGGTTTGGTTAATGAGATCGAAATTCGACGAGCAGCTTAAGAAGCTGAATGAAGAAATGATGCACATGGGAAGCATGATTGAGGAGTCAATCCAGAAAGCAATCGAGGCATTTATACATCAGGATGCCGATAGCGCCAAAGCCATCATGGAGGGCGATTCGGAGATAGACAGAGAGCAGAAAAAGATAGAGAGCCTGTGCTTTAATCTGCTCATGCAGCAGCAGCCTGTAGCAAGAGACCTTAGAACAATTTCTGCAGCGATGAAGATGGTTACTGATATGGAGCGTATAGGAGACCACGCGGCCGATATCAGCGAGATGACCATTTTGATGAGCAGTGACAAGCCATACAGGGTCAATATAGAGCATGTCAAGAGCATGGCTTCAGAGACAATGCTTATGCTTATCAGGGCAATCGAGGCATATGTTGAGAAGAACAATGACAAGGCTCACATAGTGATGAAGCAGGATGATGTGGTTGATGAGCTTTTTGATAAGGTAAAGGCTGAGCTTATTGATTTCATCAGGGAGCATCCGGAGGATGGTGAGCAGGCAGAGGATCTTCTCATGGTTGCAAAATACTTCGAGCGTATCGGAGACCATGCAACAAATATTGCAGAATGGGTTGAATTTGCACTTGATGACAAGGTTCGTAAGTCATGATTTAATTATTATACACAAATGAAATTGATACAGACGATGGATTTTACATAAATTTTACATAAAACCATCGTCTGTTTTACATTACTAATGTATAATCGAAAGTAAAGAACAGGTAAAAATTTTACATTAGATTTTTGAAATGGAGAAAGCAATGGCACTTATTTATATTGTAGAGGACGACGAGAGCATACGTGAGATAGAGACAATTGCTCTGAAAAACAGTAATTACATCGTCAGTGCATTTGAAAACGCAAAGGAATTTTACAAGAAGTTGGATGAGCTTGTACCGGATCTTATACTGCTTGATGTGATGCTTCCGGATGAGAGTGGCTACGATATTGTCAGAAAGCTCAGAAAACGTCCGGCCACACAGGAAATCCCTATTATAATGGTCACAGCCAAGACCACAGAGATGGATATGATAAAAGGTCTCGATGGAGGCGCAGATGATTACATTAAAAAGCCTTTCTCGATCATGGAGCTCATCACCAGAGTGAAGGCGCTGCTCAGGAGAACAGCGAAGGAGGAGCCGAAGCTTTTAAAGCTGGATGATCTGGTGATTGACCATGAGCGCCATGTGGTTACAGTGAACAATGAGCCGGTTGACCTGACATACAAGGAGTACGAGCTTTTAAGACTTCTGATGGGCAGTCAGGGCATAGTCATGACCAGGGAGGTCATCATGAGAAGCGTCTGGGATACTGACTTTGAGGGCGAGACACGAACAGTGGACATGCACATAAAGACACTCCGACACAAGCTGGGTGACTATGGCAGCAGGATAAAGACAGTCAGAAATGTGGGCTATGTCATAGAATAATAGCTGTTATAATGATTTCTAATATACATAAGCGGAGCGTACAGCATGAAAAAGAAGATTAATTACTATCTGGTAGCAACAGCACTTTTTGTAGCAATTGCCACTATGGTTTCCATGACAGTAATCAACTATTACCTCTTTCAGAAGCAGGTAAAGGAAGACTTACAGGTCATGGCAGAGACAATAGAAAGCACCGGAATACTAAAACAGGATATAAATGAAATACCGCAGATAGACGTGGAGGGTATTCGTGTCACCTGGATTGACAAGGATGGCACAGTGCTGTATGACAATCAAAATGATGTGACAAGCCTTGGAAACCATGGTGACAGACCGGAAGTTGAATCTGCATTTGATAAAGGCGAGGGAGACAGCGTGAGAACCTCAGCCACCATGAACAGCAATACCTTCTATCACGCCATAAGGCTCGACGATGGAACGGTACTGCGTGTCTCTATTGCGGCGAGAAGTATCTGGAACATGTTTGCAAGCAATATACCGGCCATGCTTATAGTGACGGTTATCATAGCTGGAATATGTGTGGTTCTCGCAAAGAGCCTGACCAGAAAGCTCATGAAGCCAATCGAGACACTCGCAGGCAACCTTGAGCAGGCCTCTGTCATCCAGAAAAAGACAGAGTACAAGGAGCTTGTTCCTTTCATGAACGCGATAAGGATACAGCATGAGGGAGTGCTCGCCGCGGCAAAGAGCAGACAGGATTTTACAGCCAATGTGTCACACGAGCTAAAGACTCCGCTCACAGCCATCTCCGGCTACGCAGAGCTCATAGAAAACGGTATGGTCGAAAAGGAGCAGCAGATTCATTTTGCAACTGAAATCAGAAGAAATGCACAGCGCCTGCTTTCCTTAATCAATGATATCATAAAGCTCTCTGAGCTTGATTCCAGTGAGGCACAGCAGGGTTTTGAACAGCTTAATCTATACGGTCTGGTCAAGGACTGCATGGAAAATCTACAGGTGAACGCCAAGCAGAGAAATGTAGCACTCAATTTTGACGGTGCAGACTGTATGGTGCGGGGCAACAGGCAGCTTCTCACGGAGCTCGTTGAGAATCTCTGCCAGAATGCTATCCGCTACAACAATGAGGGCGGCACTGTAAATGTGACGGTACACAAGCTAGGTGGAAAGACAGTTCTCACGGTCGAGGACAACGGCATAGGCATCCCAAAGGACCAGCAGGAGAGGGTCTTTGAGCGCTTCTACAGAGTGGACAAGAGCCGCTCGAAGGAGACCGGCGGCACAGGGCTGGGACTTGCGATAGTAAAGCATATAGTGGAGCTGCATGATGCAGGGCTGACGCTCGACAGCGAGGTGGGGCGTGGCACAACAATAAAGGTGGAGTTTTAGCTCCGCCTTTTTGTGTGAAGAGAGGGACGTAAGCACCGAGCAGCAAGACGCACACCGTACTCCAGTGTGAGCTACGCTTCGTGTCTAAGAGTCTATAGGAATTATGCTTTTTAGGTTTTCGACGCCCGACGAAACCGGCTTTTATGCGCCGTCCATGGCGCATAACGCCTTGCCCAGCCGTCCATGGCTTGGCATTTCTGTTAATGAAGCATAATTCAACAGACTCTAAGCCCCTTCGCTATGCGCTCACACTGGAGTACGGTGTGCGTCTCGATGCTCGGTGCTTGTGTTCGTAGTAATAAGAAACCGGGATACAAGCTCTTGCAAAATCGAGGCGCAGTGTTTATAATAATTTGTTAGCAGCGAAAACAAGGCAAGACCAGGAGGAACAGCCATGTATCAGGAAATATCAAAATTACTTATGTACGGAGATTTATCTCAGGACGAGATACTTTATAAATTGGGACAGCTCTTTGAGCAGTTTGAGGTGGGCGAGTACAACAAGACAGAGCTTGTGCGCGACATCAATACACAGGTCAAGAGAATCCTAAAGGTAGCGACAGACTATGGCTTTGATGACAATCTGTGGCACAACTATCTCACTTTCTTCCTTATGATGAGTGAGAATCCGTTTTCCATCACCTGTGAGAAGGTCGGAGCCAGTGATGGCAGCGTAAACGGGCTTGTGGCAAACGATTTCAGGATTTTTAAGAAGCTTTTCGATTATGATTTCAAGCCAATCGAGTCAGCACTCGGAATCGACTGCTTCACACAGATCAGCAATTATAAGGCCATTGTGAAAAAGGACCTTATGTACAATCACAATGTCAGCGAGAAGGTAAGGGCACTTAGCAAAAAGCTTGAGGCAGCAAAGGACGAGCAGGAGTTCTTTGATGTGGTGACAGGCTTTTACAAGGCATACGGAGTCGGCATGTTTGGTCTCAACAAGGCATTCAGGATTGAGGAGCATTTGGATGGTGGCTTCTCCTTCATGCCAATCAACAATATGGATGCGGTCATGCTCGATGACCTGATCGGTTATGAAATCCAGAAGAAAAAGCTCATAGACAATACAGAAGCGTTTGTACAGGGCAAAAAGGCCAACAATGTGCTGCTTTTCGGAGACAGCGGAACCGGAAAATCAACAAGCATCAAGGCCATTGTCAATCAGTATTATGATGACGGACTGCGCATGATCGAGATATACAAGCATCAGTTTAAATATCTGTCAAAGATTATCGCAGCAATCAAAAACAGAAACTACAGATTTATCATATATATGGATGACCTCTCATTCGAGGAGCATGAGATTGAGTACAAGTTCCTAAAGGCAGTTATCGAGGGCGGTGTGGAGACAAAGCCTGACAACATACTGATTTATGCAACCTCTAACCGCCGTCACCTGATCAAGGAGACATGGAATGACCGTAATGACCAGGACAACAGCAATGACAAGCACCACTCCGATACGGTTGAGGAGAAGCTGTCACTTGTAAACCGTTTTGGTGTGACGATCAGCTACTCAAAGCCATCGCAGAAGGAGTTCTTCAACATCGTGACAGAGCTTGCGAGAAAGAGCGGCTGCACACTTTCAGACGAGGAGCTGTGCAGGGAGGCAAACAAGTGGGAGCTCAGCCATGGTGGCATTTCAGGACGTACTGCAACACAGTTTGTCAACTACATTATGGCTAACAATTAAGCAGCAGGCATAAGCATGAAAGGATAGTATATGCTCTACCAGATAAGTAATGGCGCTGTCGCATTTGGCGACGACGTCATTTTACATAGTATAGATTTTGAAATCAGAAACACAGAAAAGATAGCGATAGTCGGCAGAAACGGCTGTGGCAAGACAACACTTTTAAAGCTCATTTCAGGCGAGGTTGAGATGGAAAAGCTCGACAGCGATGAGAGCGCCTTTATTGCAAAGGCAGGAAACCCGGAGATAGGGTATCTGAAGCAGATTGCGTTTGATGATCCTGATGTGACACTCGAGCAGGAGGTGCGCAAATGCTTCGTGAAAATGGACGAGCGAAAGGCAGAGCTTGCGCGCGCGGCAGCAGAGCTGGAGCATGATTATTCCGATGAAAAGGTAGCCAGATATACCGCGATGGAGGAGGCCTTCAAGGACGATGGCGGCTACTATTATGAGAAGGAATATGAGGTCATGATCCGCAAGTTCGGCTTCTCAGATGATGAGCGCAAAAAGCCAATCCGTGACTTTTCCGGAGGTCAGCAGACCAAGATAGCATTCATAAAGCTGCTTTTGTCAAAGCCTGACATACTGCTTTTGGACGAGCCGACCAACCACCTCGATGTCACGACGATAGAGTGGCTTGAGGGCTATCTGAAGTCGTACCCGAAGGCAGTGGTTGTCGTATCCCATGACCGTATGTTTCTCGACAATGTGGTAGATGTGGTATACGAGATAGAGTACGGCACAGCAAGGCGCTATCCGGGCAATTATACCAATTTTATCGCCCGCAAAAAGGAAAACTACGACAAGCAGATGAAGGATCACATCGCCCAGCAGAAGGAGATAGAGCGTTTGCAGCGTATGGTTACGCGCTTCAAGGGCAAGCCGACCAAGACAGCCATGGCGCAGTCAAAGCAGAAGGCTATCGACCGCATGGTGATTATCGAGGCGCCGGACAAGTATGACAACAAGACCTTCCATGCCAATTTCCAGCCCGAAAAGGAGACCGGAAACGATGTGCTTTATACATCAGAGCTTGCAATCGGCTATGATCATCCGCTCTCCGTAGTGTCGCTCGATTTGAAAAGAGGCGAAAAGCTTGGCATACTCGGCGGAAACGGACTTGGAAAATCGACATTTTTAAAGACTATCGTGGGTAAGATCCCTGCACTTTCAGGCGAGTACCGCTTCGGAACCAATGTGCAGATAGGATATTTCGACCAGCAGATGGCCATGTATACAAGCAGCAAGACTGTGCTCGATGATTTCTGGGATGAGTATCCGAATCTCACGGAAACCGAGGCCAGAAATGCACTCGGAGCCTTCCTTTTTTCAGGGGAGGACGTGTTCAAAAACGTAAATATGCTCTCCGGGGGAGAAAAGGTCAGACTGGCGCTTTGTAAGATTTTGAAGACCAGACCGAACGTGCTCGTGCTCGATGAGCCAACTAACCATATGGATATCGTAGGCAAGGAAACGCTAGAGAGCATGCTTAAGGACTACAAGGGCACACTGATTTTTGTATCACACGACAGATATTTTGTGAAAAAGGTAGCTACACAGCTGCTTGTGTTTGAGGATGGCACGACCAATCTCTATCAGTTTGGCTATGAGCAGTATCAGGAAAAGCTCGATCGTGAGGCTTTAGAGAGCAAAAATGTATACAGAGGCAATGCAATATTTGGCGGCGCGATAAGCCATAACGGCAGCAGTCAGACAGGCGGTAGTCAGACAGGCAGTGATGCAAACCGGAGCACGTCACAAACCACAGCAGCAGGTAATGTGGGCGAAAGCACCAATGCAAATAGCGCAGCCCAGGCAGGCGGCATGGCTGTCTCATCAACCGGCAAGGCATACTACAACCCGGGCAAGGAACGCTCAAAGATACAAAAAAAGGTCAAAAAGGCCGAGGAGGACCTGGCGGTCAAGGAAGCAAAGCTCGATGAGCTCAAGGCCGAGCTCATGAAGCCGGAGTATCAGTCAAGCTACTCAAAGCTCACGGAAATCCAAAACGAGATAGACGCTCTCGAGGAAGAAATCCTTATAGATATGGAGGCGTGGGAGGAGCTTTCCTCTCAGCTTGAGGCGCTGGGATAGGTTAGATGAGCTGTTGTAGCTTAGAAACGTTGTGATAGCTTAGATGTGCTGTTGTAGTTGAGAAATGTTGCGATAGTGTATAAAAAATCACTCGACTTGATGTTTTTTATTCTGATGAAATCCCTAATCATAGCGAAATCAAGCGATTTCGCGAAAAACCGTAAATAAAATCTTGATTTTTTATATAAATTGCATAAAAATGATTGATGAAAACGAAATTTATGGTATAATATTTACATGATACAGACAACGTATCAAATAAATGATAAAGGGGTTGGACATCATGAGAATAACAATTTCAGGAAGAAACATCGAATTAACAGAGGGGCTTAAGCAGGCAGTAGAGGAGAAGCTGTCAAAGCTGGAGAAGTTTTTTAAACCGGACACAGACGTATACGTTACACTCAGCGTAGAAAAGGATAGACAGAAAATCGAGGTTACTATCCCGGCAAAGGGACATGTTATCCGTTCAGAGCAGGTCAGCAATGATATGTACGTATCAATTGACCTCGTAGAGGAAGTAATAGAGAGGCAGCTTCGCAAATACAGAACCAAGATTTCCGCAAAGAAGTATGCACCGGCGATATTCCAGGATGATTTCGTGGAGGCAGACGATGCAGAGGACGAGGAAATCAAGATTGTCCGTACCAAGAGATTTGGTATGAAGCCTATGTATCCTGAGGATGCATGCATCCAGATGGAGCTTTCAGGCCACGATTTCTTCGTATTCAGAAATGCAGAGAATGACGAAGTAAATGTAGTCTACAAGAGAAAAGGACATACATACGGACTTATCGAACCGGAATGTTAGACTCTTGTTTTTCATCATAATTTAACCTTTCTTTCATCGAAAACCGGCAGCCGTTGGCTGTCGGTTTTTATGTCTGTTTAACCTCATTTGGTCTTGGATATGCGATTGGTTCCAATGGCAGTAAGAACACAAAAAAATAACCGCCCCAGCCTGGAAACTGAACGGTTATGTTAACTAAGTAAATGATCGGGCGAACCGTTGTTATAGGTAGCACCTTTTTGTTATCTATATTTTAACATTCGTTTCTAATCATGTCAAAATTATTTTCAAATAAATTTTGGATTAAATTTAAAAAATGTAATAATTAGAACAAAAACCTCAAAATATAGTACAAATTTATCATTACAAAAATCCTGAACTAAAAAGAGCAATATTAAACAAAAAACAGCCAAATTAAACCTAAAGCCATGTCGTATTTTGTCGAAAACTGCTAATCACTAATCAATATTGAAGCTTCTAATAGAAATCTTCAAAATACAAGCGCGTAACGCGCCTAGAATATTGATATATTATATGGAAAAATGAACCCACCAACAAAAACAAAGAGAGAAATTTCGCAAAGACGACAAAATTTCAAAAGAAAGACAAAAAAAGAAGTTCTACGAAAAATATAATCGATGGAGGGATGAAATATTTGGGAAGAATTTATTATGAACAGAAAGGACTTATTAACCTCGATGATATTGTAGATATATTTATTGAGGTGGGAAATATACACAATTACCTGGAAAATGCAGCCTTGCGGATTTTGCTTTTTGGCAATCCTGAGCTGAATTTTTATCAGTGCCGATTATTAGTATTGAAGTACGGAGAATCACTTTCACAGGATGATTTGCACGGGCGGATGGTATTTATGAGAATGATACAGCTGCTGGAAGCCAACACAGTTTAAAATAAAATGAGAATTTCTTTTTTGACCGGGCAACCGGTCTTTCTTTTTTGCACAAATGGTGTTATAATTTTGAAGAAATTATGTTGATTACTCATAGCTTTAAAAAAGAAGCATTGCATTGTGTTTAATTAAACCAAAGCATGATAATTCAATCAAAGAAAAGAGGACAAAAATGAACATCGTAGTACTTGCCGGAGGGCTCAGCACAGAGAGAGATGTTTCCTTCAAGACAGGAAGCATGGTAGCTAAGGCGCTCAAAGAGAACGGCCACAAAGTTATATTATTGGATGTATTTATGGGATATAGTGACAGGGAGGAGGACCTGACAGGTATATTTGACCGCGCGGACGAGATAAGCGTGCATGTCAGTGATATTCCGACAGAGGCACCTGACCTCGCAAAGGTAAAGGCTTCCAGAAAGGACCAGTCACCTTGCTTCTTCGGACCAAATGTCATCAAAATGTGTCAGATGGCAGATATTGTTTTCATGGCTCTCCACGGAGAAAACGGAGAGAACGGAAAGATACAGGCAGCATTTGACCTCTTCGGTGTCAAATATACAGGCAGCGATTATTTAAGCTCAGCCATCGCCATGAACAAGGAGACATCAAAGCAGTTCTTCCTTGCAAACGGTATCCCTACTCCAAAGGGTATTTCCATGACAAGAGCGACCAGACAGGACGATATCACAAAGCTTGACCTGACACTTCCATGCGTGGTAAAGCCATGCTGCGGCGGTTCAAGCATCGGTGTCACCATCGTTAGGGATGCGGCAGAGTTCAAGGCGGCACTTGACGATGCCTTCAAGTGGGAAAATGAGCTGGTTATCGAGGAATTTGTACAGGGCAGGGAGTTCTCTGTCGGCGTTATCGAGGGCAAGGCTCTTCCTATTATAGAGATTGCACCTAAGGAGGGCTTCTACGATTATAAGAATAAATACAAGGCGGGCAGTACAGTAGAGACATGTCCGGCCGAGCTTCCTGAGCAGGTGACAAAGGATATGCAGCACTATGCCGAGGAGGTTGCGCGTGTTATCGGGCTTGACACATATTCACGCTCAGACTTTTTGCTCAATGACAAAAATGAGATGTTCTGCCTCGAGGCAAACACATTGCCTGGCATGACTCCGACCAGTCTTCTGCCACAGGAGGCAGCGGTTATCGGTATGAGCTTTAATCAGCTCTGTGAGCATCTGATTGACATATCTTTGAAAAAATATGAGGTGTAGCATGTCTGATAAGTACATGAAGAATCTTACATTTGCAAATATCGCTAAAGCCTGTGAGGGCACATACATAGGCGATGAGACACTGCTCGATACGACAATCACCGGCGCCGTCATAGACAGCAGACAGGTGAAGGAGGGCTATCTTTTTATCCCGATAAAGGGAGAAAGGGTGGACGGACACAAATTCATTCCGACTGTGTTTGAGCAGGGAGCAGCAATTGTGCTCTCTGAGCATAAGCTGACGGATCCGGCAGGCCCATATGTGCTTGTTGAATCAACCACCGATGCCATGAAAAAGCTCGCGGCATTTTACAGAAAAAGCCTTGATATCAAGGTGGTGGGCATCACCGGAAGTGTCGGCAAGACCAGCACCAAGGAGATGATATCATCAGTCCTTGAGCAGAAATACAGCGTCCACAAGACAGCAGGCAATTTCAACAACGAGATAGGCCTGCCACTCACCATTTTCGGAATCAGGGAAAGCCATCAGGTAGCGGTGCTTGAGATGGGCATATCTGATTTTGGCGAGATGCACAGACTTTCTACCATGTCATGCCCGGATGTCATGGTCATCACCAATATCGGCTACTGCCATCTGGAGTTTTTGGGTGACAGGGATGGTGTGCTTAAGGCAAAGACAGAGTGCTTTGAGCATATGATGCCGGATGCGGTCGCAGTGCTGAATGCAGATGACGACAAGCTGGCCACAGTGCAGACGGTAAATGGAAAGCCTGCCATATACTATGGCAAGGAATCAGCTTCAGGCGTTCATAAATCAGTATATACCACAAATATTGAAAACCTGGGCTTTGACGGCATGAAGGCTCATTTTGTCACTCCGGAGGGTGAGTTTGATGCACAAATCCATATCCCGGGTGAGCACAATGTATACAATGCCATGGCGGCAGCAGCTGTCGGATTGCAGCTTGGCCTCACAATAGCTGAGATTAAATCAGGAATCGAGAAAGCAGAGACAATCGCAGGCCGTACCAATTTCATCAAAACACACGGCATGACAGTGATAGATGACTGCTACAATGCAAACCCTGTATCCATGAAATCCTCTATCGAGGTGCTTTCACATGCAAAGGGCAGGACAATAGCAGTGCTTGGCGACATGGGTGAGCTTGGAAGTGATGAGAAAAAGCTGCACCATGAGGTAGGCGAAGCAGTTGGAGAGAATCATATCCATACACTTTTTGCCGCAGGAGAGCTGGCAAAGGAATATGCAGCCGGAGCAGCGGAGAAATCATCCAATGTAGACATCCACTATTTCGAGGATAGGGAAACCATGACACAGGAGCTTCTTTCATATGTGAAGGAGGGCGACACCATACTGGTGAAGGCATCGCACTTCATGGAGTTTCCGAAGGTGGTAGAGGCTCTGAGCAAGTAAAATCAGGTAAAATCAATCTGGTAGAAATTAATTCGATATTTAATAATTGCGAGGAATGGATATTCTCCAAGCCTCATAATATTATAAAAGAAAGAGAGAAAAATAATGGCACATAATCCAATCGTAACAATCACAATGGAAAACGGCGATGTAATCAAGGCGGAGCTTTATCCGGAAATCGCACCAAACACAGTAAACAACTTTATCAGCTTAATTAATCACAACTTCTATGACGGAGTATGCTTCCACCGCGTAATCAAGGGCTTCATGCTCCAGGGCGGAGATCCTGACGGAAACGGCACAGGCGGCCCGGGCTATGAAATCAAGGGCGAGTTCACACACAACGGTTTCAAAAATGACTTAAAGCACACAGCCGGTGTACTTTCAATGGCACGTACCATGATACCTGATTCAGCAGGAAGCCAGTTCTTCATCATGCATCAGGATGCACCACATCTCGACGGTGAGTATGCGGCATTCGGCAAGGTAATCGAGGGCATGGATGTGGTAAACAAGATCGCAGAGGTGCGCACAGACTACATGGACAAACCACTTGAGGCTCAGGTCATGAAGACAGTAACAGTTGAGACCTTCGGAGTGGACTATCCGGAGCCGGAGACAGTTTAATGATAATAATTATCGATGAGGCAAGCGCAAAACTTGCCTCTTTTTACTATCATGGCGAGCTGCAAGAAAAACTGTATGGTGCACTACCGGGAAAATTGCTGGATGAGTTGCAGAAGAAACTGCCAGATGAGCAGCAGAATAATTTGTGTGTGTATGAAATAGAAAATAATTCAGGATATACAGAATCTGCAGATAACACTGCGAAAGCTAATACGGGAAATCTAAGAATACCGAAAGCTCCAGCAGACTGCATCTGGATAGTATCAAACAGGCAGCAGAAGCAAATAGCTGACTCGCTCGGCATAGCATCAGTAGGAGAGCCGCAGTGCGGCACGCGCTATGCAGTCGAAAGCCTTGCGGAGCTTGATATTGAGTATCTGGAGCGGGTGCGCAGGCGGTATAATCATATCCCATGGGATATCGGCGAGACAGACAGGTGCCTGATACGAGAGCTATCACTGTCAGACCTTCCGGCGCTCTATGAGCTCTATGACAAGCCGGGCATGACAGACTTCGTGGAGCCGCTTTACGACTATGAGACAGAGCTTGAATACCAGAAAGCATATATAGAGAACATGTATGGCTTTTACGAGTATGGCATGTGGCTTGTATTTTTAAAGGAAACAGGAAAGCTGATAGGCAGGGCAGGGCTTGAGCACAATGAAATGGGCTACATGATAGAACCGGAATTATGGAACCAAGGCTATGCCACGGAGGTGTGCCGCTTCATAATAGACTATGCGCGCGAAAACACAGACTTTGAAGAGCTTTATTGCCGGATAGATGAGAGAAATGAGGCATCGGTGCGCCTTGCCAAAAAGCTTGGATTTACAAATAGCGGGCATATTGATGATAATATAAACGCTTCTATATATAGAAAAAACATAAAAAACAATGAAAAACATTGAAAAATATGCAATTAGGCAATAAAATATAAACATAGTTTAACGATTTGGAGGACGAAAAAATGAAGAAATATGCATACGGAGTAGATATAGGTGGAACAACTGTAAAGATAGGCTTTTTCGAGACCACAGGAAAGCTTGTCGATACATGGGAGATTCCTACACGCACAGAGAATTCAGGAGAGCTCATTCTGCCTGATATCGCAGCATCCATCAAGGAGAATAACGAGAAGCACGGCATCGAGATGGGTGACATCGAGGGAATAGGCATGGGAGTGCCGGGACCGATAAAGGATGACGGAACAGTATTGAAGTGTGTCAACCTCGGCTGGGGCGTGTTCAACGTGGCACAGTCACTCTCAGTATTGTGCGGTGGCATCAAGGTAAAGGCCGGAAACGACGCCAATGTAGCTGCACTCGGTGAGATGTGGCAGGGTGGCGGAAAGGGCCATCAGGACGTAGTCATGATTACACTCGGCACAGGCGTAGGCGGAGGAATCATCCGCGAGGGCAGAATCGTAGCCGGAATAAACGGAGCAGGCGGAGAGATAGGACATATGCCTATGGTAGATGATGAGTCAGAGTGCTGTGGCTGCGGCAAGAAGGGCTGCTTAGAGCAGTATGCATCAGCAAACGGTCTCGTAAGAGTGGCAGAGAGATACATTGCAGCACACAGGGATGTGGCAACAAAGCTTGATTTAAATGCAGGCTTCACAGCCAAGGATGTATGCGATGCGGCAAAGGCAGGAGATGCAGCGGGCATTGCGGCAGTAGAGCAGTCTATGAAGCTTCTCGGCAAGGCAATGGCAGCAGTAGCATGCGTCATGGACCCTGAGGTATTTGTTGTCGGCGGAGGCCTTTCAAAGGCAGGCAGCATCATCATCGATACAGCAGCAAAGTACTATAAAGAGTATGCTTTCCATGCAAGCCGTGAGACAGAGATCAAGCTCGCCACACTCGGCAACTCAGCCGGCATGTATGGCGGAGTAAAGATGGTTATCGGCTAACAACATAAGATTGCAATTTTTAAAGAAATAAAATATAATGGCTACTAAAGATACACTACAATCGAGGTGAGACTATTGGCAGATTACTCAACAGAAGAATTAGAAAAAATAGCGGACAAATTTCGCTCAGATACCAGCGGTATAAGGGGAACAAAGGATTTTACGAGCCCAGAGGAGCTTTACGATGAGCTGAAAAAGGAAATCAAAAAGTATCATCCGTCGGATGACACGAGCCTTGTGGACAAAGCCTACAGGGTAGCTTATGATGCTCATAAGGGTCAGGCGCGTAAGTCAGGAGAGCCTTATATCATACATCCGCTTTGTGTTGCCATAATACTCGCCGAGCTCGAGCTGGATAAGGAAACCATTGCAGCCGGACTGCTCCATGATGTGCTGGAGGATACCATCATGACCATGGATGAGATGCGTGCAGAGTTTGGAGACGATGTCGCACATCTGGTGGATGGTGTCACGAAGTTAAAGCACCTGCATCTGACAGATAGCACAAAGGATCCGAAGGACAAGAACGCGGACAGGCTTGAGATGCAGGCTGAGAATCTGCGCAAGATGTTTCTCGCCATGGCAAAGGATATCAGGGTCATCCTCATAAAGCTGGCAGACAGACTGCACAATATGCGTACGCTCAAGTACCAGTCCAAGGAGGCACAGCAGCGTATCGCCAGAGAGACACAGGATATCTACTGTCCTATCGCGCAGCGACTTGGTATCAGCAAGATAAAGATAGAGCTCGAGGACCTTTGTATGAAGTACCTATATCCGGATGCCTACTATGATCTGGTAGAGAAGGTAGCCCTCAGAAAAACAGAGAGAGACACCTACATCCAGGGCCTGGTAAACGATGTCAAGAAGTATGTTACAGATGCCGGCATCAAGGCTGAGATATACGGCAGGGCAAAGCATTTCTTCAGTATATATAAGAAGATGGTCAATCAGGACAAGACGATAGACCAGATATATGACCTCTTTGCCATCAGGATTCTGGTGGATACCATACCGGACTGTTACGCAGTGCTTGGTATCATACATGAGAAGTATAAGCCTATACCGGGCCGTTTCAAGGACTATATTGCCATGCCGAAGCAGAACATGTACCAGTCGCTTCACACGACACTCATAGGTCCGAGCGGACAGCCGTTTGAGATACAGATACGTACTTATGAGATGCATCGTACAGCTGAGTACGGTATCGCGGCACATTGGAAGTACAAGGAAACAAACAACGGCAATGCCACTACCACCACTGTCACCGAGGAGGAGAAGCTCAGCTGGCTGCGCCAGATACTCGAGTGGCAGCAGGACATGTCGGATAATAAGGAGTTTATGACTTTATTAAAGAGTGATTTAAATTTATTCTCCGACAATGTATTTGCATTCACACCGTCCGGCGATGTAAAGAACCTGCCAAAGGGCTCTACACCTATAGACTTTGCCTACAGCATACACTCTGCGGTCGGCAACAAGATGGTCGGTGCCAAGGTAAACGGCAAGCTGGTGCCGATAGACTATGTCATCAAAAACGGTGACCAGATAGAGATAATCACCTCACAGAACTCCAAGGGACCAAGCCGTGACTGGCTCAAGGTCGTAAAGAGCACACAGGCCAAGAACAAGATCAACCAGTGGTTCAGAAGTGAGCTCAAGGAGGAGAATATACAGCACGGCAAGGATCTGATAGCAGCCTATGCCAAGGCAAAAGGTATCAACTTTGCTGAGATAAACAAGCCTGAGTATCAGGAGAAAATACGCCGCAAATACGGCTTCCACGACTGGAACTCATGCCTTGCAACCGTCGGCCACGGCGGACTCAAGGAGAGCCAGATAGTCAACAGGATGTACGATGAGTACAAGAAGGATCATGTGGTGCCGGTGACAGATGCAGATGTGCTTGGCAGCATCGCAGAAAAGCAGCAGGCGGCAGCAGGCACACAGCCCGAGCACAAGTCAAAGAGCGGTATTGTGGTACACGGACTCTATGACGTGGCTGTGCACTTCTCGAAGTGCTGCAATCCTGTTCCGGGAGATGAAATCGTGGGCTTTGTCACAAGAGGCCGAGGCATCTCCATCCACAGGACAGACTGCGTGAATATCATCAATCTGTCCAAGATAGAAAAGGACAGGCTCATAGAAGCAGAGTGGCAGGATACAGCCCTCATGGACAACGGTGCCGAGTATCAGGCAGACCTAAAGATATTCTGTCATGACAGGCCGGGACTGCTCGTAGATATCACAAAGATATTTACCGAGAAGGAAATCAATATCAGTGGGATCCAGTCCAAGACCAGTAAGCAGGGCATCGCTACAATCGAGGTATTTTTCAATATCAAAGGCAGGGACCAGATAAAGGTTCTAGTGGAGAAGCTCAGACAGATAGAAAGTGTAATAGACGTAGAGAGGACCACCGGCTAAATCCCGGTGGTTCTTGCGTGAAGCATAACATATAACAGACAAGGAGTACACTCATATGGTAAATATGAAGATAGACCACTTCGTAGTGGGACCGGTGCAGACCAACTGCTACTTTGTCACCAATATAAAGACAAAGGAAATGATAATAATAGACCCGGGCGCGTGTGCTAATCAGCTCGCCAAAAAAGTGGATGAATCAGGCGCAAAGCCAGTAGCAATACTGCTCACACACGGACACTTTGACCATGCCACGGATGCAAAGCCGCTCGCAGACCGCTACGGCATCAAGATATATATCCATGAGGCAGACAAAGCCACACTTGATGACCCGCAGCTTAATGTCAGCTACATGATGGGGCAGTCAAAGACCTTTTATGCAGATGTATTTTTGAAGGATAAGCAGGAGCTTGACATCGCAGGCTTTCATATAGTAGTGCTTCACACACCGGGGCATACACCGGGCGGCTGCTGCTATTATTTCCCGTATGAGGACGTGATCTTTACAGGAGACTCACTGTTTTGCGGCTCAATCGGACGTACGGATTTCAAGGGTGGCAGCATGTCAGACCTTGTGCGCACAGTGAAGGAAAAAATCATGACACTGCCTGAGCATACAGAGGTGTACCCGGGCCACAACGACACAACAACCATAGAAAACGAGAGGATGTATAACCCTTACTTATGATAGTAGTAGTATTTAATAAACCGGATTTTGAATATGATGTGCACTCACTGCTCAAGGAGTTCTTCCCTCAGGAGGATGTGCAGATGTACTATAGCTGCTCACCTGATGAGGTGGAGGGGAAAAACTTAGCCTGCACACACCACGAGATGACAGACGATGGCGTAAAAGAATTTGCGGATGCCTCACAGGTATTTAAGATAGACTATGTGGGCGATGAAATTGCAGTGGAGTGGACGTTGAATAGAGCCGGCGGAAATAATTCCATGACAGATGAGATGCAGCAAGCCGGCGAAAGTGACATTAAAACAGCCGGAAAAAGAATCTGCACAAAAATATCCGTGACCGGCACAGACCGCAAGGAAACCAAAAACCGCCTCAAGCTCGCCCTGTATTCCATGATAGAAAAGGGCACAGGAAAGAGCCTTCCGTGGGGCACACTCTCAGGCATCAGACCGACCAAGATAGCCATGAAATGCATAGAGGACGGCATGAGCGATAAGGAAACCTACGACTATCTGAAGGAAACCTACCTCGCAAGCGATGAGAAAATCGACCTCTCAATAGGTATAGCAAAGCGTGAGAAGGCACTGCTCGATAAGGTGGATTATGACAACGGCTACAGCCTGTACATAGGCATACCCTTCTGCCCGAGTACCTGTGCATACTGCTCGTTTACCTCATACCCGCTGGGTGTGTGGAAAAATCGCGTGGACGATTACCTCGATGCACTCGAGAAGGAGATAGACTACACGGCGCAGAAGTTCTACCACAAGAAGCTAAACTCCATCTACATAGGAGGCGGCACACCGACCACACTAAGCCCTGCACAGCTTGACAGGCTTATCAGAAAAATCAAATGCAGCTTTGATTTAAAGGACTGTCTGGAATTTACCGTGGAGGCAGGCAGACCGGACTCCATCACGAGAGAAAAGCTTCTGGCACTAAAGAAAAACGGCATCAGCCGTATATCAGTAAATCCACAGACCATGAAGCAGCAGACACTCGATATAATAGGAAGACACCACACAGTAGAAGATACGATACAAAGCTTCAAGCTCGCGCGTGAGCTGGGTTTTGACAACATAAACATGGACCTCATCATGGGACTTCCCGAGGAGACACTCGATGATGTAAGGCACACAATGGAGCTTGTGAAGGAGCTGGCACCTGACAACGTCACCATTCATTCACTCGCAGTAAAGCGAGCTGCAAGACTCACCATCTTCAAGGACCGCTACAGCGATATGCAGATGGTCAACACTCAGGAGCATATGGATCTCTGCGCAGCATACTGTAAGCAGATGGGGCTTGAGCCATACTACCTCTACAGGCAGAAGGGCATGGCAGGCAACATGGAAAACGTGGGCTATGCGGCAAAGGGCAAGGCCGGCGTATACAATATACTGATAATGGAGGAAAAGCAAACGATTGTGGCGTGCGGAGCCGGAGCAAGCACCAAACGCGTCTGGCCCGTACCGAATCCGGATGGTACACACCGCATCGACAGATGCGAGAATGTCAAGGATGTAGGGCAGTATATCACAAGGATTGATGAGATGATAGAGAGAAAGCAGAGGCTGTTTGAGGAAAAATAAGCAGTATGGCATATAATAATGTATAATAATGCGCGCTACAATACCATAGCGATTAGCGAATGTGTCGAAAATTGTAAAGAAAACCTAATATTCATTGACAAAGAATTAAAAATGGGTGAAAATATATTATTGAAAACCCTGATTAGATACAGAAAAAGATACAAATAACCGAATAAAACATACGTAAAACAGAATAGGCTAAAATAATTCGGGGGGGGGTACAAAGGTACCTCCCCTAGAACAGGTATAAAGGAAAATAAAAGATACCATAAGGAGAATTTGGAAAGAATGTACAGAAAGAAAGGCAGAGGATGGACAAAGCATATAGACTTTATGCTTATAGATATCGCATGCATTGTTATAGCATTTTTTATTTCATATGTGATACGATTTGGCTTTAATAACCCATATGTGGACAAGGACTACCGTATACTGGGGGTAGCATTTCTTCTGATAGATTTCTTTGTGGAGATAATGGCAGACTCATTCAAGAACGTCCTAAAACGCGGATATCTGGATGAGTTTATATCGACCTGTAAGCATGCAATGCTTGTATTTTTGGTGACAGCACTTTTCCTGTTCACCACACAGATGGCTGATATATACTCGCGATTATCATTTTATATCATGTTTCCAATCTATGTGATAATATCATATGTAGCAAGAATTGCACTCAAGAGCTTCCTTAAGAAAAAGGGTTTCGGAACATCTAAGAAATCACTGCTTGTCATAGCACCTGATGCAATACTTCGTGATACACTGCGCACAGTGGAGAAAAGCTGTATAGGCTATACAAAGATAGTAGCAGCTTCACTGGATACAGACATGAAGGGTGAGACTATATGCGGCATACCGATAGTTGCAAACCATGATGGCATAGTGGACTATGCGTGTGATGAGTGGGTGGATGAGGTACTCATCCCGCCTTGCAGCGAGGATGAATATCCTGAGAAGATGGCAGATATATTCCTTGAGATGGGAATAGCAGTACATACAGGAATAGCCAAAAACGGCACAGCCCAGGGCGGTTATAAGCAGATAGAAAAGATAGGCGACTACACAGTAGTCACATCAAGCGTGAACTATGCAAATACCAGCGCACTTCTGGTAAAGAGGGGCATGGATATAGTCGGAGGACTGGTGGGCTGCCTGTTCACACTTATCATCATGATATTTGTGGGACCGATGATATACATAGCATCGCCGGGACCGATATTCTTCTCACAGGAGAGAATCGGCAGGAACGGCAGAAAGTTCAAGATGTATAAATTCCGCAGCATGTACATGGATGCCGAGGAGCGAAAGAAGGAGCTCATGGCACAGAATAAAGTGGGGGACGGAATGATGTTCAAGATGGACTTCGACCCGAGAATAATAGGCAATAAGGTGCTGCCAAACGGAAAGAAGAAAACCGGAATTGGACAGTTTATCAGGAAAACAAGCCTGGATGAATTCCCACAATTTTTCAATATACTAGTGGGAGATATGAGCCTTGTGGGCACCAGACCACCAACACTGGATGAGTGGGAGAAGTATGAACCTCACCACAGAGCCAGAATGTCATTCAGGCCGGGACTGACCGGACTGTGGCAGGTAAGTGGAAGGAGTAATATCACGGACTTTGAGGAAGTGGTAAAGCTGGATACCCAGTATATTGGGGAGTGGAGTGTTAAGGGGGATGTAAAGATAATATTCAAGACGTTTGTAGGAGTTTTGAAAAACGATGGAGCAGTGTAAAAATGAGTAAAGTACAGAATGTATTCTTGATTGGAGCAAAAAGTCTTGGAGCATATGGTGGATATGAGACGTTTGTATATAAGCTTACAGAATATCATCAAAATAATCCTAATATAAAGTATCATGTAGCCTGCAAAGCTAATGGCGATGGATGTATGGATGAAACAAAATTGGATAATGTTAAAAGAGTATCTGATTCAGAATTTGAATTTCATAATGCGAGATGCTTTAAAATTCATATTCCTCAAATTGGACCGGCTCAGGCTATTTATTATGATGTTGCTGCTTTAAGAGAGTGTTGCAAATATATAAAGAAAAATAACATAGAAAATCCGATTGTTTATATCATGGCTTGCAGGATTGGTCCATTTGCAAAACATTTTTATAAGGAAATACATAGGCTTGGTGGGAAAGTGTATCTCAATCCGGATGGACATGAGTGGATGCGTGCTAAATGGAGCAAACCTATAAGAAAGTACTGGAAAATATCTGAACAGATGATGGTTAAATATTGTGATTTGGCTATTTGTGATTCTGTAAATATAGAAAAATATATTCATGAACAATATGATGGTAAAGGGATTAATGGCAAAAATCCTAATACGACATTTATTGCATATGGAGCTGATCTGACACCTAGTAAATTATCTGATGATGATGAAAAACTTGTGGAATGGTACAAAGATAAAGGGCTAAGCAAGAAAAATTATTATTTGGTTGTAGGAAGATTTGTGCCGGAAAATTCATTTGAAATAATGATTAGAGAATTTATGAAATCTAAATCAAAGAGGGATTTTGCACTTATCACAAATGTGAATGAGAAGTTTTTAAATGAATTGGAAAATAAATTGCATTTTAGAGGTGATTCAAGAATTAAATTTGTAGGTACAGTCTATGATCAGGAATTATTAAAGAAGATTAGAGAAAATGCGTATGCATATTTTCATGGTCATACGGTTGGAGGTACGAATCCAAGCCTTATAGAAGCCCTTGGAAGTACAGATTTAAATCTATTGGTGGATGTCGGTTTCAATAAGGAAGTTGCAGAAGATTGTGCTTTATATTGGAGCCAGGAGCCGGGCGATTTGGCAAATCTTATTGATAAGGCAGACGTAATGAATGTTGATGAAATTACAAAAATAGGAAAGAAAGCTAAGAAGCGTGTTTCAGAAGAGTACACATGGGATAAGATTTGTGGACAGTATGAAGATGTGTTTTAAATATACCAGATTTGTAAGGTTGTAGAGTAAAACGTTAAGTATATAGATGGGAGCAAATACAATGAATATTATTTTATTATCCGGTGGCTCAGGAAAACGGCTTTGGCCACTTTCTAATGATGTGCGTAGTAAACAGTTCATTAAGTTATTCAAAAATAAAGATAAATATGAATCTATGGTACAGCGAGTTTACCGTCAGATTACAACAATAGATGCAGATGCTAAAATCACAATTGCAACCAGCAAATCGCAAGCGAGTTCAATTAAGAACCAATTGGGTGAAAAAACTTCGATATGTGTGGAACCGTGCCGCAGAGATACTTTTCCAGCGATTGTATTGGCTGTGTCTTATCTTCATGATGAACTAGGAGTTAGCTCTAATGAAGCAGTAGTAGTATGTCCGGTCGATCCTTATGTGGATGAGACCTATTATGAATCAGTTGAAATTTTACATAAACTAGCAGAACAGGGCAACACAAATTTAACTTTGATGGGAGTCGAACCAACTTATCCTAGCGAGAAGTATGGTTATATAATCCCTACAACAAGTGATAATGTTAGCCTGGTTAGAGAATTCAAAGAAAAGCCAGATGCAAAATCAGCACAGAAATATCTTGAGCAGAATGCTCTTTGGAATGCTGGAATTTTTGCTTTTAAACTGGGATATTTACTAGATAAAGCTCATAGTATGATTGAGTTTGACAATTATAATGACCTTTTTAATAAATATGAATCATTGGAAAAAATTAGTTTTGATTATGCAGTTGTTGAAAAGGAATCTAGCATTCAGGTTATGCGTTATAGTGGTGGTTGGAAAGATGTGGGAACCTGGAATATGATGGCAGAGGTTATGGCGGATAAGACAAAGGGCAAAGCTATTTTGGATGAAGTTTGCGAAAATACTAATGTGATAAATGAGCTCAATATTCCTATTCTATGCATGGGATGTAAAGATATGATTATTGCGGCAAGTGGTGATGGTATTTTGATTTCAGATAAGGAACGTAGCGACTATATGAAACCGTTTGTTGAGAAGATAGAAACAGAGGCAATGTATGCTGAAAAATCATGGGGAACATATACGGTAATAGATGTACACCCTGGTTCAATGACGGTCAAAATCTCTATGAATGCTGGAGAAGCAATGAGTTATCATATGCATAATGAACGCGAAGAAGTATGGACAATTGTAGCTGGAACAGGAAAGGTAATTATTGATGGTACAGAGAAGATCCTTCAAAAAGGTGATGTAATAACGATAGAAGTAGGTTGCAGGCATATGATTGAAGCTATTACCGCGTTAGATATAATTGAAGTTCAGCTTGGAAATGAAATTTATGTAGGCGACAAAGTTAAGTTTCCATTTAATTAAGAAAAATTGTAAATAGAATAAACTGTTATGGAGTAAATAATAAATGAAAGTACTATTAGTAGATCAAATAGCTAAAGTAAATTATAAATACACTTTTCCCCTGGCAAATGGATTAAAAAAAGCAGGTGTAGATGTTTTGTTGGCAATTGATCAGAAAGAAGAAAAAGAAAATTGTTTATGCGAGAGGATTAATCTGTTTACCACGGACGAAAAAAAAATCGGAAAATTGGCGAAAATGTGCAATTATATTGCATCATATAAGAAAATAGAACAATTAATTCATAATAGAAGTATTGATGTGCTTCATACCGAATGGTATACATTCTCGCCAATCGATTATTTGTTTTTGAGAAAAATTAAAAAAAAGTACGGAGTAAAATATGTAGCTACAGTACATGATATATTACCATTTAATGAAAAATTTTATGATAAGTGCTTTCATAAAAAACTTTATGGGCTTGCGGATTCTATAATACTTCAAGCACCGGGAAATATGAAACGTTTTGCTGAACTTTTTCCAGAATCAAATGACAAAACACATATGATTCCACATGGTCATATGCTGGATTACATTGAACAAGTTGATCAAAAAGAAAGCAGGGAGAAACTTGGGATTCCTTCTGGAAAACTCGTGTTTTTGTTTTTTGGTCAGATAAAAAAAGTCAAGGGAGTAGATATTTTACTTAAGGCATTGTTGAAACTTAAAGAGCGATATCCCGATATGTACGTTGTGATAGCAGGAAGCGTTTGGAAGGCTGATTTTTCAGAGTGTCAAGAAATTATTGATAATAATGAATTAAATGATTGTCTCAAAACAGATATTAGATATATTCCAGATGAAGAAGTTAAATACTTCTATTCTGCTTCAGATGTTTGTGTTTTACCATATACGGATGTTTACCAAAGTGGTGTGATTCAGCTGGCATATGGATATAAGAAAGCTGTAATATCTTCTGATTTACCAGCCTTTACACAATTTGTAAAGGAAGGAGAGACTGGATATATATCTGAGGCAGGAAATGTAGATAGTTTAGTGGCGGCTGTAGAACGAGCAATTAAGGACAGAAAAAGATTGGTAGATGTAGGCCAATCTGGTTATGACCTTGTGAAACAAACATTAAATTGGGATAACCTGGCAAAGAAAATAGTGAGTGAGTGTTATATGGTCTGATTCGATTTGTACAATCTTATATTTGTGAAATAAGCTTATAAGATTGTGCAAATTTTCGAAGGAAAAGCTTAAAATAGTATAAATTCAAGAAGAGGAGAAACATGAGTTATATTTTCATCATAATATGCTTTTTGTATGGTCTTTGTGCAGTATACTTTGCAAAAAAAAACGATTACACAATGTTGTGTTTCTTTTTAGTAGCAGTATTATTTCAGAACATTATAGTGATTTGTTTTTCAAATACAGTATCATCAATTTGGATTACTATTTTTTCATTAGTGAAAGAGGTAATGCTTTATTTTGCTGTTTTTTTATATATTTTTAGAAGAAAGAAAATAACAGGGGGGAAGAAAACTATTATTTTGTCACTTGTTCTGGTTATAATTTTCGTCGAAAATTTAATCGTTACAGATACATCTTTTTCAGCATCGGTGATTTCACTTAGACAATGCATAATTCCATTTTTAGGGATAACAATTGGAAAGAATCTTTATATTGATGATAAAAAAGTAATTAAATTACTAAAGTTTATTGTTCATTGCTCGATATTTTTGGCTATATTTGGGTTGTTTGAACTTATAATTTTAGGTGACGAGTTTTGGATAAAATTAGGGTATGCACAGTATATGTATGTGAAACAAGGAACATTATCAAGTCAACTTTTCAAAGGCGTTACAAGAAATTTCTATACATGGGATTTTAGAAATATTCCAATTAGAAGAATTGTTTCCATTACGGCAGACCCTTTAGCAACTGCACATTTGATATTCATTGGATTTGCAATTATATTTTCAGGATGTGTAAACAGTTTTATCAATAAGTCATTTACAAAAAAAAATCCAAATCAATATTTTGTATATATGATTTTATTGTTTATGTGTAGTTTCCTTTCTTTATCGAAGGCTATTTTTGTATTTATGGCAATTACATTTGCTGTAATTGCATATTATAAAAAGATATTTCCACCAAAACTTGTAAAATATGGAGCCGTTATAGGCGGAGTATTAATATTATTGTATATTTTGAGAGGAATACAAGATATGACTGTTGCAACAGCAACCTCTAATCATGTTGTAGGTTTGATTAATGGATTTCAACATTCGTCTTTTTTAGGAAAGGGATTGGGAACTGCTGGTGTTATGACAGCAAAAATAGCGAATAATTCAATTACAACTGCAGAAAGCTATGTAGGCACGTATGTTCAACAAATTGGATATATTGGATTTGCAATTACGTTAATTTATTTCATTAATGTATATAAGCAACTGTTAGTAAATTGGAAAAAGTATAGGAATAGATATACAATTTTAGCAATTGCATTATTCCTAGGGATTATTTTTGAAATGTTTTTTTCTGAGAGTTCAGTGTCTGTTATGGGAACATGTATATATTTTATTTTTATTGGAATTGCCACAAAAGATAAAATTTATAAGTGAACAGTTCCGGATTAGTATAGAGAGGATACAAAATGAAAATTAAATTATTTTATATTCATCCGACAAATTATGGAAATTTAATGATGGCATGTGCTTTTATGAAGTATTTTACAGATATTTCATTCAAAAGAAAACTTGATGTACCAGAATTCTATTTGGATGTTTTGGATGATGACGAGCTTAATCTTGTTAAAGAGTCATTGCCAGAAGGTATAAAAATTTATAGAGAAGATTTATATAACCGTAAGCGTAGAGGAATATGTGGAAAGTTGGAGAAACTTGTAAATATTCCTAGAGAGATTTTATATAATTGCAAAGAATATGATATGTGTGTGGTACTTGGAGGTGATTGTATATCACAATACTATTCTACTCAGGTATTTGTGAGCGATATGTTCAAATTTTACTACATATCTAAGAAAAATAATGTTTATTTGTTAGGACAGACAATGGGACCATTCAAAGGGTATGCTGTAGATTTAGTTAAACGTACCCTGGAGAATACAATGATTTATGTTCGAGATCACGATTGCTATGATTATTTAAAGAAAAAATTCGACTTCAAAAATTTAAAGGAGTCGCGCGATCTTGCTTTTTTGGATATACCATATCAGAATGATGCAAGTCAACAAGAAAGGGTCAAATCGGAATTTGGCATTAAAACCGATTATATTACTATAGTTCCTTCGGGAGCTAGGCGACAATATACATCTGATACTGAAAACTATATAAATGAATATATTAAGATAATACATTATATAGTGGATGTTTTAAAATATGATGTTCTATTACTTGCGCACGTGATTCATGTATCAGATTCAAATGATAAAATTATTATTGATGAAATAGTAAAGAAACTTGAACCACGATATGATTCTCATGTTCATGTTATAGACCATTTAATCCATCCATATGAGGCAAGAATTCTTTTGGGAGAAGGAAAAGTTACAATTACAGGTCGCATGCATGCTGCAGTATCATCTATTAATATGGGAACAGTACCTATTTGTTTGTCATATAGTGTAAAGTTTAAAGGTGTTATTGGTGATGATTTTGGATTAAATGATTATATTTATCAATGTCGTGGTGATGATATTTGGTATAGTGGAAATGTCAGCACAGAAGTAATAGCGCGTTTAAATATGGTACTTGAAAACAGGAAAAGTATTGTGAAAAAAATTAATGACAAGCTGGAGCTAGTGAAAAAAAAATCGATGTTACAGATTGAAGAACTGTTTTGAAAGATAGTAACGGCATTATATTAAGGAGAATTGATGGAAAATTCAGGAAATAAAGCGGCGAAAGCTGGGATTGCATATACAGTAGGGAACGTCTTGTTGAAAGGAATAGCATTTCTAACGCTGCCTATTTTTTCACGTATTCTTACAACGGAGGAATTTGGATTCTATAATTTATATGTTTCGTATGAAACTATTTTAACAATATTTGTTGGAGTGTGCTTATATGGTTCGCTACGAACAGCTAAATATGATTATCGTCATGAATTCGAATCATATGTTTCGAGCACATTGATGTTGAGTGGATTTGTATATATAATTGTCATGTTTTCAGGAAATATAATATATCCTATTATTTCTAAGAGTTTCGGGTTTGATCGCGTCATACTTAATATTCTTATTACTCATAGTTATGCTATGTTCATTTTTCAATTTTATAATACATGGTTAGCGTTAGATTTTAAGTATAAAAAATTTTTAGTAGTTTCGGGAATTAATTCAATTGGTGGGACTACGTTTTCCATATTTTTAATTCTTGTTGTATTCAAAAGTCATAGATATATTGGTCGCATCTATGGATATGCAATAGTACCAATATGTGTTGCGGCAATAATTTGGTTATCTTTTTTTCGAGAGGCGAGAAGAAAAAAACTGATATTATTTAATAAAGGATACTGGAAGTACGGTCTGAGCATAAGCATTCCATTAGTAGTGCATACATTTTCACAGCAAATCTTAAGTCAATTTGACCGTATAATGATTAATACTTTGGTAAGTGTTGCAGCGGTTGGAATTTATGGTTTTATTCAGACTATTGCAAGTATTTTACAGATAATTGTGCAATCTATGGACAATGCGTGGTCGGTATGGATGTATGAACAATTAGATAAAAAGCAATATTCACAAATACAAGAGAAAGCTAGAACTTATATATTATTGATGAATATCTTATATGTAGGCTTTATTTCACTTGCACCAGATGTTATACATATTGCAGGAACTAAGGAATATTATCACGGAATCTCGATGATTATTCCACTTTCTTATGCTATTTATTTTATTTTTTTGTATTCTTTACCAGTACATATTGAGTATTTTTATAAGAAAACGAAATATATTGCTATAGGGACAAGCATAGCAGCAGTAATTAATATTAGTCTTAATTATTTCTTTATATGTAGTTGTGGATATATGGCTGCAGCATGGACAACATTAGCTTCATATATTTTACTTTTTGTGTTTCACTGGTATATAGCAAAAAAAATTGACAATAATCATATGTTTCCGACAAGATTTATTATTGAAAGTATAGTGGTATTATCAATATTCTCAGCTTGGATTTTATTTGTAGTTGATAGTATGGCAATTCGTTGGGGATCTATGGTGTTTTTTATTACCATACAATTGGGAAGCAATTTTAAAATAGTCTTGCCAATAATTAAGGGGACGTTTAATAAATTCAGGAAGGAATAGGTTTATGGAAACTTTAAAATTGTATAATGGATTAAATATACCGTGTATTGGATTTGGAACGGATAGAACATTTATTTATTTTCGAAAAAACATATTGGCAGGAGGTATTGCGTTCTTGAAAGATGTAACTGTAGGACATCGATATTACTGGAAACGTGATACATCGATTGTTAATATTGTTGAGCAAGCTCCGAATATTGGCTGTAGTCTCTTTGATACATCGAGTGCATATGGTCAAAGCGAGCGAGTTCTTGGACATTGCTTAAAAAAGTATCCGAGAAGTGACTTTTTTCTGATAACAAAGCTTTCAAATCAGGAACAAAGAGAAGGTGATGTTCGTAAGGCACTTTTTAGAAGCTTAAAACATCTTAATACGGATAGTGTAGATTTGTATTTGATGCATTGGCCTCAGACGGGAACATTTTTGGACTGTTGGAAGCAGATGGAACAGCTTTATAAAGAAGGATATGCTAAGTCTATTGGGGTATGTAATTTTAAAGAACATCATTTTGAAGAATTAATGCAAGTGGCTGAAATCAAACCTATGGTTTGTCAGATTGAGTCACATCCTTTATTTCCACAAAATGATATGCTTATGTATTGTAAAAAAAACAATATTCAAATGATGGCATATACTCCAACAGGTCGGATGGATGTTCGTATAAGAGAAAATGAGGCATTACGCATAATTTCTAGAAAGAATCAGAAGAATATTGCACAGATAGTTTTGCGTTGGCATTATCAACGAGGCGTGATTCCGATTGTTAATACAACAAATATAAATCACCTGAAAGATAATATGAATATTTTTGATTTTTCACTCGATTCAAGTGAGATGCAGGTAATTAATGGATTGGATATTAATTGCAGATTAAGATATGATCCGGATACCGTTGATTTTACAAAGTGTTAAGGTAATAGGAGAACATTATGGTTGACAAAATAAAAAAAGATATATGTACTGGATGTAAAATGTGTGGCGATATCTGTCCTACAGGAGCCATTGGCTTTTCGACAGAATATGATGGTTGTTGGTATCCTACAGTAGATACTAAGAAATGTATTAATTGTGGTTTGTGTGAAAGGCAATGTCCTGCACTTAATTATATCGAGTCAATTAACTTTGATGACCCCAATGTGTATGCTGCATGGACTAAGGATGACAAAATTCGATTTGACAGTACTTCTGGTGGAATATACTATGAATTAGCAAGTTATTTCATTAATTCCGGTGGATATATAGTTGGATGTGTTTTTTCTGATGATTATAAGTCTGCTAAACATGTTGTAGGCAGAACATATAAAGATTTGCAAGCGATTATGGGATCTAAATATTTTCAGAGTGATACTGCAGGAATCTACAAAAGAGTCTTAGAATTATTAAAAAGAAATGAAAGAGTATTATTTTGTGGAACACCTTGTCAGGTTGCGGCGCTTCGAGCATATTTAGGAAGAGAATATGAGAACCTGTATTTATTGGATTTTATTTGTAAAGGAATAAATTCTCCAAAAGCATATATTGCTTATATAGAAGAGCTTGAACAAAAGTATAAATCGACGGTGAAGTGTGTTAGGCAAAAGAGTAAAAAAACTGGATGGCAAAGTCTTGCCACAAATATTATTTTTGAAAATAACAAGGAATATCATAAGGATCGTTATACAGACTGGTGGATTCAAGGGTATACATGTGGAAATCTTTTTATGAGACAAAATTGTCAAAAGTGTTTATATAAATCTATGCCTAGACAGGCAGATATTTCATTTGGAGATTTTTGGGGGATAGAAGGCTGCTCTAAAGTAGATTATGAAAAGGGGATATCAGTGGTATTTGTTAATTCATCAAAAGGTAATAAGCTTTTAAAGAATATAAAGGACAAGATTCATTTAGAGACTCGGACATTAGAGGATGTATTGATTGGAAATCCGTATCTATTTGGACAAGCAGTACAGAAGGGAGACAGAGAAAGATTTTTTAAATTACTTGATACGAAACCATTTAGTGAAGCTGTCAAGGCTACTTACACAGAGAATGTTACACAAAAAATGAAAAGATATATAAAATTGTTTTTGAAACGTGTTTTAAAGCGAAAAAAATGGTAAGTGCTTACGAAATGAATGGGATATTTGATTATACTATAAAATGGAGAGATAAGCGAAATGAATAGTAAAATGATTTTTCAGAAGATAAGAAAAATAGATTTGATAAAATTTTTTAAATACAATTTTTTAATGCCGCAGGTAAAAAGAACGAAGGGCGCATACATTATTCCATTTAAAGGGGCAATATTGGAAATTGATAAAACTGCTGAAATTGTACTTAATGGAACAATTCACTTTGGAATCAATCATTTGAAAGGATCAAAAGCAGAAACGTATATTAGACTTGCGGAAAATTCAAAATGGATTTGTAAAGAAGATGTTTTACTCTTTTTTGGAACATTCATTGACGTTCACCAAGATGCTTTGTTGGAGAGTGAATTTTTTTCTGCGAATACAGGATCTGTAATTGTTGTAGGTAAGCATATTTCATTAGGACATGATGTAATGATGGGGAGAAATATTGTTATATATGATAGTGATTTTCATTCAATTCCTGGGCCAGATGGAAATCCAATTAATTTTTCGAAGGACGTAATAATTGAGGATCATGTATGGCTTACAAATAATGTTACTGTACTAAAAGGAGTAACGGTAGGAAAGGATTCTTTAATTAGTGCGATGACATTAATACGTAAGGATATTCCTGAAAAGTCATTGGTTGCAGGAATACCAGGAAAGGTACTTAAAGATAATGCTTGTTGGAGCAGAGAATACATTCATGACTACGAAAAACAATTTTGGAAATGAGATTCCGTGGGAAGGTGCATATAATTATTGGGAAGGAAACAAAATGGAGTATATAAAAAAATTATTGTTAATTGTAGGTTGCATGGCGGTAATAGTTATTTTTAATTGTAATATTGTTTATGCTGATAATGTATGTAATGTTGAGCTTGGAGCAATAGATGGAACCAATGGAGCAGATGTAGTATCATCAATTCGTTGCAGGACAGAAAAGTATGATCTAAGCCAGCAAAAAGTAAATGTGAATGTGGGAAACAGCGGAATAAAATATGGAGTATTTTTTTACGATACATACGGAAAATACATAAGCTGGACAGGCTGGCTTGCAGGAACAGAATACGCAGTTCCAGCAAATGCATCATATGCTAGAGTTGTATTGCGTTATTTGGACAACAGAACAATCGGAAGAAGTGAACTTAGGCTGTTATCAGAATGTGTAACAACACAAAAAACAAATGAAAAATATAATGTTGAGCTTGGAGCAATAGATGGAACCAATGGAGCAGATGTAGTATCATCAATTCGTTGCAGGACAGAAAAGTATGATCTAAGCCAGCAAAAAGTAAATGTGAATGTGGGAAACAGCGGAATAAAATACGGAGTATTTTTTTACGATGCATATGGAAAATACATAAGCTGGACAGGATGGATCGCAGGAACAGAGTACGCAGTTCCAGCAAATGCATCATATGCTAGAGTTGTATTACGTTATGATGATAATAGGAATATATCATCAAATGAATTGAAGGCATTGAATAATTTCATTAAAATATCTTATTTAATTAATGAATCTGAATGGGAATTACCGATTTTATAGTACTATGAAAGATATATTAAATTAAGTAGTGCGTTCAGAATTATAAGTAATGTAATTAAAAATAAAACAACAAATATCATGAGGTGTTTGGATTATTGCTTTAGCAGTATTGGATATATTATGGGCTACAGTTTGTACAGATTATCATAAACAAATGTATGTTGATAGACGGTTTTCTACACAGCTTCTTACTGAGCAAAGTTCATTAATTAAATCATTGGTTATAGATATACGGAGTAGTGACAGAGCAAATTGGCGAAAGCACATTTTTCGAACATGCTCAGAACTTGCTTGTTCAAAAATATATAATATTTTCAAAGATGTATTTAAGTGTGAAACAAGGGTAAGCCTATACCTATAGACAAGAAACAAAAATTCTATTCAAGCAAAATTTTTATGAATAATAATGGATTGAATATTCTCAGACCAAATGAAATTGATGATGCCAATATGTGGGTTCAGCATAATAATCATGATGTAAAGTTTTACTGGGGAATTGTCGTCTGTGCAATTGAGGAACCACATGTGGATTTCATAGTGCAAATTGATTTCTTGGAGGAAGAACTTGATTTTGTAGACAAAACTAACGATGAGGAAATAAGAAGGTTTATTGAACGTAATTTGACAGCATATGTCAACTTTATTCATTTATCATATTTACTGAGTCTAAGTGGTAAAAATCAGATTGAGGAGGTCTAATATGAGTAAAAAAGGACATGATACTAAAAAAGTTTCAATTTCAGAAAGTGATAATAAGACAAAAAAATACACTATTGATGAGTTGTTGGAATTGGGAGAAAAGAGAATCGTATTAAGTTGGCAGAGACTATTGAGAAAAATAAAGACAATAAATCTGAATAATCTGTCGTTTATGGTTTAATAAACAAATTTTAGTTGATATAAAAGAAAGAGAGGCAATACATATGAATTACAATGAAGAGTACAGCCGCTGGCTCACATCAGCAACAGCCGATGCAGATGTTGCAGCAGAGCTTAAGGCAATTGAAAATGATCCTGCAAAGATAGAGGATGCATTTTACAGAAACCTCGCATTCGGTACAGGTGGTCTCCGCGGTACAATAGGTGCAGGAACCAACCGCATGAATGTATATACAGTGGCAAAGGCTTCACAGGGCCTTGCAAACTATCTTGTAGCAAACTCTGATGCACCATCAGTAGCAATTGGCTATGATAGCCGTATCAAGTCTGATGTGTTTGCAAAGGTTGCAGCATCTGTATTTGCCGCAAACGGCGTGCAGGTCAATATCTGGCCAGAGCTTCTTCCGGTGCCAACCGTGTCATTTGCCACAAGATATCTCGGCACATCCGCAGGTGTCATGATCACAGCCAGCCATAACCCTAGCAAATACAACGGCTACAAGGTTTACGGGGCTGACGGCTGCCAGATTACAACAGAGGCAGCAGCAGAGATTCTTGCCGAGATAGAGAAGCTTGATATCTTTGCAGATGTAAAGCAGTCTGACTTTGAGTCCGGTGTTGCAGATGGTCAGATTAAATATATTTCTGATGATGTGCTCACAGCCTTTGTTGAAGAGGTTAAAAAGCAGTCTCTTCTCGATGACAGCGTAAAGGTGGACAAGAACGTGGCAATCGTTTACTCACCTCTTAACGGAACCGGTCTTAAGCCGGTGCTTCGCACATTAAAGGAGACAGGCTACACAAATATCACAGTAGTAAAGGAGCAGGAAAATCCTGACGGCAATTTCCCTACATGCCCATATCCAAACCCTGAGATTAAGGAAGCTATGGCACTTGGTATGGAGTATGCAAAGAAATGTAACGCAGACCTTCTTCTTGCAACAGATCCTGACTGTGACCGTGTCGGAATCGCAGTCAAAAATGCAGCGGGAGAGTACGTGCTTCTTTCAGGAAATGAGACAGGTATGCTCTTATTAAACTATGTCTGCGAGCGAAGAATTGCAATGGGAACTATGCCAAAGGACCCTGTACTCTGCAAGACCATCGTTACAATCGATATGGCAGACAGAATAGCAGCCGATTACGGGGTAAGAACAGTCAACCTGCTCACAGGCTTTAAGTTTATCGGAGAGCATATCGGACGCCTAGAGAAAGAGGGCAAAGCTGATTCATATATCTTTGGATTTGAGGAGAGCTACGGATACTTAAGCGGCACATATGTGCGTGACAAGGATGCCGTTAATGGGGCATATCTCATCTGTGAGATGTTTGCTTACTATAAGACACAAGGCATCAGCCTCATTGACAAGCTCAATTCTCTCTATGAGAAATACGGCTACTGCCTCAATACTCTTCACTCATATGAGTTTGACGGCTCTGCAGGCTTTGCAAAGATGCAGGATATCATGGCTGAGTTCCACAAGGGGCTTGATACAATCGGTGGCAAGAAGGTTATCGAGTGCCAGGATTACAGCAAGGGACTCAACGGACTTCCTAAGTCTGATGTGCTCAAGTTTATGCTTGAGGGCAACTGCTCGGTAGTTGTGAGACCTTCAGGAACTGAGCCGAAGCTTAAGACTTATATCTCTGTCAGCGCAGTGGATAGAGAAACTGCAGAGAAAGAAGAACAGATTATATGTGATGAGCTTGCTGGGAAATTCATGTAGAGTCCATAACTTCCCAAATGATTTTGATTTCTGGTCCAAGAGCTTTTGGACTGGAAATTGAGAAAAGTAGAATATAAATAAATTACTACAAGTGATAAATATACTGAAAGTAGATGAAGACATATGAAACAAATTATATTTTTAAATCCTGTTTTTAAGCAGATGATATGGGGTGGCAACCGCCTCTCCACTGATTTTGGGTATGATATTCCGGGCGATAATACCGGTGAATGCTGGGGCATTTCAGCGCATCCCAACGGAGATGACAGTATAGCCAATGATTGCTATGCCGGTATGACACTTTCACAGCTTTGGGATGAGCATCCGGAGCTGTTCGGCAATATTGAGGGTGACAGATTTCCTCTGCTCATCAAGATAATTGATGCTAAGGACAATCTGAGCATACAGGTGCATCCATATGATGAGTATGCTGCAAAGAATGAGAATGGCTCTCTTGGCAAGACCGAGTGCTGGTACATCATAGATTGTCCTGATGACGCAAAGCTTGTGGTGGGGCATAACGCAAAGACCCATGAGGAGCTTTCGGATATGATTCATGAGGGCAGGTGGAGTGAGTTCATCCGCTATGTCCCTATCAAAAAGGGCGATTTCATCCAGATCGACCCGGGTACGGTGCACGCTATCACAAGTGGCTGCATGATCCTTGAAACCCAGCAGAACAGTGACATCACATACCGTGTATACGATTATGACAGACTCACAAATGGTAAGCCGAGAGAGCTCCATGTGGAGAAGAGTATTGATGTCATAACAGTTCCGGCAAAGTCCACAGAGGACAGTGTCATGGACACCAATAATCTCCCACAGAATAAGTGGAACAAGCTTATTGAGTGTGAGTATTATAAGGTTTATAAGCTTGTGCTTGATGGTGAGCTGGAGTTTGAACAGAGCCATCCATTCCTTAATATGAGTGTGCTTGACGGAGAGGGCACTGTGAATGGACAAAGAATCAAGAAGGGCGACCATTTCATAATTCCGGCAGGGTTTGGGAACGTGAAGCTGGAGGGAGCGATGGAAGTTATTGCTTCGTGTGTGTAATAGATTATTTTAATCGATAAAAACTTTATAGCCGGATTAAGATTTGATATCATGTATGAGCTGCTTTGCATAGCGGGCAGCCTGCATGATATGTTTTTTCTCTTTGTCTGAGCAGTCCGGCATTATGTCTGTAAATTCTTTATAATATGGTTCTTTGTCGTAGGTTATTTCTCCAAATAAAATTGCATCGGTTGAGACAGATAGGGCATGGTTTGAAAGAAAGATGTGCAAAAAAATAGTCAACCCCAGGAGCAAAGGAATTCTAAGCGTTTAGATGCCTACTCCCATTCGGGAACCCAGCTTTTTTCCGTCACAAGTTGACTGCATCTATTATAATATGATCACATGAAATAATCAATGAAATAAAAAATGTTAATGTTAAGATGATTCTTTTCTATAGGTATTTACTTTTAATGTCAACATTATATAATGATAAATAGATTGGTGTTTTATATTGTTAAGCAAACAAGATGGGAATCTAAGGGGATTGTTAAGATGAGTATTGATGAATTGATAAGTATAATTGTTGAGCCATTACTTGCATTTATAGGTCTTGTTATTACATTTTTACAGTTAAAAGATGATAGGAGAGGGAAGAAGATAGAAGAGAGTATGATTCAAAAAGAAGAAGAAGAAAGGTTGATTATTGCTGACTTAGTTAAGCATTCCGACTCCTATCTTGAATTACTTAATAAGTTTTCTGAACAGATAAATTTTATAAACTCAAAGGCAGAAGTGCCTGGTGCAGGAATAGAAATGCTACAGAGTATTATAGATAATGGTAAAAAATTATGTAACGACTATAGTTTTGTTCGAAATGAACTTCTTGAAATATATAAAAGAATATTGCAGAATGAGGAACGATTTAGTTTATCATATGGTTTTGACAGATATATAGAAGCGTTTCGTGTTATTTGTCTTGATAGTTCGATAGAGCAGTCAATGATAAAGTCTTATAATAATATTGTGGAGTATGTAGAGCAGCATAGGGATAGTTTTGAAGCAGATTATTTAATCTCTTTGATGAATGAACATATGCATGCAGAGCTTGAATGTTTAAAACAATTAAATGAAATTAAATTATATGTATTGGAAATAAAACTTAAATACGAATAAATAAAAGGGAATTATACAATGTTTGATTTTTTATTGACATATAAAACTGAGATATCTGCTGCTATAATATCTTTAATTGTAACCATTTGTACATTAATAATAACACATTTTTTAGATTATCAAAAAATGATTTTTGCTGAAAAAGCAAAAATTGTTGGAGAATTATCAAAGTAAAAATATGAAGGTATTGCAAAGATTAGAACTGAGATAGAAATATTATCACGTTATGAGAATTTATCTTTGACAGAAGAACGTGATTCATTAATTCCTGAAAATGTTGGAAAGAAGATTTATACTCCTGCGGCTTGCTTTGATTATAAATCACTATCAAATATTTCCTGTAAACTTAATGATTTACATAGTGAATATGGCCGCTGTTTACGTCATCGGTCAGTTATATATCTCATATATATTAGAAATTTTTTCTTTGATTATACTGTTAAGTGGTTGGAAACGGGGTATCTGGATGAAGAATTACGTTGGGCAAGTGTACCTCTTTACAATTCAATCCATAATTGGTATAAAATTTTTGATAAAGAATTAATAAGTTCTATGAATAGAGTAAGTACTAAATATTACGCTCATTCCGGAATTGTATACAATTTTCTTTTATATTTTTACGGATTATATTTTAAAAGTTCTTTTCCATATAAATATTTGAATGATGAATCAAGTATTCTTAATCAAATGATTAATCAAAGAGATGAAATTATAGCTAATTATGAAGAAGAGATAGTAAAGAACTCTGATGAAATATAAACTTAAATACAAAGCTGACTTGAAAAAGTAAATTCCATCGTGATTTAAATTTTGCTGATTTAACGCGAGATTTTTGGTAAACGCCTCATAGTCAGTATATAGAATACTTTATGATTTTTGGAGATAATAGACTTAACAAGAATAGTTAGTGTATTCATGTTAACTGTATGTTGAGAGCTACTAATGTGATAAAATTATCGTAGATACAGATGAAAAGCATTACTATAGAATTATAAACAATAATGAAAGTACAGGAAGGAGAATTTTATTTATGAAAGAAAAGCAAAGAAAGATAATGGGATTGATTATATCGTTTGTTATGATAATTACGATAATGCCGCAGACTATTTGGGCGAGTGATGCTGGATCTCGTGAAGATGCTGTCAAATGGGCATATGCGCAAGAGGGAAAATTTCTTGATTATGATAAGGTATATGGAGCACAATGTGTAGATTTGGTTCATTACTATTATGCCTATTTTGGTAAAGCAAGTTATGCTACAGGAAATGGTTGTGATTTTGTCAACAATAAATTGCCGGATGGATGGACTAGAATAAAAAATACTCCGGATTTTGTACCGCAACCAGGAGATATTGCAGTTTGGGGTAAGGAATTGAGTCAATATGGACATGTTGCTATTATTTTATCAGCTGATGCTCACTCTTTTGTTTCTATGGATCAAAACTGGCCAAGAGGTAGTGCGTGTAAAAAGGTAACACATAATTATAATAAATTTTGGGGCGTTATCAGACCAAATTTTTCGGAACCACCTTCAGATCCTGTCACAACTACACCATCCATCTGGAAAAACAGTGACAGCTATACGGTAGGAAATTCGGCAACATTAACCTGGAACAGTGTAGATAATGCAACAGGATATTGGTTTTCAGTCTGGTATAAGGGGGAACAAATTGTTACAACTCAGGTTTCAGGAAGCTCGGAGTATACATTAAATAATCTGGGAGAGGGAGAGTATACTGCTTTCATAACCGCTTATAATGATATCAGCAGTAAGCAGGGCTCTGTGACCTTTAGGGTAAATTATCTTGATATAGGTACAAATTTTATAGCTAACATAATTAAAGTTGATTCATGGAGTCATGTGGTTAATGATAATACAAATGCCTGCATAGGTAAGGAAGTGGGAAATGCAAATGAGTATTATGAATTTACAAGACAGAGTGATGGCGCATATATAATTAAATCACTTGAGGATGGAAAATATCTCGAGGTTTCTGATGGTGGAAATAAAAATGGTCAGAATGTGGGCTTTGGCGATTATACAGGAGAAAATAACCAAAGATGGTATATAAAGAATGGCTCTAGTGGAAAAATATTAATTCCTAAAAACGCAACAGAATCATGCCTAGATATATCTAATAATGGCTCAGCAGTAGGAACAAATGCACAAATATGGGCTCAGGCGGGAGTGGCAGCCCAGGAATTTAGTATATATACACAGTCGAATATTCCAAACTTCATCAATTTTGGAGATGATTTTTACGCAAATATAATCAAAGCAAGTACATGGAGTACTCTTGTAAATAAGAATCCTAATTTGGAAGTTGGTGGAGAGGGTGAAGCAGAAGGAAGCGATATATGGCATTTCAGACGAATGAAAGATGGTACATATATCATACAGTCTCTATTTGATGGAAAATATCTTGATGTTGAGAAATTTAGCGATCAAAAAGGAGCTAACGTATATTGCTATGATTATACAGGTGATAGTAATCAGAGATGGTATTTGACATTGGGTAAAAATGGAAAGGTCTTAATTCCAAAGAATGCTACTGGATTATGTTTAGATGTTTTTAATGATGGTTCGGACGCTGGTACAAATGCACAGCTATGGGAGCCAAACGGAACAGCAGCTCAGGAGTTTAATGTTTATAAAGAGGAAACGATAAAGCTAGGCACGGCAAATGTTACTTTATCAAATAACAATTATATATATGATGGCAAAGAGAAGAAACCGGATGTAACAGTAAAATATGGATATGCTACGTTACAACAAGGCACAGATTATACGGTGGAGTATTCAAATAACGTAAAAGCAGGTACAGCTACCGTTACAATAAAAGGCACTGGAATATATTCAGGTACGGTTTCTAAAAACTTTGAAATAAAGGAAGCTTTATATACGGTGTATGGATATCAGGTTGTTATCAATGGAAATTTCGATTTGAAATATTATATTGATTTGTCAAAAGAAGTTGCAAATGATACCGATGCGTACATTGAGTTTAAAATCGGTGATAGAGTACAAAAGGTAAAACAGAGAGAAACATCGAATGGACACTATGTTTATACATGTGAAGTTCCTGTAGCTCAGATTGGTGACAAAGTTACGGCAACACTACATTATAAGGATAAATCATATGCTCTTACGCAGTATTCGGTTAAAGATTATCTAAATACAATAGTTCAAAACAAAGATAAAAAAGAAGAGTATGGAAAGGCTGCAGACATTGCATCAGCTATACTGAATTATGGGGCAAGGGCACAGCTATATTTTGGATATAAGACAGATTCATTAGTTAACAGTGCTTTACCGGATGCTGAGATAAAAAAAGTGGATTCTATTTTGGCACAGGATATTAAGAAAGCTATAACCAATAAGGAAAACGGCGTCCTTGAAAACAATGATTTCAAATACTATGGAGATTCATTAGTATGCAAGTCCGATACAGGAATGAAACTGTATTTTGAAAATAAAAATAGTCTTTCTCTTAAAGAGATTGAGAAGAAATATGATATTTCGGTTAAAGATTGTAAGAAACAGGTTAGTAAATCCATAAACGGAAATATGATTTGTATTACTATTAATGACTTAAATGCTACTGAACTGGATGATAATTTTGTGGTGCAGATAACGAATAAGCAAAACAGCAGTCAGAGTATGTCTGTTTCAACAAGCCCTTATATTTATATAAAGAAATCTATGGATTCAGGAAATGAGAAGCTCATAAATCTCAGCAAAGCGATGTATTGGTATAGTCAGAAGGCTATGGAGTATTCAGCGACGGAAAATAGATAAGTTTTATAATTATTTTTTCGAATTAATAAATTTAAGGAATACAGTTGCAGCTTTAACAACAGATGGAGACTTATATTGTTGGGGGTATAATGATTATGGTCAAGTAGGAAATGGTACTACTGATAATCAATTAGTTCCTAATAAAATATTGGAGAATGTAAATCATATTTTGGTGGATGGTGCAACTAAACACACACAGTGGGGGGCAGGCTCTATTAAATTCTTATAAAATATTAAATTCTGATATGCGGACTGTTGAAATTGTATATTAAGCCTGAAATCCGCATAGTTACAAGAGCATACTAAGTTTAGTTATATTTTTTTATATCACTGCTCTCTGATAAAAATATGCTGCCCTTTTCTTGTAAAAGCTGTTATAATCTACATGGTGTTTACCAAGGTTCCGGAAGCTGATCTTGCAGGAGGGGCTCCGGAGCCTTTCCTTTTCTCTTAATAAGGACAGTATAATGGTCTATGGCTGGACAATCAAGAGGTCAAGTGATGGAAAAGATAAGGAATCATAAACAATATGAATAGTACGCCATTAATAGAGAAACTCAGCGATATGGATTCAGATTATCAGGAATTAATCTATTTTGGCATGATGAGAACACGTGATTCAAATGAATGGATTATCGATTATGATAATCCTGTGCTGTATGAGTATTATGATTTTTATGAGTGAAAATAGAAAATTCATAAATTTACTATTCTAATTTTGTGGCTAAAGTGCTATTATGAAAATATAATAATAAATATAGTGGATTGAGATATACTTGGATTATTAAAAATGAAGAAAAGTAAGTTATTAAGAAAACGAAGAGATAGTTTTATTTTATATACAATTCTTGTAGAATGTATCATAATGATTATTTTAGTAAAATATGATATATCAAGATTAAAGATTTGCCATAAAGATTTATCAGAATTGTATAATGTTACACTTACATACGGCACTATTATGGTTGCGATATTTGTATTATGTTACAGTATCCTAGACTTGAAAAAATTAGGAGTATCAAATAGAACCTGTCTTAGATATATTCTTGGTAATTTGACATTGCCTGCATTATTTATTTGGATAATTATAAAACTTCCTGTTATTTATTTCTTTTATTTAGGTAATATAGATCAATTGTGTTATGTAGAAATAATTCTTACATTATTGCAGGAATTTATTATTTCTTGCTTTATTGTTATTTTTAGCTCAATGAGAATGACAATAAATGCAATTGCAGTACAGGAAAAATGGCAATTCCATAATTATTTAAAACAAGATTTAAAACATGGATATATGTTTTCTCCTGAAATAGTAACCCATGTGCGCAAGGTTATGGAGAGTGATGAATTTTTTAGTGATAAAGTTGAAGTGTTGAAGAAAATCGTTATGATTCCTATAAGAGAATGCAAAAAAAGCAAAGTCGCATTTAGTAATAAAGAATGGGAAACAGTATATAATTATTATTATGAGAATGCATATAGCTCATTTGCAGCAGTAAAAGCCTCTCTTGAAGATAGACAAAAGCTATATAATTTTTTTTATGCAGAACTACAATTTCAGCATTTGCAAACTGACAGAGAGAAAATGTCAATAGATGTTTATAAGCATATTATCCATATTGCGACTGCGGCAGTTATGGACGCGGCAGTAATGAGTGAGGTTATAGAAGCCGAAGCATTCTGTACTTATTTGCTTGATATACTTTATGGACAGGAAAATGATATGGCAGGAACACAGATTGCATATTATGTCTTAATGCTACAGTTATTGTCTGAAAAAGGCAGTAGTAATATAATTAGTAATTTTAAGTTTAATGATTTAGATAAATTTCTTGATAACGCAAATATAGATCAACATATTAATGAATTGTTGGATTACTGGTATTTAATAACTAGAAATTGTACTATTGAAACTGAAAATGTTCATAAGATTTTTAATAATACTATTTTATCGTTAAAGGGAGAAAGCAATGATGCATTAATTGCTTCATATATACATAAGAAAAGAGATTGTAATAAATATGAAAAATGGTAAGAAAATCAGATTTTTAGAATTACACAATCACTATCCTGATGACTACGTTGATAATATAAATAGCGTATTAGGAAGATATTGTGCTTTTGGCTATCATGATGCTATATCTATCAGTGAAGTTGATGAAATGACAGAGGACTTAGGTCTATGGAATAAAAGATCTGATATTGTATCAAAAAAAATAAATGGAACATCTACAATGCAGGTAATAAGTGTTTTGTTTGATGTTGAAAACGAAAAAAAAGAACAAAATTTTTGGAATGAAGAAAATGATGAAAAATATCCATATTGTTTTTTTACTTTTATACGTGTTGGAGAATCTGGAAAAAAAGAAGATATTGGTGCTATAATTAAAGAGATTAATTGGAATTTTAACTGTATGGCATATTATTCGTTTGAACACTGTGAAGTGTTATGCGTAACAAGATTCGATAGGTATAGGTTGGGGATTGATAAAGTAAAGCAAATATGCCAAAAATTTTCTGTTTGTAAGAGTTATACAATTGTTGCAGTTCCGGAAGCGTGTTTGCATATGGTTAATGACAGTGAAAAAGAAATTGTAAATGTGGTAATGAAATGTAATGTTAAAAATCATGTAAAAGCTGAAAATTTCTTAAACTATTTAGAACAAATATTGAAATCAAGTAATGAGAATATTATATTCGAAAAGTACGATATGGTAGGGCAGTTTGATATTATGGTTCTTGTAAAAGGTGTGGTTATGAAGGATATACTTCCACTTTATGCGATGGGAAGGCTAATGACCCATAGTAATTCTAGTTACTCAGGAGCTTTTTATAACATAGAAACCAGTTTTATTTAATCCAAATAAGGAGTGAATACAAATGGACGGATATAATGAAAGATGGATCAGAGAAAATATTGATAAGTTAAAAGAAATAGAGGAAAAAGTACAAGACGAGGCTGCATTAAAATCATATGTTAATTCGCTCATAAGATTGTTAAATGGTTTAATGCAGGTTGAAAAGACCTTTTTTCATCAATATGAAAAAAAGATATTAGTAGAACCAATGAGATTGTTTTGCCAATATTTTCAGGAACAGGTTATTAAGGCTATTAGAGAAACTAGTCCTGAAAAAAAAGTTCAATATATAAATGATATTGAGGAAGCTTTATGTACTGTTGTTGATATTTATGAAAATGTAATAAATGGAACTGCAAATTCAGATAAGCAAATGTTTATGGCAACGCCAATGAATTCTTCATTATATGAAATATCGCCCAAACTGTATGCATGGTATGAAGAATTGATAAGCGATATCGTAAAATTATATGATGAAAATGAACCAAAATATTCTTTTCTTTTAAATCCAACATTAAAAAATTCATTATCTGCAAAAACTTTATTTAATGAAAGGATAGAAAGCGGAAAAGTTGTTGTTATTAATATGCCAGTTAGAACTCTGGATGATATTACGAACATGCCATTGTATATTATGCATGAAATGTTTCATGTGTTAACAAAAAAACAACGTAATAGAAAAGGACGTGCTTATTATTTAATGTTCTTAACGTTGAACCAATTGGGAACTAGAATTTTAAAAAGCACTTCTTTTAGCGATGATGAAACAATTCATAACAAAATATGCACACAATTATTTGATAAATGGTTTTTGGATATTCAAATATCTTTGAAAGAAAAGTTTGATGAATTGGATTATGATGATCGTTTCTTTTACTCAATGTCTATTAGATCTTATTTAGAAAATATGCTTTTAAGAAAATTAGTGGATATATATGAAAATTTAGAGCAGGATATATTGGGGAGAATTTATAAAGATAATTTTACTGATAATGGAAGTATAAGTGAGTTTAATGAGTATAGCAGCAATATTAATAAGCTAATTCAACAAATTGGCATTATCAGAGCTAACATTTTTGATATTCGTTATTCTAATAGAATATCATATATAATAGATCGATTGCTTTTTTTCTTTAGAGAAATTTATGCAGATATGATGTGTTTATGGACATCTGGATATTCCATTGAAAGATATGAAGAGGCCTTTAGAAAAACTGTCAATTTTAATATCGTTGAGAGCCAAATGCAGGAAGATGATAATCACAAGATAAGACAAAATATAATTAAAATGGTATTTGGAAAAGAAGCTGATATAGGTAAAAATATGGATAATGAGAAATTACAGCTTCGGGATACAGATAGTGAAAGATTTAAAGAAAATTATATTATTGCTGATAAAAATTTTTTTGAAGGATACACTAATTACTTTCGAGATTGTATACATGAAATGGATTTGTATATTTATCAAAAAGGCAAAAAAGAACAATTAGAAAACTTTAGAAAACATATAAGTAGAATTATAAATAATGATCCTTATATGATAGAAGATATTTTATTAGGAAGGTGAATAAATGATAACTTTATTAGAAAAATATACTGAGAACAAGGTAGAGAATTTGAATTTCAATAATGGAGAAAAATATGTAGGAAAGAATGAAAATTCAGGAAGCTTTTTTGAGTTTGATAATCAAAATAGGGTATATTATAATACTGAAAATCAGTTCGAAGGAAGCAAAATATTACAAAATATGCGCATGTTTAAATAGCCTTGTATAAAAAAAGCAGTCATTCTTAATGAATGGCTGCTTTTTCGTCTATTTATCATGTTTTATCATATGAAAAGATAAAAATCCAATTTTAATTACTAAATCATGTTTATTATCTTTGGTGAAGATTTTGATTATCACAATACAAAATACACATAGTACAACTATTGATAAAAATATATACATATAATATCCCCGCTTTCAATAAATCGAGAAAACATTTTTGGAATATATTTAATATTTGCAATTTAGAAGTTTTTAACTTATAGGCAATCCTCTCAAATTTATAGTATATTATTAGAATATTAAAATCAAAAACAAATATAAGATAATTTCTGCAGTAATTATCAACATAACGCGTATATGTATACCTTAATAAATATCACGACTGGATTTATTTGTCAAGTGAAAAATGGATGATTTGAGAAAATAAAGTATAGTGTAATAGTAAACATAATATGTAGCATTAAAATACAAATAGTTAATTTGGGGATTTATTTAATGCAAAGGTAGAAAATATACATAAATTGATGTAATATATATACTATAGATAGCGTTGAAATATTGAGCGCTTACGCAATTTAGAGTATACCAGTTGAAGAATAGGAGTTGCAATAATATGAGAAAGAAAAAAAGTGATATAAAGATTTTACAAGAAATTGAAAATTATGCGAAAAGTAACATTATAGTCATTATGGTGATTTTATGTTTGGAGATGTTGGCTGCTTTTTGTGCAGTAGGTTCTGCTATTTATAAAGTTTTTTATGATAGTGATAGTAATATATATCTAGTGTCAATATTTTCAATTATAGTATTTGGATTAATTGAAATACTTGTAGGAAATTTAAGTACCAAAAAAAGAAATGAGTATATTAGAAATTGCAACGAAAAAATCTTATTACAATTTATAGACATTATATTAAAAAATAAGAATATGAATAAATTTCAATTTTCGGAATTAAAATATATTTTTATACGCGGACTATTTAATTGGATTGAACCTAGATATGAAATATATTTTAAAACTAATTCGTTAGAAACTAATTTAAGAAATAAGAGTATTACCAAAAAACAGTTCTTGCTGGCTAGTATATATAGATGTATATCAATTCATGAATATGATATAAATGGTACAATTTATAAAACATGTATTGATTCTATATTAGAAAAATATCATATAATTTTAACTTGTAATGAATATAATGGAGAAGATTATATTTTAAATTGTAACGAAATTGAAAAAGAATATCGACATTTAAAAGAAGAAGCTGAACTTAATCAAGTATATTCATATAATAAGCAACAAAATGCTTTGGAAGAATGGACAGAATATTGCAACAATCCCAAAGCTATTAAGATAACAAAGATAATAATGTTAATAAGTGCAATTGGAATATTTGGTTTTCAGAAGATTATTCCGTCAGATTATGTTTCAGATTATTTCAATTTATTAGCCATTTTTCTTTTAGCCATAGAATTAGGAAAGAAAGAATAGTAAAATTCTGAATTTTAATAGAAAATCTATTATCTATAACAAAACAGGATATAGTTTTTGGAGTATAGTGGTTGAGTTGTCAAGACAAAATCTGAGATTTTTATAATGAACTGATATGGTTGATAAGTTACAGGGAACACTGGGAAAGTAGTGGAACTCTTCCCTGTTACATTTATGCTAAACTACATATGGCAACAGCATTGCCGAATAGTAACGTCGTGCTTCACAACGTTCTACATGATATTCAAGATAAAGATTATAAAATTTCTGTAGTTTATTCATATGATGAATATGGTATTTTTAGAAGAGCAGATTCCTTAAGCATAGATGAGAGACTATGAAGAAAAGTCTGTAAATAATAATCTTACAATATACATGGTGTTTACTAAGGTTCCGGATGCCAATCTTTGCGGGAAGGGCTCCAGAGCCTTTCCTTTTCGCTTACTATGGGACAAAGAAATTCACTGCTCTCTGATAAAAATATGCTGTCCTTTTCTTGTAAAATCTGTTAAAATATACATGGTGTTTACCAAGGCTCTGGAAGCCGATCTTGCAGGAGTGGCTCCGAAGCCTTTCTTTTTCTCTTAATAAGGACAGTATAATGGTCTATGGCTGGACAATCAAGAGGTCTGGTGATGGACATGATAAGGAATCATAAACACTATGCTAAACATATTTTTATGGGCTTAGTTTATAAAACAAGGCACTTCACGGATTCAGGTATACTATTAAAATATTATGGTCAAAAGGGAGAGATGTATATGGGCGATATTAAAGATGTATTGGAAATCATTAGCAAAATAAATATTCCATGGTATCTTAAGGCTGGGATTGCAGTTATAATTATAATTTTGTTAGTAATAGGGTTATTGCTTAAAGGATATAGGCAATATAAAAATACGGCAAGGGATAATTCAAATGAAATTAAGCAAGACTGGAATAATTTGTCTACTAAAGATAAAATAGTTAAAGTTATCATAATTATTGCTGTTTTGATAATTGTTATAATATCTATGTTTTTGTTCTTTTATAAAATTGAAGACAATAATGAAAAAAGTAGTGTTGAAAATTCTTCTCAAAACAATAGCATTTATACTCAGATTACAATTTCAGATAAAAAGGGAAAAATTATTAATCCAATTGGTGTTGATATAATCAAATCATTGAATATTGATGGTATTATATATTTTACATATAATTATTGTGATACAGTTAATGATAAGAAAATATATTATCCTGTGTTATATAAGTGGAAGAAGGGGCAATCTGCTGAGAGAATCAGTGAAGGAGCATGTCCACATTTTGAAGTTGTAAAAGATAGTGTTGTTTATTTAAATTCAACAACAGATGTTATTTCACATGGAGAACTGTATGTCTCAAGACCGGATGGTATTAATAAGAGAGTTCTTGATGATGAAATATGGGATTTTGTAATCGATCAGGATTATATATATTATCAATATTGTTATGATACAGTTGGGGCTGGACTTGGTGGACATGCACTTCATAGAATGGATGTAAATGGCGCGAATAGCACTGTTGTAGCGTATGAAGTAAATAGTCCATATTTAAAGAGTGACTACCATAATTTTAAAATAAAAGATGGATGGGCAATTTACAAAAATTATAAGATTGAATTACAAGATCAAGCGACAGGGTTAGAGAAAGTTGTCATGACAGATAAAACAGATATAGATTGGTTATATTATACAACTAATCAATTAATTAAGGCGAAACCAGATGGAACCAGTCAAATTATTTTAGACGAAGAAGATAGTTTTTGGTATCAAATTGATAAAATAGATGGAAAGTGGATTTATTATCAAAAAGGGAAAGATAAGTACAAAATTGATGAGGATGGGAATAATAAGAGTTTATTAGAAAAAGGATGACTTGGTTTATAAATAAGTTATAGAGACAGATATCTTGATCTTCCGCGTCTCTTTTTGTAAGCATTGGATGCTTTCAAAGCAGTGTAAACATGAAATCTTGTAAAAATCTTTTGATAGATTTTGAAATCTGCTTATCATATTGAGCCGTTTGTGTTATGCTTTTATTCATAGCATGGAAGTATGATTGTTTTCTGAACAACTCAATTATACCCAAGCCAGACGGTTTCGTGCTATTTTTATGCCAGTTATTATGGAATTTTCAAGGTGCATAGGTACTTATTCAAGTGCGAAGTTCGAGTTGATTAGATATAGATTTGGTGTGTAATAGAAAGGAGAGATTATCATGGAAACATCTGAAAAAATAATAGAAGACCTTTGCTGGAGTGATATATTTAAAACGCACAATGTTGTTGATTACTGCATAGGCTTTATATTTTTAATAGTAGTTCTTCGAGTTATTAATATATTGTTTGATTATAAAGTGTTAAACATTTATGTACATGTTATTAAGGCATTGGTTTATGGAGTATTAGTGATAATGCTTTGTGTTTATTTTAGCAAAGATGTAGAAAATATTGACAAAATCAATATTTTTACAGGATTTACGTTTGTCTTTAGCGTGATTGAGGTTACAGACAATCTTTCTGCTATTGTGGTCGATATTTTTGGACAAGGACATATTAGTCGAAAGATAAAAAAAGCATATAAAGAAAAAGATGAAAACACATTCAATATTGTGAAAAGTATATTAGATGATTTATATATTACGTTAAAACCTGGTAAAGTATCTTCAGAGACAAAAAAGTATATCAAACAACTCGGAAAAATATATGATGAAACAAATTTCAATTTTAGAAGTGTCGATAAAATAGTTAGTGAAGATAACAATCATGAATGGCCAGTAAATCGTGCATTATGGGATATTTGGACAGATAGAGATATTCGAAATATACATTGGAAAATAAAAAATGAAACTGACGGAATTATAAGTCCCAAAATAACATTATCAATAGATGATTGTAGTAGAATTCAAGGGAAAATTGATGTTTTACGGAGGCTTCATGACACTTATATAAGTAATAAAAACAAATACATAAAAGAAAAAGAAAAAATTGACATTGCGAATCAAGATAATTAGAAGTACTTTTCAAGGAACAGCTTACAGTACTATATATATAGTTACTCCTTTACAAGCGTATTGAGGTACAGGGAAGATTCCGCTGACCACTATTGGTATTGGAATGCTGCCGAAAGCTATACGTCATAATAAGAATATGATATTATAAAATTGAACTTTGCTAAATAAAAATTATTAAATGGAAAGATCGTCAAAGATGAGAGTTATTAAATCCAAGAAGTTTGTAAACACTATAGTGGTGTTGATATTTGCTATTATATTATCTATAGCGGTTATTTTTACAGGAAATGTGAAAAAATCCAATTCTGTCTCTGAAACATCAGCTACAGAGCCAACGGAAAGCGTTGGCATTACACAAGAAACAGAAGCTGGTGAAGAAAATCAGGATGAGAATAGTGTGGAGAGTGTTGTAACAGATGAAAGTACGATATCATCCGGCAGCAATTCTATGAGTAATGACTCACAGGAGAAGAACTCTTCAAATAGTAGTACAGGCGATGCCGCATCTAAAAGTGATTACGAGACGGATATTATGACAAATGATGATAGTGGAGCGGATGATAGTGCAGTAAGTCCAGATTCATCAAAAGTCCAGAATGTTCCAAATAGCGGTAATAGTAATACCGGAAAGGACAGCAATAGCAGTAATAACAGTACCAGTGGCGATGACAATGGAGATTCATCAGATGACAGTTCGTCAGGTAGTGGAGTTATAGAGTTACCTATTATACCAATTGACTAATACATTTAATTAACAAGAGAAGCGTGAAAGGATTACATTTATGAAAAAGAAATTTGTGGGGATTTTATTGGCAACAACATTAATAGTTTCATCAAATCTCGGAATGAATGTTGAAAATGTATATGCTGATAATGCGAATAATAGTGGCAACAGTACAGCAGCTACAGTATTACAGTCAGAAAATAAAGATATAAATCAATCTCAATCAGTTACCTGAGGGTATATCAAGAGTGATCTTGACTACAATACTCCTGTATATGATCCGGGAATCTCTATGTATTCTATGCTTCCGGATGCATATCCTGGTAGTGTAAGTGCAGTAACATCGAATTATCCTGATTATAGAAATCAGAACCCATATGGTACCTGTTGGGCGTTTGCTTCTACAGGACTTGCTGAGTTTGACCTGATTAATGATGGTTCCGCAGACCGGAATATTGATTTAAGTGAGCTGGCACTGGCTTACTATACATTTAATTCAGTTACGGATCCTCTGGGTGGAACTACCGGTGATTATACTAAATATTATAACGAAAATGCGACTACATCATATTTGAACTATGGGGGAAATTTTGAAAATGGCAGCTCGCAGATATGCACAGTGGGTTGGACCTACAAACGAAAGTATAGTTCCATATAGTCAGGCAGCATCGGTACTTAAGAATGGTCTTGATGATTCATATGCATATAATTATGATCAGGCTCATCTGGAAAATGCATACATGATCAGTATTAAGCAGTCTCCTGATGATGTGAAGAAGATGATTATGGAGCATGGAGCCGTTGGTGTTATGTATCAGCATGATGATTATTCGCTTGGATGGAATGATAATATTGCAAGGTACACATATCATGATGACGATAAAAGCGGTGGTGGACATGCTGTTATGGTAGTTGGCTGGGATGATAATTTTTCTAAGGATAATTTTACTGCAGCATCAAAACCTGTCAATGATGGAGCATGGCTTGTGAGAAACAGTTGGGGAATATACGCAAGCTATTTCTGGATGTCATATGAGACATGTTCACTTGCTGATACGGCATGGGTATTTGATTTTGATGCTGATGATGGATATGACAATAATTATCAGGTTGACGGTGGAATCATGGGATATCCTGATCAATCTCATAAGGTAATGATGAATATATTTGATGCACAGGAGAAGCCAGATGATGAATACGAGGAACTTAAGGCAGTTTCATTGACGTTTTCCCGAAATGCAGGGGTAAATTATACAATTGATGTTTATACAGATATAAGTGACGGCACTGGTAATAAGTTTGGAAATTCATCCGTAATTCTTAATGGAACAAAGCAGGAGGCATCTACAACCACTGGAACTACGACATATGCCGGTATACATACTATACCATTGAAAAAGTCTGTTAAGTTAACTCCGGGCAGCAAATTTGCGATAGTGATAACGTTGGATACAGCAGCTTTGGATTATGAACAGGCGATGGGAATCGCAGGTGGAAGTGATTTAAGTATACCTATATGGGATTGTGGAGTTAGTCGTGGAAATAACAAGAGTTTTTATTATAGTGGTGGACGATACTATCCACATTACTGGGGCAACTATTGTATTAAGGCATTTACATCAAATGAAACAGTAAAAGAAGAACTACAGAATCAGCTCACTCCAAAGGGATATTCTCTTTATCTGAAAGAGCATATCGGTGCACAGCTATATGCATCATTATCATCAGATATACTTGAAGATACCGGAGCAAAGGTCAGATTTACATATCCTGATAGTTCATATGTGGACAAGCCATTATCAGATTTTGATACAGACACATATGATAATGAAAACGTAAAGGTACTTACCTACGAGGCAGTTCCGGCAAAGCTAACAGAAAAAGTCGATATAAGCATTATAAAGAGCGATGGAACCCAGAGTAACAGTTACGTATTTTCACCGGCAGATTATCTTGATGAATTTCTTTCAGGTCAAGATGAAAATGGTGTTATCGTAAAACAAAAGGCAATCGCTAAGGCATTGCTAAATTATGGAGCATATGCGCAGCTTTATTTTGACGAGAAGACATCAGACCTGGCAAATAAGAATCTGACAGACAATGCAGTTGAAACATTATCTATAGATGACATATTAAAGAATACAGTAGATGAGGACACCTCGAAGCTAGACAATGGTGATTTAGAGTATATCGGTACATCATTGGTTTGCACAGATGAGACAGCTATGAAAGTATATTTTGTAAACAAAAACCAACTTACGCTGGATCAGATTAAGCAGAAGTATGATATTAAAGTGAACGGTGATAGTCCGTATGCGAGCAATTGTAATTATGAAACAACACTTGATGGAAGTCTTATGTGTATTAAGATAAAAGAACTTTATCCGTACATGCTGTCATCAAATTATACTATTCTGATTACTAATAAGGATAGCAGTGATAAAGCAGAGGGCGTGGTAAGCCCGTATTCTTATATCAGGAAAGCAGTGCAGGGAAAGGATGAGAAGCTTGCTAGTCTGTGTAAGGCAATGTATCTGTATGGAGAGGCAGTGGAGTATTTTGCGACACCGGTGGAAGAGTGAGATGAATTTTAGTAAGTAACTATGTTGTTGGTTTAATTAAAGGAAAATCAAATGAATAAAAAATATCAAGTGTTTGTTTCATCTACCTATGAAGATTTAAAAAATGAACGACAAGAGATAGTTGAGGCTATTTTAGATGCTGGACATATACCAGCAGGTATGGAAATATTTGGTGGAGCGGGAACTATAATAGATACAATAAAAAAATGGATTAATGAATCGGATATTTATTTTTTATTGTTGGGAGGAAAGTACGGTTCAATATATTGTGAGGAAGATATCAGCTTTACAGAATGGGAATATAGATATGCAAAATCAATTAATAAACCAGTTTGTGCAATAGTGTTAAAAGATAGTATGCTTTATGCTAAGGCGGCTATAGATGGAGGAGAATCAATTTTTGAGTACGACAATAAGGAAAAATATGAGCATTTTAAGAAGTATGTATGTTCTAATGGAATATGTAAAATGATATCAGATATTAAAGGAATTTCTGGGGCTGTACAATCACATATTAGAAATGTTATAGAGGACGATAATTATAATCTCGTGGGTTGGATAAGAGCAGATACTATTTTAGATAATTGGGACAAATTAACTGATATAAAATTGAAGCTGGTATTTAGGGAGATTTTGGATTCGTACATAAATAGAATATATAATAATATTGATATGCGAGATTTTACAGAGAAAACAAGTGATGGGTTATTGTCTGTTCTGTATGCTAAGGGAATAATGAATTCTTTTCATAGAGTTGTAAAGATATACAATGCTAAGAATGGAATGATAAGAATTATGATACGAGATGACATATATTATAGATATCTTGATGCTGAGCATCATAAAATCGGTAAGAAATTTCAAGCGACTAAAGAACAGGCAGAATCGTATAAAGTTGAAAAGTTATTGATTAATAGAAAAGATTACACATCTGAATTTAAAAAGAAGATTACTGCAAATAGCAATAGAGGGCAACTAAATTACTATGTACAGAGTGAAAAGTCGATTGAATATGAAGAAGAATATCCTGTAAATGTATTTTATCAAAGTAGTTATGAATGTTATCCAGAGGATTTTTTTCAATCTTATGGACTGCCATTTCCATGTAAAAACTTTTTGGTGGATTTAATTTTTATGGACGATTTAGAGGATAAATATGAATTTATAGTTTCAACAAATTCTATGTTTAGTAATGATTACTCTGATTCTTTTATATCAAATGAAATGAAAAATTATGGAGAGTGTAGCATTAGATTGCCAGAGTGGTCTTTAAGTAGTGCTGGATATACAGCTAGTATAAAGAAAAAATCAGATAGAGCATAAATTTATATATAAGGGGAAAAGTATGTATAGATTACAACACATTGATAAAATGGAAGATATTCTTGAAATAATGACTCATCATATATATGATGATAAGATAGAAAGATATAGATCATCATATATATATAGAGGAATTCCTAATAGTGATTATAAGCTAAAAACTAGTTTGGAACGTAACTGTAAGGAAAAAGGGTATGTTATTGAAGAGTCAATATTGAGAAATTTTTCTAAATATGCAATCAATGATGATCCTCTAATCGTAAAATCTATATGGCGTCAGATGATAATAGGGCAACATCATGGGTTACCTACTAGACTTATGGATTGGACATATTCGCCGTTAGTAGGTTTGCACTTTGCTACAAGTGAGCAGGATGTGAATCAGTTAGGTATTAATGATTGCGTATTGTGGGAAATTAATGTAGAAGAATTGAATTCATTATTACCAAGTAAATGTAAGGATATTTTGAAGGAAGAAAAAGCATATCTGTTTACTGTTGATATGTTGGAAAAAGTGGCAAATAGTATAGCACAGTATGATTTATTGTTAGGAGATTCTGCAATAATTTTGTTGGAACCACCATCAATTGACCAAAGAATAATCAGTCAGTATTCATATTTTTCTATAATACCTAAAGGCATATCTGATGTCGAAAATTTTCTGGAGTTAAAGACGAATTGTACGACAAAGTATATAATTGATAAGAAGCTGAGGTGGCAAGTAAGAGATATGTTAGACCAGATGAATATCAATGAAAGAGTGCTATTTCCGGGATTAGACGGAGTCTCGGCTTGGTTAAAGCGACATTATTATGTAAAATAAATTGGGATGGGATAACATCGTTGAATAGAGAAGATAAAGAATTTGACATTGTTAAGATAATCAAGTACATAAATAGATTTCTAGATGATGATATTACATTATTTTCTAATTCAGTACAAAAATTTAATGATAATAAATTATATAGAGAAATTAATGATATGGTTGTGCATAGTGTAAAGGAATTTGGTAAAGAATATAGTCAAGAGGAGTATAACTATTTAGCAGTAAAGTATGAAAGAGATGAATTCTTTTTGAAATATGGTATTGTAGAGAAAGATTAGTTTATAAAATATTACAGTGATATTTTTAACCTGAATTATTCACGGTTGTGTCGTGAAAGTGGCTGAAAGCCACATAGTTACTGTATTTAACTGAATATTGCTTTTCATCTATCAAGTGAATGAAAAAAGAGCATCCATTTGTGGTAAAATTAAGGTGTCTAATCAAAATAAATACCAACAAAGGAGCCCTTTATAAGTATTGTAAACACCTTATCATTAGAAAGCAATAGACAGATTAAAATAAATTTTGATGGAGGAGATCTCTCCTCAGATGCAGGTCTTCTTTTGCTAAAAGAATTCGCTGCTAAAATTGGCTTCACCAAGCTGATCAAAAGCAAATTTAAAACCAATGATACGTCAGTCCGTTTCCACAAAGACAATGAGAACCTGATGCAGATGATTTATCAGATTATCTCCGCCTGTTTCGAGGATGATTGTTCTGATGAACTGACCCTTGATCCTGTTTTTAATGCCATTCTTGAAAAGAATGGTCTGGCTTCACAGCCAACACTGTCAAGATTTTTCAACCGTATGGGGGAAGATACACTCATGCAGTTTGATGACATTGATAAAAGCCTTAGAGATATCATCTATTCTATAAAGCGTCCGGAACATATGCTTCTGGATCTGGACAGTACTTTATTTGACACCTACGGTAATCAGGATGGAGAAGGCTTCAACTTCCATTATCAGGCACACGGATACCATCCTTTGCTCTGCTATGATGGTCTGACCGGAGATCTGCTAAAGGCAGGACTTCGTGATGGAACACTCCACTGCAGCAATGATGCAGATAAATTTATGGAACCACTTTTTCAGGAATATCTGGAAAGAGGCATCAAAACATATCTTCGTGGTGACAGTGGATTCTCATCTCCCAAACTTTATAAAATCTGTGAGATGAATGGCTGTTCCTATGCCATTCGCTTAAAACAGAATTCTTCACTCATGGCTCTTGCATCGGATAAAGATAAAGATTTATACAATGCAACTATAGAGGATCAGATCAGCTATGCTGTAATTTATGGCGAATTTCTGTATCAGGCTGGCTCCTGGGATTATCCAAGGCGCGTGGTTTTCAAGATTGAAAAACCATACGGTCAGCTGACGCATATGTACACCTTTATTGTTACAAACATAGATATGGAACCTTATCAGGTCATCCAGTATTACTGTGGGCGCGGCAAGATGGAAAATTTCATAAAAGAAGGCAAAAGTGGATTTGACTTTGCTGCTGTCAGCAGTCGTTCCAAAGTAGTAAATGCCAACCGCATGAGACTTCACATGCTTGCCTACAACTTATTTAATTGGTTTAGGCGATTGGTACTCCCCGCAAATATGAGAAAACAACAGGTGGATATCATTCGTTTAAAGCTGATAAAGATTGCTGCAAGAGCAGTCCGTTCAGCAAGATATATAACATTCAAACTATGCAGTAGCTGTCCTTATAAAAAAGAGTTCTACAGGACGCTGGAAAATATCCGGCAGCTGAATGTACAGTTGGAATAGCAACTAATAACGTACCTTGACAGTTCAAGATAACTCTAACGGATTTCAGAGGGGTAGTTTACCTTTTTTTGTGGATGAATCGATTGTTTTCATGTGAACTGGTTCAAGGATTTGTAGTGTTGAGCATTTTTATATGCTCATGAATAATTCAGGATTAAGCATTTCAGATGATAATATTGTCTTTAGTCATGCAAGCATTTTAGAGTTTTATCTTGCTGAATATGCGAGAAATAATGAAGAATTTTTAAATTTCATGATTCAGAAAGGTAATAGAATATATTTTAAGAATGAGATATGTTTCTATTCAGGTCTTGTACCAGATTGCAAAAAACTTCTAGATGGTATGGCTGATACTATTATAGAAGCAATAATGAAAAATATTGGTATTGTTGATACACTCAATAATATTGAGATTATTACTGATTTTAAAATTGAAAAGGACGAATTAATAAAGACATTAGAGGAAAATAGACCTACACAGAAAGAAATAGATGATATGAGTAACAACTCACAGAAAGAGATAACTCCAGATGAGTTTAGTAAAAAGAAAAGTCCTGTCCTTTTAGAAAATAAACAAAATTTGCAAGATTCAGAAAGCATAAAGGAGAAAGTTGCACAGGAAGAGGCAGAAGACTTTTATTTGTTAGTTTCTATTTATGGAAGTATATTAAAAAATGCTGAGTTATTGGATAATTCTTATAAAGTACAACATTTAGAGAATTATATGTATGCCATGAATATTTTGTTTGGTGAAATTTTTGCTTTATCAGAAAATATAAAAAATGAAATATCTTTTGAAGATTATATAGAAGAAAATCAAGAAGAAGGAGAAAACTTAACGCAGGAAGATTTTGAAAAGTCAAAGGAATTATTTTTAGAAATGATAAAAGTATAATTTCCAATAGCACTTCAACGTGTAATACTAGAAAATGTCGGCACTCCAAAACTTGAGGTTGCATTATTTGAGACCTGTTACAGACAGCTTCTGAATAAAGTCTGTTAATTTCGTCGATAGTACTGATGGTACACAGTATTTTGAATGACAGCGGAACGTTCGGAAGCTAAGTAGTGATGAAATGAAGCATGAATAATGTAATCATCAAGTACATCATATACAACAGAAGCAAGTCCCATTCGAGATATATTTTGAAACATTGAAGCCTCTTAAAGCGTATAAGCTTAGGCGTTAAGGTGTCTTATCAAGTCTGCTGCATCGTTGCTTTTCGAAATCCTTACAGGTTGGACAGGATGTACATTTGATGTCGCAGAGAATGATTTTACCACAGGCATTTGTTTTTTGGTAGGGCTGAATAAATTAAATTGTATTTTGGGGGTAAATCCGCTATACTATTCATATGGTATAGCGGATTATTTTTTGAGGCTTTTGGCAAATTTTGAATTGTGTTTTAACAAAGAATCCAATATACTTGAGACTATAATAGTAATTTTTGATTGAGATAGAGGATATTTATATGATCAAGATAGAAAAGTCAATATGTCATTGTGGAAAATGTGGCAAGGAATTTGAAGTAAAATGGGATGTTGATTATGTTAGCTCTTATGAGCGAAGCATGGGTGAAGAATATGAATATGAAGGTGAAGATACTTTCTATTGCCCAAATTGTGACAATGAAATTCAAGGTAAATTGTCTATATATGAGTATCCGGTAGGATGTTTTAATTACGAGCAGATAACAGATGTAGAGGATTCATTTGATACAAAGCAGAGTTACTTTAAAGAGCCAATGGTTGCGTTTTTTGATTTATAGGGGGGAAAGATGAAAGTTAGAATAGATAATTGGGGACCGATAGAGCATTGTGAATATGATTTGGACAAAGATATGATTGTTGTATATGGTGATAACAATATAGGAAAATCATATGCAATGCAGTTAATATATTTATATTTAAAGAATATTATAAATTATGCAAAGAATATCGGAATGTACAGGCCTGTTTTTTATTCCAGAGAAAACACTGAGGTCGAAAAGTTTGTGATGGATTTTGCTATGGATGATAATCAGAATGAGGTCGACATTACAGATGAGATAATAAAGTGTATGGCCTCCAGATTGAAGACAGATATGGTTCAGGCATTAGATAATTCTTTGAGAAATACTTTTGGAACATATGATGATATTATAGAAGGAAATCCTCGTGTGTCGTTACAAGTTAATAATGGATTGGAGCTTCTCTTTTTTGTTAAGGAACAAAAGATTTCGATTAAACTTGATATGAAGCCTGTATTTTTAAAAAAGACAAGCTCTGATTTTCATAAGTCGAGAGAAGGAAAAAAACGCCTGGATATTTATATTTTTAAAAATAATAAGATAAGTTCTGTTATTAATCTTATAAATGATAAAGTATATTCTTTACTTTCACATGTATCTGTTGAACTATTGTCCAGAGTACAAAATGTCTATTTTTTACCGGCTTCGAGATCTGGTATTTATACAGGCATGAATTCATTTGGACCTATTTTGGCAGAATTATCTAAAAATAGAGCATATATTAAAGGAAACCTGCAAATCCCAAGTATTTCGGAACCCATTTCTGATTATTATATGGAATTATCAACAATACGAATTGACAGAAGAAAGTATTTTACGGATGTTGCACAGGAAATAGAAGATGAAATCCTGAAAGGAGAAGTGACTTTTGATACCAAGAAAAAAACAATTATGTATCAAAGTGACTTGGTGTCTCAGCCTATGGAGATGAGGGATGTGTCTTCAATGGTATCAGAAATATCGCCAATTACAGCTTATCTTAAATATATAGTTAATGTGTATCCAACAGATTTTTGTGTAAAAAATGAAAGGTCTTCAAATGAGGGGGTTAGACCTTCAGATATTATTTTTATTGAGGAACCGGAGGCACATTTGCATCCGGAGAATCAAGTGAAGCTAATGAAAATTTTTGCGAGACTTGTTAACAAAAATGTGAAATTGTTTATGGCTTCACACAGTAATTATGTATTTAATGAACTTAATAACAGAATATTGGCTGGTGAGTTGAATAATAAAAATTATGAACCTGTTTTAATGGAATATAAAGATGGTAAAAGCTGTACACGTGATATGAATATTGATGAATTTGGAGTGGATGATAACAATTTTCAGGATATTACAGCCCAAATAATCGAGGAAAGAGAAGTATTGATAAATGGTTTACTTAAGAAAATGAGTGAAAAGGGAGAATAATGATAAAAACAATTAAGAATGATGCACAGCTTTGTAATTATACGACTCATCAAATCGAAGATGCAGGTATTGAGGTGGCTATTGATGATACATTAGATAAAGAACAGTATATAGGGATTAAGATAGACGATTATTATATGGGATTAAATCTACAGGGGGAGACACCAAAAGCAGTGGATTTTATTGTGGCTGTTGATTGCACATGTGACAGTTATGTTCTTTATATTATGGAGTTTAAAAATACCGGTAGACCGGGAGCTTATACTACTTCAGCGATTAATGAGAAGTTCGATACTGCCATAAACAGATTTTTAAAACAGGATTTTAAGTATATTTTTGAAAATGATCGTTTTAAATATAAGGATATAAAGCTGTATTTGGTGACGAGTGCATATAAAGAAGCAATGAAATATAATAATTATGCGGAGTTTGTCAGAATTAAAAAGCTTGTAGAAAATAAAGATACTTTAGGAAATGATTTACTTTTGTCAAATAAACCATTTTATTTTAGAGGAAAGCTTTTGTACATTCAAAGAGAAATTCCACCTAATCCGGTTGTTAGAAGAATTTTATAGCACACTTTTGAACTGTGCGATTGAGCCACACTTCCGTTTTGTAATTGTTCCACCTGTCCAGTGCAAAGTGAGCCACTTCATATACAATTGTTTTTGCTATGGCTAGGGTATGAGATTGAACATATCTTATAAAGCCTGCTATCGCACCGCTGTGTCGGCAATGGTTTGACAAGATATGCCCACTCTCATAGATAGCACCTAAGCAAAATTAAAGTGGATTAATGCCAGTCGGAATACTGGCTCACCCGATACCGGAATGGTGGCTCTCACTTGGAACGGAATATACAAAATAAAATGTAAGCGCAAAATAATTCGACGGATTGCAACAAATTAATTATCACCCCATAATAAGTATTAGGAAATGCTAGTGTTTTACTATACTTATGTTTGCTAGATGCTGGCATTTTACTCTAATTATTATGAGGTGACAAACTATGAGAGCACCAAGAGTACCAGTCGAAGAACAATACCGCCTGATCATGGAATGCCGCAAAAGCGGACTGTCTGATCATCAGTGGTGTTTAAACAATGACATTAATCCAGGCACCTTTTACAACTGGGGTAAGCGCCTCCGCAAGAATGGCTGCGGAGATATTCCTAAGAAAAATCAGCTGTCAACTTATGAACAGTCTCATCAGGAAGTTGTAAAAATTGAGATGAATTCCATTTCTGTTCCCACTGAAATAGATAAAAATACTGATACAGCCGCAATGGAGTTAACGATTGGAAACATGAATCTGCGCATTTCAAACGAAACGGATCCACTGCTTCTTGCTAAAACAATCCAGATACTTGCGGAGCTTTTATTCTAGGCGATATAACAGCTGCCGGCGAGCTTTATATTGTTACTGGGTAAAGGCACTTCTATGGGAAAATGGTGGCTTTGTACTCCTGTATAAATGCATGGAAGTAAAAGGCAGGTTCCGCTGGCCACGTTCAAGTCAGGAAGTGCGTCAGCTTACATGGCAGTAATTCGATTGGCTTGTGTCAGGTCTTGAAATCGAACAGCCCAAATCATTTAAAACGCCGTGAAGCCTTGAAAATACTGGCATTCTGCTTCTTTTTTAATGCTCTTTGTGGTATAATAAGAGTATCGAAAAATGAGCAGAAAATCACATGGCAGATGAGACACGAATACAGGTACTGAAGGAGCCTGAAAGAAATCCCGAAACTGATTCTTTCATGTGGCTGTTCCGCTCTGGTGAAGATGGACTGCCACCTATCGTCCTTTACCATTACACTGAAACAAGGGCAAGATACAATGCTGTTGATTTCCTTGATGGTTTTTCGGACGGATACCTGGAAACGGATGGTTATCAGGGATATAATAATCTCCCTGGTATCAGGCGCTGCTCCTGCTGGGCGCATACAAGAAGATACTTCATTGATGCGGTTCCAAAAGGAAAGCAGTATGATTACAGCGATCTGGCAGTACAGGGAGTCCAGTTCTGTTCAAAGCTTTTTGAGTACGAGCGCAGATCACAGAACAAGAAGCACACATTTGAGCAGAGAAAAGCCTATCGTCTTGAAAAAGAAAAACCGATACTCGACGCGTTCTGGAGCTGGCTTGACGAGCAGAAGCCACGTAAGGGAAGCCGTTTTGAGACAGCGGTGAAGTATGCCCAAAACCGGAAAGAAACGCTTATGACATATCTCGAGGATGGACACTGCAGTTTTTCCAATAATCTAAGTGAAAATGCCATACGTCCATTTACAGTTGGAAGGAAAAACTGGCTGTTCAGCGCAACTCCAAAAGGTGCCACTGCCAGTGCATATCTTTTGGAGCATCATCCAAGTGAAGATATGTCAGATGAACAGCTTGAGGTTTTGACTCCGTGGAGTGAAAAAGTTCAAAATGTTTGCAAAACTAAAATGTTGTAAAACGCTTGTATCTAGCAAAGATGATGCAAGCGTTAATTAAAATCTAGCGTTGGAATATTGAGCGCTTACGCTACTAAAAATGGACTATGAGCATTCGAAACTGGGGACAGGTCTACGGTGAACTCAGCATTATGTATGAGGGAAGACTCCCGGAATAACAGAATCTGTATACATGATGAGAAGGACGTTTTTGACGTCCGCTCTTGACATACCCAAAATCATGTCGTATATATAAAACAAGAGCCGGAAGCTCCAATTTAGTGCTTCCAGCTCAATCATTATCATAGAAGATTATTATTTACAGACTTTTCTTCATAGTCTCAAAACTGCTCTGTCATCTTTCAAAATATTTTCCATTTTATTGGAGTCATATGCTGGAAGAACATCTGGAAGTGTTCCGTCAAACATTGCCGCATAAATTTTTTTGTCTGCACGTAATTGATAGCATTCGAGCGGGTTTAAGGTTGAAGCGCCATCTTTATTTTTTACAATAAAGCATATCTCATCGTTTCTAAGTATTTCAGTAGCCAAGAGCCGGGATTCATGGCTGGTTATAATAAGTTGAGTGTTTCGTTCTTCAGCGATTTTCAAAAACAATTCTATAATCCTGGTTGTAATTACGGGATGGAGACACCTGTCTATTTCATCAATAATCAAAGTCTTATTATCAGATATCTTCAGTAATATTTCAATTAAGTCCAGAATTCTGGCTGTTCCGTCAGATTCTTCATTCAAAGAAAAGTATATAGATTCTTTTTCGTGACTGAATTCAATTGTTTTAATTATTAATTCATTATTTTCATTTAATTCAAAGGTATAAAATTCCTTATATGAACGAAGCATGCATGTAATTGGCTTGTTTGGAAGCTTTGTTTTTTTTCGTTCGAGATCAGATAGAACCTTATCGTACACATCTTCTGGAACACGGCTTTTTATAACATCCTGAGGAACAGTTACTATTCTGAGGTCGCTGATTCCAGTGCCGAGTGCATTCAGTAGTTTTGCTATTTCATTGAGATTCGAATTTGAAAAATAAGGGTATCCGGTAATAATACTGTTTGGGTAGCTGATATTCAGGCTTCTACTGAACCAGCGATAAAGATCTTGCAGTATCTTTAGTTCCAGATTATCTTCGTACATCTTGGATTTACCATGATTTATTATAGAAAGAAATAGTATTTCCGTATCAGAGGAGCTGTCTTCACCATATGTGAGGAGCTTTTCCTTGGAACTGCTTTTCCTAAAATAATCACCTACCGTGAAAATTGAATCAGCGGTGTTTCTGTTATAAAGGTTTTTGTTTGTACAATCTGAAGTTTTTTCATAGAGATATTCTTCTAATATTATTCCGGTTTTAAGTAAAACAGAAAAACCATAAACAATCCGTTTTCTTGACAATAATAACTCAACTTCAAATGTTGATGGAAGCTCTTGATTGTTCGGCTTGAGTCGGAAATATTTTGTCGTAAAACCAATTGGCATTTTATCTAGAATGATATCCTGTACAAATTCAAATGCCTTAGTTAAATTTGATTTACCGGAAGCGTTAGCTCCAAAGACAGCTTTACATTTGGTGAGTTTTACATGAGAGTCCTTATATAATCGTTTTGAGTGCTTTCGTGCTTTTCCTCCTTCCATTGAAAATGTTTGCTTTTCATCAAAAGAAAGAAAATTTGAAACAGTAAAATTAATTAACATATTAATCTCCTTCGCTTATTTATAATAAGCGAAAAAAACGCTTTTGTCAATTTAAAATGATAAAAATATAAGCTTACAAATAAAAAAAGGTTGGATAAAAACGAAAAAATCGTTTTAGCATGTTGACTTGTATGGAAAAAGGTGCTATTGTTTTATTAGCAAAGGACACGGATGAGTGCTAATAAATCGAAAAATTTCATGAACAAGGAGGAACAGAATATGAAATTACAAGCTTTAAGTCATTACGATGATGATATGGACACAAGATACGGGGACTGTATTATGTTATTAGATGATACAAGCCTGATAGTGTATGATTGTGGCCATCAGAGACATGCTGATGAGGTAGAAGCATATTTGGAAAAGCATTTAGCAATAAAGGATGTACATATCGTAATCTCGCATAATGATTCAGATCATATCAATGGTATATCAGCATTAATGGAGTATCTATATGAGAATAAGTATACAGTTACGTTGTATACTTCATTATATCTTAAGGCAACTAAGGAGATTTTGGATATATTAGATGATGACAGGAGAACTGAAAAGGCAACTCGTGAGCATATATTGGAATTGTTCAATAATATTAAGGAGATTGTGGAGAAGGCAGAGGAATATGAATTTACTGTAAAGAATGCAGAGGTAGATACAAAAGTGTCAACCGGTAAAATAGTAGGACCAACAGTAGATGAGTTTACAGCAGTAGTTGCTGAGGCAATTGAAAAGCAAAGCTCAGGTGCGAAAATAGATGACGAAACGGTTATGAATGCAGCTAGTGTCCAACTAAATATTAAGATTGATGATGCATCGGAAGTTTTATTATGTGGCGATGCTTCCCCGGTATATCTTCATGATCTTGATAAATATGACCTGATTCAATTACCTCATCATGGAAAGCTGGAAAGTGCTCAGAAGATATTTGATGCTTTGGAAGATTCATATATAAAGGAATTTTTAGTATCTGATAATACAGGAAGCGGAGCAACAAGTGGTGGATCAGATAAGCTTATAGAGTATATGAAAACGGAAAAAATGAATGCTGCTTACAATACTAAAAATGGAGTTATAAAGCTCCCAAAGGAAACGGGCTATGATGGATATGGAAACGGTAGTTCATCAGAAAGGAAGGTTAAATTAGGTGGAATGGATTGTAACAAATGGGAATGGTATTGTATGTAGTAAAGATGAATTGGCTGCCAGAAGGGAGTTTATTGGTATGATAACCGGTGTGTCACCATCAAGGTGGCACATCATTGTTAAGGATATTAATAATAGATTTTATTATAAATGTAATACAATTGATGACATCAACGGTCTGTTTATTACTGGACATGTTGGTGAGGTGTGGGAGATATGTAAGTCTCCCGGTATTGGAAAATTTGATTTTGTTGTTGCAAATACATGCATATGGGAAGAGGGGTATGAAAAGCAAATTCTGTCAGAGCTGATGTATGCAAGACAAGACATTATATTGTGGTATGCGAAGCAAGTGGTATCATTGGAAAGCGGACTTGCTCTGCGAAAGACAAATGAACTGGAAAATAAAGGGATGTTTGGCTTTCCTACGTCGAAATCAGAACGAATACTTTTTAAAAATAGGAAAAAAGGGTTTATGAATGCATTGAAGGTGGCTTTTGATAAAGTATCAGCAATTTATATTGCTTAAAGATGAAAGGAATTATAATGGATATCAAGGATTATAGAAGTAAGGAATTAACAGCATACGTTTTGGGAATATCATTGATAATCATGTATATAGAAGGAATATGGTCGTTCAATAATTTGAATTTGGAAATGCTACAATTGTTTTCTACAATTATCAATTCGCTTCTATCTACTTCAATCATGATTATTTTTGTGATAATAGCTGATAGTGTGATAGATAACAAAGTAAAAGAGAGAATTGTGTTTTGGCAGAAAAGTATGCCAGGAACCACAGTCTTTTCGGATATCAAAAATGAAAAAATAAAAGATGATAGATTTACCAGAGAGGCAGTGTTATATCAATATTCGGAGATTTATGACAAATTAAGTGGAATATCATCAGAGAAAGAGCGTAAGAAGCTAGAGAATGCTGTGTGGTACGGAATATATAAAAAGCACAAAACAGAGAAGATGATTGAAGTATCAAATCGCGATTATTTATTATGCAGAGATCTTACCTCAGTTAACATTATAATATTGATAATGTATTTAGGATTGTCAGTTGTGTTGCAGATGTTTGCATTAAAATGGAAAGCAATAGTTTTCTTGGCGTTTATATATATAATTTTGATGATAGCGGCGAGGATAAAGGCTCAGAGATTTGTATTGAATGTTATTGCAGCGGATGTATGTTAATTCAGGGTGATATTATTTTATGTGGAAAATTTCATCACACATCGTGGCAACGAAAGGTGTATACATAATGAATACTAGGAGGTAAGACAATGGAGACCGATACATTAATTAGAAAAAATTATTTTAAGAAAATTTTTGGATCTGATGAGAATATTTCTTTCAAAATTTCATCAGCCTTTTTAATTTCAGCAATAATATTTGGGATTTTTACGTGGATATATAAAGATGACAAGAATTTAACTACGGCTTTTACCTATGCATCTTCAATAGGATTTGCGTGCTGGATGTTAATAGCTAAAGGAATTGAGAGATTAGAATATGTTGGATATGAGTCGCTTAGGTTTTTAATATTTTTCTGTATATTGATACCTTCAATGAATTATTTATTAAATATGCCATCGTTAAATATTTTTTGGTTTATTATGGCATGTTTAGGTGTATTTGTCAGTTGTATTTATGTAATAACAAAATTAAATGATTTATATAGTTTTATGAATGCTCTTTTTGTTAAATTGAAAATGAAGCTATTTAATACAGATAACATTTCATCAACAGGAATAAAAGCGATGATTGAAAATATTACAGTTTTCTTAGTTACCATTGGCAGTTTCTTTATTGCAGTAAAAACTATTATGAAAACCCTTCTTCAAATACGAGAAATGTTTTAGCTGAGTACGATGAAATTATAATTCCATCCATTTTTTGCAAGGTAAAGCTATATATTTACTGGATTCTTGAAAACCTCGTCATGTTTCCGAGAATCCAGGAAATAAGCTATAAATAAGAGTTTTAGTCGCAAAATTTCTGGAGGGTAACATCAATGTGGTCAAAATAGTGTCAACTTAAGAAAAAGTCTTAAGTTGATGTAAGATAAAGTTATCAAATAGAAGTTAAAAAACAAAGTAATTCAGAAAATGACGCACTTTAACAAGGACTCCGTGAAAGTCCATTTAATTAGTATAATTTTTATTTCAATCAAAAAGAAACTTTTTGATTGTTAAAGTGTGTTCGTCCCTTTGCTTTATTCTTTTTTCGTTTGAAAGTACGGCCTGGCATTATTTGAGACCTGTTACGGTCAGCTTCTGAATAAAGTCTGTTAATTTCGTCGATAGTACTGAAGGTACACAGTATTTTTG
>OGJH01000133.1_pt1 | contig 93676 bp, 141 predicted proteins | sample 1572021 | NCBI WGS metagenome assembly OGJH01 (sample SAMEA2582098, study PRJEB24529) | metagenome | biome: Human gut stool | place: China | collected 2011
GCACCCGGAGGTGACCTGCGTGCTGGGCACCGGCATGGTCATTGACCTTGACCATCTGGCCGGGGAGATCCGCTCCATCGAGGAACGCGGCATCAAAATCAGCCCTGACCATCTGAAATTGTCCGACAAGGCTACGATTTCCCTGCCGTGGCACCGTGTACAGGATGGCCTTGAGGAGGACCGCCTCACCAATGTTGTCGTTAGTCAGGATTTGGCGGTGATAACGTACTTACAAATGTACTATTCATTCTACATCTGCGATGCGCCAATGTCAAGAAAAGCGCCGGGCCATTTCTGACTCGGCGCTGCGGCAAGGTTTACTCGTTCATGAGGATGTCTTTCAGCTTATCGTATTTTTCCCGCATCATGTAAAACAGACACTCCGCATGGAGCGTCTTTTCTTCATCGGTGCTGGGTGCCATGGCCAAAATCTCGTAGGCGTGCATAAGTGCGTCTACATCCTGCATTGCGGAGATAAGTTCATCAATCTTCCGGTTTTCCATAGTACATTCCCCCGTCGTTTGAGTTATCGCCGAAGGACAGGGCGAATATGGCGCTACAAATATAGGCGAATCCATCTACGGTGGACCTCTGCCCTTTTGGCAGCAGTGGCTCCTTACCGCATATACTATACTACCAATAAAACAGTAAAAAGGCCAGAACCAAATTATGGTACTGGCCTTAGCGTATCGAAAGACAAAGTTTTAGGTACTTTTTAGGGGTTTTCTCTTTCTGGACGGGTAATTTGATGGTTGAGATATGGACGTCTTAAAAACGCCTTATTCGCTGAAATCCTTGTACACCATAGAACCAGTTGCCCCGCGCTGGAACTGATACTTGCCGGAATACGGGAACTGCGCACTCTCGCCCATCTTCGCAAAGACGAGCTGTCCTACACGATGGCCGGCTTGGAGTTCAATGGCACAGCGGTTGGCGTTGAACAATTCCAAGGTGATTTCACCCTCGAATCCGGGGTCTACCCATCCGGCGTTTTGGATGAACAGGCCGAGCCGCCCCATCGAACTGCGGCCTTCGACAAATGCAGTGAGGTCATTCGGGAGCTTGACATACTCCATTGTCGTAGCGAGAACAAACTGACCGGGTAGGAGAAGATAACGGTCGGCAACGATTTCTTTGTACTCGACTTTCTTGTCGAGGTGAACGATGCCTTCAGACTTGTCATCTACGATGCGGAATCGGTTGCCAAGACGAATGTCAACGCTGGCGGGCTGGATCTGGTTTTGCTCGATAGGCTCTACGCCAAGCTCTCCGGACTTGAGCATCTTGGAAATCTGGTTATCGGACAGAATCATTTGTTTTCGCCTCTTTCATCGGATTCTCCTGTCATCTCGCCTTCGATGGTGATAAGTTCATCGGGAACAACGTGGCATCCCCAAGGATCGTATTCACCAACAGCCCAGTCTTCGTCAAACGATTCCCTGCGGTTTTCATACGCGCCTTGCGCCTGTTCAAGAAGCCAAATGGCTTCTTTGACACCGTTGTCCTGTTTATCTTCCCAGCCGAACAGAATCCAGCCGTCAGGCCTGTATCCAGGGCGAATAAATACGAGACGCGGTGGAAACTTTTCATAGGCGGCAGCAATCTTTTTGCCATCATCATCATTCACACTGAACAACTTTTTGATTTTGTCGAGGTCCGCAGAGTGGATGGTTCCGTAGTACAGTTTTCTTTTTTCTCTCTGGCTCATTTGTCGGTTCCTTTCTCATTCGCTTGCTTTGAAGTTGTATACGGGCTTTATGATTTTGTCAATTAGAACGGTATCATCAATGGACTTGACGATTTCATCCATGGGCTTGTAGGCCATGGGGCTTTCATCTATCGTGGACTGGCAAACAGACGTGGTATAGATGCCATTCATGGATTCTTCGTACTCTTTAAGAGAAATATCTTTTCTGGCTTTGCTTCTGCTCATGATCCGACCCGCTCCGTGCGGCGCAGAGTAGTTCCAATCAGGATTACCTTTGCCAATGCCGATGATACAGCCGTCACGCATATTCATGGGGATGAGGACCTTTTCGTCCTTCTTTGCAGATATGGCCCCCTTGCGAACAATGTTCGTGCTGTACTCGATATAGTTGTGAATCGTATCGAACATAGGAAAACCTGACTCATGGAGACTTTTTCCGAAAAGTATGTTCACAATCTGATCTGCAATGACATATCGATTGATGAGGGCAAAATCCTGACATTCTCGCATATCATGCAGATATGCGTACATATCATTTCCGGATAGATAGCAAAGTTCATCCGGAAACCAATATCCTTCTGCAGCATATTTTTCTTTCAGCTTGAAAAGAGCGTTCTCTATCTCAGCGCTGTGACCTGTTTCCTTGCATAGAGAAATGAGATTTTTCTTCTCTCTAAGGAAGCGGTCTCTCTTTACTCTTTTCTGTAGAGCAACTGCGATGTCCTGATAATACTCAGCAACCTGTTTGCCGAGGTTTCTGCTGCCGGTATGAATGACAAGATACTTACAACCATCATCGTCAACATCGACTTCAATGAAGTGATTCCCGCCTCCAAGCGTTCCGATGGAGCGTCTGATTCTGTCAACATCTTTCAACTTTTCATAGCAGTAAAGCTCATGCAGCATAGAGGTGTTCACAGTACAAATGCAGTTCACTTCCCTTCCGCTCGGTATCATCTTTCTAATAATTCTGTCAAGCAGCGAGAAGTCAATATGGACCTTTCCAAGTTCAACAGTGAGCATGCCGCACCCGATGTCAACACCTACGATGTTAGGGATAACATTGTCACTTAGAGTTGCTGTAAAACCAATAACGCAGCCTTTACCGGCATGAACATCTGGCATAACGCGAATCTTGCTGTCTGCAAAAGCAGGGTGGTGAGAGATTTTTTCAATCTGTTCAAGTGCCTTTTCTTCGATGGTGTCGGTGAAAATTTTGCAGTCCATTACTTTTTCTCCTTGTTGAGCTTTGCGCAGGGAGCTTTACAACGTTCTCTCTCGGAGCATCTGGCGCACCATTTCTGGTAGCGATAGAGGGTGTCGGCTTGCACATCTCCATATTCGTAATAGCACTCAGGGAGCGGTTCAGGGCCAATCTGAATTGGTTCGTGGGAATCGACCGAGGACGTGTCTATGCGTCCAGATGTTTTGTACAGCTCATGGCGAAGCGTGCTCAAGATGTCGCCAGCGATGTCCGCTTCTTGGTTGCGGGTCATCGGAAAGCCATACGGAGCGAACAGCTTGCGCTTGAAATCTTCAAGCGTCTGTTGCAATTCGTTTCGGCGGTTGATGTACTCGCTGAACTTCTTATCGTTGAGAGAGTCGCGCTTGTCGTAAACGTAGGAGCCAGATGCGATTACATCAGCCAAGTCCTCAAACTGGTACATGCGGATGCGCATGTATTCCTCGACAGCGGCATTTACGATGCGGGCCTGATGCTCGTTCAGGATGAGGTGGTAGTGAACAGCTTTCTTAGATTTTGACATTTTCGATTTTCTCCGTTCTTGCTTTGACAAACGATACGGCCAAGTCATCAATCATGGCATGGGTCAGGGTGTCACGCAGATCATCGCCCGAATCATCGAGAAACGCCATCTTTAGATGCAGAAGCTCATGTACAAGCGTTTTCTCGTAGTTAAACTCTCCCATCGGCTCAGTGACATCATCTTGGTCGATGATTTGGATAATGGCAAGGCGCGTGACCTTGCTAAAGGTGGCGCATCCGAAAGCGTCTTTTAAGTTCATTTCGGTTGCTTTCACTTTCCACTGAAATTTGATTCTCCATCGGCTGAGGTCGAGAACGGATGACCAGTAGGCAAACATGCGGAAGGCTGTCGCTTCATCTACTCGTTCATTTAACATCGGTAGTTCCTTTCTTCTCAAAGTCGAGGACAGCATTGCAGCGCTTGCACATGGTATCCATCGGACTGTTGATTATGATGGAGCTAACGTGCTGGATATTTCCACATTTACAGCACATCAACTCATCTTCAAACCGGACAGCCTTAGCGTGGACAATGGGGACATACTCAACATAGTAGGAATATCCGCGATGGGCAATGTCATCGAAAACTGGAGCGCTGCCGTCATCGTAACGGCAGTAGCGCTCCATGTGTTCCTTCGACTTGAATGTGCGGGCATTGTGTTTGCTGTCGTTCAGGCAGCGGTTGAAGCGGTTGAACGGTACAAACAGGTGGTCGGTTGGTTTGATGTCAAATGCCATTTTCATATTCCTCCTTCGCATATTCTCGATCGTGAAAGTAGCCGTCCGCATCAATATAGAAGTCAAGCTCACCCCAGCTTGTATCGCAATTTACTGAGTTTTCGCATGATGCAACAATACACTCTGACATATCGCAGTCTACCTTCTTTTTCTTTTTGAGTAGCTTTCCGTTTTTTCCAACAACTTGGTCGATAGAATACTGATGCCATTCGCTGACAATGATTCTTCCACAACAGCGAGGGCAACATTTTCTGATGATGTCGATGGACACTACTACTCACCTCCTTCCGCAATGAAGGCTTTGAACGTTTCAATCAATTCTTTTAGGTGAATTTCGATTTCTGAGCATCCATAGGAGTGGCCTTTTTCATAGGCAAGGTTCCAGATGATATAGGCTTGCTTTTCGTTGATTTTGTAATCGAACTCGCGGACAATCAACTTGACGATTTCGCTTGTGGCGGAGTTGATAGCTGCGTTTCTTTCTCTAACACGTTCTGCAACTTCTTTTTTTACAACTTCGTTGTTCTTCGTTGCTTCTTCAGAGTTCCACTTTACACTTTTGTTTTCATCGAAAACATGTCCTTTCAGAAGCAGCTTTCTAATGGCTCGTAAAGACATATTATAAGCAGCATCGAGGTCAGCCCACGCTTCTTCCCATGTTTTTAGTTTCTTTTTCATAACGTAACCTCAGTCATCCAGTAATCGTTTCTGCACTCGCAGCATGTGGTACTCGCGCATCCGCTTTCCGGTTTATAGGCAGAATCAACAGCTTTCGGGCAAATGTTTATGACTCCGTCCTGCAAAAAAGTCCTTGGGAAATCATTCAAAAACTTGCTTTGACGTGTCATCATCGGATGCTCGTCGGCCCATTGTTCGACGAGCTCAACAATTGTGGACAGTTTATTTTCATCAAAACTTGTTGCGAGTTCGTAAATTGTGGCATCGCAAGGGAGCGTCTTGAGCGGACACTCTTCGCACTCGTGGATTCCCATATCGAAAATACGTTTGATTTGTTTAAAAAATTCAACAGCGTCCATCATACAGTCGTCACCTCTCCATAGATTTTCTCGAAGCGCATTTCTTGGGTAGCATCCGGGTACTTTTTCTTGTCTACCGGGGACAGGAACATTGAAAGCGGACGCGCCCACACACGATTGCTTTCATGCTCTTCATAGTAGATGACAAGCGGTTCGGCGGTTTCGCTGTGTACGGCAATGCTATCGACAATATAGATGGAACCTTTGAAGTGACGGTATCTACATCCAATCATGCTGCATCGGATAGATGCAATCGAATCTTGCACTTCACTTCTTTTATCTACGCTATCATCAATCTTTTCGTCGCTTCTGTGGAGCAGCTTATCAAGAACAGCCTTTCTTTCAGCCTTCAACTCTTCGAGGTATTTCTCGACCTCGTGCGTGAAAGGAGCGCGCGTCCTCTTACTGACATTCAGAATACGCTCATACTCTGCTATTTCTAAACCAATTTCGCCAAGCGTTCTCATATCATTATTTCTCCTTTAATACCCTCTCCAGTATCCGGTTTCTTTTTCAAAGTTTTTATCACAAGATCCACATTCGTACTTTATCCGCGTTACTTCATCCAAAACGCCAAACGTCGTTTTGTAAAGGCACATCTTTCCGCAATACGGACATTCCTGTACGGCATAAAATTCTGGATGCTTTTGATGAAATCTGGTCATTGCATCGTTTGCGAGTTGAGATGTTTTTTCTATTTTTCCGTTCACGACATCTAGGACATTAGTTTCGATGTTTTCTTTGGTTAATGCCTGTGCAACAATGTTTTCGATGACTGACTCTTTCTGCTTGTCGATTTCAGATAGAATTGAACGAAGAATCTGAAGTTCTTGCTCCGCTGCTCTGTCTCGATATGTTACGCGATTCATGTTCGCTCCTCCGAAATATCATTCCAGTCGATATAGAGTTTGCACTCAGGGCAGTGGTCAGGCATATCTCCGCAGTCATTGCACAGAAGTTCTTGTCCGCAACGGGTACAGCGAGGGATTCCTACATTGTCAATGCGAACTGTTGTTCGCCGCTCTTTCTTGTAACCATATTTCTGAGCGAGTTTTGACAGCCACAACGATTTTTTAAGCGATCTTTTGTTCCGGCACGATTCAGCAAAATGTTCAGCTCCGTCTTCTCCGAAATAGGCATCAAGACAATTTAGAACATCTCCAAATTCTTCGCGCATATCTTCAAGGCATTCACTGTGGCTTTTGGGGGTTGGGTCCACATTGTTCTCCGAGCGGCGCAGTTTTAATGCAGCTTTTGAAAATTCTGATGCTTCTTCTGCCAAGTGGGCAAGGATTTCATCGGGTGGAAGGTACTTTTGGATTTCATTTTTCATTGTCAGCAAGCTCCTTATAATTGAGCATCTTTGCACCACACTCAGGACAAAACTTTGGTGTGAAGTGCTCCCCGGCTTCATTCAAAATAGCTTCATTGTGACAGTTTGAGCAGTAGTAGCCGCAAATATAGTCCCCTCGACTTCCGTATGCTGCTTCAGGGCCATATACTTCGCTTATAAATTCAGCAATCCAATTCGCTGTTGGCCGCAGAGATTCTGGGTCAACGTCTGGCTGCTCATCAATACTTTCAAGCACATCGTTCGTATCGTATATCTTCTCGTTCAGACCGTTATAGAGCCAATACTCGCGTAATTCATCGGCATCAATCGCTCTCATCGGAATTTACCTTGTCTTTGATTTTTCGCACGCAATCAGCGCAGAACAGGCCGTCGAATCCGTCTATTTTAAAAAGCATTGACATCCAGACTCGATTCCATCCTTTTTCCTTTTCACATCCTGTGCATGATCCTTGTCCGTTTCCTGTGCAGCGAGTAATTTTGAGATTTGACATCAGTCTTCACCTCCGTGTGTATGCTCCATACTAATATCTTCTCCACGCTGTTGCGTTGCTTCCATGCCAGCGGATACGCCAAGGGCGTAGAATACAACAAGCAGAGCGGCAAGCGCTGCACAGCCGATGATATTTGATAGGATGGTCATTTGGGTACCTCCTCTACTCATCATCACCCCACAAGGGTGCGAGATTTTAGGATAAGAGAAAGACCGGGCGAACGCCAATAGAATAGGAAGCGTTGTAGTACGCAAAACCGCTGTCGTAGACACTGGCGAAATTGGAAGCGGAATCTTTAACCTTGTTCTGCAACCAGTACCATTCCAATGTACCTGTCTCCGAGCCTCGGAAAGCGATACGCTCACGGCGGTTCTCCATGCCGTAGAAGCGTCTCACAGATACAGGCTCGTCATTACCGTAAGGGTTCTTTCCGAATATTTCACGCTCGGTAGGAATACGGAGCATATCAAAGCAGTTCGTCTGACCTACTCGCATACAACCCATGCGATCCTTGATTTCTTCCGGGAAGCTCTCGAAGATCTCTCCGTTCAGCTTCTTGCGAAGGTCGGAATGTTCGTAATCAACCTTATCGGCTCTGCCGGGATTCTCAAACATTTTCTGCTCGTCCTTGAGACAGTCAACAGTGATGAACAGCATACCGTTCGGGGTCTCACGAATGGCTTTCGCCTTAACCTTCTCCCCGGTAGTGAGCGTGAAAGAGATAACGTCTCCAAGTTCAAACAGCTCAGTGTCAATAGTCATGTTTCTCATAACTTCCATCATGTCACCTCACCAATAGCTTGATAAGGGCGTGTATACCTCTCAAATGGTCATAACCAAGAATTTTTCCAGTTCCAGCCCAAAACTGAAACAACTTGTCATCCGACCTTCGTCTACAATGAAAATGGCCGCTTTGTTCATTTTTCAAAGTAAATTCAATGTTGTTCAACTCAAACTGTTTGATTGCATAGGAGATGCGTTCAGAGTTTTTCGCAACGCGCTCCTTGTGCTTTTCCTGTGCGTAAAGGTGATAACCGCCATCAAAGGATTCACCCGGATTGGCTTCACGCTCATTCCTTGTCATCGTATCACCTCAATTCCACTTCGCCATGATGGAGATGAATTCAGCAACCTCAACAAGCGGCATACTTGCTTGTACAAGTGCTGCGTAATATTCAGGTCGGCTCATCGCAGGAGCGAACACACGGGCGTAGGTCTTCCCTGCCAGTTTCATTCCTGTGGTCTTTACAAAGCCACGGCGTATAAGGTCGTTCAGCAGCGTGAAGATACTGCGGGGTTTCCATGTGCGGACGATAGATTCAAGCTCCTGCGCCTTCTGGTTGATTTCGTCCTGCGTCATATCACCATAATCCCAGAGAAGTTCAAGAACGATGCTCTCCGACTTCGTGAGGCGAAACAGAGATGGGTGGCTTTCGCACTTTACTTCACTTAGGATTTTAGGCTGGCTTGCGCCGGGGATGTGGCAACCGATAGTCGTGTTCATATTACTCTCCTGTAGGTTTCGAGGTTGTGTTTCAGTCTTCCGATGATTTCTTTGTCCGTTTCAGGAAAGAGGTTCATCGGGTCGTGTTCGCACGATTCGTCAATAAACTTGTATTCGTTGTAGGTCAGGAAGCATCCGAGAAGTCGCTCATACTGAATCCAGAAATCGAGGTCGATGTCGGAATAACAGTGGTTCGTGATGTCTGCGACGTGGAGAATTTCAAGGACGTTGTATTGGGTATCCGGTTTAGCTCCCCATTCAGGCTTTCCGGTGTCCTCTTTCCAACGAACGCATAGTCTTGCCGTATGGCTGTCTTTACTGTAGCCAGCGCGAATCAAAACATAGAACTCATCGCCAAGCCTTCCTATCCTGCAACTGAAAATAGGGTTGCTTTCTGCGGCTTTCCAAAATCTTATTCTCCAATAATAGGTGTCGTCTCGATATTCTTCTTTCTTCTCGCCAGACAGGATCATGTCAAACCATTTGCGCTTTATTGGAAGTGTCAGCATCTTACAACCCCCTCGGTCGTATAGTGTCAGGCGGTCTGAATTTGATTGTGCCGCCATCTTCAATGAACTCACCAAGCCCTTTGTCAACTTCAGTGACTCTCATTCCGTATCTGTGAATGTAAGTCATATCGGGCGCTGCAAACGAACGGGTGTGATAGGCAGACAAAAGTACATGCTTTCCTTCGAGAAGACGGTCGAGAACACCACTCTTGTCAAGCATATCAACGAGAGCACGTTTGCCTCCATCGTTTTCTTAATAGTAGGCTTCATTTTCTCTGTATATTCGTGTTTCGTTTTTCCATACAGTAGTAAGCATAACAATCACCCGATTCCAAGTCGTTCGTAGTAGTAGCTCTGACAGCCTGCGGCGGCGTCTATGAGCCAGACTTTGCTGGATACATCTTTCATGAAGTCAACAGACCAGATGCCTTGCAGGCCATCCACGAGGCGTAGCTGGTGCTCTGCCAGCTTCGTGACTTCGACGATGCTTCCGGTGAACTTTCCGTCCAAGATATTGGCGTAGTCGGCAAATGTGTCTCTGTCGAATCCGCGCAAGTTTGCGAGCATCGTTTCCTTGTCCCAATACGGATAAACAGCCAGCAGCTTCTTTGTGTCGAAGTTGTAGAACGTGCGGAACTCGGTGTGCAGTGGCATACCGCCGTAAATCTTAGGAAGTTTGCAGTTCGGGTCAATGAACTCGCGGATTGCAAATCCGGCCTGATAATTTGCGCCAACGCACATTGCAGAGTATGCGATGTTGAGGGCTTGCCGGCCTACATTGAGCGGGTCAAGGGAGCGTATGATGCAATCGGAGAATGTGAACTTGTTGCTGAATGTGTAGCCTTTCAAAAACAGCGGGAGCTTTGGGTCCTCTCCGAAGCCATCTTTGATTGCTTTTACGATGTCAGTGCCGAACGATGCGACGTCATTAGGCTTGTAATCATCGCTCATGAGCCAAACGAACTGTTCAAGACTTACGCGGTAAAAGATGGTCTTTGGCGTTGCGAAGTACGGCGCGAAATGTGGGAGCCAGATTGGCATGTTATTCGGGTCGTACAAGGATTCATCGTACATCTGCTCGAAGTTCTTTTTGTGGCTATCTTGCAAAAGAATCTTCTGCATGACCTTTTCGATGTCTGTCATCACCTTTCCTCCGATCAGACAACTTCGATGTTTTTAGTGACATCGTCGTATTCGTAGATGAACCATGTGTCTCCGTACTCATCAAGCGCAAGACTTGCTTTTCCTTCGGTAGTGACAACGGAACATGCTTCTACGCATTTTCCGTCGATGCTGACGACCTGTTTATTGGCACAGCAGATGATAACCCACTGAAATTCAGGGTGCTCATCGTTGGTAAGAAGCAGTACGGGCTTCTTCTCGTAGCTGGGAATGTCACTTTTGCGGAGCGGAATCAAGACTTCCATAATTCATTTTCCTTTCTTCTTTCGTTTCTTTCGCTTCATTCGTTCTGTTGTTTGTTCCGTTCAGTCCTTCGGAACATCCTTCTTGTTGAGAGCAGGAAGTTTCGGCTTCTTGTATCCGTATCTTTCAAAGCCGGCGCGGATGGTGCTGGCATTTACGCCGAGAACTTTTCCAATTTCAACGAGCGTATAGCCTTGGATCCATTTATCCCGCGCCCATTGCCATTGAGAGGGTGTGAGGATGCTTCTGCTCATCGCCTTGGGTTCAGGTGGTTTGTAGGACAGAACGCCGTCCTTTTTTCGAGAGAGAGACTTCATAAGTTTGTCGTAATCACTTTCGTACATGTAGGTGTACTTTGTCTTGTTTGTAGTGAAGCGCTTCTTACACCAGTTCTGGATGCTGGACTTGTGAACTCCGACATCTCTGGCAGCTTCTCCAGTACTGCGATAGAACTTTACATCGTTATCAGGCATGTACAGAAAGCGAACAACGCCGTGGGGGTGACTGCACATAAATTTTCGTCCATACTCCACCCTATCCATCGGCAGTATGTTCTGGACGCGGAAATCGGTTGAATCCAAGTTCTTATGCCAGAGCGGCCTTGTCTCGCCAACGAAGTAGGTCATGCGCATGAGCTTACTCATGGTGTATTGCTTTTGCACATTGTTCTTGGACAGCGTAACAACGCATACGCCTTTTTGACTTGCGGGAAACGGAATGAGTATCTTGCCGGTTCGGAGATTCTTTACATTCCCATCAATCGTCACCGCATAGCAGCCTTCATAGCCGGGGATTTCAATTTGCTGTTGTGCCACCTTGTCAACTTCCTTTCTTTTTCATTACCAGGTGGTAACTTTATTGGTATCAAAAAACGCTCTCGACCGTCTTTGCGCAACAGTCGGGAGAATACTTCCACTTCTTGATAACGCCGTCCTTGATGTAGAACTTCAAGGGTTCTCGAACAATTTTCGTGTTGAGGATAGCGAGAACGTGAAGCTTGAGTTTCATCTTTTCAGGATTGATTCGGCTGATGCGGACAGAAACAACATCATCAACACGCAGATCGGTGACATTTTCTGCAAGGCCGCTCAGGTTCGGTGCAATCTCAATGAATACACCGTAATCTTGTACGCCGCGAACAATGCCGGTCACAACATCACCATCCTGAAATCCGGACACATTCTGCTCCCAAGTGCCAAGAAGCTCCTTCATGGACAGGTTGACCATACCGTTTTCTTTTTTCTCGGAGATGACAGCGTAGATTTCATCACCCTCAGACATACGGGCCTGAGGAGTCGGGATTCTGGATGTGGACATTCTGCTTTTGTGCAGCAGTGCGGACACGCCGCACCCAATATCGCAGAAAGCACCGTAGCTGTCGATTTTCGTTACAACGCAAGGGATAACGGTGCCGGTTTCGATCTCGCTGAGAATGTTTTTCTGGAAATTGCGCTGTACAATAGCTCTGGAAAGATACAACACATTCTTTCCATCGTTTTCCTCGCTGAATCCGACAGCAACAAAACAAATCTTTCTCCCTACACAGGCGACGGCTGCAGCGCTGCTTGCTTCGGGGTATGCGATCTCTCCATGCGGCATCTTGGCATCAACACCATTGATTTTGAAGTGAAGCGTGCCGTTGGAGTCGCAGCGGTACGGTGCATAAGCGAGAACCGTGTGGTTGCGGATAGCTGCTTCGATTTTCACGTTTGTTGTAAAGTCGGCTTCGGGATATTTCTTTTCGGGCATAAATTGAATCATGAGCTTCTTCCTGTCTTTCTGGCATACTCGCCTTTTCTGTGGTTTAACGGATCTATTCACATCTTCCAAAGCCAAAACAAAACAGCACCGGCATCAAGACAAATTCATGTCGGATGTCGGTGCTGAATTTTTTCATGGCTATTATCTTCCTTTCGATTTTACATCTTGTGGCTGCTTATCATCCGGAGCATTCGCAGAATTACCAATCGGTAACATCCCGGGGTAAAAGAATCACGGCTAATGCCGTGGATTCCTTATATTCGTATAATACCACATTATCGTACAGGAATCAAGCGTTTGGATTTATTTTTTGCGAAAATCGCCATTTTATTTTTCAGTGCAGCAACCATATCGTTACTGTGCTTCAAATCCGTCAACCGTCCCGTATACATTGACAAACATATCCGCAATCGTCTTGGGTACGATGGAGACAATATCACTCCCGGGTTCTTTTCCATACTCTACAAGGATGTACGTCCCGTCACTGATTCTGTAAAGCTCTGACGCGCGTCCGTTTTCATCGAAAACACCGTCAACGCCCTTCTGGAACGTGTTTGCAACAACATCTGCCGTGCGGTTATTGAAATACTTTCCGTCAACAACGCGCTTGATGTAGCGGATGCGGTGGTTCGTCCCGAAGTCGATGTCCTCAATGTTTCGGGCCGTTCTCCGGCATGTTACGGTAACATCAAAGCCCATTATGTCGAGCCAAGAAACAAACTCATCGACAGAGAGCGTATTTCTGCGGAGCTTATTGCTGATATTCTGTCCGGTGCAGCCAAGAATCTTGCCGAGGGACGAGTGCGTAAAGCCGCTTTCCGTGAGTGCCTTGCGGATGATTTCAGATGCAGATAATTTCAAGTCAGTGGTTCCTCCAAACGAAATTGTGCTATCTGCATTATACAGTTTCGTTTCGGTTTCGTCAATGTCGAGAATTTTGTCAGCAACGATGCTCACGCCAGCCTTTTCACCTCCGCAATAAAGCAACGAGTATACGCCATAGTTATAGCGGTCATCGAACCACGCCCATATATCGAGTTTGTCAGTTCCCTTTTCAAACAAGAAGAAGGGTTCTTCCAGTTTTTCTGTTTCGGGATTCATCGGAACATCTGCAAGTTCATTCCACAGAGAGCGGATTTCTTCTTGCGTAGGGTCATTCCAATCCTTAACTACAGTTTCCATAAATCTCACCTCACATAAGAATGGCGGCATACATAGGCCGTCCAGTTTTTACCATCTGCGCTTCAAGCGTGTCGGAATAATCGACAACTCTCATGTAGCCGGGCAAGAGCTTGATTCCGTGCTTGTTGAGCTCGTTTCGGAACTTCCTTTGGATGTTTGTTTCCGGGCTTGCAGTAAACTCTCCTACATAGCTGGTATCGTTGTATACCCACTGGTCATCATAGAGAACTGCGTCAACTTTAACGATTCGGAAGGTCATGACATCAGTGTTAAAATCAATCATAGAACTGCTCCTTGTGTTATGCAGTTGCAGCTTCCATCAGGTCTTTCATGAGTTCTTCGACAAGAAGCTTCCCAGCAGAGCGTCCGGTCCGAATCACATTGCCGTTGATGGTAAGCTCGTCAAACTCTTTGTCGCGAAGCCCCTTGGACTGCTTGGCAAGCTTACGCTCGTTTTCATCCATTCGCTTCTGGACAACGGACTGCCATTTCTTCAGAAACGGAATGGCATCTTGCAAATCGGCGTACTGCTCGTTTGAGTAGGAGCGCTTTTGTCGAATCGTGCCGCCGGGTTCGATTTCCAGTGTGTACCAAGGGCTTTCAGGCTTTTCCGCGTGACGAAGGAATACGATATAGCTTTCTTCTGCGGAGATACGCTCGTAATAGCGGTTCGTGTTGGCTACGCAGTGACCGAGGAACACGCTGTCGCGGTCTATATCGAACACATCTTTGGGAACAACGATGCAATACTCGTTGTCCGCATATTCGTACAAAGAGCGGATTCTCTTCATTACTTTGCTAACGCTGAATCGTTTGTCAAGCGCTTCGGCAGCCTTTTTACGGCGTTCCATGCTGCCGGCAAGTTCTTTCTCGCGGAGAATGGAAACAACTTCATTATGACGCCGAGCAAGCTGTAGCGGATAGCGGTTGATTTCTTGTGAAAGGTCGATTCCGAGCTTTTCAGACATTCTGAGGTAATCTTCCCAATCGAACACAACACTGCGGTCAATGCTTCCGTCAGTTGTTCCGGCACGGCGGCTTACCTGACGGAGATACTTCAGAGTTGGCCGCATGCCGTATTTCTTGCAAATGTCGCGCAGGGTAGCGTCAGTGGCGATGTTTCGTATCTGGTTCATGTTTTCCTTGGTTATCGGTAAGCCGATTTCCTTCCACTTCTTGACATCAGCGACATAATCGAAGTCTTTCCTTTCGATGGCACTTAGCTCTGCACGATTAAGGCCGAACACTCCATAATAGGTTTTGCTTCTGAGGTTGAGAAGCTTCTGTACTTTCCCGTTCTGGTATTCAAATGTCTTAAACAGAGATTCGCCCCACCCAGTCTTTACGAGAGATTCAGCCATCGGAATGTTCAGGGTACGCCGCCACATGAGCAGCTTTGATGTCAGACTATAGTTCTTGTTGTGAACGTCCATATATGGAATGTTGAAGTCAGAGTTCATAAAGGTATCTAGGCTGCAAACAAGATTTCTGTCAACGACAACCTCTGCAGAGTACATCGAGCCGTAGAAGATTCTCTCTGGTGCAAACGAGGAACGGAGAACCGGGTATGCCGCGCCGCAAGACCATGAGTAGTTGAATCCGTAATGAACATTCGGGCCAAGGAGATACACTTCTCGCTTTTCGATGCCAAGTTCGCACCGTTTGTTCTTGTAGATGAAGCTGACACCATATTCACGAAGCCAGTAGCCGGCTTTGCTTTTCTGGCCGAGGATGAACTTTCGGTAGGCGTACTTGCTCTTTGAGCCGTAGCGTTCAAGATGCACTGTCAGCCTACTGCTACAATTTGGACATACGACATCTTGCTTGTGTTTGTATGCCGTTCCGGCATTCATGAACTGATGGCCACATACATCACAGCGGCATGTTTGAAACTTCAACTTTACCGATACACCGCCGGCAGAAATCGCTTGCTCGGATTCGTTTTTCACCCACAGGTACATAAGGTCCGTGTTGGCAAGACGAATCCTTTTCTCGAAATCTTTTGGCTCTTTCGGTTCAATGGATATTATCTTCTCAAGAGATTCTTCTTTTCGGTTTTCTCTTTTCTTTTTCAAACGGTCAGTCCCGACCCACTGGCCGTCTCGAATGACATCTTTGATGTTTGCATTGGTAAAATCCGAAAAGTAATCTCGAATCACCCTGTCATCTCTTTTTGAAACGGAAATCATGCGGAAGTCGTTATCGTGACAGACGTTTTCGATTCTCATAGATTTTCTGTCATTTTCTCCATCGCTCCGTCTGCCGCTCCAATACTCTCCGCAGAAGTACCAGACAGCATTAGGGGTTTCCTTGCCGTCCCATAGCGCAACAGTCAGTACATCGCCACAAATATATTTTCCGCTTGCTTTTGCCTTATTGGCAGTGACGGATACGCCGATAACATCGGACGGTCTCGGCCTAGGGCAAAGCAAAACGAGTTCTTCATCCTTTTTCATAGATTTCTCCGTTTCTTCCAACTGCATATCGTCTATCAGGTTTATACCGCACGCCGTCAATGTGGAATATGTAACTGGATGCAACGCCTTTTGCAAATTGGTTGATGAGCAGGATCCAGTCGCCGAGTTTTCCCTTTGCGGCTATGTTCTTGCCTTTGTAAACATGGATGGGGCCGTTGAAACGATGCGTCCAGTCGTTTTCACATTCAGGATGACCAAGCAGATACGCTTGCGTAAGAAGTAGAAATCTTTTCTCATCAAGCCGCTTGACAAGTTCAATCTCTGTACAGCTTATCTTTTTTCCGTCATCGTCAATATCGCCCTTCGGAATGACGAGCCAGAACTCATTTTTGCCATCCCAGTTATACCAACTGAAGCAGTCGAGCGGATTTTCGGCGCAGTGAAATCCCTCTCTGGCGCAATATGCTCTGTCTGTGACATTCAAGCCGGGGTGGTACTGGTAAGTTCCTTTCCCTTTTGTGGCGATAAGTCCAGGGGCAAAACCCTTACAGGCAACCATGTAATCACCCCCAGAGCGTCAGCTGCATCGCGTCATCTTCATACGCTTCTTTCTTAGCAGAAGGTTTACGCTTAGGCTCCTCCGTGGGAACTTCTGTGGGCTTCTTGGCAGGCTCTTTCTTTGCGGTGGGTGTTTGTTTGGGTGCAGACTTTGGAGCGTCAGGAACGGCCTTGATTTCGGCGGGCTTCTTCATTTCTTCCTCAGACGGAGCGTTGCCGGTGATGCGGACATTCATTTTGAACTCGACATCAGCGTTCGGGAAGTAGAACTGAACAGCCTTGCGGTAAACTTCGAGGTCTGACAGAGCATCGCCGCTCTTATTGACGATGGCAGCGCAACACTCAGAAACAGTACGGGCGGTGTTGGCAAACACTTCAGCGAAACGGTCATCTTCGTCAATGAACCCACGAAGCGTTTTGCAAACATGCGGGAAAATCAGCCTGGCTTTAAACCCGCCAATGAATGCTTTTTCTTCCTCGTCAAGTTTCTTGATGGCAGAAGAAACGATGCCGGGCTGAACGCTCTTCTCGAGTTTGGCGTCGGGGCGATTCGTAGTCGGCAGGGCAATGAGATTGCTTTCTTCCATGTTCTTCTCTCCTTATGCGTAAGTCACTTCGCCGAAGATGGCGTACTGGATGATGGAATCAGCGGCAACGGAATCAATCGAGCAGCAGTCGAGACATTCGTTATTGACGATTTCGCTGTGTCCTGCTTCTAGGTACTCATTGATTCCATTTACGAAATCTTCGAGGGACATCTTGTAGCAACACTCGCTCTCGAAATCATTGAATACGAGCGAAGTTCCACTAAGGAGCAAGCGCGCAGCGGTTTCTTCAACAGTCTCATTACTCGGAGCGTTTTCAAAGACATCAAAGCTATTGTCGAGAACGGCCCAGTAGCCAATTCCGCCATTGAGCGCAGAGCACAAAATGTCATGTACATCCTGTTCAAAGATTTTTACAGTGAGCTTCGGATGAAGCTCTCGAATCACTTTCGTTTCAGAAAATTGCATAAGTAATGTTCCTCCATAAATTTCAGCTTTGCAGCGTTGGCTTGCGCCCTACGCCATCGGCGGGAAAACCAGCCATCAAAGAAGTCGCAACTATATCGGCACTCATGGTCACATTGACAGCCTATGCAAGGACTATCTTTCGGTCTTACCGTTGGCTCTTTGCTAAGACGCATTGGTGCTTCTCCTTTCAACACCGCTTGTCCATGGGCCTGCGTAGACGCCTACCTCTCCGTACATGTCGAGGATAGCTTCTTTGATGGCAGCGAGGTACTTCTGGTAGTGGCGCTTCTGCAATCCCAAAAGGTGGTCATCGCAGTTATCCTCTTTCTGGAGAAGTAGGATTGCGTAGCTCCACTCGTTATCTTCGGCAGCAACGAGAAACAATTCGTTTTCAGTAAGAATAACGCCACTTGCCCGGCGGAAGCATCCGCAATCCCTGTAATTCCATCTGTTGCTGCTTCCCTTCTTGGAGACATCAGTATGTCCAGCCCTCATGAAGCTGCGAAACCTTTTATCGATACGTTCGGCAATGCCATTGCACATAGCAATGTAACTTTCTTCGGATGCGGTTTCATCGTATTCGGCACGAGCAAAGTCTTCGGTGTCCATGTCCTTTTTCCGAACTGGTTTGTCATCGAGGACATACCAATCTGTGTTATCGCGGTCAACGAAGAACACGCCCTCATACGGGCCGCTGACGCTTACATTTCCCCTGCCCATTTTCATTCCTTCCTTTCTCCATATGTTTCAAGCGTAAAATCGCTGACCACGATGCGGTCGGCAGTTTTCATGCCGAACAGGCGGCATATCGTTTGCCATTCAGAATCGCTCCAATCCTCTGGCTCAAGGATGAGCGGTTCGCACATAGTTTGTTTTTCGTATTGCATACCACACCTCCACCAAACATAAATTTTACCGAATGGGGATATTCTTTCTGAGAGAAAAAACGTAAGCAAACTTAGGGTCAAGGTCAAAAACGTGGTCTGTGCGGAACACTTCTTCAGCGTTATTATGCAGAACTCGTTTTGCTTTTTCACTGGCTTCATGCTTGGAATCTGCGGCGACGATAACTTCTTCACCATAAATTCTTGCGCCGTCATCAATAACACCAACAACTTTATACCAGTTTGACATAGGCTATACCTCCTTGATTGACACGCGGTGCTTTTTGATGAGTGGGCAAATGTGCTCGTTCTCGATGTAGTCCTGCCGAGTGCGGCGGGCTTCAGCGAATGTAGCGTTATCACAAATCAGTTCAAGACCGTCACCGTTGCCGTAATCCCAGTACAGCCCCCAAAAGTCTCTCGTCTTGCGCTTGTATGCCATCAGAACTCACATCCTTTCCAGTTCGGGTCGTATTCGGCGGCGATGGTATCTGCGGTGGCTTTATCAACGCCAACACGTTCAAGTGCCTTGTAGCATTTGCGCTTGGCGCGGTCATCAGGGGCGGTAATCAGGTTCCAAATCAGTTCTTGCAACATAAGAAATCTCTCCTTTCGTCAGCGTGCTCGGTACAACAGCTGATAGCCGAGCGCTTCAAGAATTTTACAGGCACCATCGACATCACTATCAAAGACAATAACATCTGCAGTACGTCTGCCGTCTTCGTACACCTTGATTTCTTTATTACTGGTGTATGTAGCAACGACTTCAAAAGTTCTGTACATTCGTCTTCTCCTTTCAGTCAGATACGGCGGTGCTGATGCGCTTCCACTGGGCGGGGGTCATGCCGAGGATGCTGTAGCCGATGCCCTCAAGCTCGGTGGCACGGTCATAACTCTTGACGGACTGGCTGTGCTCGGTGACAGCGTTGGCAAGGCCATAGAGAGTCAAGTCACTGTTACGGATAAACGTGTCAAGTACCCCGGAAGTCTCGTTCTTGGTGATGCCATAGGTCTTTCCGGTGAGTTCTACGACTGCCGGGATGTCGTGGCTCTCGATGCGGGCTTCTTTGGCTTCTTTCATCATCGAGACAACGCGCTTGAACTGAACTTCATCGGCCGTGGCGCGAACGGTGTCCTGAATCTTCATCATCAGGGCTTTGTCATCGGCAGCGAGGGTGGCACTGCTGTACAGTTCGTAGTTCTCCCCAGCTTCATTGCCACGCCCAACGTGACGGCGCTTCTGGGATGCTTCGTTGACGATCATGCCGTTGGTGCAGACAAGGCGGTAAACGAGCGGCTGGATGGCAACCAAGCCAAGGCCGACTTCAGAATTGGAGATGCAGATGCCGGACTGCACGAGGTCGCCGGGGACGACCTCGGTTTCAAGCCGTGTGTTCACGCACTTGATGTACATTTTGGAATCCGTGACCTCGCAGGATTCGACATGCAGACCGTCAATGTCAGCCAGAATCGGCATGACCGCTTCGGCGATCTGGTAATTGTCGATGCGGCGGTAGCTCTTGCTGAGAAACGCGCGGCAACGGCCATCGAGGGTGCGAAGCATACGAACGGCGGGTTCGTTGGCAAACCAGTGATTCACATTCTGTGCCAGCAAATCAGGCGCACTGTCGGCCATCTTGCGGAAGTAGTTGACAGGGATGCCGGTATGCGTGGCAATCTGCTGACTGCTGACATCGTTGAGGTCCATACCGGTGGAGAGGTCATCGACAACGAGCTTCGGCTTATCGTCAATGACTTCCATTTCCATCTTGCGAGTATCGACCAAGTAGTCTTTCTTGGCCTTGTTCTGGCGGTCAAGCTCCTGTGCGAGTTCGAGAAAAGTCTTTCCTGTTTTCATTTCAGATTCCTCCAAATTTATCATTTATGGTCTTCGTGCATCAGCTTGAAGACGATGTACAAAGCGGAAGTTGCAAGAAGTGCAACATCCAGCCAGAACGGGGCCTGTCTGGCAAGAGCGTCAATCACCATCAACGTGAAGATGAAGCCGGCAACCATCAGGAAACAGATGACAGAGAAGATGATGCGGTCAAGCATTGCGAAGTTCCTCCATTCTGGCGTTCAGAGCCTTTACGAGCATAAAAGCGTTATCGATGTTCCCCATGACGAGCCGTTCATGTTCTTCATCCAGCGTACCGTGGCCGGGAAACGAAACGGCAAACCTATCAATCATGTCGTTCTTGTCGTAGATCACGCCAATCCCGACTGCGTAATAGTCGCAATCGCTGGGTCTGATGCTTACACGCTCCCACACGCTGCCGTCATAGTATTCTTTTCGTTGGCCGTACAGCTCGTAGCCAAAGTTGCTTGCAAGCTTCTTCAATACGATGAAATCATCGGTGCTCAGGTACTTCATTTCATTCTCCTTGTTACCGTCTGGTAACTTTTGCGGCATTATTTTACGGAGCGTCTGCTCCGTATCAGTTTTATTTCCGGGGTTTTATCCCTTAATATTATTCTACCACTTACCAACTGGTAATGCAAGCTTATAGTTACTTATGTGCGATATTATTTTTTGTAAGCGAAACCCATTGGTTTACAGTCTTTGATTATCACGGTCTTAGAGACTTTAATTTGGTTGCGAATGAGTAGTTGATTGGTTAGCATATCATAGATGCTTGAGAAGCGGCGGTTTTGTGCCCATAAAACCGTTTGGTTTCTTCTTTGCAATCAAAGCGCAGAATATTTGGCCCGATTTGCGGCTTATATTGTCAGATTACACAAGAATCCGTACAAATTCATATCATCTATAGCCATTGAATCAACCATTTTGGTATGCTATCATTAACAGAGAAAAACTTTATACTTCGGGAGGTCTAAGACAATGAGGAGAACTTGCAAAATCTTCTGCGGGATCGTGGTCGCGGCTATGCTGCTAACCGGATGTGGCTCTGGTTCTACGCAAAGCCAGAGTGCTGCGGAGCAGTCAGTGGAAACAAGCGCCGTGGAATCAGAACAGGCAGAGCCTACGCCAGAACCGACAGAAGCGCCTACGCCAGAGCCAACCAAAGAGCCTACGCTGGATGACTTGGATGCTACAGCATTTAGAATTTCCGACTTAAACGACATGCTGGGAAAAACAGCTGATGAAATCGAAGCGGCTTACCCAGATGCGACATTTATCAGCGACAACACGGACCAGACTGCTGCTATCAAAACTGCCGGTAAAATAGTAGACGGAGAATGCCGTATTGTTGTTCAGTTTATGGATGGCAAAGCGGCCGCGGCATTTGCTTATTTCGATTTAAACAACGCAACAAGCCTTTACGTTGGCGAGAAGTACATGAAAATCCGCAACACTCTCAACCAAAGCATGGGAGATCCTGTTGTTGCTTACGACCCCGTGTACACAGAAGTAAGCGCATCGCAAATAGGCATGGCTTTTGAGGACGGAAAAGAAGTAAACGAAAAGTGGGCCGGGGAAACTTGTTCCGCAGAAACATATATCGTCAACGCAGAAGATTCGGCAATGCTTCTCTCTTTTTACACGCAGGAATATGAGGATTCTTTGAGCTAAACTAAAAAATGCCGCAGCGCTCCATGTTCTTAGAGTGCTGCGGCTTGCTTTTTACTTTTCTGCGGCTGCTTGGATAAGCTTGCTGAGTACAGGCTTCGGGATGTTCTCTCTGCACTCAAACTCTATGTTGCCTATGCGGACAATGATGACTTTATCAGGATCGCCGTACATCTTCCCTTTCGTACCGGGGAGCGGTGCGTAGGAAACACCATTGACATTTACCTGACCTTCAGGCTGGACGGCATCGAAGTCGATTTTGTACTTCTCCTTCAGGTATGCCTCCCAGCGGTAGAATGTCGAGCGGGTGCAGCCTTTATTCTTGCACCATTCATCAACTGAATCAGTCCCGGCGGCTTGCGATTTGATGGCTGCAATCCACTGCTGCTCCGTAATCTTGATTTCAGCTTCGGTCATCTTTTTCATTTCAAACATCCTCCCGCAGATTGGGTTCATTGTCGTAGGCAAGGCGCTTCACCTTGCGAACGGAATCAACAAGCAGATAAAACAAGGCTGTGAAGGATTCACGCTCATCAAAGTCGAGAAGCTTGTAGTCCTTGCCGATATACAGGGTATCTATCGCGTCAGCCAGTGCGGCAGCTGTAACAGATGCTTCCTGCAGTTCGTTCATGCGGTCAGTTTCAACTTCCATCTTTTCAACGCCCTTTCGTTGTTTTTTGAAGATACCGTAATTCTACCACATGGTTTCGGCTGGTGTAAATTGGCATTGTGCCTAAATTTTACGACACATCGCCGTTTTATTAAAATCACAAAACTCTGTGTGCCAATCTCCTTTAACTTTTTGCCGGCCTGCAAATACAGGTACAAAGTGCTGTTTTGCTGTGGACTTTCCGAGGACTTTCCATGGACAAGGCACGGACGGTCACATGGACTGTCCAGTGGACTGTCCGGTGGACTGTCCGCGTGACATCCGCTGGACGCGATGAATTGTGCCTATTATTATAAGGAAGGAAAACGGATTCGCTTGGAAACCGCCTAAAAATACGTTTTTAGGTGGGTATGCTTTCAAGAAAGGAAGTTGTAGGGTAAGCGGTTAAGTACGTCTAAAAAAGCCATTTTAGGCCATTGTGGAGCGCTTTAGCGTATAAACTATAGAAACGGGCCACAAGAACGGTAGCACAGTGCGTTAGCATCAGCGAAAACCAAAAGCGAGGGAAATATATATCTTATCTTTAGATTAGATATGATTCGATATGATATGATTACCGCGGATGTCACATGGACTGTCCGGTGGACTGTCCGCGTGACATCAGCTGGACGCAGACGGCGAATTTGAGCATTTGACGGATTTTGGCTATTTCCGTTAAATGCAACAGCGTTTTACGGAGAACACATCCAAAATCATGGCATTTTTACGCCTTTCTTTTCCTGTAACAGTTGTTATTCAGCGCACATTTTTATCTAGGCTCTTAGTTTGGTTATAAAATCATGGTTTTGGCAGAGGACTCCATTGTGTTAAGCAAGGACAAATTATGTGCGTTTTTGAACAGACCGAGATTTGCAGAGATGCCGTAGGAGCTTCATGGATGCGTTATTTTGCGGGTTTTCTGTCAGTAGTATAAGTATATTAGTTTTTCTTTTGGACTTCGTATAGACGATGTTCTTTTTACGCAACTAAAATCTATGTAAAGGACGTGGGCAAAATGAACGAGAGTGGAATTTGCAAATTCGGAAACATTCAAGAGCGTGACATGGACTTGATGTTCATGGAATGTCTTTTGACTGATGTTGGCTTTTTGCGGCTGTTTTTGAGTAAGGCAAAAATAGAGAGTTCTACGGTTGAAGTGCTGAATGTTGCGCTTTCCGAAATAGACCCGGAGTACGGAGAATCAGACATTACGGTGCTTCTTTCGGTTGACGGCAAAAAACATGCACTCTTGATCGAGGATAAAATCAATGCACCAGCGATGCCAGAGCAGTGCGACCGTTATAGCAAGCGAGCAAACAAGGCGATGGGCAAGGGTGAATACGAGAACTTCTATGTGTTCATCGTTTGCCCAGACGCTTATTATAAGGCAAATGAAGAAGCGAAGAAATACGCTCATTTCATTACATACGAAAATTGCATAGATTACTTTTCAAGGAAAACGGACACATTGAGCAAGATCCGATGCGCACAGCTAAATCAAGCTATTGCAAAGGGTCCAGGCAGCACTTGGGAGAAAAACGAAAAGGCAATGGCCTTTTTCGAGAAGTACAGAACATACATGGCAACACACGGATACGACCTTGACCTTCGCAACAAGAAGGACTCGAACGGATGGTGGCCGCATTACGGAACATCATTCGGCAACGCTTATATCTATCACAAGGTTTCGGACGGAGTGGTTGACCTTACATTTCCAAACGGAGCAAACGATGTATCAACACTGAAGCTGGCGGCTATATGGCTCAATGCGCATGGTATGCCAAACGTTCAAGCACTTCAAACAGGAAAGGCGGCAGCGCTGAGAATTAAAGTTCCAGTGCTTGACCAACACAAACCGTTTGAGGAGGCAGACATGGACGATGTGGAAGCGTGCTTTAAAGCAGTGCAGGAACTTTCAAGCCTTGCAACAGCAGTGGGCCAGATAAGCAGCTTTGTGAAAACAAAATAAAAAATGCCCCCTGACCAGAGAGCGGATTGCTCAGAGGTCAGGGGGCTTTGCAATTAGATTTTAGCCTTTGATGATGTTGCCATCTTCATCGTGGGTCTTGGGCAGACTTTCGACTGCACCAGTGATAGCGCCTTTGATTACGGTTTCTAATTCGGGCGTAATCGTGACGCCGGCAGTGGTCAGCGCATCAGTGACAAATTTAGTAGCTTCGGTATAGCGCTCATCTTTGCCAATCGTTGCGGTTTTGTACAGTTGTTCTGCCGCTTTCGCGCCTCGGTCAGCAAGGTCGAGAATCAGACCGATGACTGTCATGGCAGGGCTTGCCGGGAGGACGCCAGACAGCTTGTCGTAGATGTCGTTGGCAATCTCCGTTGCGTTGGTGACGGTGTTGACAACCGTGCCAGCGTTTACACCTTTGTCCTGCGCATACTTAACGCCGAAGCCTGCGCCAACGATCAGACAGGCGCAAGCAACGATAACGATGACGGAAAACTGGAATGTGGTCATGCAGAATCACTCCTTCACATACTTAGCGTGGTAGGCTTTATCGTTGTCCAGGCCGTACTTCTTGGCGATGAGGTAGAACTCCATCGCGGCGGCATTGGGCAGAACGGTATGGTCAAGCCAAATTTCCTGATGAGTGGGGTCAGAGGGCTTGTCCTCTTTGATGGCGGCATCATACCGCGTCAGATTGAACTGCTTCACGACCGCCAGCAAGCTCGAAGTGTAAGTCGGGCTGGTGGCCCAGCCGTCAGCTCGGATGTACTCGCAAGCCTTGTTGATGTCAGTACAGCCGACAAGGTTTGCGTAGCGGTTCATAGTCGTGAGTTTCTTGATGTAGTCCTCTACGCAAGCAACCATCGTATCATAGGCGCGGAAGCCAGCCGTGATGGTGATGTACTTACTGCCATCCCACTCCTTGGTGTTCTTGTTGTAGACCTTGCCGCCCCAGCCAGAGCCGCGCTTGATGCCGAACAGGTTGTTAGCGTTCACAGCAAGTTCACTGGTGCCGTAGGCGCTCTCCAAGCAAGCCTGAGCAATGCAGAGGGACGGGAGCAGATGCGCATTCAGGCAACGGGTCTGGCATTTTTCCACCATGACGGAGATAAAGTTTTCCTCATTCGTCTTGGAGGGTTTAGCGGAAGCGCTCTCCCCTTTCAGACGCTTTGTGACTTCGGCGGCGATGTTGGGGAACTTGCTCTTGAGGTAAGGGCCGGGACATTCGGTGGCATCGTAGAAGCAGTGCATCGTGAGAGAGCCATTCTTATCGCCGGTATACACAAGTTCCGTCATACCATTACGACGGCAGATGTCTGTGCAAAGGTCGAGCAGCGCGGCATACGCTTTATCGCTAACGTGCCAGTCGGGAGCGCCGCCATCGTTGGCAACCTCGATCGTGATGGCACGATGGTCGTTCCACGGGCTGGACGAGCACCAAGAACGGTCCGCTTCGTGACAGAACAGGCCGATACGACCGCTGGATTCGATAGCGTAGTTCGCGCTCATCTGTCGAGAGGGCCTACCGACAAGAACACCGAAAGATTCAAGCGTTGCATTGCCGGCCATGTGATGAACGGTAATCTTCGTGACGGGCTTGTTTCGAGGGCTGTTGCAGTTGGGGCTGATGGCGGTATAGCTGACAAGCGAGGAATCACTCATCTTCATCATCTCCTTTTCCGTTGGAAAGTTCTTTATCCATTTCGGGGGACAGAACGGTATCTTTTTCGGACATACGGTTACACCTCCAATGAAAAGCGGAGAGCCTTTCAGCTCTCCGCACAGGTATTAGTACAGACCGGTGATGGCCTGTTCGCTCAGGAAGTCTTTCTGTTCATGCTTTACTTTCTGAGCATAGTTGAGGGCAGCGTGCATATCGCCATTGCAATGGGCATCGGGGATGCGCTGAACAGCTTTTGCAGTGGCTTCGCCAAGAGCAAGGGACGCGCCGACAGCCTTGACGAGGAACAGTTCGTTTTTTTCACGGGCCTGTTCGCGTTTGGTGGCGGCTTCTTCCTCTTTTTTTCGCTCTTTGGCCTGTTCATCATCGCGCTTTTTAAGGCGCTGTTCTAAGAGCCAGAAGCAAAACGCAGTAACGGCACTTGGAACGCCAAAAGCGGCGATACAAACGCCTACCATTTCGGGGTCGATCATCTCAATCACCTTTCTTTGTAAAATCAAAGTCCGAGTTCATCGTGAATGAGATAATCGGCTTCACAGATTTCTTCTTCCAGAGCAAGACCACCGAGTTCGCCGATGATGATTTCTTGGTCACGGATGATTTTGTTCTGCTTTTCGATAATCTCGCACATAAGCTCGACAGTTTCGACGCTTGTCGATTTGCCTTGTCTTTCCATTACATCATGCGCCGAACTTTTCATCGAAAAGCTCCTGCGTAAGGATGATGCCATTGACATCAGTGCCGATGCGCTTCTTGGCTTCAGCAATGACAGCGGCGGGGCCGAGCTTCTTGGGAACCTGATCCAGCGTGCGGCGTCCGTGGACAATCAGTACAACATAGGTGTATGCCATGATGCGTTACCTCCTTACAGATTTGTGGTTTCGTACAGAGCAGCGATAGCATCATAAAGGTCGAGCTGACCGTTCTGCAGATTGTTGTAGCCTTCGGTAAGCTCCTTGTTGTCCATGACCTCGGCATCGAGAACGCCGGGCTGCCAAGTCTCGCCATAGGCCCAATAGGTTTCGGTGTCTGCCTGCACCTCATCGAGGGTGTGCGCAGTCTCGAAATACACCTCATCGGCAGTGTATTCGGTGTAGGCATCGCCCTGCTCAGGGGTGACAGTCTGCTTTTTGATGTTGCGGCGCATCCAAACCTTGTTAGGGGCGGTGCCACTGAAATTCTCGAAATAAAGCTCTTTCGGCTTTTCGGTAAAATGAGTAACCTGTCTCATGCTGCAATCGGTCCTTTCTGGTTATTCACAAGGGTATAGAATGAAACATTTTTCTTGGCGGTAGCGAAGATGCGCTCAACATCAAGATTTGCTTTGACGCGCGTGGAATCGCTGTTCTTAAAATATCCGTAGTAGCTTATAACATTTTGAGCGCGGCGCAGCGTCAGCCGCTTGTTGTGGCGCAACCACGCAGCTGCGCGAAGATAATGCCGCCGAGCGCGAAGAAAAATTCTTGCACGGATTGTCGTGGCATAGTAGGCAATGACATAGCCCATCATGTCAACGGCGTTCTTTGCAAGGCTCAGTATCTTAAATTCATCGTGCAGAGAGATGCCGAGCATTTTCTTCGCCCATGCGGCAGCTTTTCGGAGTGCGCTTTGCACATCGACAGCGCGTGTGCCGGTAACGAAAATATCGTCCATGTAGAAAAGCGTGTGGAACACAAGCTTGACATCATGAACGATACCGTGGCGTTGTTGCTTACGAGTAAGCGATTGGATATAGCGGAACAAATGCGACAAGGCGTAGTTGCAGAGCCATTGCGAAAGCAGTGTGCCGATGACAAGACCCAGAATAACAACCTTGCCATTTTCAACACGCCAGTATGTTGACAGGAGCGAATCAACAAACCACAGAAGCGTGGCATTTTTGTGGATGTCGCGGCGCAACAAACGCATGATGACGCGGCGACTCAGCGATTGGAAGCATTTCTTCACATCTGCTTTGCCGTAGTATCTGCAACGCTTGTCACGGCGAATCCACTTTGCGATTTTATTCGCTCCAGCAACTTGTCCGCGATTTTGGATGCTGGCAAACTGATGCGGAAGGATTTTTGCTTTGAACATCGGCATGAGCGCATACACAGCCACAGCGTCCATGATCTGCTGCATGATGCTTTCGTGGCTGATGTCGCGTTCTTTCATGCTTATCCCGTCAATTCGCTTGAAGAACTTGATGGGCGTTAGCCGTAAGTCTCGGCGGCGAATCCTTGCACAGACTTCTCGCGCAATGTCATTGCAGACATCCAAGAGAACATTATGGTTGTGGGTATCGACCGCCAGCCTGATTTCACCGAGGGTGTAGGAAGACCATTCCACCATGAACAGCTGGTAGTCTTTCCTACGCCATTTCGGAGGGCGATTCTTTTCGCCATGGAGGTAATCGAATATCCACCCGGAAACAATCGCGGGGTTCTCAATATCGACATTTTTACAGTATGTTCTCAAAGGTTCACCCCACGAACAAATAACTCTGGTGAGAATGAGAGCTTTCGGTTTCGGGCGGACGCCCTATTCTACTAACTCAGGCCACGGTCGTAAGCCGTGGGCCGCCCCGTTGCCAAGGCCACCTGCTACACTCGATTTTAGGCGGCGGTCTCCCCCGCCAAGGTGCGGCGCTGCCGCATCTGCATATTACAGCAGAGGATTACGGCGCGAAGAATAAAACCATATCACCAGATCGCGCCCGCAAGGATGTTCCAGTTCGCATTACCGAGCCCGTAGTTAAGATTCGCGCAAGCGAGGCCACAGGCCGAGTAGTCGTTGAGGTTACTCCACGACAGCCACTCATACGTGCCACCGGAAGTCGGCAAATTGACCGCGGACTTGCACCGTAATTCCCTTATTCGATTCAAAATTTCAATCCGAATTTCAGTTCAGATTAAAAGGGGCTATGCCCCTCTGTTCAGGCTGACCGTAAAGGTCAGCCTGCCCATTCACCCCTGTTTGCAGCACTACCAGGCGCGCCCGCAAGGATGTCCCAGTACGCATAACCGAGCCCGTAGCAAAGATTCGCGCAAGCGAGGCCACAGGCCGAGGAGCCGGCGAGGCGACTCCACGACAGCCACTCACACGCGCCACCGGAAGCCGGCAAATAGACCGCGGACTTGTAGCCGTTGCCGGAGGATGTGCCGTTGTCGATGACGCTCGGCGTGGTGAACTCAGGATGAGCCTTACTGATAGCGAGATCGCCGATGTAGTGCCAGGCCCAGCTTGCAGGCTTCGGCACAGTCAGCGGCTTATCGGTATCGATGTAGTTGGCAGACTTGCTCTGCGCAATGTTCTTCGCCAGACGAACGGTCGCAGGAGCAATCGTCATGGTGTTGGCATCAGTGTCAACAGTCAGGGTGTCGATGATGTCGGCAACAACAGCATACGCTCCGGGCTGAGACTCCAAGCCCTGAATGATGAACGGCTCCTTGCCGTTGGTGCAGTTGGTCGGAGAACCATCCACGCCCTGCACATCATCGCAGGAGCCAGACCACCAAGGCATAGTGCTGATATAGGTGTCGGTAGTCGTGTCGAACGGAGTGTCGGTCTCCAGATTGACCGCCTTGTAGACAGTGCCTTCGACAGTCACGCTGTTGATGGACTTGATGCGGACATTCTTGGCAAGCTTGTACATAGATGCAGTGCCACGGTCGGTGCTGGTGCCGCTACCGACATCACCAACGATGACGGACGAGCCGACAAGGAAGGATGCGGCATTGGTTTCGGTAAGCAGAACGCGGGTAACGCCAGTCTCAGCCTTAGCGGCCTTGACCTGTACATTGTAGTTCGTGCAACCCTCCAGCACACCGGAGTTACCCTTCTTGCCGTACTTGAGCTGGAACATGTGGATGCGGAACGCAATGTCGCAGATGGAGATGCCAGCGTAGTTTGCACCGCGCTTGCGCCACTCGGCAATCTGCGAGTTGTGGCTCCAAGTGTAGTTCAGCGGGGCGAGACCGGACGCAGAGGTGGGCTTGCCAGAAGCGTCTTTACCGGCAAGGTACTTTGCATGAACCATGAAGGCGCGGATGCTGCCATCGGGCGCAACACACTCAGGCAGCGGGAAGTAACCAGCCTTGCGAGAGGTGCGGTAATACTTCCACCAGTTCACGCCGTCATCAACGAGGGACATCCATGCGGATTTCTGCGCGACACCGACCATACCGTTCGTGCCGGCGCGGGTGAACAGGCCGTCAACCTTATCAACGGACTTGATTTCGATTTCACCGTTGGTGTCGATCTCATACTCGCACTCGACAGTCCAGAACGCGAACTGCTTGCGGTAGGGGTCCTTGCCGATGACGGTATTGGTGCTGGGCGTTGCCGCGCCAAGCTCTTTGCTGGCTTCCACGAACTCGCCCTCAGAGGTCTGCGAGGTTGCGAAGTTATAGAACTTTACGCCGAAGGTCTTGTCGCTCTGCAGCAGATTGAACCAGCGGGAGAGCAGCTGGGTTTTGGTGTAGTTGCCGTCATCTGCGCCATGCCACCACGATACGAACATATCGTCAATGTTCTCCGGCGTGACGCTGGATGCGTAGAAGCTGTCATAGATAGCGGCACCGGTAGTGCCGGCCAGCTCGGCGGCTTTCAGGCTATTTGCGACTTCAAGGGCGGCGGCAACTTTTTGCAGCGTTTCCTCGGTCGCGGGATGGTTTACGAGTTTCATTGCCATGTGGGTCACTCCTCCTCATTCATAAAGAAAGACAGGTTTCCGTTTTCATCCGGGCCGAGGGCATAGGTTGCTGCGCCGGCATACCCTGCGGCTTCCTGCGCGGACGCTTTAGCGGCGTTCGCAAGGGCGGTCACTTTAACTTCAGCGGCAGAAGCTTCGTTTGCAGACGCTTTGGCGGCGTTTGCATAGGATTTTGCGGCATCTGCCTGTTTCTGAGCTTGCTCAGATCCTTTTCTTTTGGCAAGCGCATAGGTGATGACTTCAAACATGCGTTGTCTCCTTACATGTCAAACCATTTACCAGCGGAATCAGCCATGACAACTTTCTGTTCGCGGATGATGTAGGCGGTCGAACCCATAGGCGGGTCCTTGATTTCTTTCAGGTCAGCAGAGGTATCGCAGTAGTACATGTTGTTTTTACTCTGCGCATTGCCATGCTGTTCAGCTAAGATATACATGCGGTTTCACCTCCTGCGGTATCATTCTGGGTCATCTTCGTTAATGAAGAACGAGAAGTTACCATCAGAATCAGGGCCGAAAGCGAACGAAGCAGCACCAGCATAGCCTTTACACTGTTCCAGCGTTTCATCGGCGGCAGATTTGAGAGCGGCAACCTCTACTTTAACTTCTGTGACGGATTGCAGGTCGTTTTTGACAGCGGTTTCAACGGCCTGTGCGTTCTGCAGGCTGACAGCAGCTTTGTCGGCGCTCTCTGCGGCGAGAATGCCTTTCTGCTCGGCTTCGGTGACTTTGGCGTAGTCGTACACAACTTTCAGTTTGCTGTACGGGTTGATGCCATCGCCCTGTTTCCAGCGAATGTTGCCATTCTCCATGATTTCAACGAGCAATTCGCCGTCATCGTAGATGCGGCCATTGGCTTCAGCAGCGGCATAACCAGCAGTAGTGCCGTGCTTCAGGATGATTGTAGCGGCCAAACGAACATCTCCTTTCTACCGGCGAACCGGCTTATTTGCTGGTATCGGTTTGTGCGAGAACTTTGAGCTTACTGTACGGATTTACGCCATCACCGACCTTGAGGGCAAGACCGGTGGCAGTTTCTTCGAGCAGAAGCTCATACTTCTCATAGATTTTGCCGTTGGCTTCGGCCTGTGCATATTGCTCGGTCGTGCCGTGGCGCGGAATCACGGTTACTGCCATTGGGCCACCTCCTCAATCGTCTGGGCCGCCGCCATCAATGATGACGGCGGGCGTTGTTCCGGGTGCGCCGCCAGACATTTTGTACTGACTTACCTCACCGGCTTCACCGCCATCGAGATAGCCGTAGTTCACCCAATCGGTTTTGGAAGCGGCCTTGGATGCCTGTATTGCGCTCTGGGAAGCTGCCAGAGCTTTTTCTTCGGCAGTGGCAGAACTTGCCGCCGCATCAGCTTGCGCCGTTTCTGCGGCTTCTCTCGCAGTTTCCGCAGCGTTTTTACTGGCTTCGGCTTTTTTCTGGGATTCCAAAGCGGCGGCGGCATGGGATGCGCTCTCGCTTGCCTTGGAGCCGGAAGTCTCCGCATTGCGGGATGCAGTGGCAGCGGATGCAGCGGCGGCATCCTCGGATGCTTCTGCTTTATCGGCTGCATCTGCGGCGGCGATCTGATTTTTGCCAGACAAAATCTCAGATTCCTTAGCTGCATCTTCACTGTTCTTGGCGGCAGTTTCGCTGTCCTTGGCTTTCTTCTCGCTTTCGGCGGCGGCGCTTTCGCTGTTCGATGCGTTCTGTTCGCTATCGGCGGCGGAAGTTTTACTGGAAGCGGCATCGTCCTTGTAGCCTTCCGTGGTGCGCATGATTTCGCGCATGGTCTCGACATTGTGTTCTACGGCGTCTTCGACCTCTGTGCTCATATAGAACATCGGTTTCCACTCGTTGGACGGCGCAAGGATGTACAAGCGGCCAGCACCGATGACGTGGGCGCAGGAACCAGCGCGGGCAAACCAGCGGGTGTTGGTTTCCGTGCCAGCTTGCTCAATGTTGGGAAGGTTCGGAAGGTCATCTACGGTGTCGGTGACGAAAATGTACAGAGCATCCGTAGATGTCGTAAGCGCCGACTGGATGAGTTTAAATCCCATAGCGTTCCTCCTGTTCTTTCAGATACTTTGCTTCGGCTTCTTCCTGAAGGCGGTGCAAATATTCAAGCTCATCGTGGGAGATGATTTGCAAAGCGTCCTTATCAGGCAAAAGAACAGCCTTGGGGGCCGTATCACCGAGTTCGAGGTAGCGTTTGTTGTGGTAGTAACAGGAGGCCAGAACACGCCCCTTATGCGCCCAGCAGATGTGCGTGACGCGCTTGTTGACATCGCCAGTGCTCTCGTAGTTGTAAGCACTACACCAGCCGCAGCCAACGCTTACAGGGCAGTTGATGCACTCATCAGTGGACTGGCTGGAAAGCGTGATGGCATCGAGATAGTCACGAATCTTTGCAGTGTGCGGTGTATTGTAGATGCCTTGCATATCACCGATACAGATTTTCGCGGCCTTTTCATCCCCAATGGCGATTGGGCAATAGCGAAGGCACGGGTAAGCCTTGCCATTGACATCGAAAGCAAGCATACCGCCTGAACCACCGCAGTAGTTTTTATCATCGTTCTTATCGACAGGATAGCCAATGTTGTGGTCCAAGATGGAACAGGCGATGACGCGCTTTGTGCTTATGAGGTGGTCTGATACGATTTTGAGCTGATCGTACAGCACCTTTGCATCGGAAGGGGTATACACAGGCTCATAGGCATAGTTTGCGGCGATAAAGTCCGGGTTCTGGGTGAGCATGAACAGGATGGCTTCGCTGATTTGCGGAAAGCTTGCGGGGACGAAGGTCATCTTTGTCTGCTTGCCGCCAAACGCAGCTGCGGCATGGTAGGCTTTGATTGCTTTGTCAAAGCTTCCCTTGCCGTTGATGTCTACGCGGTGGGCATCGTGCAGGGATTTGTGACCGTCAATACTTACATTCAGGCTGAGGAACGGAGCAAACTTCTTGATGAAGGATTGCACCTGCGGCTCGAAGTAGTTCTGACCATTGGTGCTGATGCTGATACGCACACCATTGACAAGGGTGCAATTCTTGATGGCGCACTGCCTGAAGAAGTAGTCGCAGATGTCAGAAATCAGCGGAGCTTCCAGCAGCGGCTCACCGCCGATGAAATCGAGTATGACAGTCTTGGTCTTTTTACTGATGAACGAGTTCGGCTTGTCTTCTTCCCACATGCGGATGAGCAGGTCAACAATGCGTTTCCCTGTTTCAAGCGTCATGGATTCGGAGCCTTTGTGATGCTCATAGCAGTAATCACACCGCAAATTACACTGGTTCGTAACCTGAAAAGTCACCTCACGGACGAGGGACTTATCTGTGATCTCAGGGTACAGCCGATGTACAAAATCGTTGTAATTAGGCAGTCTCGGCAGTTCCGGCATGGGTGAACACAATCTCCTTCCGCTCAAAGTCGATATAGAATCCAGTGTCCTGCTTGCTCCACCCGGTTTCATCCGGGAAATACTGGTCGATCATCTTGTTCATGAGCATCTGACGGTGCGTTTCCGCCTTGGCAAGGTCGGTGCGGTACTGCTTGATGTAGCCGTCCAGCATATCGGCAGCATCTTCCTCTTTGCAGAGGTTGACGAAGTAGCCAATCAGGTGCTTGGCAACGGAGACTTCATAAGAGCAACGCTCAAGCTCTGCAAAGTGCTTGTCGTTGACACTTACATTGACATGCTTTCTTTCTGCGGTTTTATCCATGACGCTTATCCTTTCCGACAAATTGAATGTTGTCGTACCGTTCTTGGTATTTGTTCATCTTGCCTACGATTTCATAGGCAAGGGACTTTTCTTCAGGAAAATGCGAGATTGCGCAGCGGAGGATTCCGCTGCACACCTTGTATGTGAAGTAAAAAACCGCATCATCGGCGCAGTCATCAATGAGGTCTGCCTGAGCCTTCATGCGGTTTAGCATATCCGGGTTATCGAAGATGTCGTAGTTGCTGTAGGACGCCTGCACAGACGATACGAACGATTGCACAAGTTCGAGTTCTCGCGCGGAAAACCGATGGCCAAAGACATCCTGAGCGTGCGTGAAGTATTCACCGATGTAGGCGCGGACTTTCTCGTCATCGTAGTGTTCTACAACAGTGGAGCAGAAAATTTCTGCAAGTTGAATTGCGGCCATTGGGTACGGGACATCAACAAGCGAATTTCTGCAAAATTCCAAGAACACAGCCCTCGGAATCGGCTTCAAGTCGGCGATAGCAAGGGAAACGGTAGCTTGGAGCAAATTTTTATCCATATTCTCCTCCCGTTACGCCCAGTTGGAGCCGGGGCCTGTACAGGTTGCAGAGCAGTTTACGAGTTCACAAGCAGAGCCACAGCCCGTGGAGCAAGAGTTGCCGCATCCGGAGCAACCGCGGCAATCACCGCCGCAGCCTTGACAGCCGCCATGGCAGTCGCCGGTGCAGCCGTAGCAGCTACCTGAACAGCCGCCATCGCATCCATCACAGTTTCCGGTACATGACTGGCACCCAGAACAGGTTCCTGCACACGAGCCTTGGCATCCGCCGGTGCATGTATTGCTGCAGCCCTGACAGGTATCTTTGCATGTGCCATCGCAAGTTCCGGTGCATGTGCCGGTACAGCCCTGACAGGTTCCGGTGCATGTGCCGGTACAAGTACCAGTGCATGTGCCAGTGCAGCCTTGGCAAGAGCCGGTGCAGTCACCTTGACAGCTCCCGGTGCAGGATCCTGAGCAAGTTCCTGTGCATGTACCGGTGCAGCCTTGGCAGGAATTTTGGCAAGTGCCTTGGCACGACCCTTGGCATGTTGAGGAGCATGTTCCGACGCAGGAACCAGTGCAAGAACCAGAGCATGTTCCGGTGCAGCCCCGACATGTAGAATAACAGCCAGAAGCACAAAGACCAGTGCAAGATGCAGAGCATCCTGTGTCATACGACACAGGGTCTTTTTTCTGAAGCTCTACAATTCGTTTGGCAATGCTGTTCATGCGGATATAGCTGCCGGAGTCAACTTTATCAATGCCATACGGATTGATGGCGCGGAGAGGGTCTGCGAGTTTCTGACCATGCTCGGCGAGAATGTAGCCGCCAGATGCAGGCTTCGTTGTAAACTGGTAGGCTGGCCCTGCGTATTGCTCAACAGATCCTACGCCATGTCTGCGGTTACACTCGTTGTTAAGAAGCTCTTTCAGACCGTTGAAGTCTTCGGCGGTGACAAACGATACGCCATCGTATTCGTCTTTCGGCGTGTACGCCATGTTTTTACCTCCCAAGTCTTACGCGAACGCGGCGGATACCGTTGCCATCGGAATCCTCGACAGCAAAGCCAACTGCGTTGTGTGCTTCACGGCGGTCTGCCGCAGCAACGCCAACGCCGGGATATTCGTCACTGGGGACGATGTAATCTCCCTTTTTGACAGGGCCGATCACTTTAACGCGGCATCGCCCAACAAGACCAACCGGGATGAACTTACCGATGTTGTACGCAAAGTAGTCAGCACCTTCAGGAGGGGCATCGCCGCCAAGAATCTGTCCGTACTCATCGGAATGTACGCCAACGACCATATCGCCGCGGGACGCTTTGATATATCGTTCATCATCGGCGTTCATATCGAGAGCAATGATGTCTCCGGGTTCGGTTTCATCCCCGCGAGGGAAAAACTCTGCATAGTCGTTGTAGATGGGGTGGTATGTCTTGTTACCAGTGATATTACCGCGACAGGTAAGCGTGTTCATGTAAACATCGCCGGCTGTATTGATATAGTTGCTATCATAGCCGAATGCGACATTTCCAGTAAACTTGCCACCTTCTTTTTTCATGTACTTCTGCGTACCCATGCCGAAGAAGTCAATCATTTTGCGGGATTCGTCAAAGGTAAACGCATACCAGTGCCCGCCAGCGATTTCGTCTACGAGTTCGCCGCCGGCATATACTTTGCACTGGACGCCATTCACCGAGAATATCTGTCCGGCAGAGTAGCCAGTAATCATATACACATAGCCATGCTGCGCACCGCTTCCAGTAAGACGATGCTGGTCAAGAACAACGGAATCCGTGTAGAGCGCGAACGCATCGGTTGCAGCTGCAAAGTAATCGGATTTGTGGCCGCCGAGCAACTCGGCGTTCAAATTTTTGATAAGCTTTCCGTCTGCAATCTTATCAACGATGGTTTCCTTCGTGAAGGATTTCTCTTTTACGGAGTCATCAGCTTTCTTATCCGTTTCAGAGATTGCTCTTGTGTTTTGAGCAATCATTTGCTGAATGGCATTGAAAACCTTATTGAACTGCTGGGCAGTGGGGCGTCCGTGCAATCCGCCAACGATTGAAACCCAGCCACCCTTCCACTCGTCAGATGTGATTTCAGCAAGGGAGCCGTCAGACGCAAAGAGGGTTTTTACATCAATATCAGCCATTTGCTTTTTCTCCTTACGTTATAGATTGAGCGAACTCACCCATTCCAAAGCCAAGGGCTGCATCATCACAGTCGGCGAATCCAAAGAATTGTGTGTCGGAACAGGAAATTCGTGCGGTTACGCCAGACGGCCTGACAACAATGCTATGGCTTTGCAGCAGAGACAAAACGGCATCCGAAAACTTTGCCGTGACTGTCACATAGAATGTAGCGGGAACACTTGGGAGTTCAGAGTACGAAACGGAAACGGCATTGAATATCAGCTTACATCCTGTGATTACATCTACTGTCGTACAGGAAGATGTATTCAGCAAAGCCTTGTATTTTAGAAGCATCCGATAAATATCATCGCTATCAACGAGTTTGACATCGGAAATCATAATACCGGCTTCATGCCGCGTCAGACAGACTATGGTGCCAATTTTATCAAGCTGTTCGCCAGAGCAGGCATCTATCTGTCTGAGTAAGGAAACCCCAGAGAGAGCATCCCTCAATTCCTGAAGCTGTATGCCCCACGCTTCGATGAAACGGCGAATGTTCGTCTTGTGGATGGTATCGATTTGCGTACTTATGATTTTGTCAGATGCCATCTTCGGATGTCACCTCTCCTTCATCAGCAGGTGCAGATTGCCGTACCCATGTGGTAGTAGATTTCATATACATGACAGGATGCTCACCACGAACGATTGCAACAGAACCAACAGAACAGCTCTGGAGACGAATCACCTCATCGTATGAATCGCACTCGAAAAAGCAGAGTTCTTCTTTGACGATTCGTTCAGGTCGGAACTGAGAAGGAAGGCTGGAAAGCCATTCTTCACTGATGGTTCTACTCACTTATCGTCACCTCGATGCTGTCGTTGGTGATGACAGGCTGCTGGCGTAAGCCAACGCCAATCGTACCGTGCCTGTAGGTTGGCGTTTTACCGGATTCAGATGTTTCGAGATAGCCGGTCATGTCAATGTAGTTAATGCCGTTCACGCCTTTCAAGATGGCGGGAATAAGGTCTTCCTGAAGCTTGACATTGTTTCCTGCAGAAAGAACAGTGGATGTCAAAATCGACTGTATCTTTTCCAGATAGTTGTTATCCAACTCATCAGCTGTGACCTCGAGGACAAGCTTTAGGTGGAGTGTGCAGTTTTCGATTCTTGAGAACTGCACATACTGTCGGTTGCCTTCGGAATCGTTGATGTAGGCGTAGTGAGAACCATACGGACGGATGCCAGCGGCCTTGCCGTCCCAGATCGTTTCTGCAACTTCGGTGTCATCACCACCGCGAACAACGATTTCTATGCTGTGCGGCGGTCTGCCATCGGCATCAACTTGGTCGGTATAGTTTTCGTAGCCGCTTGCGTAGTCACAGCCATCGACATCCGCAAGGAGCGTTGCACAGATGCGGTCAATCGTGTTGCTGCTGCGAATTGCAACGCCCTGCGCGTACCGGATGCGAACTTCGCTGTCAGATTCAGCAAGGCGACCGGGCGAATACTTTACTGCGTTGTTTACGGCAGTGAAGCCATTTACACCAGTGACGATCTGCGTGATGGTGCCAAGCGGAAGGGATATATCGCCATACTCAACGGTTTCGTAGGACAGGTTCGATGTGACCTGTTCAACCTGAACGTTCGATGTCAACTGAGCAAAGAAGGAATCGTCTTCCTTCAAGCCGGTGGCAACGATGAGCTTTACGAGGTTTCCCTCGTTATCAAAATCGTTTGTATCCTCTTCCGTGATGGTAAGACCAATCTTAGGGGCAGCTTCCTTGAAAGCTGCAAGCATTGCAGCGTAAGCAGCTGCGTATGTTGCACACCCGGATATGGTCTTTGTGTAGCTCTGTACGACCGTTCCAACAGAGCCGCTGTCGATGTTGGGGTGCATGGTCAGCGTGTACTCCGTGGTGGTGGAGATGTCAGTCAAAACAGGCCGCACTTTGATACGCCAGAAGTTTTCGCGGGTAATCGTCTGCGTGGACGATGCCTGAAGCTGACGCTCAGGCTGGGTAGTGGACTTTACAAGAGAGCCATACGGAATAACAGTCCCATCGTCTCCTGTACAAGCGAGAACGTATCGGCTGTGCTTGCGCTCTTTCCGCATGAATCCTGCAAGCTGTAGGTCATTATCAAGGTTTACGCCGTCTGCAGTGCTGGGGTACAGCTGATAGTAGATTGCTTCAGCAAGTTCCCAGAGCTGTTCGAGCTGGTCGGCATACGACTGGTTGATGACCGCAAAGAACGACTGCGGGTGTTCGGATGGGTCAACGCCAATCGTGCTTTTGAAATACTCGCAGACTTCGGAGTAGATGGCATCAAGGCGTTTTCGCTTGAAACCAGTAGGAAGAACGCCATAGGCGTCACTCATGCGTATTCCACCTCGCTTTCAATGATTTCTTTGTCGGTTTTCACTACAAACCTTACTACGCATTTGCGTTCCGCTTCGTTGAAATCAACAGTGCAGGATTCAACATTCTTCACTTCCGTAAATTCCATCAAGGCAGAGCGGACAATGTTTGCGATTTCCTGCGTGTCCGGTTTCTTAACTAGGAACTTCTCAAAGTACGGAATGCCAAGTTCGGTGTTGTAGACCCATTCGCCGAGTGCCCAGCGAAGCTTGATTTGTATGGCCTGACGAAGGCTATCCGTGACGATAACATCTCCAGCAGAGGAAAAGTAAAGGTCTCCATTGGTGTCAAGGGCTAAATCTTTAATCACGAAATCAACCCCCAATCAAAGAGCCGCCGACATGGAGGTTTCCCTCGACATAGGTTTCATCGGCCTTGGATTCGATGTAGTGGCCGCTGTCGTAGTAGATACCGGCTGCGCTGTTGCTGACTTCAACACGCTTATCTGCGCCAAGGGACGCTTTCACGCTATCGGAAGTCAACTCGATATTTGCATCACCACCAACAGACGCTTTCAATTTGCCGTTAGAAATAACAACGCCGGTATCCGTGTTTAACTGGAGGGATGCGATGTCATCGCTCAAAAGAGCCTTCGCTTCTTTGCATTTCAAAAGAGCAAGGGCTTCCTGTACAACGATTTCATGATCCTCATCGCCAGCCTGAGCAACGATTTCCTTGTCTTTGATTGACGCCTTGGTAGTGTCGTTCAAGCTGGCGAAAATCTCGTCCTCCTTGACGGAAACCTTGGCAATCTGGTTGACATCGGCAACGATGCCCTCATCATCAATTTTCACAGCTACGGTATCTTTGAACTTGGCGTGTATCTCATCTTTTCCGACAAGGACTTCGTTTTCCTCGGAAAACAAGATTGCAGCATCCTTGGCTTTGGCCTTTGCTACGGCTGCTGGAGCCGATTTCAGAAGGCACGGAACGCAGATGGCATTTGATAAGCCGAACCGCAAACCGCTCGCATAATTGCCGCTCTGCCATTGTGACAGCGTGCTTTCGCAGCAAACAATAAGGCAAGCATCCCCTGCAGAAACAGGAAACGCAACGCCTATTTTGCCATTCGCAGACATGGGCAGCACGATAGGGCAACCGGAAATGTTTGGATATGCCATGCTCTTTCCGTCTGAGGTTTTGAATGTGACGGACGGCTTTACGGATGCAGTCATTCCACTGGCGGCTGTAATGGTGCCAGGCATAGCGGTATGAACTCCGGTAAGCGTGTCATCAATCAGCCTTTGGATTTCATCTATAAGGCGTTGTGCCATCAGCTCACCTCCAGCAGTTCAGCGGTGCATGTCCAAGAGTCCTCGCCAGTGCCTTCGCTGTCCCCTTTTGTGTCAATCTTGGAAACACGGAAGGTTCCGCTGGCAAGAGAACTTTCGAGGGCAACATAGTCATTGGCTTGGATGTGGCCGTTCATCAAGAACGACACTTTCCAACCCTTTTGAGTCTTTCTCTTGGTTGTGTTGGCATTGCCAGAGTTCGATGAAGAAGCATTGTCGTATAGGCGCTCAGGGAATCCGATAAGACCGGTTTCTGCGCTCAAAACATACGCCATCGCCGTGATAGCTTCATTGGCAGCGCACACCTGAATAACACCATTCTGGATGCTGTAATTCGTGTTGCTCGCACCGCATACTTGGTGAAAAAGCTTGGTAGCGCTCCCGACAAAGCTAAAGTTCTTGAAGGCCGGGAATGTACAACTTGGGCTGAACAGAATGGAACAGCCCATGTTGGCAGCGGCATCAGAGAGAATCTTCTTGCCATTGATGCTGCCCTTGTAGGAAACGCTGACATTCGTATCGCGGTTAGCCACAAGGCCGTCAACGATGTCGATTTCAGTACAGGTATCAGCACCATCTCGGTTCGTTTCGATGTGGCTTACAATGCCTTGTATGATGGTTGCCATATCCCCATCGTAGCCAGCCTGCAAGTCTATGACGCAGTTGTCTTGTGCCAATACGGCAAGCGATTGCGGCGACAGGTTATAAATATTGATGGACGCAGTGTTGTTCGATTCGCTGTCCCCTCTTTCGACATTGAAAACGATGCGCAGGGAGCGGCCAGTCGTAGCATCTACAGCGCCAACCTCAAAGCCCATCGTGCCAGTCAGGCCGGCAATGAGGCGGTATTCTCTTTTGAAATTCCTCATGATTCGATTTCTCCAATGGGCAGATAGCAAAGGGACGCAGTTCCGTTATCGAACGAATACCGTGTTATCGTGCCTTCCGAGCACATGGCAAAGAGCGCGCCTTGCGGTACATCATACGACATATACCAGATATTCAGCGGAAAATTCGGGACGATGCGGATCCCATCAACGATAGGCGTTCCTTCATCGTCACAAAAACCGACTGTCCAGAAATCTCCGGTGCTGTTATACGACATGTGCAAAACGCAGAGTTTTCCATCAAGCATCGTGCGGCAGAGATAGTCGTTCTGGCCTGTTGGAAGGACGATTTTATAGTAGCTTGCCAAACATCATCCCTCCTTAGCTAACAAGGTTTTTGATTCCAGAAAGCATCCCGTAAAGAATAGTGGAGTTGCTTTTCTTGTTGTTTCCGTTGGAAGAAGATTTTTTCGAGCTGGATGAACTGCTGGAGCCGGCCTTTTTTGACGAAACGCTCCCTGCATTGGTGTTTGATGTACCGCCGCGTGGGAAAGAAACTGTAACGAGTGCAGTTTGCTTCCGCGTAACAGTGACCTGTTTCAAAGAGAACGAAACCTTTATAGAGTCTCCACTTTCGGCATCATCAGGGATGTTAAGGGTAGTGATTGCCATATTATCCCATGTGTCACCGTTTGCAGAGTATGTGACAAGTTCTCTGTCAACGAAAATCTTCCTAAGCTGGCGCGTAACCTCGGCAATGCGGTTTGAAGAACTACCGTGGCGAGAAAGCCATGTGACAGGACGATTTGCAACAACAGCTTCGACAGACAGCGTGGTGGGCTTGATGATAATGGTATCGCTTACGGAGTAGCCCTTCTCGGTGGCGAAATCGGGTGCTTCTGCACTAAGCTGCTCGTCCTTGGTAATAACGGAATCAAATTCGATACCGCCGAGAACGGCAGGCGAAGTTGCTCTGATGCCCATGTATCATCACCTCCCAGCATGTGCGAGTTCGTTGGCCACCTGATCGGAAACGGAACGGCCGCTCTTCTTGATGGCATCGCTTGCCGTGGCAGCTGCATTTCTATCGGTGACATTGAATGTGTTGTAGTTGTTCTGCGTCACGGTGTTGTTATTCGTGTTCTCGGTCTTGCCAGCAGAGACAGCGTTGTCAACGGATGCACTCTTGACATTGATTCCGGTGAAGCCGGCTATGCCGTCAACAATGCCACTGAGAGATGGAAAATGCTCGGAAATCCAGCTGAAAAATCCACCGAGGGCTTCCTTGGCAGCATCTACAAAGCTGTTGATTGCGCCGAGGATGTCAACGCCGAAAGCGCTTTGAAAGAACACGTTGATGTCATCAAGGACTGTGGATGCTGTATCTTTAAGGCTGTCAAACGCACCAGAAACATCACCGTTCAGCAGGTCGGAAACAAATTCAAATGCTCCACCAAGTACAGTTCTGATGACATCGCCAAGAGCCCCAAAACCTTCGTTAAGGAAATCAATAGCGCTAAGAACATCATCGCTGTAAGTGTTCCACCAGCCAGTGATTGCTCCGATGACAGCCGAGAAAACATCTCGAATAATGCCACACAACCATTCGACAGCAGACGAAATCTTGTCGAAGATGTTATTCACATCATCGCCGTATTTTCCCCACCAGTCTTTTATGGTTTTAATGGCGTTGCTTATATACTTGACAACATTCGTAAAGACGGTCTGTACAATGCCCCACAAGAACTCGAAGACAGCCTTGACTTCGCCCTTGTGTTCCTCCCACCACTTACCGATGTTCTTGATGACTTCCTGCGCCTTTGTTTTGACACCGTTGAAAAATGCAAAGATTTTCTCTCTGGCCTTATCTGCATCAATTCCAGCTCCTTCAAGGAGCTTTCCGAATACAGAATCCTTACCTTGCAGGAATCCTACGAAATCTTCAACAAGCAAAAAGACAGCCAACAGTGCAGCAGCAATAGCGGCAATCTTGAGGTTTGCCGGCTTCATAATGCTCATTATCTTCTTGATGTCTTCGATTATCTTGGGGCCTTTCCACGCAAGGAAAATTGAAGCCACGGCAAGTGCAATGAGTTTCAGCGCATTATCGACACCGCCAGTGAATTTTGACAGCTTCTCCATCCCGGAAGAAATGCCATCGAGAACCTTTTCGACAACGCCAAAAGCCTTTACGATTGCGTTAGCAACCTTATCGGTGATTTTGAACTTGTCGTTGATTTCGGTGATTTTCTTTCCGAAGCGGTTGTTCACAACGGTGATTGCATCGGTAACGCTCATGGCGGTTTGCTCATACTTCTTGCCGATTGTGTCAGCAGAGGAAATATAAGCTTCCTTGACATTTTCTGCGGTGAGTGTACCGCTTGCCGCCATTGCTTCAAGTTGCTTCTCAGTTTTGCCAAGACCTTCTTCGAGAATGTCTATGACTTCGGGTGCAGACTTCTTTAGCTGGGCAAAAACAGTGTTGGAGAGTTTTCCACTTGAGATGACACCGCTCATGAGGTTCTGTACAACAGCAAGGTTGCTGCTGTTGCCAGTTCCGATTTCATTCTGCGACATCAGCTTGGCAAACTGAGTGGCCTCCTCGATTGGGAACAGGTCAGAGTTCTGCTTGGCAATGTTGGAAACATAGTTGCCGAACGATTCGTAGCTTTGCCGACACTCATTGGCAGAATCGAGAATCTCCTTCTGGAGTGCTTCTTGGTCGGCTAGACCATCGGATGCGTTCTTGATTTTGTCATTGATTTCGCCGTAGGCTTCAATGATTTGGTTCATGTTGGACAGGCCAACGCTGATACCGATGAATGACAGCAGCTTTATAGCAGTGCTTTTTAACTTCTGGAGTTCGTTGAGAGCTTCATTACTGGCTTTTGGGTCTACGCCGGGTTTAATCTTGGCTTCAGTGTCTTTCTTAGCTTCGCCCTGAACCTTTTTGAGGGCAGCTTCAGCTTCAGCCTGACTATTGCGGTCAAGACTGAACCTTACGATATTAAAAAGTTCGGTAACGATACGGTTTGCGGCCATTTAGCTCTCCCTCCTTTCCTCTGCCGCCTGACGCTGGATGTCCTGAGCCATATCGTACAGGGCGTAAAGCTTCAGGGCTTCATCCAGCGTGTAGCAGTTTTTCAGCTCAAACATGGTAGCTTTTCCGGCAGAGATAAGGCTGTACATCTTTATCTCCACATCACTGCCGAAGGCGGTTACATCGAAGCTACCGTAGTGTTCGTAGTCTCCGTGTTCAACAATCCTCGCAGGGCTCCAGATTGGATGCCCAGACCATCGAAAAAATTCGAGTAGTTCATGTTGATAACCTTGACGCACAGAGACACGGCCGCGCCGAGATTCTGGCAGAAGATTTCGTTGAAGCTGTCGAGGTCGAGGTGCTTGTAGCGCATCTGCGGATCCGGTTCGTCATCGTCTACAAAAACAACATTGTCATAGTCGATGAGGAGTTCCTTGAACAGCATAACGAGCTGCCGTCCAGACAAGCCATTGATGGCACTTGCAATGTCATCCGTAGTGATGTTGGATGCAATGGCGTTTACATCAACAGCACCGCTGGACTTTTTTCCTTTGGCTTTTTCGGCATCAACATACTGGCTCATCGCAGGGACGAGAAGCTTCAGAACGGGCACGATGATAGCCGTGAGTGAGCCGAAAACAGCGATGGAGTCCATAGCCGCGAACGGCGTGATCTGAAACTTTACGCCAGACACAGTGTACGGAACGGGGCGAAATTGTTTTTTAAGCTGCATGGTTTACCTCCGGATTATTCGTAGTCACCATAGGCAACGAGGATGTTCCAAGAGGTAGTGCCGGCGGCAGCGCCGTAGGTACGCTCGGCCTGATTGACGATGGTGCAGCCCTGACCAGTGAACAGCGGATTGCTGCCGAGGTCGCGTACAACCATATCGAACATGCCGTCATAGGAGTTTGCGTCCATCTTCTGGCGGTTTTTGAGCCAAGCATCAGTGGAGCTGCCGTAGTCGGTGACGATGTTGACAGTGTACATGCGGCTGGTATCCTTGCTGCGGACGACCTCGCCGTATGCACCGGAAGCGTAGCTGAAATCGCCGCCGTTCGGAGTAATCTTGATGAAGGAATCCTTGCTAAGGCCACTGGCAATGTGGTTGCCACCAAGGATGCACTTTACGCGGTCAGCCGCGTAGGTAACAGGAGTTCGTTTTTCCATGTTCAAGCCCTCCTTTTAGGAAACGAGGTTGCCGCGAACGGTAACAGAGTGGATGGCACCAGCAAGACGAGCTTCAAAGGTGCAGTTTTCAAGAACACGCTGGGCGCGCTTGGCTTCATCGAGAGCACGACCGCGAGGGACACTGGTAGTGAAGCCGGGCGTGACATTTCCGTCATCATCGGTTTCATCTTCAGCGATGCCACCCGCGGTACGGCCTTCTTCGAGCGCGGAGATCATGTTGGACTGAATCATCGTGATACCGGCATCGGTGAACGGAACCTTGTCGCGCTTGATGAAAAGCTCGGTAATTTTGCGCTGGATGCGGTCAACGAGCCAATCCTTGAACAGAACGACATCAGCCCACTCGCCACTCAGGGTCTTGCCGCCGAAGACGACATTATTGCCATACAGAGTGACATAGCAGGCAGTGTTGATTTTTTCCATGGACGTAATCTCGTTCTGCGTGAGGGACTGCCCTGCCAGACCGGGGATGTTCTGGTACATGAACGTAGCGGAACCGGGAGCCAGCGCAAGGACAGCAGCAGCTTCGCCGACATTGGCATAGTCGGTATCCTGCGTCTGGTGGAAAACGCGGGTGCGCTCAGGCTCACCAGAGATAACGGTATCGCCGATAGCCGTGGTTGCGACAAACAGGAAAATGCCCGGCTTGGCAACTTCGACGGCCTCAGAGAGAGCCTGGAGGTCAGAGGACTGGATGCCTACGGGACATACACCCCAGAAATCGTTGGTGTAGTCGAGAGCACGCTGGAGCGTGGTGGCAATCTTCTCAACGCCATCGCTCTCATTCTGCTGAACAGCAACATAGATGACATCAGAGAGCGTCTTAGCCTTCAGAGCCATTTTCACAGCACCGATGACAGGATCAGCATCGGTAAAGCCTGCGGTCGTAAGCTCCTCCAGAGCGGAGACGGTAGAGTACGCACCGACAGGCGGGGTGGTAGCACCGCCGGGGGTCTTGGGCGCGGGGCAGATGATGAGCATGTGACCAAATCTGGTAGCGGACGCAACGGTCTTGGACACACTGATTTGCACATCAACAACATTATCAATATTCAAATCGATCACTCCTTGTACTTGACAGTGACATCGGTAAAGTATCCATCCTTCTTTTCAGCGAGGACAGAGGACGCTCCGCTGCCAGTTTGTGTGTAGTCAGAATCGCGGGAACGAATCAAGGCTGCATCCTCTACGGTTTGGATGAAGTCCGCGCGTAGGTTCAGCTGTGCGCGGAACGGTACGGAGACATCATTTCTCAGGTTGTAGATGGGCGTGCAGTCCCCTATCGTTTCAAGGTTCATGTTTCTTTCCTGCAGGAAGTAGCTTGCATATTCGCTACTAAGGAACATAGAAAACTGGTTAAGGTCGGTTACGGACGTGTCGATAGGTTGTATACCTTCGCCTTTTGACACTCCATAAGTGACAAGTTCCACGTTGAGGGTCAGGCTCATCGGAAAGCTCTTGGATTCTACGCCATCGTTGATTTCAAGAAACGAGGAATACCCGGGGGCTTTCGTGAGATTTCTGAACGAAACGACAACATACGGAACAGGCGGCATGGTGGCGTTCTGCCCGGAAACGACAACAGTAGCCTTATCGTAAAACTTGGACAGCAGTTCAACGACTGCATCCTGTACTTGCTGTAGATTCATGGTCACTGCTCCTTTTCGGTTTCGGGCAGAGCCGAGAAGTCGCACTCCCAATGCGCCAAAATTGTGTTTCTCCATTTCTGGCATGAGGTGCAGACATACCAGATTCCATCAACAAGAATCATGTCGCCCTTTGTTTTCTTCTCCTGATTGGCGGGGTTCAGTTGATAATCGCTGAACACGCGAAGCCGTCTTCCTACACGGCGACCTTCAGAGTTGACCTCTGTGGTATCGCCGGCGGGCTGGACATCGAGCATGATTACATCCTCGGTGTAAGAACTTTTTGCATAGCCGTTCACCCACTCCTGTTGCTTGTAACGGCGAATCTTGTACTGTTTGGTAAAAAGAATCATCAGTCATCCTCCGCAGCAGAGATGGTGAAATTGACGCTCTGGAGCATTGCACCAGTGTCAATCAACGGTTTTGGGTTCTTGCCCTTTTTCATTTTGCGTCTAATCGTAGATGGTGCATTGGGGGCGAAATTGCCATCGATGATTTCTTCTTGTATCAAGCCCTTTGTGTACGCCCCAATCTGCTGTAGTGCTTGGTCTGGCGAACCGCCAGCGGCAACAGCGGAAATCTGCTGTGCAATGAAGGCTTGAATCTCATCGGTGTGCTTTTCAAAGGCATCGCTCATGAACGGTCTTGCGGGAGTGTGCGTTGTGCCAAACTGGTTGTAGTAGGCATACTCAGCTATAGACATTCCCTCGTTGTTCTGAACTCCGTTCTGATAGCCAACTTTCACTTCCAGTTTTGCAAGCTCTGCCAGCTTCTCCATATAGGCGACTGCGGCGAGCGAATAGTTCAAGTCAGCCATGCAAGCACCTCTCAGACAGTGCGCTCTCCGCCGCAGTGAATCGGAATGATAACATGGCGGCGAAGCTGTAGGAACTGGAGACCATAGGTCGTAAGGCCGAGTTCAGCATCCGTTGCAAGGTTTGAACTTTGCGTTGCGCCAAAGCTGACGCTGGTGCTTCCCTCGGAGACGCTGCCAACAGAAAAACCGACACCAATCTTGCCGATTTCACCGAGAGGGTTTGTGCCGAAACCGCACAGCTTCATTTTGTGGCAGACGAGGTAAGCTATCGCCTGCTGATAAAGTTTGCCGAATTGCTTCTGGCTCACCATCGGCTTGACAAGTTCAATCCACTTGCCGAGTTCTTCATCAGATGTTTCGCTGAACTCCGAACCGACCATGCGGATAATCTCGATTGTCGTTAAGGCAGCCATGATGTTCTCCTTACTCGGCCACTTTAGCCTTGGCGGGGCGCTTCTTTACGGGGGTAGGCTCGACAGCTGCGGGGGCATCTGCGACATCCTCATCGACAGGATCCAGTTCGTTGATGACTTCAACGAAGCCCATCTTGACGAGAGTGTCAACATTGCTTGCGCCATCGAACTTCTCGCTTACCTCGGCAGTGTTGCCGGGGAGAATCATGACATTGCCAAAGCTGATAATTTTACCGCCAATATTCTTGATAACCATAGTGGTCTCCTTTCCGAATTCAAAAAATATGGAGGTTGGCAGAGTTGCCAACCTCCGTGGGTTTTACAGGGTAACTGCCCTTACAGGCCGACTGCGATCAGAGCGGACAGCGGGTAGTAGATGATGACGCCAGCGGTGCGGGCCTCGCAAGGAACCACGACTTCCAGCTTCTCGGGCTGCAGGGGGTACTGATAGAACGGCAGGTGGTTCTCGACAGCCATCTTCTTGGCATCGTTGGAAAACAGGAGCGCAACGCCCTGCCCATCGGAGATTGCGGCATACGGATTGGTCTCCACGCTGTCGCTGTTCAGCTCGGCGGCGGCAACGATTTCCTTGATGTAAGGAGCGTTCGCCTTGATGAAGGACAGGACGGTCAGGCCGGTGTTGGGAATCTGGCGGTTGGAGATGTCCAGATAAACATCGGTGGGCAGAACCAGCGTATCGGGACGCTCGACATTCTTGGTGGCGAAGGACACCTGCTTCTGCATACCGGTGACATCGGCCAGAATCTCCTCGGCAGTCTTATCGACCCACTTGGTAGAGGTGGTCTTGGCAGCGGCCTTCGGCAGGGTGTACAGGGGAATGTCGTTGGTCTTGGTCAGAACGCCCATCAGGCCGCTCTCGCTATCGCCAGCCCAGACGATGTTGTTGACGGCGCGGTCGATGGCATAGCGGGCAGACTCAGCCTTGCGGACATCCAGAGACTTGCCAGCCATCTTGCTTGCACGCATCTCCTGTACGGAGTAGCCGTAGCTGTCACCGATGGACTTGATGGGAACGGTGGTGGGCTTGCCGTACACATCGGCACGGGGCAGATCGGTGGCGTAGTTGTGGATAATCTTCGCCATGCCGGTCTTGTCGTAGGTGTAGAACGTGACGGTCTCAGCACCGGGGTCGGCTTCGGAGGTCTGCGGGAAGATGTTCAGACCGGTAAGTTCGGGATGCTCGACATCGTAGGACTGGCCCTTGACGTAATCCAGCTCACGAGCGAAGAACATGGAAGCATCCTCCGCGCTGTCGAAACGAGCGCCGCCGGTAGCCACAACGGAGTTGATGACGTTGGACTTGAGCAGCTGTGCGTAGTCGTTGTGGTCAAAAGCGGTGTGCTTCTGAGCAGTGTTTTTAGCCATATTGCGTTACCTCTCTTTCTCAGCCCTGAGCCTGATTGAACAGCTCAACGGGGGCAATCGTGGACATGGTATCGGCAGCGCCGATGAAGCGGGCCTTGACCTGAACGAAGGTCAGAGCGGTGCTGGTAGCAGTCTTGCTGTTGGTGAACATGCCAGCATCATCGCCGGTCAGGACGAGGTAGACATCATCGCCGTAGGCAATGGTGACATCCTCAGGAATGCGAACCCAAATCTTGCCGTGCTCCATAACACCCACGGTAGCGCCCTTCTCGATGCGCATTTTGCCATCGAGGTCGTACTGGGTGGTCATGCCGTTCACGACAACGCCCTCGAACTTGCCAGCGGTAGCACCAGCGGCAGTGGCCTTGACATTCTTGCCGGCAACAGTACCGACAATAACGCCCATGCCGGGCTTCAGGACGCCGGTGTCAGCTTCGCAGATGCGGCTGGCGATGGAGTAATCGGAGATGTCGGCAATGCCGCCGGCAACTGCAAGAGGGGTGGAAAAGCTGTACTTGGTCTGTGCGCTCATAACTTAGTCCTCCTTCTGGTGACGGGCAATCATAGCGTTACGCTTGGCAGCGGCGCTGTTGGTTGCGGGTTTGGCGAAACGGTTGACGGAATCAGCGTTGAACATGGAACGGCGCTGACGGTTGGTGCCGCTGTACTCCTTGGAGTTCAGCTTGGCAACAGCCATGTCGAAAGCGGCGTCGATGTAGGCACGGTCTTTGCCATCAAGACGCATGTTGGGGTTCACGCGCTTGATGATGGCCTTCTTCGCCTTGACGGTGCTCATGTTTTCCAGACCGTCCATGTTCAGGCGGTCGCCGATGCGGCAGATCTTCAGGCGGGTGCGAACGACCTTGTCCATGGAATCGGTGTTCATCTTGTTTGCCTTGGACATGTCATCGCAGTCAGCGGCCTGAGCGGGAACAGTGTCGTCATCATCGTCATCGTCGCAGTTCTGGTCATCATCGGTGTCATCGTCATCGGTGTTGGCAGCGGCGGGGTCTTCCTCGTCATCGTCATCGTCGTTGGACTCTTTCTTGGTGAACATCGGCTCATCATCGTCATCCTCGGCAACGGCGGCGGGGGTGTTGCCATCATCGTCATCGCCATCGGTGTTCTTGAAGTCCAGCTTAGCCAGCAGTTTGGAAATCAGGCCGAGCAGGGTGTCGATATCCTCATCGGAATCGGCGATAACGCCCTTGGCGGCGCTCATGTTGGCGGGATCGCCCATAGCATCGCGGCGGTCGCGGCGATCCTTGACGTTCTGAACCTGAGTGGCGACATCATCGTCATCATCGGTGGCGGTGGTGGGCAGAGTGCCAGCGGGTTCGGTGTCATCATCACCATTACCGACGGCAGCAGTAGCGGTCAGCGGCTTGTTCTCATCCTCGTCATCGCCAGCGGTCTGCTTGTCAGCCATACGCTCTGCGCGGCGCTTCTGGAAATCGGCAACTGCCTTGGCGAACTCCTCCTTGGTCATGGGAGCGCCATCCTTGCGGGTCTTTTTCTTGGACATGATTTTTTCTCCTTTCAAAATCTTGGAGTCGGAATCCCGACTGTCGATATTCAGCCGGGCTTGGTCGCCGGCTCTCGCCTCTCGCACAAGAGCCAAATGGTTGATACGGATGTTTCTTTGAACGGCATCGTACCGTTCGCCATTGTAGACACCGGGGGTTTCATCAAGGTCGAGACTGTAGCCGAGGGACAGTTCCTTCAGCCCGCAAGCCTTCATGCTGTCGGTGTCGTTGATGACGATTTCAGCGCGAACATCGTCCCCGTCCTGATAGCCCTTCGTGAGAATCGTGCCGATCTGATGCTGGGTGACATTGTTCTTATCAACAAGACCAGCATCGTGCGTGATGATAATCGGTTTACCCTCATACGAGGCAAGGCTCTCAGGGTCAAAGACCTCCTCCGGGATGCGGAGTTCCCGGCGTACAGAGCCATCAGGATTGTGATACTCGAAGATACCGGTGCTCGTCAGAATCGGACGGTCTCGCAGGTAGCCTTCTTCCGTGAAAAAGGTGTGGCCGAGTTTCGTACTGTCAAGACGAATCACTCGGCCAAGCGTAGGTGCTTTCAGATCAATCACCCTCCCCTATTCTTTTGTTCTGGCGGGGTGTCCGCCTTACTTGTCTTTCGCTTCATCATCCGGTTTCTTTTCTACAAAGCAATCGGTCAGCGCAATGGCGAGGTCCTGAATGTTCTGCAACTCGCTAAAACAGCAGTTGGTCAGCGTAGTCAGGACATTGCCATCATCGCAACTGTCGATGCCGTGGACATACAGCTTGACGGAGCTTGCCGCTTCAATCAGACCGTTGCAAATCGAATCAATGGACGAAACAGCTTTCATCGGAATCACCCTCTTTCCTTTTGGAGTTGACAGAGGTTTGCCCGGAAACGGCCGAAATCGGCGTTTTTAGGGCCATGTCCTTACCAACTGGTAAGTTTTGATGTATGCGAAAAGAACAGCGGAAATGAGCCGTAGCAAGGCATGACGTGTATCGTCATTTGCACTTGCCGTAGCGGTTCTGTTTCCACAGCTTTTCGATGCCTTGGAATTTATCGCGTTCTACCCAGTCAGCGGTGCAGGTTTTCTTGCATTTGGGCTTGTTGCGTTTGCAGATGCAGGTAGTCTTTCCGTCATGGATGCAGACCCACACTTTGATGCGTTCCTTAGTTTCCATACGGGTTCTCCTGTCGGTCATCTGCTTTGATAGGCAGGTCGAGAGTTTCTTTGTCGAAAACAGGGATTGCAACACAGCGGCAGTAGTAGTCGCGTCCGGGGTGACAATGGCGTCCTGTGTAGACGCGCCCGTGCTTGGTGTCGTACCACATTTCAGGCGGGTCATCCCAGCTGAAAATCTTGCCGTCAAGGGCCTTATGGCAATCTCGGACGCGACCGTCACCTGTAGTGCGCCACTTGTATTTCTTGATGCCGGCATCGGTTTGCTGGTGCTCTGTTATCTGACCGTTCAGCGTTGCAAGCTGGTCGCGGGCAAGTAACCGGGCATCCCGCTTGTCGATGTCATACTGCTTCTGTATCGCCTTCGCAATATCGTTGATTGTAGAGCCAGCCCCGAATCCCTTGAGCATGACATCACGCATACGGAACAGACTGTCATTCGGAAGGCTTTTAATCAAAGACACATTCTGGTCTACCCAAAGCGGAATCGTATCTCCGTAGAAATCTCCGCTGTAGTAGTCATCAAACAGGTCAACGCCGAGTGTGCCACGCACGAGCTTTTTCCATTGCTCGTTCGACAAGCGCTGTTCAAGCGATGACACTTTTCGGATCCTGCCGAGAAGCGGGAACTTCGTAAGACGCTGTTCAAGCTTTGTGGCGATGGACATGAATATGCGGTTGACGGCAGGAAGCATGTCCTCTATGCCATCGGTTCGGATGCCATCGTTCATGTACTGCTTGTAGGCGGCCCGGAGTTCGGGCAGTGATTCCATCAGGCATTTCTTATACTCACGCATATAGGCATCGGTGACGCGGCGGTATTCCCTCTCAACTGTCATGGGGTAGATAGGCTTGGGCTTTGATTCAAGCTCATTCTTTGCCATGAACTTATTTTCAGTGGCAGAACGAACAATCTGCCGACGAGCAATATCATTCATGTGATTGTTCATATCCTTTCGGAAAATAGTGTGAGAGGTTCATGACAGGGCGTTTGCGGTGCGGGTTGATAATTTGGTTGCCGTGCCTTAAAACGCTAGAATGGCAGTCCTTTGCGATCTGCTTCTTCAAGCGGGCAGACCTTGACGATGTACTGCGGACTGTAGAAGATGAACTCGGACGCCTGCTGGAAGTGTGCCTTCTTCAAGGCTGATTGGATGTCTCTCGCCTTCGGAGCAGTTTTCTTTGAGAAAAAGATGTCACCGCTGGCGCGCGAGTAGTAGATAGCCGCCCACTGATTCGACTGCATTGCGGTGACCTCCTGATTTTTGGGCATAGAAAAAGTTGGTTGGCTGTTGGGTCAATCGGCTGGTAGGTGTTAAGTGTCAGACATCATGGTCATCGAGTTCTCCGGCAAAGAAAACGCCATCAGTGCGTTCGTCATCGGTAAGAACTGTACCAGTGATGTAAACATAAGCACTGGGTTTCTTCCTGCCAGCACTTGCGGGCCTAAATCCAATGTCAACGGATTCGATTTTGTATTGTGTCTCCGGTTTGAAAGCAACCTCATGTTCGTAAGATAGAGACTGCCCCATGGCAGAAGCGAGAGCCTTCTCAATTTCGGAATGGGTTCCGTATGCGGAAATAGCAGACAAATCAACAGCTTTCGCTTTGGCTGGGGTTTTTAGCAAAAGCTGAACGCTACAGGCTGAATAGTCTCCGGCGCTATTTCCGGCGGAAGTGCTCATGACTGCATCGTTCTGGATGACCTTACCTTCAAGAGCTTGCTTCAGTTTGCTGGCGTTCTTGAAGTTGCATTTGGAAATCTGCTTAACGTAGTTTTCGAGTTTCTTGTCAGGAGCTATTCCGATAAGGTCACTCTGTCCGCGGGAGACAAGGCAATCAGCTCCGATTTCTTTGTCGAGAGCTTTTGTGATGGCAGCAGCATTTTTTGCAACGACATCAGAATAGCCAGTCTTTTCTTCATCAGGGCTTGTTAGGTAGTGGTTTATTTCGGTATACGTTGCAGCGCCATACTGTTGTGTATAGTCAACAAGGGCTTCATGCTGTTCAGGGGTAAGGCTTTCTATTGCGGAGATGCTGGCTTTTGTGAGAGCTTCGTTTCCGTTAGGGTTTTGGTCGTGGTCAAATGCTCCGTATTTGACAATGTCATCATCGTTCAACGCATTGTAGCTGTTGAAGCGGTCATAGATTGACAAGCTTCCATCATCAGGCTTGTCTACATATTGGAGCGCTTCAGGAGTTTCATGGAGAAGCGGTTCAGAACCGGCATCGTTGCACTGACGAATATAGTCTTTCCGACCAAGCATATTGTAGCCGTTCATGGCGATGTTTGCGTCGATGCAGTCATCGTAGGAAAACTTAGGCGAGAACGCCATAGAAAGTCCATCCTCATCAACGGTTACTTTGACGCCATCTTTTTCGAGTGCGGAACGAATGCTCTGTTTTCTGGCTTCAGTGTCAATACCACCGTAGCCATACGGGTTTTCAAGCGCTTCGTCAATTAGTGTCTTTGTGGAATCACTGCATCCCTCTAGGCGAACATGGGACTTTATAGAGCCGCCACGCTTACCTTTTTCGCTTTCGTGGCCGAAATGGCCTGAACCGGGGCCGCCATCTTCGTGTTCACTACCAGACATGGCGTCCAATAGACAGATGATGGAATCAGCGAACGGCTGGAACATGGAAGGTGGGTTATTTGCGAACCTGTCGAGGTCAACGAACTGAGCCCAAGACATTTCATCGCTGGTGCAGTTCGGTTCTCCGTTGTAGTCGGTGCAGAGGAACAGGTTAGGCGAATAGCCGGTATCGGATTCAGCAGGGCCATTGCCGATAGGAACAAGGTCTTTCGGCGTGATGCCGAACTCCTCCTGCGTTTCGCGGATGGCCGCCTGTTCAGGCGTTTCACCGTTCTCGATGTGACCGCCGGGGCCGCAGATACAGCCGGGCGCGGTGTTGCCAGAGCGGATACCGCAGAGGATTCGACCATCCTTGATAACGAGGACGCCAACTGAACCATGGGTGTCCGTCGAATCGGCGTTCTGCTTGTAGCCGACAACAAGGACAGGAATCTTTTCGATGCCGGCTTTCATGGCAGCAGCGGCGCGATGACGACCCTCCTGCTCACTTTTTTCGAGGTTCAGGTAGGGCATATCGAACTTCTCGCCAGATTCCATTTTCTTGGCATACTCGTCAACATTTTTTTCGTTGATGGCTGCAAGGGTGGATTCAATCGTGGCGTTCTCAAAGACTTGGTAGGCGCAGCGTTGCAGGTACTCAGCGGGAGACATTTCGGCAACGTAGCCACCGTTCTGCTTGCCGTTGAGGTATTCATCGTAGCCTGTGCCGGTGGTCTTGGTAGTGAAGCCTTCGTAGTCATCGGACGAAGCCTTGACGGGCTTGTCGAAGTACACGGACTTAATCTGTTCATCGTGAGCTTTTTTCTTGATGTCGCGAAGGCGATCTCCGGCTTCAGTGAGCTCGTGGTCTGCGGCGGACCATTCCTTGAACAGCTTATCAGACTGAGCTTTCAGCTCCTTGCCCTTGTCGGTATAAACCATCGGACGATCACCGAGCATATCGTAGATTTCATCATCTTCTGTCCACTCAGAGCGCGGCTTCGGATGGCTTTCAGATTCGAGTTCTTTTTTTACAGCATTCCGTTTATCGTCGATTTCGTCACGCTTCTTTAGGGCACTTTTGAACGTCTTAGATGCGTTTTGATAATCGGTGGTATTGGTATAGCTGTCGGACGGAATCAAGCTCTGAAAGTTCTTGGACGAGCCATGACTTGATGTTTTAGATGTCTGGGTGGTTTCGCTGCCAGCAGCGCCGCCAACTTTGCCGGGCCGTCCTTCATGCCCAAAGTTTCCTGAACCTGGGCCACCGTCGGAATTGACTTTCTTATAGTCCTCAGCGGTTTCATCAATCATGCCAGCCATTACAGCCTGTTCGTATGTTCTGCCAGTTCTGGACCACTTTGTAGTGGTAAACTCGCCGGTCTTTTGAAGCTCGGACTTTGCCTTTTTGGCGGAAATCTGTACTTCCCAAGGCTTTCCGTTTCGGATATAAAGAATACTGTCGTGTCCGCCAACGCCCTTGTCCAGAGCGGCAGCATTTTTCTTGTCAGTCGAAACCCACTTGCTTTCGGTCATTGGGCCTTTTAGTTCTGAGCCTGGATGAAGTGCTTCATATGCGTTTCTTAGGCATTCGCCATCAGTTTCTCCCTTTACGACGAGAGGATTGCTTATCTGAACTTCATACTGCGATGTATTCCCTTCGTCATGCTGTGACGAGTAGGTGTCAGCGGTTTCCTTTTTAGGCGAAAGGAATATCATACCATTTCTGTTTATGACGCCGTTTCTGTACACAACATAGTTTCCGGGTTTTCCGAAGTCGCTGCTTGTATCGGTTATCTTTCCTTCTTTTTGAGAATGAACTTCTTCGGATGTAGAGAACTTACCGCTTTCTTTCATTTTCGCAGCAGTCTGTTTACGATTGTTCAGTTGCTCTTCTTTATCAAAGAACTCAAGCTTATAGCCGGATTTCCCAGCGATGGCTCCGTTGATGTCCCAATCCTCAACATGTCTGCAATACCGAAGATGGTTGCCGCTGCTGTCGATGGTTTCAAATGGAGCTTCGGGGTTATCTGTTTTTCTGTATTCTGTGTTTCCGAACTTGAATGTTGTGCCAGATTCGCATTCTTGAAACATTTTTGACAGTTCGGATGCCTTATCTGCTTCGCTTTTATTCGATGACAGAGTAGAGGAAGCACGAGCGTTGAGTGAAGCGCATTTTGCTTTGGTATTTGAAGTAGTGGGAGCTGCATGCCTTGCAGTTTTCTTCTGCACAGTAGCCTTAGAGAAATCCTTACCATTCAGTTTGCCGCCGCCAATAGCCTTGCCCTCTTGCAGTGGGGTGTGCGTACCATTGACCGTTATCCAATCGATGTCCTTGGCAGGCTTGTCGTAATCGGAGTTGAAGTCAGCGGAATCAGTGTTCTCATCGTCATACAAATTGATATAAACGGTTGATTCGGGGTCGGCGGTGCCAGTTTCTTCGTCGATGCCGTAGATTTCATCCTTGGCAATTCGCATCTTCGCACCGCTCCCGAAGATAACCTCATCTTCATCGGGATTCTGAGACCATTCAGTAACAGAAATTCCGTTGTCGAGCTGTTTCTTACCGTTATAGCTGAGGATGACGTTTACTTTATCTCCCCAGTTCAAATCGACGCAACGGTTATAGGCGACAGATTCAGAATTGCTCCAAGATGTCAAATCCTTTGGCTCATAGATTCCTTTTTCGATGAAATCTTTCAGCTCTGACGGTTTCAAAGCCAGTCCACGCTGATAGCTTAGTTCTGGGTCAAGCGGCGGAGATTTCTTTATGGCGGATTCAATGTTGTATTTGTCTTCATCAGACAGATGCTCGTTGGTTCCTGTGTAACGGACGATAGACTTAACCTCAGCGTCAGAAAGTGACGGAGACGAGCCGCCAATCTCTCCGGGACGACCGCCATGGTTGAAATTACCACTACCCGGGCCGCCATCAGCATCAACGCTGTCCCAACTATGGCGAGATGACTCACCATCGGAGTATTTGGAAAAGTGCCCCTTAGTTAAGAGTTTCGGCTTCGAGGATGTCTGGTTATCTGGCTGTTCAGACGGCTGGTTCTGCTGCTGGAGTTGCTGCGGTTTGTTTGCGAGTTCGCCTTCCACGGTGGGATTTGCAGACTGCTGAGTAGGCGCGTTCATGGCTTTGAGAATGTCATCTTCATCGATGTCGTCTTCAGTAATGATGTCCTCGACATTAAATTCTCCGCTCTCAGCTAGTTTGCGGCGAACTTCTGTCGGGTCGAGGACTTGCGCGTTAATGTAGGCAAGAGCAGTGTTGGCGCGTGTACTTGCAGTCTGCGCTTTGGCAGATTCGACCTGAGCCTGTTCAGCATCGGACAACGACCAAAGCGGGTTGAACTCGATGTGGATGTCAGGTGCTTTATCGAGTTCACCGGAGTGGACACCAGCCTGTACGATAACATCCAAGAGAATCTGGAAGTTCTGACGGAGCTGCGTCTTCTGGATCCGGCCAACGAAGTTGTAGTAATTCTCCATGTCGGATTCGCCGGTGGCGCTCATGCCGGCCGGGGAACGCCCGAACAGGATAGTCTGCGGAATATTCGTAAGCGCAGACAGCATATTGCAGGAGGTATCGACAACATCACTGACGCCGCTGAACGAGAATGTCTTGAAGTCGTAATTTTCGCCGTCAGCATCAATGGAAATCGTGTTCATCAGGCCACGACTGGTGTCAATGGTCTGCAAGCGCTTCAGGATGCGGTTCTCGCCTTCCTCGGTGGAACACTCATCAGCCAATCCTTTCATGGAGTAGACAGCCTGAACGGAGCGCTCCAGAAGCTTTGTGGCGTCACCGTGGGCAATCGTGGCATCGCGCATGGAGCGCTTGATTCGGATGTACTCTGGCATGCCCCAGATCTGATACAGCGGATTCGATGTGCGTTCAGGAAGCCGACCATTTCGGAAAATCAGGCATCGGGATTCATGCACGACGAAAGAGCCGTATTGGCTCATTACGGTGTAGTACTGCGGCATACCGAACTTGCTCTGGATGCGGGAATTGCCGTCATACTGTGGGTTGATGCGGTACAGCGATGTGTAGTCGGGCTGGACAATGGCGCGTTCGTAGATACGGATTTCATCGATAGACTTTATGGCGCCCCAGTTCAGGGGTTCATCAAGCTCACCGCCGTCATCAATGAGCATTACGCCGATGGCACCGCCGAACAGGCGCGACCATTTAACAGCGGTAGAGAAGCAATCCTCCCAATCGAGGTCATCCAATGCAGAACGAAGGAACGATTCTGCCTTTTCGTCAGACAGATTGGAAAACGAGAATCCATGCTTAACACACTCGTCTGCAGGAGTGTCGATGATTTTTGCAAACAGGCCGTCACCCTCATACATCTGGGTAAGCTTGACATCCATAACGCCGCCATCGGGCGAGTATTCATACTGCTCGGTAGTGTCGTTCTGCGTGCCGTACTGGTTCAGGACATTGACATACCCATCAGCGTGGTACTGCTTGGTAGTCTGCGCTGCGCCGAACAGGACATCACGACCGCTGATGAGGCGGCTTGCCCTATCCGCCCTCGTCAGGCTTTCATCCGTGAATACTTGCTGCACGTTCTGCACCTCCATTAAGTTACCATGCTTCTCAGGTTCATTGTCTTGCCGCTCTCGATTTCATCGAAAGCGTTGGCCGATGCATCGACCATATCTTTGAATCTTCCATCAGGGAAGTTTTCAAGCTGTGTCAGGTAGGCTTCGTTCCAATCGCCGATTACGATGTCGAAGTTGCCAGCCTGCCATTGTGCTGCCATAGGCTCTGCGCGGAGTTCCTTGCTTCCAGATTCGGCAACGGCGGTGATGCTGAAGCCTGCCATGTAGCGGATGTAGGACTGCGCCTGTGCCTTGCCGGCCTGACCGGGGTCCTGCGGGATGCGGACACGGACGCGCTTATACTTGGCATCGTCCTGCTGGGCGGTGGCGCGGATAAGCTTGCGGACGTCGGCAGCGTTCAGACGAACGTTGATTACATCGGCAACGATATAGCGACCATTCTTGCGCTTGCCCATAAGCACACCAGCGGTATAGGCGGGTTCTCCACCTTCTCCTTCTGCGGTTGCCGCCAAGTCCCAACAGCGTACCCACTTGAGCACGTCATCGGGAACGACTTGGATGAAGTCGCCGACTTGCGTCCGCTTGAAATACAGACCGGCGGCGGCTTTGATTTTCCAGTTGCCGTGAAGCAGACGTTCGCGCTCGATTTGCGGCAGAGCCTTTAGGTTGGCAAGGTACTGCGGGTTGACTTTCAGCAAGGCTTGGTTGTCGTATAGGGTGGACATGATGAACGTGCAGGAGCGTGGCTCTGCGCGTTCTTCGGGAGTAGTGAGGTTGAAGCGTTCCCAGAGTTCTTCCCTGCTGTCAGCCCATGTGACAACTTCGTCCCGGCGGATGAAGTAGCGAATCTTGCCAGAACGTTCAGGGATGGGGTAGCCGGTGCTTTGGTCAATCCACCAAGCGATGAACTTGGCGACCCAGCTATCGGCATCGGGGTTGCAGGTGGCACGAACGAATGGGGCAACGCCACAGGTAGAGCGGTTACGGGACAGCATGTAGAAGAACACTTTTTCATCAAAGTGGGTCAGCTCATCGAAGCCGATCTCACAGATCTGAGAGCCTTGCCAACTGTCAAGCTCGTTGGGGCCGTCTATGTGCGCGAACGTAATCTTTGATGTGAGGGAGCCTTCGTCGTTGAAAAACTGCCATTCCCCGGCGGATATTCTGGGGCTGGAGCCTTTGATGGCTGCGTACATGCTGCGGGATTCATCCCACAGACCGCCTTGCGAGAATATCTGCTTGTAGTTCTTACGGAATATGGTGCAGCCAAAACCGGGAACATTCTTATGGCGAAGCGGTGTAAGAAGCAGACCGTAAGTCTTACCACCACCAGCTGCTCCGCCGTATATCACGATGTCCGCAGACGATGACAAAAACTGCATCTGCGGACCTTTCTGTGGGCTGAGAACTATCGCCAATGATAATCACCTCCGCCCATCAGCGATATTTCAGGGAACTTCGCCAGTATTCATTTTGTCAACGATGGCTTCGGCTTGACTTTCGAGAACAGCAGTTCCGCCGGGGTTGCCACGTCCATCATCAGGGAGCATGATGAGGACATCGTTTCGGTTGCTAGCATCAACTTCACCAGCGATAGGGATGCCGGACTTGTCCATCGCGCGGATGCGGGCTTCACTCTCGCGGTCTTTTCGGTTCTCAGAAGCATCGTAGCCAGCAATCTTGATGACGGTTTCAAGCTGACGAATATCCCCTGTGCGCATGTACTCCGTGAACGCCTTGCCGCACATGGCAGCGAAGTTCGTCCGATCAGTCTTATCCACGCCAAGGTTTTCTAGGGTCTCATCAATCTTGCCTTTTGCAGCCAGCTGGAGCATCATACGCATGGTCTCGCGGGCGTTCTTTTTGTTGCGACGAACTTCGCCACTTTTGACCCCGCCGTTATGTCCACGACGTCTTGCTTCTTCTTTGGTTGTAGGCGGGCGCATATTTTCTGGTCTGCCCTTCGGTTTTGCCACGATTTTCTACCTCCAAATAGAAAAGCCCCGGCGACCTTGTAGGCCGCTGAGGCTTCGTGTATTGCGTTGTTTTCTTGAATGGAAAAGATGATTACTGTCATCTATACGGTATCGGAAAAGAGCTTATATATGGCGTGACGGCCATCAGCCGAAGTTCACAGGATGATTGGGCCATACTTCACCGCCATGGGTGGGGTCGTTCTCTTTGCCCTGTTGGAACTTCTTTACTTCCTGCTGCTCTTTCCAACGGATGTTGCCTTTACGGATTTCGGAATCGTAGTAGGTTCCCCATGATGCGTTGTCGAACAGGCTGAGTTGCTTGGGCTCCAAGGCTTCCTGTTCCGAGATAGTCATGTCGAGATCCGTCTTGCCGGCGGCGCGCCCCTCTCTGGTGTGGATGTCGAACACCCAATTAGGGATTCCGTCAACGCCGAGGTGACACTCACTGATGTCAACCGTCTTTTCATCGGGAATTTCATCGGGACGGAGTGTGCGGTCGGGAATCATGAAGTTACAGGCCACATAGCACCCGTCACGATTTTTGCGGGCAAGACAAAGTAGGGTGATGGCCTTTGCGACAAACAACTGATCGCGGTCATAGCCTTTCTTGTTCCCGCACACGATGTCCTCAGCTTGCTTGAGGGCGATGATTTCCTTGGTCATGATGCCGTAGCAGTCCTCCGCGGAGATGGTGAGGAGGCGTTTCCACAGGTATGCGTTGTAGCCGCCAAACAGTTCGTTGGCGGCATAGCCTGCGTGGTTGAGGTCTCCCCTGCGGATTGCCTTTTGAAGCATTGAGGACATGGTGTACATGCTGTACCCATGCTTGGTTGTCGGGTTGTATCTTCCGTATGCCATTTTGAAAATCTCCTTCATGTAACGTGTGTTTTCCGGGTTTTATCCCTAATATTATTATACGCTCATGATGGGCTTTTTACAAGCATTATTTACGCTATATCGTTGTTTATTAACGGTCAACGTTAATTTTCGGCTTGTTCTTTTTCATGTCATACTGGAAGCATCTGCCCCACTTGGCTTTCATATTGGTAATGGATGTAAGCTGGTCTTGGTGCTTACGGGCAGAGTTGCCACCGGCATTGACATCAATCTTGCCTTTATCGTAAAGGTACTTCGGACTGAGCGTGATCCTGTTGTACAGGAGTTCTTGCAGAATCATGTCGATGTCGAAGTTCTCAGATACGGTCGGGTCAAGCTTGGCCTTGAATACCTTACGGTTGAACCACTTCACGGCTCCGGGGATTTGTTTCCACGCGAACTCGCGGTCGTAGTTGTACGGAATGGCATTTGGGCCGATGTAACCAAGACCAATGTTGAGGTCCAGCAGGATTTGGGCAATGCGTTCGACCTCTGCAGTGATGACTTCCTTGTTTTTGCCGATCATCTTATTCTTGTCGATGAGGTACTGGAAATCTTCGATGTCATCGTCAGCTATGACGAATACATCCTCAGGGGCGTTATTGATAATGTACCAATACGCCTTCGAGCCGCTATTGATGAGTTCATCGTCTACAGCCCATATATCTTCAGGCTTTACACCGCCGGCGATGTAAGCATCGGCTTCGGACTTGCGAACCATGTACTTGCATTGCTCAAACAGGTTGTAGGTGAGGATTCTGTCTGCGCGGTGGTAGGACGGGACATAGATTTGAAAGGTAGCCTGTTCATCCATTGGAGCCTACCCCCTCTGGCGGGATGAAGTGGTCTTCGATTCTGCGGTAGCACTTCCACCCTACAGTGGGATATTTGATGGGCGGGAGCGGCTTTCGGAGAGCCTTACGCAAGCCAAGGTATGGGAGATTCAAGCCGGCAGCTCTGCAGAGGGAAACGGTAGCAGTCAGGCGTGGGTTTACATCGATGATGTAGGGCGTTCCGTCAGCGGAAAGCTTGAGGTCAAAGCCAACGTTGCCATCAAGCATTGCTGCCCTTACGACTTTTACGCAAGAGGGAAGGACGGACGGTTCATCAACGACCTCGCTGACCATCGCCACACCATTTTCCATACAGGAGTTTTTCTTGATGCAAGCAAGCATAGCGCGTCCATGATGAGCAAGGATGTCTACCGTGTACTCATCACCGGGAAGGTACTCCTGAATCAGAACGCGACCTTCGTTTTTGATAATCTGCTGGAGGGCATCTACGGAGATAACATTCTGGTCTTTTGCGACAGCATCTACCTTGCCGGGGGTTCCGATGACGTGGAATCCACGAGCACCGCAGCTATCAGGCTTTTTGCAGCAGAGAGTGATGTCATCATGTTCGAGCACGAACTCCTTGGCAAGTTGGTAGTCGGTGAACGTTTCCTGCAACGGAGACGGGATGTCTTTGGCCTTACAGAACAGCGCGAACGATTCTTTGTCGTTCACGAAGTTCAGGCCGGTGCCTGCGGTCATGACCTTGATGTTGTGGTCTGCAAAGAAGCTCTTGGCATTCTCGAACGGAATAAGCTCCATCGTGTTCAGGGGGATGACAACATCGACATGCTCTTTCATACAGATTTCAAGGATGGTTCCGAGGTAGGCGGGGTCATCACTGCGCGGGACTTGATAGAACGCATCGACACCAACGAAGTTGCAAAGCATAGGGCGAACGTCTACGCCGACAACACGGATGTCGTCTCCGTAGCCGTTTTCTTTGAAGCACTTGATCGTACCGGTCATATAGTCGCCAAGACAGCATGTCAAAAGAATCGTAATATCCACTATGCTTCACCTCCTTCGGTTTTATAGCTGGCAAGGACATCGGATGGAGTGCTGCGTCTTTTGATAATCTCGATGGAATCGCCGTGAACGGCGAGGATTTCAGGTTGCGGCAGGATGAACGCAGGGCTTTGGGAGATGGAGTAGGCGCCGACATTGCGGAAAACAACGGTGTCTCCAACTCCGAGTTCCCCTGTGTATCCTCGGTAGATTTTATCATCCTCAATACATGTGTAGCCGCTGAATATCGCAGTGTGAAGTTTCCTTCTAGCCGAGCCACCGGTTTTATAAACCGTGATGGGGAGATTCAGTACAGTGCTTGCATAACCAAGGTCGAATTTGCTGGTATTGAGAATAACAACATCGTTCGGATAGTTAGGTCTGCGCTTTATGGAAGTCACGCGGGAATACAGGGACATCGCGTTTGCGATGGTAGGCGTACCAGCTTCCAGTATGATTCTATACTTTTTGTCAGCATGGGAGAGTTCCTGTGCTATAACAGACGCATACTCCTGCATCGTGCAATAGCCACCAAACTGTTTGGACATATCTCGCTCCATCTCGGAGAACATATCCCCGCCAAGGTCTATGTAGTCGGTGACATGGAGGACTTTTGCGATGTCAAGCATTTTGGAAATCCGCAGCCGCCAGTAATGAAGCTGACGGGCTTTGCTGATGTGGCAGTGGATTCCAGCAAGTTCAACATGCTCAGTGACAGAGCTATCAGACAGCAGTGCAAGGAGTTCTTCAAATTCGTTGGATTCGCAAGGGATGCCGAACCGGGAGTTCACGCCATTCCCTGCAGGGAACGACACGCGGACCCCAAGTTTAATTTTCTTTCCCTTGGTTTTTGCTATTTCGGCTAGTTTGGAGAACTCGGTAACGGTGTCGCAGTTGACTATGCCGCCTAGCTCTGCACAGGCATAGGCTTGCCATACATCCTTGCAGACGCCGTTGTAGATGATTTCATCAGGAGAAAAGCCATACCTCCTTGCAAGGCTGTACTCGAACGGACTTACGACCTCAGCTTTACATCCGAGCCGTCTTGCAGTTTTGCAGATGTACGGCGTGAAGTTCGTCTTGAAGGAATAGCCGATGTCGAGCGGGACGCCAACGTTGCTGAACGAACGCCGGATATTGGAAATGTTGTTTTCAAAGTGGTCACGGTCAAAGACGAAGAAGGCGTTTTGCGGGGAGTAATCAAGGAGCTTTTCTTCATTCATTGTCATCACCGCCGGGAAGCTCATCCTTGGGGATGATCTGAGCCTTGACGTCTTCATACCAGATGGCGCGGGCTTTGATTTTGCGGTTTTTGGTAATGTTGATGCGCTTGCCTTCGATACCAAGACGACGAACAAGGTCGTTATAATCGGTTCCGTAGCGGCAGACGATCATAACGTAATCATAGCCCTCATAGTGAATGAGCTCCATCTCAGGAATCTTACGTTCAAGGACAGCATCGTTATCCTCTGTGGTTTCAAAGCCCATGTTGATGTCGGCAGTCCAGTCTGCGAGTTCGTCCAGATCCCATTCACCGGCATGGGTATTGTCGAGAATGTTGATAGACTTCAGCTCGCGGCGGGAGTACCCAATGAACCGCTTACAGAGGACTTCTTGGTCGGGGTCGTCCTGTGCCATGACCTCGGCGCGCTGGTTGCCGCCGATAAGGTTGTTCTGCTCATCTATCAGAAACAGGCCGAAGTCTCCGTGTTCTTGGATGGACTTTCGGAGGTCTTCAAGCTTGGATTTGGTAATCTTACGGGGGTTGCCAAAGCCATGGAGCAGGTCGCCGACACGCATGGTGACGACCTCAATACGCTTTTCTTTTGACATCGGTTACACCCCCAGTCTGAACACCGTCTGGAACGCTTCTGCGAAGTGATAGCCAGATTCGGTTCCGCGGATGGTAGCCAGAGCAGTGAGAGATTCGATGCTGCGTGGATGCGGGTTATCACGGATGACATTATTGTAGCCGTATAGGCAGTCGATTTTCTTGCGCATGTCATCGGCATCGACTTCATGGTAGCAGGTGGGATTGAACTTGCCCCATGCGGGGTTCAGGCCGAACTCTGTCTCGGACGGAACTTCCATGAAAGCAAAATGACGGATTTTGTGGTTGTAGCCAATCTGACGCTGCGGAAGCCGAACAGCTTCTTGGCAGACAATGGATGCGATGTAGTGGTCGTTGTTCAGGTCGGCAGGATGGTGTGTAATTACAACGTCAGGTTCGTAACAGCGAATCGCATTTTCGACAACCTTCACCATCGTGTGGTGGTCCTCGTCCTTAAAGCGAAGGCATCCGAAGTTTGCGACGTTCGTGTCGGTGACGCCGAGCTTCTTGTGCGTTTCGAGCATTGCGGGCAGCAAGGCATCGCTTCTGGTATTACATTCACAGCTTAGAACGCAGACATAGACCTTGTGCCCGTTCTTGGCGAGATTGGAAATCGTAGCACCAGCACCAAGGATTTCATCGTCAGGGTGGGCAACGACAAACAGGTAGCTTTCTTTTTCCGACATAAGGTTCACTCTTTTCTTTTCATATTACAGATGGGATGCAAGGTTCAAGGCATTGAGGATGCAGTCGCTCATGTCATCGTAGTGGTAGGTTGCAAGTCTTCCACCGAAATGAACATTCGGAAGTTCAGATGCAAGTTCCGCATACTTTCGGTAGATTGCATCATTCTTTTCATCGTTTATGGGGTAGTAGGCATCATCATTTCCGGTGTACTCAAACGGAGTTTCGTAGGTGATGATGGTGCCGTCTGTGCATTCTCCGAGGAAATGCTTGTGTTCAATGATGCGCGTGTACGGAACATTAAGCGTTGGGTGGTTCGTGACGGCAACGCCTTGGAAGTTTGATGTACTGCGGATGCGTTTTTCTTCAAAGCGGAGAGAGCGGTACTCCAGTCTGCCGAACTGGTAATGGAAATACTGGTCTATCGGGCCGGTGTAAATCACATTCTCGGCTATCTGGTTCAGCTCATGCTCATACTCGAAGTAATCGGTGTCGAGGTGAACTTCAATGCCGCGAAGCAGTTTCTCGAAGATGGGCGTGTAACCGCCGTAGGGAACACCTTGCCACTTGGCGCGGTAGTAATTATTGTTGTAGGTGAATCGGACAGGGATGTCATCGAGGATAGAGGGCGGAAGTTCAGAGCAGGACCTCCCCCACTGCTTTTCGGTGTAGCCCTTAATGAACATTTCGTAGAGTGTTTGACCGACCAGCGAGATTGCCTTATCTTCCAGCGATTCGATGGGGTGGTCAAGCCCTGCAGACCTCCGAATAGCCGCTTCGGCGTCATGAGGTGAACTTACGCCGAACACGGACGCGAAGGTGTTCATATTGAACGGCAGATTGTAGCCTTTTCCATTGACGACCGCAATCGGCGTATTGATAAAAGGGCGGATGCAGCACAGACTTCGCATATAGTCCCAAACAAGCCGATTGTTCGTCTTGAAGATATGCGCACCATACTTGTGTACGGTAATGCCGTCCTCGACCTCTGTATAGCAATTACCGCCGATGTGGCTTCTCTTGTCGATTACAAGGCACTTGTGCCCCTTTGCGCGTAGTATGTCGGCGGCAACACTGCCGAACAGACCGGCACCGACAATCAGGTAGTCATACATGGCGATTTTCCTTTCAAAATTAAAAAGGACACCGCTTGGGTCGGTGTCCTTTTGTTCAAAGTAGGGAGGTCGTACCATCCTCCCTTTCGCAATGGGTCTGGGGCTTGCTTCCCTTCCGCTTTTGCGATGGTATCATCTTACCACGGTCTTAGTGTACATTAAACCGCAAAAACTTCCGTTTTATTTTCATTGCTTTCAAATTATTCCACACTATTCCAATCCATAGTAGACATTGGTATCTTTCCGTTTGATGGATGGGTGGTTTAGCATGTCATAGATGCTTGAGAAACGGCGGTTTTGAATGATAATACGTCAAGTACCGACAACGAACGAATCAGAGCAGATGAACGTGCCTTTTGCAGCTATAGGAACAAGACTTCCGTGGAATACCTCGTCCAATTCGTTACGGATGCGTTCTTTTACGTGAGCGGTATCCCATTCAATGTCGCCATCGAAGAATGGGACGACTGCGCGGTTGACGCAGGAGCAGAGCTTGCAAGAGATTTCGTTGTCAGTCATTTTGCGGACGTAGCTGCCGATTGCCATTACAACCTTTTCTTTTTTATCGCTAAATGGTCCTATGGCAATGTACACATTCACAAAGCCTCCGTTGATGATACCGGTTACGACGATACGTGAATCCCATTCATACGGTTTTTGCGTTTTCCTCTTGTTCATAGCGGCGTGTCTCCTTTCTTTGCAGATGCGAGAAGTGGAACAGCACCTGTGGGCGAGCAGAGGTAGTAGTCACTTCTTTTGAAAATTTCATCATACGCTTTTTTGCCAGAACCGTCGCTTCCGTCGCCATTGAAACTATCCACAACGACTTTTGCTTCGTCCGTCATATCATCGTAGGAACGCTTTCCGTAGTCAGGCGGGAGCCAAGCCCTATTTTGGCAGCAATAAATGTTGAAGTGTTCCAGCAGATCCTTGTTGGTGAACTTGATGTGCATAGTGCCTTTCTTGAAAATGGAAATCGTGAAATACTTGCAGGGAATATTCCGAGTATTCCCTGTTTCTGCGGCGTGAGTCAGAACGTTTTCCAGATTTACGCTCGCGGTCACGTTGCCGTCGAAATAGTCGAACACCTTTTCAATATCAGAAATCTTGCGGGTAGCAGTATACACATCAAGTTTGTTGCTCCACGATGAGAACATCTGATTTGCGGGCAGAATGACCTTATCGTTGATTTTGTGGGCCTTGTTCGTTTTCCATCCGTTGTAGTAATGCACATTATTGCTGCACTCTGGATACCATGCGTGTTTAGCGGACATTTCCTCAAACAGTTTGGAAATCGTTTCTTCAACGCTGGAAGTAAGCTCGGCATTCATTTCGGCGAAAAGCTGTTGTATGTTGAACATAGAGAACTCATAGTTCTTGAAGTCATTCACAATACCGCAGTACTTTTCGCGGATGGACGTTGTCAGCTTGCCCATTACCTTGTCATTGCGGAACAAAGCGTTCCAATATTTGAGACGGACTTTCTGCAGAAAACGGTTTACGTTCAAATCATCCTTGCCGTCAACCCGGAGTTCAAGGATGCAGGAGCGGTACGAGGATTCATCGAAGCTGTTCATAAGGAAAGGCTTTATCCCGTGGTATTCATCAATCAGTTTGATGCCAACATCGGTTTCAAGCTTGTAGCGGGCGATGGAGTCCTGCAGAAAGTCAGTGACGGACAGGCTTTGACATTCAGGGTTCTCTTTGTGACGCTCTGCTTCTGCTGCCTTTTCAAGACGGTCAAAAATGTCGCTGTGTGCAGCTCTCGCAGGAATGGAAATTTTGATGAGTGCGACCGAAACGTCAGTTTTTCTCTCGGCATCGGAGAATGCGTCGTGCAGGATGTCAACTGATGCGTTGTACTTTTCGAGAGTCTTGATCAGTTCCTTGCGATCATTCGTGTAGGGATTCTGTATGGTTTCGGCGTTCAGCAGACAGCGGATTTCACAGCCGTATCTTTCCGAAAGTTGGATAGCGTGCATGAGGTGACGGCAGCCATTGGCAAACGGCGGGTTCATGAGTATGAGGTCGTATTTTTGGAAGGAATCAAATGTCAGAAAATCGTCATGCACAACGCTCACTTCGAGGTTGGAAAGCGCACTGTCCTTCATGTTTAGATAGTACGAAACATTATCCAATTCTCGAAGTTTTTCTCGTTCTTCATCGGAAAGGTTTCTTGGGTCTTTGTTATTCAAGGCACGACGCATTTCCAGATTTTCTTTTTTTTGATTTATCACGCCGGAACATGCGTTCATGACGGAAAGTTTGATTGTGCTGCGCAGATAGGGGTCGATTTCAATGGCGTGTACAGTAAGTTCTTCTCTGCGATAATAGCCATATCCATCAAGCTCTTTATAGTGTGCCATTGCTTCTGGGATAGCCAGAATCAAATCCCCTTTTCCGGCTGACGGTTCAAGCACAGTATCGATACCGTCCCACTTGATGCCGTCAAGCATCTTAGCGGCAAGGGCTGGTGGCGTTGGGTAAAAGCCGTTCTTAGCTTCATCAGTTGTGACAAGCATTTTACACTCCTTTATTTACATTAGATGCGTCTTAAACCGGTAGCAACAGTGTCTGCAAAGCATTGGTCGAAAATCTTGGAGATTTCAGAGGGGCTTTTTGCACCCATGGACTGCGTATTGAAAATCTTGGAAGCGTTCGTGTCTGCCACCCTTCTTTTGATTTCCTTGGTCTTTCTTTCCTTGAACTCCTTCTCGAAGTCTTGGAACTGCTTTACAACCTCATCTTCCCCATCGACAATTCTCAGGTCGTACTTTAGGGCGTTCTGAGATGCAACGCGCAGACGCTCCATGGCCATGGTCTTGTTTGCCTTGGCAAGTTCAGGATCACGCTTGGCTGCGTAGGAATCCTCATTGCAGATGTCGTAGAACTCCTTCAGATTTGCCATGGATTCTTTATGCAGCCGCTTGAGCCGTTCAGTTCCGAAGCCGAGGGTTTTGATGCAGGCCTGTGCGTAGACCTGCCACGAAATAGTAGCCGCCGTGTTCTTTGCGATGAGAAGCTGGCGCTCCTTGCGGGACTTAGGCGCGGAATACTGCGGAACGCGAAACTCGTTCAGATCGGATCCTTTCAACCATGCAGCTCTTGCATCGTCAGCGGCCTTTTTGCCTTTCGACATAAGCAGTTCCGTGTTTTCGGATTCAATTTGTTCGATGCAGGATGCGACCTTTTCAATACGAGAACCGCCAACGCCAAACTTTTCATGCAAGGCAACCGTGATGCAGTAGCAAACGACCATGCTGGTTTCATTTTGAACGCAATCCATCTGACGGCCGAAGTCTTTGTTCATCCGAATCATTCCCCCTTGATAGTGACGAAGGCATTCCCTTTTCCGTTGAGTTCCATCTCTACAGGACTGCCGCACTTGAAGCATGTGTAGGTAAACTGCTTGTCCTGAATATTGGTTCTGTACTTGAAGTCACTGCCGCACTCGCAGTGAATAAAGGCGGGACGCATACCGCTCAACTCAGTTGTCGCACCGCATTTGCTGCAGGTAGAACTTTTCATCGGAGTTTTTGTGCAGAAAGGGTGTTCATCGCCGCACTGGCGGCATTTGATAATGAGAAAACCTGTGTAGCCATCCTTGTTGTAACGGTCGGCTGGCGTTTCGGGAACAATGACGCCATGACGCTCGCCGAACATTCTTGCAACACTGCTGTTACGCTCGGGGCGACGTGTCTTGGAAAAGCCGTAGTCTTCCATGCTTTCTGTGGTGGTACTGTCACAGGCTGGTGCAGCTTCTTTTACGGGGGTTTCGATTACCGAGGGTGTTATGTTGGATTCGTCGTTTGAATCGTCGGGAGTGCCGCTGTGGTTCGCTTGCTGCAACTTTGTGACTGGCTGGGGATTACGGATGGCGCGGATGACAAGATTGTCAATTTCATCGTGACGTACAGTCTGACACTGCACAAAGGTAAGTAGCGCGGAGTTGACGAACTGTGTGGGAAAATCGAAGTCGATGCTGAACGTATCGGATTTCAGTGTGAGATTCATGGCGGATGCTCCTTTACTTGTTTTCTGTGGGCAGTTTCCACTCGGCAGATTCAAACGGTTCATAGTGGATGATTACATATCCGGGACAATACTTCATTTTGCCGTTTTGATAATATCTTTTGTAATGCTCATCGCAACTGTCAACGTGAGTAGTCAGTTCAAAAATCAAATCGGGGTATGCCGTGGAAAGATTGGCAATTTTGTCGCCGATGTCGTATTCAGAGGAATAGCCTTCAGCAAATTCAAGAACTCGGCCATTGAGTTCTGTGCCACATTCATTGAGCATCCACGGGATGCGTTTATCTTCAAACGGTTCTGCGCGAAGCGGTGCATTGTAGGCCGGGTACAGGAGTTCAAGGCTTCTTTTCATGTAAAAGATAACATCCTTGGCCTGCTCGTGGAAAATAACAGACTTGCTAAAATCAATGTCGCTGTAGACCTTCAGAGAGTTGGCGTACATAATGTCATATTCCTTTCAAACGAGAACTCCAACGGAGATTCCGAGGGATTCGTCAATCAGAGCCATCGCTTCATCGCTAAGATGGCCTATGTATCGGCCGAGTTCGTTTTTGGAGACAGTGAAAATCATTTCGCATTGAACAACGCTATCTTTTACGAGGTAGTTCATCTCATCGGGGCCAACATGTACATGGAGCGGAAAATCTTTGCCTTTTTCTCCGCACAGGGTACACAAGATGACATTTGGAGAGAATCGGTTGCCAATATCATTCGATACAATAACAGCTGGTCGTGTGAAGCGCTGAACACTGTCAACTCCGTGCGGGGTGTACATAAACATATCGCCTCGCCGAATGTCCGTCCTCATTCAAAATCCCCCCCCCGAAGTGAGAGAAGGTCTTTAAGCGAGTATTCGTTGCCGTCTTCGTCAACGCCACGGACGCGGGTGCTACCGCGATTGACGATGGGGCATTTAGGGTCTTTCTTGCCGATTCCGAAGGGCATATCAAAATCCTTGTCGAACACCCACAAATGATAAACATCGGCAACATCAACGAGATTCTTGGACTTCGGATAGACCTCGATGGCAACGCGCTTTTCGCCAAACAGCTCATTCTTGATTTGCTGTTTCACGGCCCACGGGATGTCGCGGCTGCCGTCGTCACTGAGCAGATTGATGGCGTTGCCGCATTCATCGTGCGGCGTGGCGGTAATCGCAACATGTTCAACCTTGCCCCAAGGGGTACGGAGCAGACGGCTCATGACGCAATACTCGTTGTTTTCATCACGCCAGCAGCGGTCCATTTCTTTCATCCAGCCGGACAGCTGGTAGGCACCGAGTTCATCGTGTGCCTGTTTCGGGGAGATGGCTTCAATCCATTTCATTTCATTGTCTCCTTTTCAAACATAAGTATGCCGATCTGAGTTATCGGGCATTTCTGCAAGTCCTTGAAAACGCATCCATTACAACAATCATCATGTCTTTTGGAAAAGCAGAACTTGTTGAGAAGCGAATACACAGTGAGCTTAACCTTCAAAGCGATTTTATGTCGTTTCACTGTCACTGCTCCTTGACGATAAGGGCATGCTTGCCGATTCGGTTCACCCATTCCTCGCCGTACTTCTTGCGAAGCTCGTAGAAGTTGGCGTTCGGGATGATTTTTTCAATGCTGAAGAACTGCGCGGCAAGGGCTTCGCAGATTTTTTCTGGATCTGGTTCGGTATTGAAAAACAGTTCAGCAAGGAGCGCTCAAACATCAGTCGGATAAACCGTCTCATCCAAGTAAATATCACCAATGAACTCACCATCAGAATCGTAGAAAACGAGGGTGTTTTCTTCCTGCATGTTGTTTGCGGATACGAGCTTGTTCTTCAGATTTACTTCGAGCGCCATCGCTCACCCCTCCATTTCATTTATCTCCATCAACTTATTCATAGCTTCCATCGCGGAAATAAGACCGCGTTGATAGGCTGCGCGGGCTTTTACAACACGCAAGGCAAGTGCTTTACTTCGGGACGGTTTTTGGTATGTGAGCAGATAGGTTGCAAACTCATATACGAACCTCGGCTGATACTTATCCATTTTCATCTTCCTCTACTTTCTTCCAAAGTGCAAAGCTGGTGCTGAACGGATTGTGCTCGTCGCGAATGGAAAAGACATACTTGCCGTCCTGGTCTTTGTTGAAATGCTTTTGGAACATTTCATACGGGTCGTCATCATCTCCATAGAAGCTACTGCAGCCCTCGTCCACGAGTTCAAAGCCGGCTTCGATCATCGTGGAGTCACTGATGTGCTGAACGGCACAGGCGGGGTCGTTAAGCATCTCGTCGATGTAGGCATCGCGGACTTCTTCATTTTCGGACAGGCAGTCATCGCACACGAGGTCGCCGTTCAGCATGACGTGACCGTGGTTGCCAGTGGATTCGATACGATGAAACGCTTTTTTGCAGTAGGAACAGACAGACCATTCATCAGCGTAGCCCCAGTTGACCTCGGCCCAACCGAGTACGCGCTCATCGTACTGGTCTTTCGGAAAATCGTCAAAATCCATAAGGGCGGCGACTTCCGGGTACAGCTGGACGAAGCGTTCCTGAGCAAGCATGGCATCTTCACGGCTGTCGAAAATGATAAAGTTGTCGTCAGAATCGGTTTCGGACTTTACGACCGTGGCGTTGATGTCATCGGTCATGCCGAAAATCTCGAGGAAAATATCGAAATCAGTCATTGCTATTACCCTTTCATTGAACATCTATTTAATCGACTTTGTAAATCCAATTGCCAACCCTTACAACGTCGCAGCCATAGCCCCGGAACAGCTTACGCATACCCTTTACGCTTCCGGAAACATGAATGCAGGGGCAGTCTCGGATTGCGATGGTGAGTATGCCGGTTTCTCGCTCGTACTCCTTGAGCGAACGGTAATAATGTCCAATAGTTCTCATTCAGATTCACCTTTGTCTTCTTTCGTTAAGCGTTTCAATTCATCCTTGAACATCTTTTCGTTCATAATGGCAATACGCGGGGTACGAGGTGAAAATTCGAGCATCTGGTTCACGGAGGTAATGTGTACGCCATCGTGGACGAGCCTTGCACAGTAGACATACAATTCATCGAGCGTTTTGACGGCAACGAAGCGGGAACTGCTGTACGGATAGGCGTTTACTTTGAAAACGTTAAGCTTTTTCAAATCAAAAGGCATTTACAGGTCATCCTTTCATACGGCATATTCATAAGGTTCTTCTACTTTCTTCCAGACATCGGAGCGGGTCAGTTCGCAGCCGTTCTTGAGGGCTGCGCGGGTCTGGCTGGTGGAAATGATAACATCCTTGCCATCCTTGGTGGCAATCCACTTCGTTCCGGCAAATTCATACCGGGCGGTGAGCTTGTCAATGATGTCTTGGGCCGTTGCGGTGCTCCCAGATGGGAACAGTATGTAGCGTGGGGACAGGCGGTTCAGTTCATCAACATTACTCGTCTTGTAGGAACTCATCAATGTTTCCCTCCTCGTTGTCGATTTCGGATTGCTTTTCTTTAAGAGCCATTGCAAGCTCTGAGAGCATCATCTTGATTTCATCCGCATCGTCAATGAGAACGCGGATGGAACTCGGAATGCCATTCGTTCCGCGGCTCGGAACGAATTCTGCGGCGTGTTCATCAGGGCTGAACGAATCTTCGTAATCAATTACGTTCTCGGTAAACTTTTCTGCATCCACACAGAAGTAGAAGTCCTCTCCGGCCGGAGAGTACTGTCCGAGTTCAACATAACCATCATCCTCGTTTACGGTCCAGCCATTCTCTTCGCAAACCGAAATAAGGCGCGGATCAACTTTCATGCCTTTCATCCTTTCATTCTCAGCAGACATATTCTCCAAACTTATCCTTGTACACCTTCAGGTCAAATCCATTAAGATACAAATATATGTACGTATCAGCAGTCATGCGGATTTTCCCGTCAACAACATACACGTTCCCTTCTTTCAGAAGTACAACCTCATGTGCGGGAACGTCATTCTTATTGATAATCCTAACGTGAGCCTTCATGTTCATCACCTGAATCAGTAATCGTGGTAGGCGGCAATCTTGGCATTGGAGAGAGCCTTCATAAGCGGACGGGACTTGGCAATGTCATCAAAGCCAAGGCCCAGGGCGCAGACAGCATCCATCTCATCGCCGGTGATACAGTATTCATGGTTCTCAAGCTCGGTGAGGAACGCATCATAGGCAAAACCCTTGCCATTCTTTTCGGACATGATGGCGTCATGCAGTTCCTTGGAGTGGCGGTCCTGCATTTCGTGGAAAGCATCGAGGTCGGTGCGGCGGACGAATCCGCCGAAACCGATGCCAATGACCTTATCGGTTTCTTCGGGGGCTAGGCCGAGGGCTTTCATGCCATCGGCCAGCTGTTCATCGTTAAACGCAAACTGAATCGGGAATGCGTTGAACTCTTTCTGCTGACGGTTCTTCATCTGGGTGTAAGTCTCTTTCATTTTGGTAATCTCCTTTGCATCTATCAGTCTTCATAAAACGCTACGAATGCGTTTAGCTTGAACCATCCAATCACTTCTTTGTGGTAGCAGTCATCGGTAATCTTGTAAACACGGGCGGCATCTTTCTTCGTCCCGCCGAACATGGCGATGTAGGCATCCTTGAACTCTTTTTCCATTTGGTAACTCTCCTTTCATCCGTTGAAGTCAAAGCCATGGTCAAGGACGCGACCGTCCTTGGCGATGTAAACGTAGTGGTAATGGCTTAATATGCTAGTCTCCCAATGCTGTTCGTCATGGAGATGCCAGCGCTTACCATCGCGGGTGCAGAGGATTTCGTGGTAGGAAGTGCGGATGTACGTCATGCCATCTTCCTTGGTCTTGCGGATAGCGCCGCTTTCCATCAGGTCGATGAGGTAGACATCTTCATCAAAGAAGGCTTCTGCTTCGCGCATGGCATCAATGACGTTATCGGAGTGGAGCTTTTCGTATCGGATGGATTCAGAATGACCCGCTTTGAAGTCGATGTAGGCAACGTACTCTTTTTTCATCTTGAACATCCTTTCTATGTTACCGTCTGGTAACTTAACGGGTACAAAAAATCTATCAGTTTACCTTGAACAGATAGGCGTGGAGTTTCTCGTGCTGGCCTTTGAATGGGTCATTGTTTCCGTTGATTTCAACCAGTCCGCAGAGGGTGCATCCATTCTTTTGGAAAAGCCACGCAACATCAACTGCACTGGACCAACGAGAGGAGAACGTGAACTTTTCGATTCCGTTTTCGCGGATGCAGTCAACGATGGCTTTTACGTTTTCTTCGGAAAAGCTCTCATTGATGTCCAGCACTACGTTTCCGTTATCCTTGGATGTGAAGTACGCATTAAGGATATACGGAGCAAGTTTCCCGATGCTTTCAGCAGCCTCAATAACCGCGTTGTATTCGGTGCGAATTTCATCCTTTTCGCTCTCAGTTGATGCGGATTCATATCTAGCGCGCAAAGCCATCACTTTTTCATAAGTTTCTGCAAACAAATTCTTCATCTTTGTCATCCTTTCGGGTCTTTTTTGGTTTGATTTTATATTATTATTCTACCACTTGGCATCGTAGATTGCAAGCAAATTGTTACGCTGTATCGAAATATTTTGCAGAAATGAAAACGGACAGGCGCATTGCAGCAGCCTGTCCGTTTCGTTTTATTGTTGTGCATTAACGATCCGTGAAAGGCTTGTCACAGCCATGCTGTGTTTCCGGTAGGTATACTTCAGATAGTCATCGTAGCGGACATTGAAATCTTTCTTGCTGCCATAGACTATTTTTGTGACTTCGGGCCACTCTCCGTTGTAGATGTATCTGGACAGCAGAACTTGCTTTTCGTCCGGATGCTTTATCTTGGATATGAGGGCAAGCAGTTCTTTGCGTTCGGAGATGTACTCGCTTTTCTTTTCTTCAAGGCGTTCTAGGGTTTCTTCTTTTAGGCTTACGTCAATGGCAATCTTATCAAAGGCCGGGCTTGGATTGTGCGGCATACCAGTCAGCGCACTGCCGCCGATAGAGTACATTCTACTGCATAGGGTGTCGTACTGGTCGGAAAGCATCTTGTACTCATGGTATAAGTCTCTGAATCCAGACAGCCGTTCTTTGATATTCGTAGTGCCGTTTGTCTTTTCCAATTCGGAGACTCACCTCACAATTCGTTCAGTTGGCACTACGCGGAATCAGCAATCGCCGTAAGGCGAAACTCCCAAGCAAATCTTATAGGCCGTTGCAATCTTTGCTTTGACATCGTGGTTGCTTTTTGATAAATAGTCGAGAACTGTTTCTACTGCCTTCCTGTAGTCGTTGCTGGACCGGATTGCAGGTTCATTGCACAGTTCCGTAGGGAACCACAGACAAACTCGTGTCAGCGGATTACCGCGCGAAATCGGCTTCCAAACGCAATCCTTAGGAACAGAGCGCGGGCTGTTATCGACTTTCTTTTGGTACATCGTGCCGGGGACAAAATACTTGTAGGCGTTTCCGTTTTCTCTTTTGATTTCATACACTTCCAGTTCAGGTTGAACATCAGGGCTGATCTTATTCAGATCAATGGTCAGCCTTGCGATGTGCATGTGAGCAGTTTCCCTTCTTTCTTGCAGCCTTTCTGCCGTGGTATGTGGTGAAGTTAAAAATCAGCCAGAGCGAAAGACTCAGAGCAATGTACCATACCGGAGAAATCCCGATATTTGCAAGCGCCCCGGCAATCATCATAGCGGCGCAGAGAGCGAATGAGATGCAGAGCGAGTACAGAAGGATGATAATAGTCATAACAGTGCGGCGGCTCATCATGGGCCTGTTGCGGCGTTTTCTGTTCATCGTGCATCACTTACTTTCCAGTGCTGCCGAAGCCGCCGTTGCCGCGCTGTGTGTCGGAGAGCTGCTGCACCTGCACAATTGCCGGGTGCTGCACGGGCAGGATCAACATCTGCGCGATGCGCTGACCCTTGCTGATGCAAACCGGGGTGATGTCAAGCGCAGCCGTTGGCTTTGTGACGAAATCCTTGCCTGATTCACCGCACATGACGATGTAACTGGGCCGATTGTACAGAGGAACCATCAACTCGCCGCGGTAGTCGCTGTCGATCACAGCCACGCCGTTTGCCAGCATCAGCGGCCCGCTGGTGGAGATGCCGGAGCGGATGTGCAAGGCCCCGTAGTAGCCCGCCGGAATTTCAAAGGCGATGCCCGTTCTGACTTTTACCGTCTGACCCGGTACAATCGTCACGTCCTCTGCCGCGTACAGGTCGAGGCCCGCGGCCCCCGGCGTACCGTAGGTGGGCAGCTCTGCCTCCGGCATCAGTTTCAATACTTTCAGTTTTTCAACGCTCATAATTCGATGTCTACCTCCTCTTTGTCAAGGCCATGCGCCACATAGTTGCCGTAGCTCATGTTGAGCATGTAGGCTTCCAGCGCACACCTTGACAGACTTTTTTCTTGTAAATTTTTCTCCTTTTTGGGCGTTCCGGCTTCGGCTTATTATTTTTGTGCTTTTCGTAGTAAGTTCTGGAAATCTCATTTGCCCGCTCTTTCATGCAGCGTGGGCAGTACCTTTTGCTGGGGTAGCGATACCACGGCTATCTGCAATGCTGTCATCAAAGTCACGGATATTTTCAGCGTACAGATCGTAACCGGCAGCACCATCAGAGCCGCGTGTGGGAATTTTGGAGTTCGGGTACAGGCGCTTGACGCGCATCGGGATAATTTCTTTAATCGGCATTGCTTTCTCCTTCCGTATTGGAAATATTTTCAAGACGTCTGCCGCATTTCGGGCAATACGGATAAATGTAGGTCGGGATGACCTTGCCGTTTTCTTCGATGTACACGCCGTTCTTGCAATAAGAGCAAGAAGATGGGCGCAGCATCAATCCGAGCTTTCTGTGAAGGTTTAACAGGTATCTATTGACAAACCCGGTAGACACATCGGAGAGAGCCTTTATCGTCTTCAAGTCATTTGCGTCGATATTCTCGCCCTCATAGTCAATGCGACAATCGAATGGTGGGGCGGCGCTCTCTGGTCGATCATTCATTTTCGGTCTTTTTCTCCGTAAAGTGGTTTGCCATCATATCGGCTGTGTGCAGGAAGAACGAGAGCGGGTACTCATCAAAGGCTTGGCTCAAGGTGTTGAGCTTTACTCCATCGGCATCGAACGCGCCCATGTGCCAGCGGACGGCCATGGCTTCGGCTGTCTTCAGGCGGACAAAATGCTCGATGAGGTAGACACTCTTTTCGCCGTGGCCGTAGGGCAGCTTGTCTTCGGTCTGGTAGAACGGAACCTTCTCCCACTTACCGGTCTGCTCGTTCTTCTGGTTCTTCGTTCCGATTTTGTAGAAGTTGGCCTTACAGACATCGTGGTACAAGGCTACGAGTGCAAGGGATTCTTTCGCCAACTCTTCGGAAATTCCGAACAGCTGCGGGAACCTGTCGTAGAGGTCGAACAGGTGCATTGCCACATTGATGCTATGCTCGACCAGCCCGCCGGGATATGCGCCATGGAATCGGGTGCTGGCGGGGGCAGTGAAGAAATCGGTGTTCTGGAGCCAGCCGTTCAGTTTTTCGATACCTTGGCGGTTGATAAAGTTGTTGGAGAGCATCAGAAAGGCTTGCTGGCTATCAGTGCAGCTTGAGAGGATGGTCTGCGCGTAATCGTGGAGTTCGCTCATTTTAGTAATCCCCCATGTGGGTTTCTCTCTTTTTCAGACACATATACAAGGGCGATGCGCGTCCGCTTTCCACATCGACGGCGATTTGTTGAAGCTGTTCGCACATATCGTTGATGTCATCAGCAATAATGTCTGCGCAGTTTTCAGGGACACCGCTGTCGGTGTTTTCATACTCGCTCTTTGCATCTTCTACGATTTCAGGGTGTGTGGTAAACACAACAGACATCTCACCTTCATCAAGAGGCTCAATGTTGAAGATATAGAACGTAACGCCAACGCTGGTATTGTACTCAAGAACTTTCTTCATTTCTATTCTCCTATTTTCGGTCTTGGTAGACTTTTATTTTCTTCCGAATGGGTAGTTGATGGATTGGCATACCATAGATGCCTTGGAACGGGCGTTTAGAACGGCAGGTCACCTTCATCTTCAATGAGGGCGAAGTCATCGCCTTTTCCATCAGAGTAGGACGGCTGCGGTGCAGTCGGCGGCGGAGCGCTGTAGGAACTTACGGTTGGTTCGCCGACATCTTGGCCCTTAGGGCCAGTGAAGTTTACATTGCTGGCAACGATTTCGATGGCGGTTCGATTGTTTCCATCTTTATCCTGATACTTCCGGGACTGTAGGCGGCCATCGACGGCGATGAGCGAACCTTTTTGGAAATACTTGCAGACAAATTCTGCGGTTCGGTCCCATGCCACGACATCGAACCAGTCGGTCTGGCTTTGTCCGTTGCCATCTTTGCGGCCACGGTCACAGGCGATGCTGAAGGATGCGACATTCTTGCCAGTGGTAGTCTGACGGAGTTCGGGGTCGCGTCCGAGCCGGCCCATGATAGCTACTATGTTGAGCATTTTCTTTTTCTCCTCAAATAATTTCTTGGGATTCTACACGGTGTTTTTCTTTTGCATGGATTCTTTAAACTTGCGATATTCTCTGGTGTATTCGTATGATGGGGCGAATATGTGCTGAACAGCATTTTCGAGTTTTGGCTCGTACTGATGTAGCATTGATAGTTCGTCCTCGAAGTGCCCAGCGAATGGACAACCGGCACATCCAGTTCTTTTGCATCCATACACTGTATAAGCATCGCTGTGCGTTATACAGTACTCACTTTCAAACGCCGCTTTGTCTTCGGAGCGCCACCAAAACAAGGGGTAATACTGTTTCCCATGGGTTCCGTTTGCCATGCAGCTTTTAACACTTGTCGATCGAGCACCCCCTTCTGCTTTACGGATTCCGACAAGATAAATTTCCCCTCCGTATTTTTTTCGAACGAAATCTCCAACTTTTTTCTTAGACTCATTGCAGCAACGGCTTGAAATTTTGAAAGTCGGATGGTTCTCAATCATAAACTCTTTAAGAAACCTAGCAGATGCAATTTCGGTCTGGAGTGGTTTATGCGGTTCGTCTTTCCAAGCGTTACACCACCAGCGAAGGGCGGCCTTACAATTCGGGTATTTGGCGCACAGGACATCAAACGGTTCATCTTCCCATTGGAAATCGTGTTTCTGTAGGCGTCCAATGTATTCGGCAAATTGCTTGCTGTAGAATGGGTAGCCAACAGTCCTAACAGCACCAGCAACTTGCGTTTTTCCGCGCTCACGCTGGATTGCAATACCGTACTTATCTTCAAGAAAGGTCAAATGTCGTTTTGTGGCATTCATTTCAACACCAGTATCAAACCATACATAAGTCACTTTATGGGATGAATCCTTAGGAGTGAGATGCTCAACAATGTCAATCATATTGTCGCTATCTGCACCACCAGAAACGGAAACTAGGACGTTTTTGTATTTGTTCAATACACTACTAGCCTTTACGAGACCATCGTAGATTGTAAGCGTTGGCGCTCTCGAGATATACTCATCAGATTTATCGGTCACACTTTTTTCTCCTTGTGGAAAGATTCTCTAAATCAGTCAGCCATTGCCTTTAGACCGAGCTGCTTGCACAGGTAGGCGTCAAGTTCAATGGGGACTAACTTATATTTGAGGCAGAAGCTTCTATCGCCGATGTTGTGTGCTTCGTTGTGGTAGGCTCGGCAGAGCGGCAGAACTTTCATGCCCTCGTGGATGATGTGAGCACGGTCTCTACCCTGCCCTACTGCATCGACATGGTGTAGGTCTGCGGGCATCCCAGTGATGCAGCAGCGCTTGTGGACAAGGCAGGAGTAGATGTACCGGCTTACATCGGGGGCGTGGTCTTTCAGACTTTCCTTGGTCGGAACATGCTCGGAAAGGCAGAAGTCAATCAAGAACTCGATAAAGCGGTTGGCGGTAGTCATATCACAGTTTGATAAACTGAACTCGTCAAAGCCTGTCTTTTCGTAGAACAGGTACTTCATCGTGGACTTAGCATCCTCCGTGTCGTAGCCTGTGTAGTCAGCAACATCATTGATGAGGGCGTAGATGTGCTTGCGCTGGCGGGGCGAGATGCGGCGGGAATCTGTAAGCTCTGTGCTGACAGTCGGGTGCATCCTGTCCAACAGGTAGGTACGCTTGAACGGGGTAAACGTCCAGAAGCCTACGCCTTCTTCAACTTTGACGATCTTTGATGTGGAAATCATTCTTCTTCGGGAGCATCATACGGAAGGTCATCGGTTTCGGGGACTTCGATGTTATCATCTTCACCTTCAGGTTCGAGGTCGGCGATGGACAGGCCATCTTTGGTGCATCGGACTTCAATGCCCTTCTTCTGGTCTTCAGAAACGCCGTTGATGACAACAACGAACTGCGGGTCATTGCTGCCTTCTTCAACAGGCCATTCCTCGGCTTCGGCTTTCAGGCTGCTGTCGAGAGAGAAAATGCTGGCGGCGAACTCCTTAGCATCCTCGATGGAGTTAAAGCCAGAGATAACAACATCGCCGTTCAGGTTTTCAACGGTGTAGCAGTCGTCTTCGCTGATGTCGTGGAAGTCGGCATCGATGGCATCGTCATTGACATTGGCAGAATCGTCGGAGGGAGCGGTGAGCTGAGGTGCGGGAGCGCGACCATCGAGGGAAAGCTGCTCATGCGCATCGTCATCCATCAGGGAACTGCGCAGACCTCCGATTTTGTCATCATCGACTTTCTTGTCGGCGTCGAACATAGAGGTCTGAGCGCCAAGGAACGGGCGTGTGACATACATGCCAGACTCCTTATCCCAATACAGGGCATCATCGCCCTTAGTCTCGCCGCTGGTGTTGGACTTGGTGGTCAGGACGGATGTGATCTTGTGCTGGACGCTGGGCTTGATGACATCGTGGGCATCATCCTCGCACTGAGAATCGGAATCGTAGCCGTCCTCATGGTCGAGGGTAAGGACGAGCTTGATGGTCAGGGTTGCTTCATCATCGCCTTTTCCGGTCATCTTCTTGAGCGTGCTGTTCAGGATGCTGTCGAAATCGGTGCGCATCTTGGCAAAAACTTCGTTGTTGATGTTCATAACGCTTGCAGTAGACATAGTGAAAATCCTCCAGACTCATTTCAGATTGTGCTTTTCTTCGTACTCTTTGCGGCAGGTGTTGCAGCAAAAGTCTTTCCAGTGATCGCGGTACATTCGGCTTACCCATCCCATAGATTTGATGCGCTTTTGGACATAACTGTAGTCAACGCGCTTTTCCTCAAAGTGAAACTTCTGTTCTGCGAGGCAGTTATCACAGGTGACAACGATGTCACCTTCTCCGTATTCAATGCCCCAATCAATGTTCTTGCTCATTTGACTACCTCACACATTCACTTCTTCTGCGGGAGTTGTTTCTGCTTTTTGAATTGTAACGACCACGCGAGGATTCTCGCTGTAAAACTTCCTGACTTGAAGGTCTACCACTTGAACATCATCTTTGTACGCTATATCGTTGATTGAATCAAGGATAACCTTAGCTAAGTTATCGACATCAGGCTTCTTTGTTGGACGAATAGCCTTGAAAATCATGAGCTTGTGCTTCTTCTTGCTGGTGCTCTTTGGTATGCCGTAGTACGCCATGATTCTGACATCCAAGGGGACATCAGAATCAAATTGATAATCATGACATTGGCGGCGATACTCAACTTTAACAAGGTTTTCGTAGTTGGCTGTCTTTTCAGGTGTGTACGTCCTTACAAAGTTTCCCATCTTCGTGAATCTCGGACGGCCCTTTCCGCAGGGCTCGCCGAGAATGGTGAACTTTACTATGACGAGTACCCTCCTTGGATAGTCTGCGTAGTATCGGCGGTAGTGTCCTGCGCGGCAACGCTAACATAGTAATTGTAAACTTTACTGCCGTCTTTCCGTTCCCGCTCAAGCTGGACATTGTAGCCGTTGGACGCAAGGATCGTCACCATGGTCTGGCGGTCGGTTTTATCTGAAATTTCAAAACGGATGCGCTTCATTCTTATTCCTCAAGCATTTTCTTCATGGTATTGAAACGAGAGCTGGCTTCTTTTCTGCGCCACGACGGCCCGGAAAACTGAATCGGAAAGCAGTTCTCGAATACACGGTCATAGATTCGCTGATAACGGATGTCGGTCGTGTTCTTCATCTCCGGCAGGGTGACATTGGTGGTGAGAATCATCGGGAGCTTGGCGCGGTATCGGCTGTCAATGACGTTGTAGACCTTTTCAAGCGAGAAGTCTGTGGCGCGTTCAGCGCCGAGGTCATCGATGATGAGAAGCGAAGCCTTGTTCAGCAGGTCTATCAAATACTGTGTATCGTCATCGAAACCGGAAAATCGCTCAATGAGCTTGACGAACGAGGTCATAACAACCGGAACGCCATTTGATAAAAGCTCGTTGGCGATACACGCTGCCGCAAAGGACTTCCCTGTTCCAACAGGGCCGTGCAGGAGCAAGCCCTGATTCGTGGATTTCATCTCATCGAAGCGTTCAACATATCGTTTGCAGTATCGGAACGGCTTCTCGTTGTTTTCCGTAATGCGGAACGTGGAGAATGTAGCCTTGGCAAGACGGTCATCCATAAGACTTTGGCTGCGAAGCTCTTGCAGAGCGGCGGCGGCTTGCATATCGGCAATCTGCTGGCGCTTCAGGTCATCTTTCGCCTTGCGGCATTTGCAAAGGACGGGACAATGGATGATGCGTTTTACTCCGCCGAAGTTGAACTCCTGCAAGGTCTCGCGCGGCGTGTGGCAAAAACCACAAATGATGACACCACTCTCATCCTTGTAGTCGTGCGTGTCTTCCGGGTAGACATCCCCTGCCCGCTTGACCATATCCATCATTGCTTTTCCGATACTGTCAGCCATTTTTACTCCTCAAACGGGTTTTCATCGTCATTCTGCGGCTTGGAAATTTCAGGTCGCTTTTGCATATACTCTTGAACAAAGCCGCCTGGGCCGAAGAACGTGGACGGGTTCTTGATGTACTTTTTGTCGCGCCGTTCGGCTTCACACTCTTTTCTGTAAACGGAAACAGCGGAGAGGATTTCCTCTGCGCTGAATCCCTCTTTGATGCGGGCGTTGTAGGCTTTGAGCGCATCGGAGCGGCCTGTGTGCTTGGGGTACAGGTCATAGGCTTCGCGGAAGCCGTTTGGTTCAGCCTTGTCAGACGGCGATACAGACGTTTTCGCAGGCTCTTGTTCGAGGGTGAGCTGTTCTGCATGTTCGGGTTCTTCGGCCCTGCTCCTGGCGCGTTCTTCGCGCTTACGAGCAGCATCACGGTCACGATTCTTTTTGTAGCGAATCCAATATTCCTGATTGCTGGCCCAGTCGTGAATGGAAAGCGTTCCGTCATCTGCAACGTCAATCCAACCTTGGTCTACAAGTGCAGCGACGATTTCGTGAGCATCGACATCGCTGGCAACGACACTGCCGACATACATTTGCTGGACATCGGAGAGGTCTGTGTTCAGGAGCTTTCCATCGTTGTCAGCGTTTTTCATGGACCACCGCCACAGGATGTAGAGCAAGCCAACTGCTTCAGCGTTTGAACATCCGATTTCTTTGTAGAATCCTCTCAGCTTCGGCCCATCGAGAAGTTCTTCTGCCATTGCGACAAAGCGGTCCATGTTTTCATCACCCCCAGCATCCGTGCAGACGTCAAAGTCAGCATCGGAGACCGCTTCATCAAGCCTTTTCTTCCACAGGTTCTTGCTCATCATTCGGCACCTCTACGGCAGTGGCTTCGGCCTGAGCTTCCTTTTCTGCGGCTTCCGCTCTGCGAATAGCGGCAATGTCTTTGATGCGGTTTTCCATGCGCTCGTACTGGCTCATGGTCATGCCGTCGCTGGATTCAAGGCCAAGGTCGTTCAGGATTTCGGTGTAGACGTTTTGCCAGTCAGCACCGCCAATTTCGGAGCGGCAGAACTTGAGCAATATTTTACGATGCTCTTGGTCGATGGGCGGGTCTGCTGGCTGTTCGGGTTCGGTAGGAACTTCCTTGAAATCAGCGGGAACGGCACCGGATGCGACCATCTCGTCCTCGCTGTAAACGCCCTCGTAGTCTTTGGGGAAGGCTTCACGGATGCACTGGCTGACGGCAACCTTGTTCACCATGGTAGCAGGCTTGGATTTCCAGTTGGCTTGCCCGGCGTTATACTCACTGAACGCAACCTCTTTGTAGGCGGTGCGTTCCGTGCCGTTGCGCATAAAGTGGACGCGGCACCAGCCGCCGACGAGCGTTTCGCCTTTGTACAGGCAGCAACCCTCTTTCGGGAATGTCTCACCGCCGCGCTCCACGATGATGCCGTCTTCCTTACAAAGGTAGTCTGGGTTCTCGTAGGCGCGGCGCATGTAGGCGTTCTTGCCGACAACAACCTGTGCCGGCTTGGAAGTGTCGTACTTGATGCAGTAGACCTCGTTGCCGACGAGTGGGTTGAGATGCTGCATCTTGCAGAGGTTCATGAAGAACACAATTTCCTGCGGCGTGACAAGCTCTGCGCGGCCACGAACGAGGTAGTTCTTGACGAAGTTCAGGTCAAGCTCGACGTGCTGGCCCATAACGTCATAGCTGACGCTGAGAGCATTCTTTTCAGCATTGGTCATTTGGTTTGTCATTTCATTCACACCTTTCTGATGGACGTCTTGGCAACCTTGCGGAATGTGATGCCGGGAATCTGGATTGCACCTTTCGTGGCCTTGGCGAGCTTTGTGACGGCCTTGACATCGACAGGTCGAATCATCACGCCGTTGATGGAGATGGGGACAATGCCATCATCAATGCTTGCAATCTCCCAGTCATAGGAAGTGCTAAGGCCCTTGACCTTGGCGGGAGCGGGTGCGAGACCGACAACGGATGCGGATTCAAGTGCAACGGCATCGGCCATTGCATCGGCGGCGGCAGCAGTGTCTCCGTTTGCTTCAGCGGCAGCGGCAGCGTTCAGCTGGCTTTCCATCTGCGCCTGAAGCGCACGTTTCATGGCTTCTTCCTGTTCGCGGCGCTTGCGGTCCTGCTCGATCTGGTAGGTGCCGATGGTGTTCTTGAGGATTGCTTCGGCCTTTTTCAGAGGGTCTAGCATATCTTTCTTGCGGGCGAGGACGGAATCGTAGGCTTCCTTGGTGGCCTTGCGCATCGGCTCGAAGAAGTCGGTGACTGTGGTCTGACGCTTCTTGATTTCGGACGTGAGATTGACGGCGGCCTGCAGGGATTCATCATCGGTGACGACAACCTTGCTTGCTTGTTCCTCGATGATGGATACCTCGCGGCCTAGTTCGGTTTCTTTTTCGGACAGCTTCCTCCCACCATCAATGACGGTGATGTTGGAAATGTTCGTTGCGGCTTCTGCCATTTTTGTTTCCTCCCAAGTAATTTATTTCAAACAGCTATCGCTGCTTGTTGCAGTAGTTGTAGACGTTCACCAGTGAGGTGAACACGACCCACTTATCGGTTTCGTGCGGGTCATAGGTGACGAACTTGTACGTTCCGTCTTTCTTGAGCTGAAGTGCGCCCTTGCGCTGGATGTTCAGGCCGTGGCTCTCCAGCGCACGCTCATAGGCTTCGAGCTGAACGGAGACGAGCATGTCGATGAGCTTATAGGTTGTCTTGTAGTCAACCATTACAAGCTCATCGCCTATGTAGCAAACCAAGTCTGCCGTGCCGGCATACAAGAGCGTTTTGTGATACATGCGGGCTTCAGATCCTACGGTCTTTGGTTTATAGTCGGCCAGCCATTGCTTGAACGCTTGGAAGTAACCGGCGTGTTCAGGCGGGATGTCCTCTATGCCGAACTTCAGGTAAAGCTCAATGGCGTTGTGGACGGACGAGCCTTTTGTGGCTGCGTGTGCAAGGGTATCTTCCCGGATGCCTTTGTACTCGAACTGGCTGAGCGGCTTCATGATGGTAGTGACGCTAGGAAGCGGCAGGCCGTTCAAGGTGTACAGATGCTTTTCTTCGTCAAAGGCAAGGCCGAAATCCGGGAGTTCTGTGATTCTGTCTGGCATCAGCGGGCCTCCATAAGTTCAAATCCGAACATTTCGGAAAGTTTCTCGACCGGAATGTCGTCAATACAGTCAGCATGGTACATGTCATCATTTATGTACGCGAACTTTTCACCGACAACGATGTCTTCCTCACACCACTTACAGGTTCCGATGGATTCTGGTTCTGGTGCATTTGGGCATCCGGGCAGATGCGGGTATGTGTGGCAATATTGGCACATGACTGTACTTCCTTTCTCTGTGCGAATAGGGAAATATCCATTTTCACTTCCTCGCAGGCGGCGTTCAGTTCGGTAGTATTTGTGATGCCGAGTTCTTGAAGCATCGCCAAAAGCTCCTCACGCCGGTTCATTTTAACTGCTTCTCCCCTGCGGCTTTCTTTGCCAGAATCTTCAGCTCTGTAACAGAAGTGATAATTCTGTCGAAGTAGGCAACGATTTCATTCATGTCCCCGACTTCATTGTCGGAAACTTCTCCGTCAGCTGCGACATTGATAAGCTTTTTCATAACGTCGTCAAGGTCATTGTTATCAAGCGCCTTGAGGAGCTGTACGGTGATGCGCTCGATTGGCGAAAGGCTGCTGGAAATAGGAGCGTTGCATCCTATCGGGCACACCTCTTTACAGTAACGGATGCGAAGTTCGGGACAGTTGTAGGCATCACTCATCATGCAAACAATGTCAACAGGGACATCTTTTGTGACACCGAGTTCATACCTCGCAAGCTGAGATTCGCTCACGCCGAGCAGTTCAGATGCCCCAGTTCGACTTTTCAGTCTTTCATTGAATTTTGCGGCATACATTCTGGCTTCATAGTACATGTTGCCAGCCGCTTTTGTGGCTTCTCTTGCCATTTATTTCAACCTTCCTTTAACGTATAATTGGAAACATCAGATGCGCATCTGTTACCAGCCGGTAATATTCCGGGTACAAAAATTTCTCCCCATCTTTCATAAGTCAAGCCGAGCGATACGCCGACTTCTTCGGCATCTTGGACGGAGAACTCAGTCTCGCCGCGTTCCTTTTGGCCGTATGCGACTGCGCTCATGTTCGTGCCTTTTGCTACATCAGCTTGGGTCTTCCCTTGCCGGATTCTTTCAAGCTTCAATTCTAATAGGTTCATCTGGGAACCCCCTCCCTGTTTACCGATTGGTAATTGTTTTGTAGTTTTATTGTACCGCATGGTACGGCTTATGTCAATGTGGAATTAGAAGTTTTTTCTGGAATAAACAAATTTATTCTGAAAAGTTTACTTTTCGGAAAATATCGTTTACAATATAAATAACAGAACAAGGAGTGACTGCTATGAACGCCACGATCAATTATCAAATATTCAGAAGTCGACTGACTTACCTTATCACACAGTCGAACAAACGCCAGGCGACTGTCTCTGTGGAGACAGGCATACGCCCGGCAACGCTATCACGGTATCTGAGCGGAGACCGTACTCCGGATTTGGAGTATGTAGCTATCCTTGCGGATTACTTCGGCGTTTCGATGGATTGGCTTATGGGCCGATCTGATGACGGTAGCGAACTGATGCGCTTGTACTCTTTGGCGAGCGATGATGACAAACTTGTCATTGACACGATTCTGAAGAAGTACAAGAGAGACTAGGACGGCAAACAACACTGGGGGGGGCGCTGACAAGGCAGTGCTCCCCCGTCTTTGTTCAAGGGTAACAGGAGCATCAAGCATGAGAAAGAAGATTACAAAAAAACAGGCGGAAGATAAAGTAGCAATCTATGTCCGTGTCTCAACGCACTGGCAAATTGATAAAGACTCGCTCCCAATGCAGAAAACAGACCTTGCCAACTACTGCGCCTATGTTCTAAACATCAACAACTACGAAATCTTTGAGGATGCCGGCTATTCGGCAAAGAATACCGACCGTCCTGACTTTCAGAAGATGATGAGCAGGATCCGTTCAGGTGAGTTCTCCCATCTGCTGGTGTGGAAGATTGACCGCATCAGTCGTAATCTGCTGGACTTCATAGACATGTACGAGGAACTGAAGCGTCTAGGCGTTGCGTTCGTGTCGAGGAATGAGCAGTTCGATACGACAACAGCGATGGGCGAAGCCATGCTGAAAATCATTCTGGTTTTTGCAGAGCTTGAGAGGAACACGACATCGGAGCGTGTGTCGAATGTTATGATTTCGAGGGCCGAGACAGGAAAATGGAACGGCGGGCGCGTTCCGTATGTGTATGTTTCGCCGGGGCGCGGAAAAATGCCTGTTGTGGACAAGATTGAAGCCGCAGTAGTCAAGCAGATATTCAACAATTATGAAAGCTCGCGCTCAACTACAATGGTAGCACGGGACTTGTCAGACAAAGGCATCCTCACGAAAGCCGGCAACAAGTGGTCTGCCACAACAATAAGTAAAATCCTTGGCAACCGCTGGTATATCGGAAGCTATATTTACAACATGCGAGACAGCACAGACGATTACAACCTCAAGGATGAATCGGAGTGGGTCGTTGTTGATAATCATCATGAACCGATTATTTCACGTGATCAATTCAATCGAGTGCAGGAGACATTATCAATGAACACGAAAGACAAAACAAGGGGCGCTATCACACGCCAAAGGAAGAACGCGCACATCTTCTCGTGCTTGCTGGAGTGCGGTCAGTGCGGCGGAAACATGGCTGCAACGATAGATAGGCCAAGGAAGGACGGCACACGTCCATCAATCTATGGGTGTTATTCTAGGCGGTCTACATCTAAATGCACGAACAAGTATGTTTCGGATGTTACACTTCTTCCATTCATGCTTTCGTATATCAAAGCAATGATGCTGATGAAAAAGAAAGTGTCGTCAATCGAGAATGTGAAGTCGGCAGAGAACTTCCTGATTGCAAACGCAGGGATGACAGACGTAAAAGCTATCGAAGGTGTCGGAGAGACTTACAAGTTGCTGAAGTCGGGTTCCGTTGGCATTGAGTACGAGCCGGGAATCAGCAGTTATAAGGATGCGCCTGAAACGAAAGCATCGATGGAACGGCTTCGTACAGAGTACGGTAAAAACGTCCGTGCTTTGAATCGGATGAAATCTCTGTTCCTGTACGGCGACGATGACATTGACAAGGCTTCTTTCTTGAAGGAACAGCATGACCTTGAGGACGAAATCAAACGGCAAGAAACGATTCTGGCGAGGTATGAGAGTACGGACGGGTCGCTGGACGAAATGGACGAGGACGAGTTTGAAGCCAAGGCAAGCTATGTCATCATGGCAAAGATGCTGACCGGAGAGTTCGACCCAAGCTATGACATCGTGTGCAAGACGCTTGATCCAATGGTGCTGCAGCGCTTCTTCAAGAGCATCATCGACAAGGTAGGAATCGTGGACGGAAAGGTATGCTGGATTCGATTCCGCAACGGCATCACACATAAATTCATGTACTAATGTTGCATTAAAAATCGGACAGAATTTTACATTCTGTCCGATTTTAATTTTATCCATCGGGTTATTTCCTTTAAGTTCGGGTTTTTTACCTAGTAAGGATGCGATTTGCCCCCTCTAAAGCAGCGAAAAAGGCCCCAAAATCCGAAGATTTCAGGGCCGAAAGGGGTTGATTTTATGCGGTTTTGCAGGCTTTTTGAACAGGCTGTGAGAATGTGTTAAATCCTTACTTAATGAACATCGCATCGCCAAAAAGGGAAAAGCGTTTGGCTCTACCCGCCGCGGCATTGCCTATGCCTACAGCGATAAGTACCGCAAAAAGACACTGCGCATGGGGGATCTTTTGCACCTTGATGAGGAGCGTATCCGCAGCAGACTGCATGTGATCCTTGATTCCAAAAACATGGAGCTGGCCGGCTGTTATCATCAGGAGCCGATGTCCTACGAGGCACTGCTGAACTGGTGTTATGCGCAGGCAGCGCAATTCGGCCCTTACATCTGTGATGCCGGTGCCTATCTGCAGGCAGCCAGCAATGCAGGCAAGCGCATTGTGCTGGAGGCACAGCTGGGGGCCATGCGCGACATTGATTACGGCATCTTTCCCTATACCTCCAGCTCCAGCACGCTGGCCGCCTATGCACCGTTGGGGGCTGGTATCCCCAATGTCAGGCTCAACCATGTGGTCGGTGTGCTGAAGGCCTATTCCACCTGCGTGGGGGCCGGCCCCTTTACGGCTGAAAAGGCAATGCCGGAGGCATGGATGGAATCCCTGCGCAAGGCCGGCGGTGAATTTGGTGCTGCTACCGGCCGCCCCCGCCGCGTTG
>OGJH01000141.1_pt1 | contig 92333 bp, 80 predicted proteins | sample 1572021 | NCBI WGS metagenome assembly OGJH01 (sample SAMEA2582098, study PRJEB24529) | metagenome | biome: Human gut stool | place: China | collected 2011
TTGCCGGTTCTATTGTTTAACTTTTAATTTTTCGGTAAAAATTTACCGAAGTATTAAACATATAAATAGCTCTCTTAATTTTTTGACTTTGACCTTAACTTGTGACCGGTATACGTTGTGACGATGCATACCGGTCGTTTTCTTTCTTTTTTATAAAGAGCTTTATTTATATTTTCTGCTTCTTTAAATTAGGCAAAAAGAACGTGACTAATCCCAGCAGCGGCATATAAGCACAGATGTTATATACATATTCAATGCTCGTTTTATCCGCTAAATTGCCAAGTACGGCAGATGCTACGCCGGCCACTCCGAAAGCAAATCCAAAGAACAAACCGGATATCAATCCAAGTTTGGTAGGTAGCAACTCCTGTGCATAAAGCAATATGGCAGGAAAAGCGGAAGAAAGCATCAATCCCACACAGAAGCTAAGGATAATAGTCCACATCAAATTAGCATGTGGCATTAGTAAACTGAACGGGGCAGCTCCTAAAATAGAAGCCCAAATCACATACTTCCGACCGATACGGTCACCGACAGGTCCGCCAATTAATGTTCCGATAGCAGTAGCTACCAGGAAAATAAATAAATATAGCTGCGAATCTTGTACACTTACATTGAATTTATGAATCAGGTAGAAAGTATAATAACTGGTGAGACTTGCCATATAAATATATTTGGAGAAAATCAGAATCAGCAATATCGCGATTGAAAGGGCTGTCTTATCCATAGGCAAAGGAAGATGAACAGGTTTTCTGACACTGACAGTCTGTGCTTTCATCCGGTTTAGATATGATTTATACCATTTGCAAATTGGGTACATCACTCCGATAGCAGCTAAAGCCACAAATGCAAATACGATGAGATGTTGCCTGCCATAAGGAGCCACCAACAGAGCAACCAGCAAAGGGCCTAATGAACCTCCGAAGTTACCACCTACCTGAAAGAGTGATTGTGCCAGTCCACGTTTTCCGCCGGAGGCAAGGAACGTGATGCGGGAGGCTTCCGGATGCAGTACGGAAGAGCCAATTCCGATTAAGAATACGGAGGCTAATATCCAGTATAGATTATCAGAGAATGCTAAGTTTATCAAACCAATCAGTGTAAAGCTCATTCCGATAGGCAATGACCATGCGACGGGATGCTTATCAAAGAAAATTCCGGTAATCGGTTGAAAAACTGAAGCGGAAAGTTGATAAACTAGTGTGATAAGTCCGATTTGCGCGAAACTAAGTCCTAAATCATCTTTAAATAAAGGATAAGATGCTGATAGCACCGACTGTAAAAGATCGTTGAGGCAATGCGAAAGACTCAATGCAATCAAAATGGAAAATGTAATTTTTCCTACGGGTTGTTCCTGATTCTGTACCATAATACCTATTTACTATTGAAGTGTTCCTGAAAAATCGGCTGCAAAGGTACGGAAACTTCCCGTTTCTCAATATATATTTGCTGTGATTAATTCAATATGATAGGAATAAAGCTCTAAGACTAAGGATTGTAAATTGTCGTTAATTCAGTTTTGAGTGACTGAACTATTCTTCATACCTACTGTTGTTAAATAAAAAAGGAGGATTATATGGGCTTTATATGGTATATCATTATTGGTATTGTGGCTGGATTCCTCGCAGGTAAAATAATGCGCGGCGGAGGTTTTGGTCTTGTTATAAATTTATTACTTGGTATTCTTGGAGGTGTACTGGGCGGTTGGGTGTTTGCCCTTTTCGGACTGGCAGCTTCAGGACTGATCGGAAGTTTGATAACTTCCACCGTAGGAGCTATCCTTGTATTGTGGATTGCTTCTTTATTCTCGAAATCTAAATAGATATTTATATAATTTATTTTTAATCCTAAAAACAGAACTTGATTATGGAATGTAGACATGGAAATTTCTGGATTGGACTCGGAATTGGGTCAATCCTTGGCGCAGTAGCTTATCGTCTTTCACGTACAGCAAAAGCAAAACAATTAGAAAGTGAAATTTATAATGCTATTCATCGCATAGGTCGTGATGCTGAAATAGCTGCTGCTCATGCTGAAAGAAAAGCAGTGGATCTTGGACTTAAAGCAGTAGAAGCCGGTGCGGAAATTGCTGATAAAGTAGCAGATGAAGCCGATAAAGTGGCCGGAAAAGCAAAAGATAAGTGGGGAAAATAAGAATTCCAAAACGGGTAATCGATTTAAATAGAATCGGTTACCTGTTTTATTTTATATACGTTTAATCTTTTATTTCTAGCCTTATCAGTCACTATCTGAATGATGTGTGCACGAACACATATTGGTGTATCTTCTCCATTATTTTCACTTCCTTCAAGAATCAAAAGCTACTTTTCCTCTGGTTTCTCATCTGATAAGTGCTTTTTTCTCTATACTATCTTTACTTTTTCTTATGTTTAACAACATGTATACTTCCTTGCTGTTGTGGTTAACTTGCTGATTATTAGTAGTATGTTCTTTATTGTGTGTTATGTGTGTGCGCACACACTATTGCTTAATTCAATAATTCATTTTACTTTTGCCGATGAAAAACAAGATACTTATCAATAGATGGATAAAGAGTTTTCAAATATTCGGATTGTAGACATTGCCAAGATGGCAGGAGTCTCTGTTGGCACGGTAGATCGTGTAATACATAATCGTGGCAGGGTATCTGAAGAAAACAGGAAAAAGGTACAGGCGATTCTGGAGATGGTACATTACCAGCCCAATCTGATGGCACGTTCATTGGCGGCCTCCAAAAAGCAATATCATCTTCTTGCGATTACTCCTTCTTTTGTTCAGGGAGAGTATTGGGAAGCTATTTCGGAAGGCATAGATAAAGCAGCGTCGGAAATGGAATCGTATAACATCACCATTACCAAACTCTTTTTCGATCAATATAATAACAAGACTTTTGATGATATCATCCGTAATCTGCTGAATGAGAAAGTGGATGGTGTATTGATTGCGACTTTGTTTACGGATTCTGTTATCCGGCTTTCGCAGGAACTTGACAGGAATGAAATACCTTACGTGTATGTTGACTCCAACATTGGAGGGCAACATCAACTGGCTTATTTCGGAACGGAGTCTTATGATGCCGGAGTGATTGCTGCCAGATTGTTGATGGATCGGCTTTCTTCGTCTTCCGATATATTGATGGCGCGAATTATTCATAGTGGGAAGAATGACTCTAATCAGGGAAAGAACAGGCGGGAAGGTTTCTGCCATTATCTCACGCAAACAGGATTCAATGGAAATCTGCATGAAGTGGAGTTGAAAATAAATGATTCAGTGTATAACTTCATGAAACTGGATGAAATATTTGAAGCTAATCCAAATATAAATGGGGCTGTTATCTTCAATTCAACTTGTTATATTTTAGGGAATTACCTGAAAGCGAGAGGAATGCAGTCTGTTAAATTGGTTGGTTATGACCTTATCGGGAGAAATACACAGTTGCTTTCCGAAGGTGTCATAACCGCATTGATTGCGCAGCGTCCGGAGCGTCAGGGATATGATGGTATTAAATCATTGTGTAATCATCTGTTGTTCAAACAGAGCAGTGAAAAGGTTAATTTGATGCCTATCGATATTCTTCTCAAAGAGAATCTGAAATATTATCTGAACAATAAATTATAAACATATAAATTTGTAAGAACCATGAATGAATTATTTAACGTAAAAGGCAAAGTAGTTGTTATCACCGGTGGAGCTGGTATTTTAGGTAAAGGTATTGCTGTGTATCTCGCAAAGGAAGGTGCAAAAGTAGTTGTGCTCGACAGAAGTGAAGAAGCAGGAAAAGCATTGGTAGATAGTATCAAAGCCGAAGGAAATGAAGCTATGTTCCTTTACACGGATGTAATGGATAAGGAAGTGCTGGAAGGTAACAAAGTAGAAATCATGAAGGCTTATGGCCGTATTGATGTATTGTTGAACGCTGCCGGAGGTAACATGGCAGGTGCAACTATCGCTCCGGATAAGACTTTCTTCGATTTGCAGATTGATGCATTCAAAAAAGTGGTGGATCTGAACCTTTTCGGTACAGTATTGCCTACAATGGTATTTGCTGAAATTATGGTAGAACAGAAGAAAGGTTCTATTGTAAACTTCTGCTCTGAATCGGCTCTTCGTCCATTGACCCGTGTGGTAGGTTATGGTGCGGCAAAAGCAGCTATTGCCAACTTTACTAAATATATGGCTGGCGAACTGGCTTTGAAATTCGGTAACGGTCTGCGTGTAAATGCCATTGCTCCAGGATTCTTCCTGACCGATCAGAATCGTGCGTTATTGACTAATCCGGATGGTTCTCTGACCGATCGTTCAAAGACCATTCTCGCTCATACTCCATTCAACCGTTTCGGTGAACCGGAAGACCTTTATGGAACAATCCATTATTTGATTAGCGATGCTTCTAACTTCGTAACAGGTACAGTAGCTGTTATCGACGGTGGATTTGATGCATTCTCTATCTAATATTGGGATGGTATCATTCTGTTTTTAATCATAATTAGTAACTTGTAATCAGGAAAGAATAATATGTATTTATGTGAACAAACTTGGCGCTGGTATGGTCCTAATGACCCGGTTAGCTTGTGGGATATTAAGCAGGCAGGCGCTACTGGTATAGTAAATGCTCTTCATCACATTCCAAATGGTGAAGTGTGGACAGTAGAAGAGATCATGAAGCGTAAGCAAATGATTGAAGAAGTGGGGCTGACATGGTCTGTGGTAGAAAGTGTACCTGTACACGAGCATATCAAAACACAGACGGGCGACTTTATGAAATACATCGAAAACTATAAGGAAAGTATCCGTAATCTGGCGAAGTGTGGCGTGATGGTAGTTACTTATAACTTCATGCCTGTATTGGACTGGACCCGCACAGATCTTGCCTATACAATGCCGGACGGCTCTAAAGCACTCCGCTTTGAAAAAGCAGCTTTTGTAGCTTTCGATCTTTTCATCTTGAAACGTCCGAATGCTGAAAAAGACTATACTCCGGAAGAAATAGCTAAAGCGAAAGCTCGTTTTGAGCAGATGAGCGAAGACGACAAGAAATTGTTGGTTCGTAATATGATTGCCGGACTTCCGGGTTCGGAAGAAAGTTTCACGGTAGAACAATTTCAGCAAGCATTAGATCGTTATGACGATATTGATGCAGAGAAGCTTCGTTCCAACCTGATTTTCTTCTTAAAAGAAATTGCTCCTGTTGCCGATGAAGTAGGAGTGAAACTGGTGATTCATCCGGACGATCCTCCTTATACCATCTTAGGTTTGCCTCGTATTTTGAGTACGGAAGAGGATTTCAAGAAATTGATTGAAGCCGTACCTAACGAATCTAATGGCCTCTGCTTGTGTACAGGCTCTTTCGGTGTGCGTGCCGATAATGACCTTGCAGGTATGATGGAACGTTTTGGCGACCGTGTGAACTTCGTACACTTGCGCAGTACACAACGTGACGAGGAAGGAAACTTCTACGAAGCTAATCACTTGGAAGGAAATGTAGACATGTATAACGTAATGAAGAGCCTTATTCTTCTACAACAGCGTCGTAAATGCTCTATCGCTATGCGTCCCGACCACGGACATCAAATGATTGATGACTTGAAAAAGAAAACGAATCCGGGATATTCTTGCCTGGGCCGTCTTCGCGGATTGGCAGAACTTCGCGGATTGGAAATGGGTATTGCAAAATCTATTCTGTAAGCAGAATACTTTTTATATTTGAGTAACCCTCATCACAGCAACTTATTATGCTGGATGAGGGTTATTTTTCTATTTATGTAAATTGCACATGTCTCTTTTTTAGTTATATTTGTCCCTTGTACCACACTAACAAAAGAAACAGATGATAAAACACTTAATACTAACTCTATTATTATTCATTTCAGGAAGCATGACTGCTTATGCTATGAAATACCCATCAGAGTTAGAGCTTCTTTATCAATTATCCGGTAAGAATTTTATCTTAAGTAGCATAATTCCGGAAGACAGTATAATCCGTTTATCTACTCGACTTGAGTCAGAAGCTTCCAAAGCAGGAGATTTTGAGAACTATTTCAGAATAGGCCAGATCAAGGTAAATTCTTACTGTCTGAAAGGGGATATAGGAGTTGCCACTAATGAAGCGGAACTTATGTACGAGCATGCGCAGAAAATGAATTCAACTATAGGAATAGCATTATCACTTCAGGCAATAGGTAGCACGTATATGAGTTTGGATCAGATGAAACAGGCTTTTGATGCGTTTGTTGAGGCAGAGAACCGGCTGAAGCTTTATGAATCGGACCCGGTCCTTATACGGCTATATTTACAGATAATTCATGTCTCTTACCTGTTGGGGGAACCGGCCGTTATGCATATTTACTTAGACAAGCTTTCAAAATTGCAGCATACTTCGATTGTGGCAAATGAGTACTATGATTATTATGCACTATGTTATGAGACCCTCTATCAGATTGAGGTGAAGGATAAGATAAAGGCCTTGGCTCTTTTGGATCGTTTAGATTTGATAAAAGATACCAATCCATTCTATAAACGTTGGTATTATTGGGTGAAGTTTAAATATAATGAGCTGGAGCAGGATTATAAAAGCGCGTTGGCTTTTGTTGATTCTAATTTGGTTGAGATAAGGAAGAGCGGTAATTTAAATGAATATCGGAATGTAATGATTGATAAAGCCGTGTTCCTTGAGAAAATGAACAATATAACCGAGGCTTGTAATATGTATACCGAAGTCAGGAAATTGACAGACTCCTTGGATATGCAACGCTATACACGTCAGATTGAACATCTTCATACCACTTATTTGGTCGATCAGCTAAAAAGTGAAAATGAATCGGTATACAGTTCATTGTATAAATGGACTATCATCTGTTGCACCATTATTCTGTTGGGTGGTATTGCTATCTTTTATATGGTTTGGCGGAAGAATAAGATGTTGGTCGTTTCCCGTAATAAGTTACAAGTGGTGCGTGAAGAAACCACTCGCTCCATTCAATCAAAGAGCATGTTTCTTTCTAATATGAGCCATGAGTTGCGAACTCCTTTGAATGCTATTGTTGGCTTTTCGGGGATTCTGGTGAACTGTGGAGAGATAGATGCAGAAACGAAACAGCAGTGTGGTGAAAGCATTCAGCAGAATGCCGACCTTTTGCTGAAGTTGATTAAGGATGTGATGGATTTATCGGAGATGAATATTGACGAGATCAGATATACGTGCAATACTTATAATGTTGTCAATATCTGCCGTATGGTAGTGGATACGGTGGATAAAGTCAAGCAGACCGCTGCCGTTATCCAGTTTCATTCTTCTGTTATTGATTTATTGTTGTATACAGATAGCGGGCGTTTGCAGCAAGTATTGATTAATCTGTTGATTAATGCCACAAAATTCACGAAAGAGGGGAGCATTACATTAAGATTGAGCGTAGATGAGGTTAAGAGAGAAGCTGTTTTTACGGTAGAAGATACAGGGTGTGGCATACCCTTGGAAAAGCAACCCCATATTTTCGGACGCTTTGAGAAATTACATGAAGGGGTACAAGGAGCTGGCTTGGGATTATCCATTTGTCAGTTGATTGTCGAACATTTTGGTGGAAAAATCTGGATTGATTCCACATATACTGCAGGAGCGAGATTTGTCTTCACTCATCCGTTACCATCTTCAAATAATCAGATTTTATGAAACATTTATTCTATATACTCACTGCCATCTTTTTGTTTCTTTCTTTAGAAACCAATGCTCAGCAATATACGAAGAAAGAGTTATTGCAGCAACTGGCGAAATCTCCTAATGACACTACTCGTTTGAATTTATTGTTTGAGTTATGGGTAGTAACCAAGCATCAACCATTGGTCCGGCTTTATTATCTTAATAAGATGCTAGAAGAGGCTGATGAACAAAAGAATGATCTTTATAAATGTAAAGTTTATCTTTATCGGGTATATCTGGCATATAATTCTCTGGATGTACCGACATTGCATTATTGGTTTTCTCTTCTTGAACCTTTAGCTCAGAAAAATAAATTCTATGATATGCTATTTTTGGGTAAAAGATGTGTGATAGACCTTTTACAGTTGACTGGTGAATATGAAAAAGAGGAAAGAGAATCTCTGATGTTATTGAAAGATGCAGAAAAAGTCGGTAGTTTGATGGGAATGATTGTTGCTAATCAATCTTTGGGGAATGCGTATGTTATTACTTACCAGTATGAAAAAGCGTTGGCTGCATTTGAGAAAGCCTATACTCTTTTGGATAAGGTTGATGATTCAGGATTAAAACTTGATGTAATTCATGCTTTGAATGGAGCTGCTCAAAAGGTGAAAGATTATCCTAAATGGCTTGAATATATTCAGGAGGAAGAGGAACATATAGCTAAAAGTATACGTGAATCAAATGTGAATTTTGGAATATCGAGTGCTTACTTTATGATGTACATTCATTATCTGGCTTATTATACGACTGTAGAAGATATGGACAGTGCAGCACATTATTATCAACTCGCTGACAGCATTTATCATGTGTCATTGCAAACCGGATTATATGAGGAGTATTATGCACGAATTAGTAGTAATTATTTGCGTGAATCCAAACAATATGAGAAAGCTTTGGAACAAGTCGATACTTTAATGGCATTATTTCATTCGGTATCAGATATAGATTATAATGAGGCATTTGCAAAGCATGCGGAGATTATACATTTAATGGGTCGTGACGTGGAAGCGCTTCAATTACTAAAACGAGCAAAAACAGTACGTGATTCTTTACAGATAGAACTTCTGAATACACAAACGGAACAAGTGAAAAGTATACATGATGTTTACTTGTTGCAACAGGAAAAAGAACGGAACTATCGTTATCTTCAGATCATAATAATATCCTTCTTGATTGTATCTATTATTGCGATTACAGTTTTTATAGTCTATACGTATCGTGCCCGTAGAAAACTGGAACGTGATGAAGCCGAAATGCGCAGAATGACTGATGAAGTTGAACTGGCTAATTCGGCTAAAGAACGTTTTCTTTCCAACATCAGTACATCCATCAGTCAGCCTTTGGATGAAGTGGTTGGAAATTCGTTGTTGTTGGCTTCCGAACGCCAGATCGAAGACCAGCAACGTGTTGCGATTTCCGAAGTTATCAATAAAACTTCGTCGGATCTGATGCAGTTGATTAATAATATCTTGGATCTTTCCCGTCTGGAAGCGGGGATGATGCGTTTCATTTTGAGCGATGTCGAGATTTTCTCTCTTATTCAGGATGCCGCAACAGGGACTTCGATTGGGAATGGAAGAAAAATAAATATCGTTTGTCCGCAGTCAGCTCTGTTCTGGTCGCATATTGATGGCCCGCGATTATTGAATGTCTTCAATAATCTGTTTGCTTTTGTCATTTCCGGAAAAGAGTTGCAAGTAGCTATAGAGGTAAATCAGGAGGGGACGGAGTTAATGATTAAGGTATATGGCACTTTGCTGGCCCATCAGAACTTGTCGCAGGATATGATTATTCGTAATGAAATCAATCGTATGATTATCAGCCACTTTAAAGGAGTGTATGAGAGCAAGACAGAGGCGCAGACTCCTTATATTTATTTAACGCTCAAAGGAAATCTTACTTCGTTTGACCAAAATTAAGCATGGATGCCGATAGGGTATTGTCCGGTTCGGGAATAATATGCATGGCTATCTGTGCACAGGCTTCCGCATCAGCAAGTGCGTGATGATGGTTCGTTAAGTCATATCCACACCGGGCAGCTACCGTATGTAATTGATGATTGGGTAACTCTTTTCCAAATACCTTTCTCGACGCGCGGCATGTGCAGTGAAACTTGTAATTAGGGTAAGTCATTTCCCATAGTTCGTGAACTGCCCGAAGACACCCTTCATCAAAAGGACTGTTGTGCGCTACAAGTGGCAGACCGTCTATCAATGGTTTGATTTCCGCCCATACTTCCGGAAATTCATCGGCTTCCATCGTGTCGTCGTAAGTTAAGCCATGAACAGCTGTGGTCCATTGCGTATAATAATTGGGGCGGGGGCGGATCAGACGATAGATTTTATTCGTTATTTTTCCTTCCCTTACGATGACAACACCAACACTGCATACGCTGGTACGTTTGCCGTTGGCTGTTTCAAAGTCGATAGCTGCAAAGTTTATCATCGTTTCTATTATTTTTTCGGATACAAATATAGCATAAAAAATGAGGTTGGAGAAAATATAGTAACAGGATTGGCAAATAGAAACCTTTTACTAAAAATTGAATTAAAATGGACTTTGGGGAAACATTTCCAATAAAAAACTCTTCTTTTAAAGAATTTACACTATTTTTGTTCGACATAAACCAAAGGCATGGACAAAACATACTTTAAGTCTAAATACGTTTTAATATTCATTCTTTCTTTGTTTGTTTTTATAGGCGGACTAAATTACAAACATTGGCTTGTCACTAACAAACTGACGCCCAAACGTATTTCCCTTATCTATTCCATGACTAAAAATGATATCGGCAATAAAAAACTGGAAAAACTGTTGTATGAAGAATTCCATCGGCAAGGAATAGAAGCCATATTTGATAAATTCTATATCGATTGCACTAAACTGAATGAGAAAGAAGAAATAGAGTATGCGCGGAGGTATCTTGAATTGCTTGAAAGTAAATCCACTGACCTTATTCTGACCATTGGCGACCAGGCAACCTATTCCTTTCTATCTACTCGCCACCGTCTGTTGTCTTCCATTCCCGTGTTAGCTTGCAATGTGCGTTTTCCCAATGAAGAACTGATAGAAGAATACGATTTGCAGAAAGTGTATGTATTGCGTGACAGCCCCGACCTGAAACGTAACATTGACTTTATAAAAACATTGTATCCCCATAATATGGAGATCATTTACAATATAGATCTTACTTACCTCGGACATAAATCGTTCGATAAACTTTCCAAAGTCGTTGACAGGCAAAGTGTAAGAGTGCTGGGCTATCAGAAAGCATTTGTACAAGAGTCCGATTATGAGCACTTAACGGAAATGATTGAATACTTCAATCTGACGCCTGGTTTGGTCAATGATCGTGTGAAAAGGAGTGGTTTAACCATCAGTCTCTGTCCTTTCCGCTATATAAGGGGAGCTTCCCTGCTGGTCATGCTGGAACAATCAAAAAGAGAACAGAAAAATCAAGCATTCTTGTTGGATAAATTAGATATGATGGCTATTCCGATAGTAACTGCCTTGAATATTCCTTCTTTTAGTTGTATCTGTGAGGGATTTGGCGAAAACGCCAAGATTGTAGGCGGCTATATGGCAACAGAAAGTATCTCGGCAAAGGCTATCGCTGATCTTGCTACACGCCTTTTGAAGAAAGAAAAGGTAGGAATGCCTAAAATAAGGGATTTGGAAAAAGAGTATGTACTGGATTGGATCTATTTTTCCGAATTTGCAGGTGACATCAGCAACGTTCCGAAAGATGTCAGTATTATCAACTATCCATTTTATGATCGCTACCGGAAAGAGCTTTATATACTGGGCGGACTCTTTGTTATTTCTTTTATCCTCGTAACCATCAGCTTGTTACGTACCCATCGACGTTCATTGATAGAACGCAGGAATCTTCAAATGCTGCAAGAGGTTCACAAGCGATTGAGCCTTTCTGTGGATGGAGGAAAAATCTCTCTTTGGAATATTCAGGAAGGTGTTCTGGAGTTTGACGACAATTATACCCAGTTGGTCGGACTGGAACAACGGAGGTTCACCAAAGAGGATATGATACAATATACTCATCCTGATGATGTACAGTTACTTAGTTCATTCTACGAAACCTTGCATCAATCTCCCGGCATGCAAATACAGCGGATACGTTTCTGTTTTGGAAAAAAGGGCGCAGATTATGAATGGTACGAACTACGATGTAGCAGTTTGAAAGATGCCAGGGGAGAGATAATGCTGGCCGGTACCATGCAGAATATTCAGAAACTGGTGGAGCATGAACACCAGTTGATCCTTGCGAAACAGATAGCGGAAAAGGCCGAACTGAAACAATCGTTCCTGAATAACATGAGCCATGAAATTCGTACGCCGCTCAATGCTATTGTGGGCTTCACCAATCTGCTGATAGCCGAAGGAGCTGATGAAATAGAGCCGGAAGAAAAGGCAACCATGCTCGAAATCATCAATACCAATAATGAACTGCTTTTAAAACAGGTGAATGATGTGTTGGAAATATCCCGTTTGGATTCGGGCAACTTATCCTTTGATATAAAGGAGTGCGACATCACGAAAATAGTGAAGGAAATTTATATGACCTATCAAACATTGATTCAACCCTCATTGAACTTTCTTCTCGAACTGGACGAGACTATTCCCTTACCGGCCAATATTGACAGTTTGCGTTTTACGCAGGTCATCTCCAATTTCCTGAACAATGCAAACAAGTTTACCAAAGAAGGAACAATTACTTTGGGAGGTAAAATAGACAAGGAACACCGGGAAGTTTGTGTCTACGTGAAAGATACCGGCAAAGGAATTGATGATAAAGAACTCATGATGATTTTTGACCGCTTCTATAAAACGGATGAATTTGAACAGGGGAGTGGTTTGGGACTTTCCATTTCTAAGGTGATTATCGAACGGTTGGCGGGTCGTATAGAAGTGGATTCCGAAGTGGGAAAAGGCAGTTGCTTTTCCGTTGTCTTATCTTTGGCAAGTACAATTTAATACAAAAAACAGAAAGCATCTAAAAAAAGAAGGAATGAAAGAGATACTGAAACCTTGGCAGGGATGGTTACTGTTTGGTTTTGCAATGGCTATTGTCTTTGCATTGGGGGTCGTTATTTCATTCCTGACGGAACGCAGACCGGAAGTCGTAAATGCAGTTTATCGCAAAAAGGCAGAGATAACCGGGATAGAAGCACGCAGTTCTCTGTTCTCCGATAATTATCAGCGTGAATATAAGACATGGGGAGACACCACATCGACCGATTCGCATGGCGATATGAATGGAAGAATATCCATTGATGTGTTGGCGCAACGCCCCGAAATGGTCATTTTATGGGCTGGGTATGCATTTTCTAAAGATTATTCTTCACCACGCGGACATATGTATGCTTTGGATGATTTAAGACATTCACTTCGTACCGGTGCTCCCATGCATGCTGGTGACGGGCCTCAACCTGCCAGTTGCTGGATGTGTAAAAGTCCCGATGTTCCCCGTATGGTAGCAGCTATCGGGGTGGATTCCTTTTATAATAATAAGTGGGCTACATGGGGAACTGAAATTGTAAATCCCGTCGGGTGCGCCGATTGCCATGAACCTAAGAATATGGATTTGCATATTAGTCGCCCGTCGCTTGTCGAAGCTTTCCAACGTCAGGGCAGAGACATCACACAGGCTAGCCCACAAGAGATGCGCTCATTGGTGTGCGCCCAGTGTCATTCGGAATATTACTTCAAAGGCGATATAAAATATCCCACTTTTCCCTGGGATAAAGGTTTCACGGTTGAATACTTGGAAAAGTACTATGATGAAATCGGATTTACTGATTATGTTCATAAATTGAGTCGTGCCCCAATATTGAAAGCACAGCATCCTGATTATGAGCTTTTCCAAATGGGTATTCACGGTCAACGCGGTGTGTCATGTGCTGACTGTCACATGCCTTATAATGATGAAGGAGGAATAAAATACAGCGATCACCATATCCAGAATCCGTTGGCTGTGACTGAGCGTACTTGTCAGACTTGTCATCGTGATAGCAAGGAGACACTTTGTAATAATGTATACGAACGTCAGCGAAAGGCAAATGAACTGCGTGCCCTTTTAGAAAAAGATTTGGCGAAAGCACACATCGAGGCTAAATTTGCCTGGGATAAAGGAGCTACTGAAAACGAGATGAAAGGAGTCTTGCAGTTGATCCGCCAGGCGCAATGGAGATGGGATTTCGGCGTGGCATCGCATGGTGGTTCTTTTCATGCTCCGCAGGAAATAATGCGTATTTTGGGACATGGGTTAAACAAAACATTCCAGGCCCGTATGGCTATCAACAAAATCCTGGTATCGCACGGATATACAGGTGATGTTCCGCTTCCGGATATCACAACGAAAGAAAAGGCACAGCAGTATATTGGTTTGGATATGGCCGCCGAAAAGGCGGGCAAAGATAAATTTCTCGAAGAGATTGTCCCTGAATGGCTTCAAAAGGCAAAGGCAAACGGACGCATCGTTGATTAGAATTTATTTTCGCTATATTTGCGTATAAAATAGATCCATGTATACAGAATATCAGCCTTCTCATTTACTTGTTCCCTACATTGATAGCTATTGGGAGTTTAAGGGCAATCCGGATTATGGTATGCGCATCCATATTCTGCCGGATGGTTGTACCGATTTTATATTTACGCTGGGAGAGGTGGCTAATGCTGTTGAAGAAGGAAGTCTGATGATGCAGCCCTATCGTTCCTATTTTGTAGGACCTATGACAAAATATTCGGAACTCGTCACTTATACAGAATCGATTCACATGTTTGGTGTTCGTTTTTTACCTTGTGGGCTGTCTTGCTTTACAAACCTGCCTCTACACGAATTTGTGAATAGCAGAGTCAGTACTAATGAGATGAAGGCTGTTTTTGATGACACTTTTATTGAAAGATTGGGTGAGCAGAAGCATGTTGCAGATCGAATACGGGTAGTGGAGGAGTATTTGCTGGCATATTTGGCGTGCCATTATCAGCCTACCGATTCTCACGTCGCTATGGCAGTGAACATGATTAATCATTCCGAAGGAAAACGTTCAGTTCGCAGTTTGATGGATGACGTCTGTTTATGTCAGCGTCATTTTGAGAGAAAGTTCAAGCATTATACCGGATTTACTCCTAAAGAATACAGCCGTATTGTCAAATTTAAGAATGCTGTAGAATTGTTGAGAACCACGACATCAGCCAATCTGTTGACTACGGCAGTTGATGCAGGATACTATGATTTAGCGCATTTCTCAAAAGAGATTAAGTCAATGTCCGGCAACACTCCTGCGTCTTTTCTTTCCCTTACCGTTCCGGAAGAAACTACACTTACTTATATCGAACCACAAAGATAGATAGGTAAAAGTCGCTTTTTTACAATAGAGTGGGAGGATATGCCGTTACCTTTGCAAGGTTAATAAAAAACAATCAGCTTATGACCACAAAAACAATGAAAGAGAAAGCAACAGAATTGTTGCAGAGATGTGAAGTAGTTACCCTTGCTTCTGTGAATAAAGAAGGTTATCCCCGTCCTGTGCCAATGAGCAAAATCCTGGCAGAAGGAATTTCCACTATCTGGATGTCTACCGGAGCAGATTCACTAAAAACAATTGATTTCTTATCGAATCCGAAAGCAGGATTATGCTTTCAGGATAAAGGAGACAGCGTGGCGTTAACGGGGAAAGTGGAAGTTGTAACTGACGAAAAGATGAAGCAGGAACTTTGGCAGGACTGGTTTATCAATCATTTTCCCGGTGGTCCCACTGATCCCGGCTATGTCTTGTTGAAATTTGAATCGAATCACGCAACTTATTGGATTGAAGGAACATTTATCCATAAGAAGCTCGACTAATTCTACTCGGAAAGATAAGGAATAGCGGATTTAGCGAGGCTGTTCGAGAACAGCCTCGTAATTCATTTAGAATTCAAATTTTTCCAATTTCATTTCAGCCAATTTCTGAATGATACCTACATATTGAGCGAAATGAGGAGATTTTTCGTGTGCTGCCAATACTTCGGCATTCTGCCAAGTTTCGCAAATCATGAAAACGTCAGGACGCGTGCTGCTTTCGAAAGTATCATAAGCAATGCATCCTTCTTCTTTTAAAGAACAGGCAGTCAGTTCTTTTGCCGCTTTTATCGCTTCTTCACGGTTGGATTCGTTTACACGAACAAAAACATTTAATCTGATCATAGTCTTTTTTATTTATATAATTAAAAGAATTGCTTTCTCACAGTATCTGTGAAAAGTCGGAGGCAAAGATACTATTTTTCTATACTTCTGGTGAGTTTATTTCAAAATTTCATATAAACTTCATGTCATCCTAAAAAAACAATTATATTTGCATCTGAATTCTAAAAGCAATGATTTTGGGCACAATTCTTAAATTTGTTATAGCTTAATATTAGCCTCATAAACCACAGGCTAATTTCTTTCGTTTGAGTAGTTCTATACTTGAACAGGTTTTTCATTTTATCATTTTTATTATTCACTGCATCGTTTTTCAAAACTGATGTAATTAAGGTATTCAGGCTTTTAGTCCGGTTCATGGTAATCAGATGGGAGTGGTGGGTGCGTTGGGAATGAATGGAAAATTTCGTAAGAAATAGTAAGCTGAACATAGGAGAAGAAATAAAAAGGATTGAGCTGCAGCCGGTTGATCCTTTGGATAGAATCAGGCAGATCATTGGTGTCGTACAGGTTTCGCTGACTTCGCTGAAAACAGCTGTTGCCGGATATCAGTTTCGAAGTGCTGAAGAAGAGATTCTTTTCTTTAAAGTATCGAAACCGCAGATTTCCGGTCTGTTGATGTTTTATGTCCGTTTGTATCAGATTGAAAAGAACCGTATCGACAAATCTCTGTCATCCCAATGCCGATATCTGAAGATTGAATTGGAGAACCTGCAAAAATCATTTTTGAATAATGACTTTTATGAATATTACCGTGCCGGTCGAACAGAGCTTGATAACCACTATTTTATTCGGGAGAATTATGATATTCTTTCTGATATACATTGTCATCTACTGGATAGAGATATTTCTTTTACCACCTTGCATGATTCGAGTGTTGCGGAAATTCTGGCGAATAATCGCTTGATAGAATATGTGTCGGAGGAAATAGAGCAGCTGACAGAGAAACTTCATCTTAAATTCACTTCCATTGTAGACAGTAAACTGTTGCAATGGACGGACAGTAAAGTTGCTTTGGTTGAGTTTATCTACGCCTTGTATGCAGGTAAATGCTTTAATAATGGAAATACGAGTTTGAAAGACATTGCTTTTTGTTGCGAAACACTGTTTAATATCGAGATAGGTGATTTTTATCGTATATTCTTGGAAATCAGGAATAGAAAGAAAAGCAGAACCCAATTTCTGGATAAGTTGAAAGAACAGATTATAAAGATGATGGATGAGCTTGACAGATAAATTTCAGGGCGTCTTGTGACATCTTGTGAATTATACAAATGGCTATTATCCAACTTTGCGGAGAAATATAATTGATTCACAAAGAAAGATAATCGCTTTTGTATAGTTATGGAAACAACATTTACATGGGAGATAAGGGTGAAGAATTGCCCCTTATTAATTAAGAAATGCAGCCACTGTGATAGTGACCGCTTTTATTGCAGTGATAAGTTCAGGATGAATGCACAGAAGAAAAACATTGATGTCTGGCTGATTTATAGGTGTGTGAAATGTGATAACACTTGTAATATGACTTTGTTGTCACGAACTAAACCCGACTTGATTGATAAAAAGCTCTTTCACAGCTTTTCTATGAATGACAGGGAAGTTGCCTGGCAATATGCCTTTTCTGCCGGAGTGGCAAGCAGGAATAATCTTCAATTAGATTATGACAGTGTTGAATATGAGGTGATAAATACCGTCTCTTTAGAAGATATCCTGAATATGAGTAATGAGATCATAAGTATCCAAGTCAAGTGTGATTTCGACTTGAGCCTTAAATTATCCTCATTGATAAAAAGATGTCTGCCTCTTTCCAGTACCCGCTTGAAGCTGCTGTTTGAAAAAGGGTATATTTCTTTACTTTCCGGCAAAACATCTTCCAAGTGTAAGGTAAAGAATGGCGATACTATTTTGATGGATCGAAAAAGCCTGATTGATTTCTTGGGATAAAATCGGTTTTACAGTTTTTTTTAATAGCTTTGTGAAATGATAATTCGCATTCTGTAAAAGAGGTTGTACTATTAAGATGGAAGATATGAAAAAGGTATGTTTATTAGCTTTTGTTTTGTTTACTTGGAGTATCGTTGTGAATGCACAGGAAAGTGATGGACGATACGTTGAAGTGACCGGTTCTTCTGAAATAGAAGTCGTTCCGGATGAGATTCATTTTCTGGTTCAGATTAAGGAGTATTGGCAAGAAGAATACACCGGTAAATCAAAAAAAGAAGAAGATTTTCATACGAAAGTGCCATTGGCAATGATAGAGAAAGATTTGCGTAAAAGTTTGCGCAAAATAGGAATAACGGATGATGCTATCCGCACACAGGAAATAGGAGATTATTGGCGTCAGAGAGGAAAGGAGTTTCTGATAGGTAAGCAATTGGATATCCGGCTTACGGATTTTGAGCAGATTAACTCTATTATTCGTTCGGTCAATACGTGGGGAATTGAGTCCATGCGCATCGGAGAACTCAAACATAAGGATTTGCCAATGTATCGGAAACAAGGTAAGATTGAAGCACTGAAGGCTGCCCGTGAGAAAGCATCTTATCTGGTGGAAGCGATGGGGCAGCAGTTGGGTGAAGTGATTCGTATCATCGAACCTGCCGATAATAACATAAGCCGTTATCTTCCTTTCGAGGCGCAGAGCAATGTAAGCATGGGTACGGCAGCTACCGAGCAGTACCGGGTTATCAAGCTACGGTATGAAATGACGGCTCGTTTTGCCATTAAATAAAAATAGTCTATCTTTGTCGCATGACAAGAAATAATAAATCGGATTTGGTTTAGTAAACAATCTGTGTTTCTGATACAGATTGTCCTTTCGTTTGCTCTCGGATGATTCCTTCCGGGAGTACTCTTTATGTCTTTATAATTTCAATTTTTAACTTGCGTACAAGGGTGCTAAAAGCATCGTGGTGCTTTGTAACGTGTACGCTGTATACATTAAGATCATGAATAACGAAAATCAAACAATTCACAAATTCGACTTTAATTTAAACTGGTATGGCTGGAATGATAAACTAAGCCGACTAAAACAAGAATCACTCTACAGCACTCTTCCTCATGGACGTATATCCATAGTACATCGTACCTGCTACGAGGTCGTTTCCGAAAACGGATTGTTTCAGTGTGAACTCACGGGAAACATGATGTATGGGAAATCTGATGCTGAATTACCCTGTACGGGTGATTGGGTGCTTTTTCAACCATTTGATGAGAATAAAGGGATTATTGTCGATATGCTACCTCGTGAGCGGACATTGTATCGCAAGAAAAGCGGTACAGTTGCCGATAGGCAGGCCATTGCTTCTTACGTCGATAAAGCATTTATTGTGCAGAGCCTTGACGATAATTTCAATGTCCGCAGAGTAGAACGTTTTATGGTTCAGGTATTGGAAGAAAACATCAAGCCTGTATTGGTACTTAATAAATCCGATTTAGATTTTGACAGGCAGAGTGTTGAAGAACAAATAAAGCATATCTCCAATCAGATACCCGTATTTTTTACGAGCATTCATCAACCCCAAACGATTCTCCGGTTGCGGGAATCCATATCAGAGGGAGAAACTGTTGTGTTTGTCGGTTCTTCGGGTGTCGGGAAAAGTTCTCTGGTAAATGCACTCTGTGAAAAAACGGTGTTGCTTACCTCCGATATAAGCCTGTCCACAGGAAAAGGCCGGCATACATCAACCCGTCGGGAAATGGTATTGATGAATGATTCGGGTGTTTTAATCGATACTCCGGGTGTGCGTGAATTTGGCTTGGTTATCGACAATCCAGACTCACTGGCCGAAGTACTTGAAATCTCTGACTATGCAGAATCGTGCCGTTTCAAAGATTGCAAGCATATCAACGAACCGGGTTGTGCTGTTTTAGAAGCAGTCAATAGCGGTGTGTTAGATTATAAAGTTTATGCAAGCTATCTGAAACTTCGCCGGGAAGCGTGGCACTTTTCTGCTTCCGAACATGAGAAACGTAAAAAGGAGAAGTCCTTTACAAAACTTGTAGAAGAAGTAAAGAATCGTAAGGCAAATCGCTGATTTCTATTTAAACGATGCAGGTATCTGAAAATACCTGCATCGTTTAAATAGAAATCACCTTTGAGGAGAGGGTACATATTCTTGTCATGCTACTTGTCTGTTTCGTATAATCAGTCTTTTTGCATAGTAAATGAAAGTAAATCATCAATCATTTTGGTTTGGATTTCTGTCAGTTCGTTTTCCCAAACCAGAGAAAGTCTTTTTATGGCATTAATGGCACGTTCCTGCAAATCGGGTGAGAGATTTCCTGTGATTTTAATTTGCCCAAAAGCGGTGGCATAAGTCACCATGTCGCTCTGCGTCATATCCATTTCCTTTTTCGAAGCCAGTTTTTTGACCTTTTCCGGTTCGAGAGTTTCGACAGGAATATATTCCATGCCCCAATCGTGTTCTATCAAATACTTAGGATAGTCCGAGAAGTTGAGCTTGGGATTTTTTCTGATAGATTCTTCAAGAGAATCTAAGGTATCACTTCCTTCATCGCTGCCGAATGGTGCTTCTTCGTCTGCACAATCGTAATAGAACTCTTCCGTGAAGTGTTCCGTAAATCGGGGATGGGAAGTTTTGGGATGCAAGCAGTATTCTTCAGAATCAATATAAATCCTGTTTATGAAGTTGAAACTGGTATCTTCTATATATCCTTTTTTCTCTTTTGAGTGAATCAGTTTTTCAGCTTGTTTCAGGCACTCTTCTTCCGTATCGAACTCCTTGATTTCAAATTTGCCGATACTGTCGAACTTACCATAATTTACGGCAAAATCACAGCCACTATAATCAATGCACCAAAATTTGTGAGATTTCTCATCTTTATAAATAAATGCTCTTTTCATAATATTGTATTTATTGTTGGGAGAGATATTTATATCTCTATTATGCACAAAAGTATGAAAACGCTTGAGTTATCGCCTATGTGTCTCTGTCTTTCTTCTATATTTTCGCAAAATAGGTCTCAACTATTCATTTTTTACTGTTTTTTTCTTCAAAAGAGCAAAAAAGTTTTAGCTGCGCAAAAAGGCTGCGCACCACTGCATCTATCTTTGTCGAAGAAACAAGAAAACAGGTCAAGTACGGGTTACTTCAACAACTCATTTAAGGTATGGAAATCACTCATACGATTATCAGTTTTCCTGTTTCGTAAAGGGGCAGTAGCTCAGTGGGTAGAGTATCATACATAATCTTGAGATTATCCTGATGAAAAGGTCAATTAAGATTTACTTCTATCCTGTGACGGTCGTCGGTTCGACTCCGGCCTGCTCCACAAAAAATAAATATAGAGGTAGGACAGCAGCTTCGGGATTATCTGAAATGAGGTCAACCGGGGCTTACTTCTTAACGGTGGATAACGCTGGTTCGAATCCGGCCTGTTCTACCTCTTTTTATCAACTAAGGTCAAGGAAGACTTACTTCAAAACCGCAGGAATGCTCCATTGATTCACAGTCTTCCGATTACCTTACTTAAAAAAACAAAGTTATGAATAAAGATTTGTTGAAAGTGTCTATCAGGCAGAATGCAATCTATTTGCCTTTGATAGAAGAAGAGAAAAAGCAGGAAGAGTTGACTTCGACTACCATTGCATTGGTAGCCCAACTCCGTAAAGTAGGATATAGCTTGTCCGAAGAACTGCTGCATGCCATTAATCAGTTATATCCGGCTCAACAGATGATGATTCTTCAGGTGATGAAAGAAGCATTAGGCGTGACGCTAAACTGGTCTCCATTGGTGAAAGGGTGGGATGTACCTACCGGAGAAACGCGCTTGGATCATCTGGTTACATGGATCGCTAACCTGTTTAATAGCCAGAAAGGCGTTAAACTACCTTGCGGACACGTGATCCCTGATAATACATTCCCTATGGAACGATACAATGGTTGTCCGTTCTGCGGAACCCTGTTCCAAACGGCTACTACGGAATATTTCGGACAGGGAAGTAAACTGAAAGTGCTGGAACTTTGGCAGGACAAGGAGCTGAATGCTTTTTTCTGTGACTTGCTTGAATCGCGTACAGCTCTTGATGCCACACAAGCGGATAGCTTGAAAATAATGCTTGGCGAACTTCCGTTACCGGCAGTCGAAATCAAAATGAAGGAGACATTGATGTTGGTGATAGATACATTGGTGGAACAGGATAGAGCGCAGGAAGCGCAAATCTATTTCTCTACTCCGAATGATATATTGCGTTATCTGTGGTATAAGAAAACCGGATTCCTGCAAATCATAGAGCCTAAGACTATTATCCGTAAAACAGGTAGAAACAACACACATATATGTGGAGTTTTGGATAAAAGTCGTTCGGCAGCTCAAGCGAAGCGTGAGGAGTTGAAGTTGAAATATACGCGTCGTGAATGTAAAATGGTAGCTCTTTGGTTGAACAACCTGACAATGGCTCCGGAGAAGGCTTGCGAAATCATGCATCCGAAAAGAGAGATGTGGGTACGTATGATACGTGCGTTGCGTCTGGCGGAATATGCCCGTAAGCCGGAATTCGGAAATTTGAAGGAATTGATGGATATATTCTACCGCCAGGCATATACTGTGTGGCAAGGAGAAGTGGAGCGCAACCGTTTGAAGGCGGATGCGGAACAGACATTTGCTTTGTTAAAGCAGCGACCGGGTATGTTTGCACGTTCTTTATTTGCGAATATGCTTTGGTTCGGAGCTGAAGAGACGTTGGCTGCATTTAAAGAAGTAGTTCATTTGTTGCCGGCACGTTTGGTAGTTACTTTGGGTATGTATGCGGAGAACTACTTTGAACCGGGACATAAGAGAATGGTGAAACCTTTAGGGGGGAATGCTCTTTTGATAGAACCACATTATTTGGTGGGTCTGTATATGGAGGATCAGCTAAAAGCGATGGTGAAGGATGTACAGGATTTGTGTAAGGAAGTCGTAGCTGCCCGTTTTGCCAATGCAGCTGCCGAAAGTGAAAACAAAAGTATGTATATTGACCCTATGTTGTTCCATATCCCGTTGGCTATCGGCGATCGTAGTGAAACAATTCAGGATACTTCCTGTGCTTTGCAGGGAACGCGTTTCCCGGTAGAGGGGGATAAAGTGCGATTGTTTATGCAGTGGGGAAAAGGGCTTCCGGCACAGCATCTTGATATGGACTTGAGTTGTCATATCACTTTGCCTTCCACAACAGAAGTTTGTTCCTTCTTCAACTTGCAAGCTATTGGCGCTAAACATAGCGGGGATATCCGAAGTATTCCTAATAAGAAAGGTACTGCCGAATATATCGAGCTGGATTTGAATGAACTGAACCGTGTAGGTGCGGAATATGTCGCTTTCACTTGCAATGCATATAGCAATGGGACTATCTCTCCTAATCTGGTGGTAGGTTGGATGAACTCTGCCTATCCAATGAAGATATCGGAAAGAACAGGAGTAGCTTACGACCCTTCTTGTGTACAACATCAAGTACGTATTTCCCAAAGTTTGCAGAAAGGACTTGTTTTCGGAGTTCTGAAAGTGAAAGAACGGGAAATCGTTTGGCTGGAAATACCTTTTGGCGGACAGACTATTCTTTCTTTGGATACACAGACCATCGAAAAGTATCTGGATAAGCTGGAAGCGAAAACAACTGTCGGTGAACTGTTAGCTGTCAAAGCACAGGCGCAAGGCTTGAAGTTAGTTGATATTCCGGAAGCGGACGAGATATATACTCGTGAATGGGCATTGAATACTGCCGCTGTGACTAAATTACTGTTGGGTGATTAAATTCTTGGGAGGAATTGTCTTTTTCCTCCTAGGATTTAAAGGTCGTATCGCATAAAGTTATACCTTTGTATGCGATCAATTAATCGTCTGACAGCTGTTGAACTTTCGTCTGACAACTGTTATCTTTCCGTCTGACAACTGTCAGACGAAAAAGATACAGCTGTCAGACGATTATTTTTATATGAACTGAAGATTAAAGTTCAATGAACAGACGATTAAATATACGTAGTGAAAGTAATAAATGTATGAACTAATAAAAAGATATACTTATGAGTGCTCAATATGATTTGTATGAAACACCGGATCCTGACAGTACCGGAGAACAAAAGCCTTTGCATGCCCGTATCGTTCCAAATGGAACTTACTCGAAAAAAGAATTTCTGGAACGTGTATCTCGTTCTTCCCAGACTTTTAACTATAACGTGATAGATGCGGTAGTAGGAGTTGTATTGGATGAACTAGCCGAAACGTTAGCAGAGGGATATATCGTAGAACTTGGCGAACTCGGGCATTTCAGCATCTCTTTGAAATGTACGCATAAAGTAATGACTAAACGGGAGATTCGTGCCGAATCAATCTGTTTTGATAATGTGCATTTGCGTACTTCCAAAGAGTTCAAAAGGAAGATTAAGCGTGAAATAGAGTTGGAACGTGTGGATAAATCCAAACACTCTTCTCAAAAAGTGGAATTTTCTATGGAGCAACGCCAACAGCTTTTACAGGAATTTCTAAGGAAAAATGGTGGTATTACCCGATTGGAATATAGTAGCCTGACCGGACTTTCCCGGCTGAAAGCAATAGATGATTTGAATACTTTCATTGAGAAAGGGATTCTTCGTAAACGTGGAGCTGGAAGAACCGTGTTTTATGTCTGGCAACAGGAAGAATGATAATCAACTAAAAAATCCTCGTGCTGTTACTGACAGCTTTGTGTTTTTTGTCATTCACGGTAACACATATTAAGATGTATAACTTGCTGATTATTTTTCATACTGTTATATTTGTCCCGCTATTCTATTAATCAATAGAGGGAGAATGTATCAAAAGAAAAATATAAGGGTATATATAGCATGGATGTTATTCATGACATTCATTCCCTTCTTTGTAGTGAAGACCTTTCACTATCATGGAAGTGAGGATGAAAAGTCGTGTTCCCATGCAAAGCATTCTCACCAATCATCTGATGATTGTGCGATCTGCCAATACTCCCTTTCTTTCTTTACTGAACCTCAACCGATAGAATTTCATTGCACACTGACGCTCGTGCCCTACGAGCCGATTATTTACCAGGATAAGGTTGTTTGCAAACGAACTTATTCGCATCATTTACGCGGGCCTCCGGTCGCATGATTACATACTCATATTTTCAATGGAGATAGATTGGCTTTCAATCTATCCTTACATTCATTTTACACATTAAATAAAAGATTGTAATTGATGCGTATCGGAATTATTTCGGGCGTAATAGGGCTATTTGTAACCTTATCCGTCCATGCACAGAAATCCGATTCAATCAAGAGCATGCTTTTGCCTGATGTTGTGGTAACCGAAACGTACCAGCAACGTCAAGCGAAAAAGTCTGCCCTTACGGTTGATGTAGCCGATCAGGATTTTTTGCGCAAACATTTTACAGGAAACTTCATGCAGGCGATGGAGAATATTCCCGGAGTACAGGCAATGGATATTGGTTCGGGCTTCTCCAAACCGATGATTCGCGGAATGGGATTCAACCGGATTGCTGTATTGGAAAACGGAATCAAACAGGAAGGACAACAATGGGGAGCCGATCACGGACTAGAACTGGATGCTTTCAATATCGGAGCAGTCAATGTATTGAAAGGACCCTCTTCACTGCTCTATGGCAGTGATGCAATGGGAGGAGTGATTGATGTTGTTCCGTCGGCTGTTCCTGCTGATAATCGTGTATTCGGAGATGTCACACTGCTGGGTAAATCAGTCAATGGAACCATCGGAGGATCACTGATGCTGGGAATCAGGAAGAATGCCTGGTACTCCCATATTCGTTATTCGGAACAACATTTCGGTGACTATCGTATTCCGACGGATTCTATTGTCTACCTGACACAAAGAATTCCCATATATGGGCGTAAACTCAAGAATACAGCAGGCATTGAACGCAATATCGGACTTTTTACCCAATATCAACGAAGAGCCTATAAAGCGAATTATGCTGTGAGTAATGTATATCAAAAGACGGGATTCTTTCCGGGGGCACATGGCATACCCGATGCGTCACGTGTGGAAGATGATGGCGACAGCCGTAATATTGAATTGCCATTCAGTAAAGTGAATCACCTGAAAGTGACCACCCACCAGCAATATGCATGGGAGAAACTGATCTTGTCAGGCGATTTAGGTTTCCAGAACAATCACCGTGAAGAGTGGAGTGCTTTCCATACTCACTATGGTTCGCAACCCGCACCGGAGAAAGACCCCGACAAGGAACTTGCTTTTAATCTGAACACTTTCAGTGCTTCGGTGAAAGCTCGTTTTATTGGTTCTTCTTCGTGGGAACATACATTGGGGTGGGATGGACAACATCAACGGAATGACATTTCCGGCTATTCATTTTTACTGCCTGAATATCGCCGTTCCACTACCGGAATGCTTTGGCTTACGACATACAGACCCAACAATGTGTTTTCTGTCAGCGGAGGAATGCGATATGACTACGGATATATGAATATCTCTTCGCATGAAGATACTTACCTTGCCGATTATCTTCGGAAACAGGGCTATGATCCGGAACAGATAGACTTCTACAAGTGGAACAGTCACTCTGTGAATAAGCACTACGGTGATTATTCTCTTTCTCTGGGATTGGTATGGACTCCCTCCGACAAACATCTGGTAAAGGTGAATATCGGGCGTAGTTTCCGCCTGCCCGGTGCGAATGAGTTGGCTGCCAACGGTGTACATCACGGCACTTTCCGCCATGAACAGGGAGATGCAAACCTAAAGTCCGAACAAGGCTGGCAACTAGACGCTTCTTATCATCTGAAGTACCGGGGAATTTCTTTCTCCGTCTCTCCATTTGTCAGTTGGTTCAGCAATTACATCTTTCTGCGTCCTACTGGAGAGTGGTCTGTATTGCCTCATGCCGGACAAATCTATCGCTATACCGGAGCAGAAGCGCTATTTGCAGGAACTGAAGCTACCGTAGATGTTGATTTTCTGCGCAACTTCAATTATCGGATTTCCGCTGAATACGTTTACACCTATAATTGTGATGAACATATTCCATTGAGTTTCTCGCCACCTCCTGTTATGCGTAATACATTAACCTGGCAAAAGAATCGGTATATGGTATATGCAGAATGGCAGAGCATTGCCCGGCAAAATAGAGTGGACCGTAACGAAGACCGTACAGCCGGAGCAAATCTCTTTCATCTGGGTGGTTCATTGAATATTCCGATAGGTGGAAACAATGAGATTGAAATAACCCTGACCGCCCGGAATATATTCGATACCCGATATTACAATCATCTTAGTTTTTACAGGAAAGTTGAAATCCCCGAACCGGGACGTAACTTCCAGATATTAATCAAAGTTCCATTTAAAAAATTACTGAAATGAAAAATAAATTTTATCTCCCAATGATTAGCCTTTTGGCAACAGTTACTTTCATGTTTTCCTCTTGTGATAATGATGACTCCAGTGATACGACCAAACCTCTGATTGAACTTCACGAACCGGAAGAAGGTCAGGCTTTGGAGATAGGAAACGAACATGGGGTTCATTTTGAAATGGATTTGTCGGATGATGTCATGCTGAAATCCTATAAGATTGAAATTCATAGTAATTTCGACCACCATTCACACGGAGGTAATAGCAGGGCTGCACAGGAAACAGTAGATTTTAGTTTCAACAGATCCTACGATGTGTCCGGACAGAAAACCGCCCATATTCATCATCACGATATTGTAATACCGGCCAATGCTACTGCAGGAGATTATCATTTGATGGTTTATTGCACGGATGCCGCAGGTAACGAATCTTATATCGCACGCAATATCAAATTGAGTAATGAGGTGGAAGACGAAGACCATCACCATGATGAATAAGACAACTTGCTGAACACGGAGAAATCCCCTTTATTTTAGCCTGACTTGTAAGTCGGAAAGGCTGAAAGAAAGGGGATTTCTTTATATGGAAACCGTCGTATATCAAAAAGTCTTCCGTACTTCTCTTGGAGACATCCCGAAATGGGCTCTCACATACTTTCCGAAGAAAGAAATATTGGGGAAATTCAGTTCGTCAGAGATCTCTTTGATCGATTTCTCGGAGTGTTTCAACATATACCTGATATTTTCCGTCGTGTAGTCATGTATCCATTTCAAAGCTGTTTTCTGACTGGCAACTTTACAGGCATAAGATAAATATTTAGGAGTGACACACAGCTCTTTGGCATAGTATGCCACTGAACGTTCTTTTCCTTTAGTCTGCTCCAGTAATTTCATAAAGTTCTTGAATAGAATATCTCCCTGTCTCATCAGATTATCTTCGTCAGATGATATGAGCTTATCCAAATCCACCAGCAATTCGTAAAGGGCAGCTTGCAGGAGAGAACGCATAATCTCTTTATGATAGATGTGTGGCGGTTGGTTGACTTTCAGTTTAATCAATTCATAGTAATGTTCAAAACTGTTCTGTTTTTCTTCATTCAGATGTATAATGGGATTTTTGCTGATATATAAGGCTTTGTTCCAGATATTCCTGCTGTTGAAAAAGAAATGTTGGAGAATGCGTTCGGAGAATCCCACTATTTTTCCTTCAAAATCCGGACTAAGCATGTAATTGTTGCATAAAATATTGGGACGGCAAAACAAAAGATCGTTCGAATGAACCACATACGTATTACTGTTGACATCCAGTTGCAACTTACCTTTGATACACATGATAATAATCAGCATATTCAGTTGTATGGTAGAATTATCATTGTAGGGCAGTTCCCTGATATCATCTGCAATAGCAATGTCTCCGTCCATATAATTCAGTAGACCAACCAAGGCTTCCTCATTTTTGATATTATCCATATTTATCTCATGGATAATATTGCTCTCTTTCATTTCCATTGTTCCATTCTTACTTATTATTTCTGCAAATATGGTCATTATTTCCAAAGATGATGCGTCCGATTTGGCGGAGATAGTGTTCTGTTTTTCTTATTAGGCATATCTTCTTGAAAAATGGAACACTTGCTGGCTTTTAAAGAACACTGCAACTGTTCGAAAAATCTACATCTTCGCAGGCGAAAAAAGAAAATGATGTAATCAGTAAAATGAAAACTAAAATGAAACAGAGCTATTATTGGGTAACATTAGTGTTCGGCATGCTATTGATGGGATGCAAACAAACAGGAGAGACGACAGAGATGGAACCTGTGAAGGTAAAAGTAGTGACGATGGAAGAAATCCCGTTGAATGGCACGCAGGGATTTTCGGGGACTATCGAAGAAATGACAGGTTCTACTTTGAGTTTCCCGGTGGGAGGAACGATAGGGCAGATAGCGGTAACAGTTGGTCAGCGGGTTGCGAAAGGAGCAATCATTGCTACGGTAGACGAGTCTACTTTGCAGAACACTTATAATGCATCTGCCGCGTTGCTTGCTCAAGCCGAAGATGCTTATCAGCGGTTGAAACAGTTGCACGACAATGGCAGTCTGCCTGAAATACAGTGGGTGGAGGCACAGAGTAAATTGAAACAGGCGGCTGCTTCCGAACAGATTGCCAGAAAGAGTCTGGACGATTGCCGGTTGTGTGCACCGTTTAGCGGTATTATTTCAGAAAAGAGTGTGGAAACCGGACAGAATGTGATGCCGGGAATGCCGGTTGTAAAACTGGTCACTATTCATCAGGTGAAAGTCAAAGTGGCTGTACCCGAGAATGAAATAGCACAAGTCAGGATTGGACAGACTGCCCGGATTATGGTTCCTGCGTTGGATAATCGGGTGTTTGAAGGCAGTATCATTGAGAAAGGAGTAGCGGCAAATGCTTTGTCCCGTTCGTATGAAGTAAAAGTTTTGGTAGATAATCCGGAACAGGTATTGATGCCGGGTATGATTTGTCAGATGTATATGAATAAATCGGAGGGAGAAGCGAAGGCATTTGTGCTGCCGGTTCAGGTTGTTCAGCTGGATGAAAATAACCGTTCGTTTGTGTGGGTGAATACACACGGGAGAGCAGAAAAGAGAATGGTGCAGACAGGAGAACTGACCGATCGGGGAGTAGTGATTAAAAACGGACTGACTTCCGGAGATGAAGTGATTGTTGAAGGACAGCAGAAAGTAAGTGTGCAGACACGGATTACAACGGAAAAATGAAAAAGGAAATGAAGACAAAGAAGCGTAGCGTCGTTGAGTGGGCGATGCATTACCGACAGGTTATTATTTTGATTACCTGTTGTTTGATGGCATTTGGAGTCTACGGACTGTCCGAGATGAAAAAGAATGAGTTTCCCGATTTTACGATCCGGCAGGGAGTTGTTGCCGCTGTGTATCCGGGAGCTACTGCTGCGGAAATGGAAGAGCAGGTGGCCAAGCCTTTGGAAAACTATATATTCAGTTATAAAGAGGTGAAGAAAGCAAAAACTCATTCTACCTGTAAGGATGGCATGGTGATTATTCAGGTACAGTTGAATGATGACTTGAATAATAAAGATGAGTTTTGGAGCAAGTTTAAACATGGAGTCGGGCAGTTTAAGAGTGAATTGCCGCAAGGAGTGTTGGCTGTTCAGGTGATGGATGATTTTGGCGATACGTCGGCTTTGCTGGTTACGATGGAGAGCGGAGATAAAACCTATCGCGAACTGAACACCTATATGGACGGGCTGAAAGACAGATTGAGAAGGATAGAAAGTGTAGGACGGCTGAACACGTACGGTATGCAGCAAGAGCAGATTTCGATCTATCTCGATAGTGACCGCCTGTCTCATTACGGAATTAACGACCAAACCCTTGCAATAACCCTGTTTACCAAAGGGTTTACGACCACTGCCGGACGGATAAAAACTGACGACTACATCTCTCCCGTTTATATCGCTAAATCTCTGAATACACTGCGGGATGTGCAGGAGATGATTGTTTATTCCGATCCGATGGGAAATACGGTTCGCCTGAAAGATATAGCAAGAGTTGTAAAAGAATACCCTGTACCGGAATCGGTAATTACGAACAATGGTAAAAAATGCCTGCTTCTTAGTGTGGAAATGAAGAAGGATAAGAATATTGTCCGTATGGGTAATGAGGTGAAAGAAGTGTTGGCGGAATATGAGAAAACCTTACCGTCGGACGTGCAACTGTTTAAGATTACCGACCAGAGTAAGGTAGTGAACGACAGTGTAATCACTTTCCTGAAAGAACTGTTGATTGCCGTTATTGCTGTGATTATTGTAGTAATGCTATTGATGCCGTTCAGAGTGGCGATGGTAGCGGCATCCACCATCCCCGTCACTATATTTATTTCTCTGGGCTTATTCTACGCTTTTGGTATTGAATTGAATACGGTAACATTGGCAGCACTGATCGTTACATTGGGAATGATTGTGGATAACTCTATTGTGATAATCGATAGCTATCTGGAAAAAATATCGGAAGGAATGTCCCGTTGGCATGCCTCTATTGAGAGTGCCACTCATTTCTTCAAATCCATATTTTCGGCAACTTTGGCTATCAGTATTACTTTCTTCCCGTTCCTGTTTACAATGACGGGCATGACGCATGACTTTCTGATGAGTTTTCCGTGGGCTACTACCTTGATACTGATGATTTCATTGCTGGTTGCCGAACTGTTGGTTCCTTTTCTGCAGTTTTACTTTATCCGGAAGCCTGTTAAAAGTGAGTTCCCGGAGGGCGGAAAGAAGAAATTTTCTTTTTTGGACAGCTTGCAGACTGGATACAACTGGCTCTTGGATAAATGTTTCGCTTATCCACGGATAACGATTGGTTTAGGGGTACTTTCTGTTGTTGTAGGCATTGTGCTGGTGGGAAGTTTGCCGCAAAAGCTGATGCCTACCGCAGAACGGGATCAGTTTGCCGTAGAGATTTATATGCCAACCGGCACGGCCGTAGAGAAAACGACACAGGTAGCAGATAGCCTGGAACATATTCTCCGTCAGGATTCCCGGGTGTTATCGGTAGCTTCTTTTAAAGGTACTTCTTCACCCCGTTTCCAAAACTCGTATGCACCACAAATGGGAGGAAGCAACTTTGCCCAATTTATCGTGAATACGACCGGAGTAGATGCCACACTGGAACTTCTGGATGAATATACTCCCCGATATTCGGGTTATTTCCCGGAAGCCGTAGTGCGTTTCAAACAATTAGGATATAGTGAGGCGGTCAATCCTGTGGAAGTGCGTATCAGTGGCGACAGTCTTTCCGTATTGAAGGATGAGGCCGACAGAATTGTGGAGGTCCTGCGTACAATGCCGGAACTGGAACTGGTACGGACTAACTTCAATGAACCGTTGGCAGCTACCCGGATTGAACTGGATGAAGATGAATCCATCCGGCTGGGAATAACGAACGCTTCATTGGAAACGGCACTTGCTATGCGCTACGGAAGTGGTTTCCCCGTTGCCACTGCTTGGGAAGGCGATTATGATATCAATATTGTGCTGAAAAGCACCAAGGCAGACTCTGCCCGCTATCAGGACCTCGGAGACGAGCGGATTGCCGCATCCGGCGGACTCGCAACTGTACCTTTACGACAGATTGCAAAGATTGTTCCTGTATGGAACGATGGACAGATTGTACGCCGCAATGGAATCAGGACCATTACTGTAATGGCGGAAGTAGGCCGTGAAATAAACGTGATGAATGCAACCGCCAAAGTGCAGGAGAAGTTGTCCGGTTTATCTTTGCCGGAGGGAGTGACATTGACTTATGGCGGTGAGCTGGAAGAAAATGAAGAGCAGATGCCTAATATCATGGCCGGACTCTGCATTGCTGTTGTGATTATTTTCTTCATTCTTCTTTGGCACTTTAAACGTATCAGTACGGCAGTTATGATGTTGATGTGCCTGACGCTTTGCCTATTCGGTACGGCTGTCGGTATTCTGATACAGGGTGTCGACTTTGGTGTGACTTGCGTGTTGGGAATTGTCAGCCTGATGGGAATCCTGGTACGTAACGGCATCATTATGATCGACTATGCCGAAGAACTTCGGAATAATGAAAGAATGACAGCGCATCAGGCTATTTATCATTCGGCACAACGGCGTATGCGCCCTATCTTCCTGACATCGGCAGCTGCTTCTATGGGAGTCATTCCGATGATATTGGGAGGCAGCGGACTGTGGATGCCGATGGGAACCGTTATTTTCTATGGCACACTGATTACAATGGTGTTTATTCTGACTGTGATGCCGGTATGTTACTGGTTGATGATGAGCGGAACAACGCGGAAACGCAGTCGGTCTGCCAAACTGGAATTGGAATAATTAAATGAAGAACAAAAGACAATGAGACAGGATAAATATAAAAAAATAGTGATTTTCGTTTTGTGCGGATTCATGATGTTTCCTTTGTGTGCGCAAAAGACTTATACGCTTGAGCAATGCCGCTCTATGGCATTGGCACACAATATAAAAATGAAGAAAGCTCACACAGACTTGAAGGCTGCGGAGCAGACAAAGAAAGAAGCATTTACCGGTTATTTCCCTACGGTGGGAGCTACGGGAGCCGGATTTAATGCAAATAAAGGTTTGCTTGAAATGGAATTGGCTCCAGGGATGGGAATGTCTATGTTGAAGAATGGAATTGTGGGCAGCATTACGGCTACACAGCCTTTGTTTACGGGCGGACAGATTGTGAATAGCAACAAACTGGCGAAGGTGAGCGTGGAAGTGAGTAAATGGCAGTTGCGTCAGTCAGAAAATGAAGTGAGTTATACCACGGAACAATATTACTGGCAGGTAGTTACTTTGCAGGAGAAGTTGACCACGCTCACTACGGTGCAGAAAATGCTGGACCGTCTGTATCAGGATGTAGAAGTGGCGGTCAAAGCAGGAATGACCACAAGAAACGAACTGCTTCAGGTGGAACTGAAGAGGAATGAAGTAGCCAGCAACCGGATAAAGTTAGAGAATGCGTTGTCTCTTAGCAAAATGGTATTGGCACAATATATCGGTGAAACAGGCGATGGCTTTGAAATAGAGACGGATATTCCGGTGGAAGACATTCCGGTTTTTCCCGAACAACTTCGCAGGGACCATCATGCTTCATTAGTGCTGACTCCTGAATATCATCTGTTAGAGAAAAATGTGGAAGCTAACCGGCTGCAGAAAAATCTGGCAATCGGAAAGAATCTGCCTACGATTGCCATTGGTGCAGGATATATGTATGATGACCTGATGGATAAATCTCATCCTTTCGGTATTGCTTTTGCCACTGTTTCTATTCCCATATCTAACTGGTGGGGTGGTTCTCATGCCATTAAAAAGCAGAAGTTACAATTAAAGTATGCGGAATATGAACGGGATGATACGGGAGAATTGTTGATGATTAAGATGCAGAAAGCATGGAATGATGTCGATGATGCTTACAAACAAATTCTGATTGCCCGGAAGTCCATTGAACAGGCAACGGAGAATCTGAAATTGAATGAAGATTATTACAAGGCAGGTACCACAAGTATGAGTGATTTATTGGATGCACAGTCTATGTTTCAACAAAGTAGGGATACCTATGTGGATGCCTATTCTCAATATCAGATAAAGAAACTGGAATATCTGCTGGCTACAGGACGATAGATATACTGTTTTTTTACGTAATGAGTATTTTTTCTTTCGAAAGGTGTAATAGATATTACACCTTTTTTGTTTTCAATCCTTTACTTTTGTGAAAAATACTTTTTCGTATGATGAAGTTTCCAATAATAAATCGACTCTTTCCTTCTTATAAATGGAAGGTAGCGGCTGTCATCATTGGCGGTGTTATTGTGGGTGGAGGAGCACTGTTTATGTATATGCTCCGGGCGCATACCTATCTTGGAGATGACCCGGCTGCATGCGTGAATTGTCACATCATGACTCCTTACTATGCAACCTGGTTCCATAGTTCACATGCCCGGAATGCCACCTGTAATGATTGTCATGTGCCGCATGAAAATGCTGTGAAGAAATGGACCTTTAAAGGTATGGACGGTATGAAACACGTGGCTGCATTTCTTACCAAAAGTGAGCCGCAGGTCATTCAGGCTCATGAAGCCAGTTCCGAAGTGATTATGAATAATTGTATCCGCTGTCATACACAACTCAATACGGAATTTGTGAAGACGGGGAAGATCGATTATATGATGTCACAGGTAGGAGAGGGGAAGGCTTGCTGGGATTGCCATCGTGATGTTCCTCATGGTGGAAAGAATTCCCTGTCCGGTACTCCGGGAGCGATTGTTCCTCTTCCGGAATCGCCTGTTCCCGAATGGCTCCGGAAGATGGTGAATCAGAAAGATAAATAAGAAATGAAATACGTAATAAAATAATAAAACCGATATACAATGGAAAAGAAATTAAAATCATGGCAAGGATGGCTGTTGTTCGGAGGTTCAATGGTCGTTGTATTTGTTTTGGGATTATGCGTTTCTGCGTTGATGGAACGGAGGGCGGAAGTTGCCAGCATTTTCAATAACCGTAAAAACGTTATCAAGGGGATTGAAGCACGAAATGAACTGTTTAAGGATGACTTTCCCCGTGAATACCAGACTTGGACGGAGACTGCAAAGACTGACTTTGAGAGTGAATTTAATGGAAATATTGCTGTCGATGCTTTGGAAAAACGTCCTGAAATGGTGATTCTATGGGCGGGATACGCTTTCTCAAAAGATTATTCCACTCCACGGGGACACATGCATGCCATTGAGGACATTACGGCATCTTTGCGTACCGGTTCGCCCATGAGCCCGACCGAAGGTCCTCAACCGTCTACCTGTTGGACTTGTAAGAGTCCGGATGTTCCCCGTATGATGGAGGCATTAGGTGTCGATTCTTTCTATAACAATAAATGGGGGGCTATGGGTGCTGAAATTGTGAATCCTATCGGATGCTCCGATTGCCATGATCCCGAAACAATGAATCTTCATATCAGTCGTCCCGCTTTGATAGAGGCTTTCCAACGTCAGGGTAAAGACATCACTAAAGCTACTCCGCAGGAGATGCGTTCATTGGTATGTGCACAATGTCATGTGGAATATTATTTCAAAGGGGATGGTAAATACCTGACTTTCCCTTGGGACAAAGGTTTTACGGTAGAAGATATGGAGGCTTATTATGATGAGGCCGGTTTCTATGATTATATTCATAAATTGAGCCGTACTCCGATTCTGAAAGCGCAGCATCCTGACTATGAGATTTGTCAGATGGGTATCCACGGACAGAGAGGTGTTTCTTGTGCCGATTGTCACATGCCGTATAAGAGTGAAGGTGGTGTGAAATTCAGCGATCACCATATCCAAAGCCCGTTGGCTATGATTGACCGCACCTGTCAGGTTTGTCACCGCGAAAGTGAAGAGACTTTACGTAATAATGTGTACGAACGCCAACGTAAAGCGAATGAAATCCGTAACCGTCTGGAACAGGAATTGGCAAAAGCACATATCGAAGCTAAATTTGCCTGGGACAAGGGTGCTACAGAAACACAGATGAAAGATGTGCTCGCACTGATTCGTCAGGCACAATGGCGTTGGGACTTCGGAGTAGCTTCACACGGAGGTTCATTCCATGCACCGCAGGAAATTCAGAGAATTCTTTCTCATGGATTGGATCGTGCCATGCAAGCCCGTCTGGCTGTATCTAAAGTATTGGCAAAGAATGGATATACGGGAGATGTTCCGATGCCGGACATTTCAACAAAGGCAAAAGCACAGGAATATATCGGCTTGGATATGGATGCTGAAAGAGCGGCTAAGGAGAAATTCCTGAAAACAACTGTTCCGACATGGTTGGAGAAAGCGAAAGAAAACGGTCGTCTGGCACAGAAATAAGAGAATTTATATATGTGGAGCAAACCATGGAGTTATAAAGAAGGGCTGGTGATTGGCGCAGGATTACTGGTGATAGGGTTATTGCTGCAAATGACAGTGGGAGCCATTCATTGGGACCTGTTTGCCTGTCCGGTCAATGTGATTGTGTTAGTGGTTTATATCATTGCTTTGGTAGCCATGCACCTTCTTCGCAAACGTGTCTATTTATTCGGATGGTTGAGTCATTATTCCGCTGCTGTCTCGTCTCTATTGTGGGTGGTCGGCATGACGGTAGTGATGGGACTGATCCGGCAGGCTCCTTCCGGTCATGCTCCGGCTGATCTGCTGGGATTTTCGCAGATGATTTCTTCCTGGCCTTTTGTCCTGCTCTACTTTTGGATGGTCACCGCCTTGGGGCTGACAATCCTTCGCACCGGTTTTTCTTTGAAGATCAGCAGGATTTCTTTCCTTCTGAATCATATCGGATTGTTTATTGCACTGATAACAGCCACTTTGGGAAATGCCGATATGCAAAGGTTGAAAATGACAACCCGGATGGGAAGTGCCGAATGGCGGGCTACGGATGATAAAGGTCAACTGATTGAACTTCCGCTGGCTATCGAACTGAAGGATTTCACTATCGACGAATATCCTCCGAAACTGATGTTGATTGATAATGAAACCGGCCGTACGCTTCCCGAAAAATCTCCTGTACATGTATTGTTGGAAGAGAGAGTGACAAATGGCAGCTTGCAGGACTGGCAGCTAACTATTGAACAATCTATTCCGATGGCTGCTTCTGTGGCTACCGAAGATACTTTGAAGTTTACTGAATTTCATTCGATGGGAGCGACTTATGCTGTCTATCTGAAAGCAGTCAATCAGAAGACTCAAACAACTAAAGAGGGATGGGTAAGTTGCGGTAGTTTTCTTTTTCCCTATAAGGCAATCCGGCTGGATTCTTTAACCAGTATTGTAATGCCGGAACGGGAACCGCAACGATTTGCATCGGAAGTGAAGATTTACACACAAGAAGGAACGATCACGGAAGGAACTATTGAAGTGAACCGTCCGATGGAGATAGAAGGTTGGAAAATTTATCAACTTAGTTATGATGAAACAAAGGGACGATGGAGCGATGTCAGTGTCTTTGAGTTGGTTCGCGATCCGTGGTTGCCGGTTGTTTACACAGGAATAATAATGATGATGGCAGGAGCCATCTGTCTGTTTGTCAGCGCACAAAAGAGGAAAGAGGAGGACAAAGCATGAGTTGGGAATACTTTATACTATTTGCAATAGCTGCACTGGTTTGTTGGGCTTTGGGAGCTTTTGCTGCCTGGAAAGGTACAAAACCGGGATGGGCTTATGGATTTACTTTCTTAGGTCTGGCTATTTTCTTCAGTTTCATTATCGGAATGTGGATTTCATTAGAACGTCCTCCGATGCGGACAATGGGAGAGACACGGCTGTGGTATTCTTTCTTCCTTCCGTTGGCAGGATTGATAACCTATGCACGCTGGAAGTATAAATGGATTTTAAGTTTCAGTTGCATCCTTTCATTGGTCTTTATCTGTATCAATATCTTCAAACCGGAGATTCACAATAAGACGTTGATGCCTGCTTTGCAAAGTCCGTGGTTTGCCCCTCATGTCATTGTGTATATGTTTGCTTATGCTATGTTGGGAGCGGCGACGGTGATGGCTGTCTATCTGCTTTGGTTCAAAAAGAAGGAGATTGAACGGAAAGAAATGGATTTGTGTGACAACCTCACCTATGTAGGTCTGGCATTTATGACATTAGGTATGCTTACCGGAGCTATCTGGGCAAAAGAAGCCTGGGGACATTACTGGGCTTGGGACCCGAAAGAGACTTGGGCGGCAGCTACCTGGTTCGCTTATCTGGTGTATATCCATTTCAGATTAGGCAAGCCATTGAAGGCACGTCCTGCATTGATTATTCTGTTAGTATCATTTGTCCTGTTGCAAATGTGCTGGTATGGAATCAATTACCTTCCGGCCGCACAGGGAGTCAGTGTGCATACTTATAATTTAAATTGAAATATCGAATCACTTAAACTTCAATATCAATGAAAACACTTTATTGGTCATTCTTGCTTATGCTATTGCCAAGCATGGCATATACACAAAACACGGAGAAAGAGAATGAATTTACGATGTCTATGCAAATCAGACCTCGTGCGGAGTATCGGAATGGTGCACTGACTCCACGGGATGAAGGGGTAGCTCCCACATCTTTCATCAATAACCGTGCACGCCTCTCGATGGATTATAAACGTTCGGATCTGGAACTAAAGATGTCGGCACAGCATGTCGGTGTTTGGGGACAAGACCCGCAGATTGAGAAGAATGGGCGTTTTATGTTGAATGAGGCTTGGGCGAAACTGAACTTTGGTGAAGGGTTCTTTGCTCAACTGGGACGTCAGTCATTGATTTATGATGATGAACGTATTTTGGGAGGACTGGATTGGAATGTAGCGGGCCGTTACCACGATGCATTGAAGCTGGGATATGCCAACAAAAATAATGAAGTCCATCTGATTCTTGCTTTTAACCAGAATAATGACAATAGAACAAGTGGAGGTACTTACTATGATTCTTCTACCGGACAGCCTTATAAGAATATGCAAACCGTCTGGTATCATTATAAAGCGGACAATGTTCCGTTTGGAGCTTCTTTATTGTTTATGAATCTGGGATTGGAAACGGGTGATAAAGCCACGGATGATTCTCATACCCGCTATTTACAAACAATGGGTACTTACCTCACTTATAAGAATAGTAACTGGAATCTGGATGGTGCTTTCTACTATCAGATGGGTAAGAATAAAGCTGCGGAGAAAGTTTCAGCTTTGATGGGAAGCATACAAGCCGCCTATACGTTTAATCAGACATGGGGAGCCGTGGCTAGTTTTGATTATTTAAGCGGTGATAAAGGAAATGGCGGTAAGTATAAGGCTTTTGATCCTCTTTATGGAACCCATCATAAATTCTATGGAGCAATGGATTATTTTTATGCTTCTACATTTGCAAACGGTTATGCACCGGGATTGATGGATGCTCGTATCGGAGGTCGTTTCCGTCTATCTGACAAGGTAGATATGGAACTTAATTACCATTACTTTAGTACAGCAGTTAAAGTTCAGGATTTAAAGAAATCATTAGGTTCGGAAGTTGATTATCAGATTAACTGGTCAATCATGAAAGATGTGAAACTCTCTGCCGGATATTCTTTTATGCGTGGCACGAAGACAATGGATGCTGTGAAAACGGGCAATCATAAAAGCTGGCAGGACTGGGGTTGGGTATCATTGAATATCAATCCGAAAATATTGTTTGTAAAGTGGTAAATCCAAGGAAATAATAAGAATTAAATAGAGAGAGAATTTTTGAAAAGTTTTGAGTTTATAAAATCATCCTTACTACACATATTGCAGTAGGGATGATTTTTTGTTTTAGAGACTTCCCTGATAATTATCTTTATTGTTATGGAATAGATTATTACAGATATTTCTCTAAAGTTATTTGATCTAAAATCTCTATTCGTTTTCCTTCCATAGTGACAAGTCCTTCTTTAATCATCTTATTGATTTCCTTAGATAGAGCGGGACGTGACACATTTAAGTATTCGGCGAGTTGGGATTGAGTATGCATGATATCTACCACCAATGAATCTTTTTTTTTATGTTCATATAGATAAACAATAAATCTTTCCCGCACTGTTTTACGTGAAAGAGGTTTCAGACGGGACACTGTGCAGATATTACAATTACCGGCGATGCAAAGAAAATTATGAAGAACCTGTGGATCCTGACTGATAACCTTAAAGGTCGATTCCTTGGTTGCCATCAATACCACACTGTTTTCGAGAGCGGTAAAAGTGGCGGGCAATGTATTGTTTGAACTGAAGAGGTGCGGAGTGGCAAAGGTACGTGGAGCGATAATATATTCAATCATCACCTCGTTTCCAAGTCCGTCTATAATGTCTGTGCGTAGTTTGCCTTCCAATAATACATATAGTTTATTGCATGGAGTACCTTGTGTTACAACGATCTCTTTTTTTTCTGCTGCATAGACTACAAATTCCAGCTTTTCAAGCAAAGAAAGTTTGATGTTCAGAGGTAAGTCCCGGAAGAGAGGGATTTGAAACAGCTTTTCTTTATGTGAGTCGGTCAGTAGTATTTTCTTCATTAGTATTATATTGTTCGTATCCTGAACAAAGATAGGGATAAAAAATGAGAATAAGGGCAAATGGACGTAAGAAAGTATTATCAAATAGATGTATCATTCCGATACTCTGACGGAGTTACTTTTATTTTCTTCTGCACATAGCGGCTAAAATAAGAGACAGAGGAAAAATTCAACCGTTCTGCAATTGCTGTCAAGGAAAGCTCTTTTTGCCGCAGCAGACGGGTGATTTCTTGAAGTGTAAAGCGGTCAATCCAATAAGTCGCAGGTTTGCCACTTACCTTTTTGCATATCTCCGACAGATAATGAGGCGTTATGCAAAGTTGAGAAGCATAAAAATCAAGATCACGGTTTTGGATATACTCGCCGTTATATAATAGTTCTATGAATTTTCGTAGCAACGAAGTTATATGTTCCGATACTTGCACGTTATTCTGACTGCGTGCATGAATATCATAAAGGTCGAGAATATGTGCCGTAAGCAGACTTCCCATCAACTCCTCCCAAAACAGATGCTCTTTGTCTGCTAAACGCTGTCGAATACAATGCATCGCCTGCTCACATACTTGAAAATCATGGGCAGAAAGTTTCATAACCGGATTCTGTAAAAGCGACAGATACCCGATAATACCGTAATTGCTGCGGATGGCAATTGAGGAAACGAACGCATCCGAAAGGTTCATCAGGATGCCTTGAAAGTCTTCGGAATCCGAAAATTCCGATGCGAGCGTGGCGTTGGGTAGAATTACATAATCCCCGGCCGCGATGTTATAACGGGTATCTTGAAATGTGAAACCCATATTTCCTCCGCTGCAAAGAATATGGATTACTCTTCCTGCATATCGTAAGGTATTAAACTCCTGCAATGTATCAGCAAAAATAATCCCATCGAAGTCTGTATGTTTCATTTATTCTTTCATTTCCTGCAAAAATAACGAAAAACCACGAATAGTGAAAATTCCTCCCCGAATAATGCAACGATAAAATGATAGGCATTCTGTAATTTTGCATCAGAATTAAAAAACATAAAGGATATGAAAAATGTAAGATTAAGCAATGGTGTAATGATGCCTGCCATCGGGTTTGGTGTCTTTCAGATTCCTGAAAACGAAACGGAACGTGTGGTGCTCGATGCCATTGGGGTCGGTTATCGGAAATTCGATACGGCTGCGGCCTATTTCAATGAGGAGCAGTTGGGAAACGCCATTCGGCAAAGCGGCATTAAACGAGAGGAGTTTTTCATAACCACCAAATTGTGGGTGCAAGACTACGAATACGACGATGCTCTACGGGCTTTCGACCTCTCGATGAGAAAGCTCGGATTGGATTACCTTGACCTCTATTTGATGCACAAACCATACGGGAATTACTATGCCGCATGGCGGGCTATGGAGCGGCTCTATAAAGAGGGACGTATCCGGGCTATTGGGGTTACGAGTTTCTCCAACGAACGTCTGCAAGACCTTTTCTTACATAACGAAATAAAACCTGTCGTAAACCAGCTTGAAACACATCCGTTTTTCCAGCAGCAGGCTGCCAATGCCTTCTTACAGCAGGAAGGTATCCAACACGAGGCCTGGGCGCCTTTTGCCGAAGGGCAGAATGACATATTCAATCATCCCACATTGAAAGCGATAGCAGAGCGACACGATAAGGGCGTCGGGGCCGTGATTCTTCGCTGGCTGAATCAACGTGACATCGTGGTTATCCCGAAATCCGTACACAAGGAACGGATGATCGAGAACTTCAATATCCTCGATTTTACGCTGTCCAAAGAGGAAATGGATACTATCGCCCTGCTGGAGACAGGAAAAAGCCCCATCTACGACGATATGGACTTACCTACGGTAAAAGGTATCGGGTTACATCGCATACACGAATAATTTATAAAAAAGAAATATGTTACGTCATATATTTATCATCAACGTCAAGGAAGGAATTTCCGATGACGTGGTAGAACAAAAGATGGCTGAAATGCGTGCCATGAAAGAGATAGAAACGGTTATTGAAGACATCACGGTCGGTCGTACACGCGGACTGTTTGGACGTCCCGATGCCGTGATGATGGTCGTCGATCTTAAAGACAAGGCCGCTTTCGACGTATTGCTCCGGAGTCGGACACACATCGACATTGCGGAAAAAGCGGAAGAGGCTTTCGATATGCAGAGCGCCGATATTGCTCAAATAGAATATGAACCCTTAAAATAGAATTATATGCAGACTGTAAAATTGAACAACGGCATTAAAATGCCGATATTAGGATATGGTGTTTTTCAGGTATCGCCCGAAGAGTGCGAGCGTTGTGTACTCAATGCCATCAGCGTAGGTTATCGGTTGATAGATACGGCGCAGGCTTATTATAACGAAGAGGGCGTGGGTAATGCCATCGCCAAATGCGGTGTGTCCCGTGATGAACTTTTTCTCACGACAAAGGTGTGGATTACCAATGCGGGCGAGGAAAAGGCAACCCGCAGCATCGACGAATCGCTCCGTAAGTTACGCACCGATTACATCGACCTGCTTCTTATCCACCAGCCGTTTAGCGACTATCCGGGAACATGGCGGGCTATGGAGAAAGCATTAAAGGCCGGAAAAGTCCGTGCTATCGGACTCTCGAACTTCTATCCCGACCGCTTCGTGGACATGGCTGAATGTGCCGAAATCAAACCCGCCATAAATCAGCTGAAAACCAATGTATTCAGTCAGCAGTGGGACGCTGAAGCCGAAATGAATCCTTATGATACACGTATCATGGCTTGGGCGCCGCTGGCACAAGGCGATCCCGACCTTCTGACCAATCCCGTACTGACGGCCTTAGCCGAGCGATACGATAAAACGGTACAGCAAGTCGCTCTGCGTTATTTGGTGCAACGCGGCATCATTGCCATTCCGAAAAGCACGCGCATTGAGCGAATGAAACAAAATCTGGATGTATTCGATTTTGCACTCACACCGGAAGATATGGAAAGCATCCGTCCGCTCGACAAACCGGCCGACTTCCGCTGGTCGCACCGTAATCCCGAACTCGTAAAATTCCTTCTGAATTACGACAAGCAATTTAACCCGAACAATAAAAAATGAAAGTATGAAATACGGAATCTTAGGAACAGGCGATGTGGCTCACGCCATCGCCACGAAATTGACCGAACTCGGTCACGAAGTTATGATGGGGGCGCGTAATGCCACCAACGAAAAAGCTGCGAACTGGGCGAAAACTAATGGCGAGCGGGCTTCTCACGGCACTTTTGCCGATGCTGCACGATTCGGTGAAAGAGTATTCAACTGCGTGCAGGGCATCCACTCGCTCGAAGCTCTAAACGCTGCCGGAAAAGAAAATCTGAACGGGAAACTGTTGATCGACTTGGCAAATCCATACATCTACAAAGACGGACATATCTCGCTCGATTCGAGATGGAGCGGAACAACCAGCTTGGGAGAAGAAGCCCAAAAAATTCTGCCGGACGCAAAAGTCGTAAAAACACTGAACTATCTCTGCAATCATTTGATGGTTCATCCGAAGCAACTACCGGAAGCCATTACGGGCTTCTATTGCGGTAACGATGCTGACGCGAAAGCTGAAGTAGCGGTTTTATTAAAGGATTTCGGCTGGGAGGATACCCTTGACTTAGGAAATATCAGTATGTCCCGCTACACTGAAATGCTCGGTGCGTTTTGGGTAGCCGCGCTTAGTGCTACCGGGAATATGGATTGGGGCATAAAACTCGTAAGATAAACAAGTAAAAGATACAGAATGATGAAAACAAGAAAATTCGGAACATTGGAAATCTCTGCTGTCGGTCTTGGCTGTATGGGGTTCACGCATGGTTACGGGACTTGTCCGAGTGAAGAAGAATCTATTCGTCTTATCCGTAAAGCCTATGACGAAGGCTGTACCTTCTTCGATACAGCAGAAATATACAGTTGTTATAAGAATGAAGAACTCGTAGGAAAAGCATTAAAGCCTTTCCGCCATGAAATAACAATCTCTACAAAATTCACTCCGGCTGTCCTGCCCGGACAAGAGAATCCGGAAGGCAAACTCAGTCGTATCGGCATCCGACAAGCCGTCGAAGGTTCTTTACGACGTTTGCAAACCGACTATATCGACCTTTACACGGAACACCGTGTGCCCAAAGAGAATGATCCCGCAGAGGTTGCCTATTGGATGGGGGAATTGATTAAGGAAGGAAAAATCCGTGCATGGGGACAATCCGAGCCTACCCTCGAACAACTCAAGGCGGCACATGCCGTTACGCCTATAACAGCCGTACAGAGCGAATACTCGCTGATGGAACGCAAGTGGGAGGCGGACGTCATTCCTTATTGCAAGGCTGAAGGCATCGGCTTTGTTGCTTATTCACCTATGGCAGGAGGTTTTTTAAGCGGTAAATACCACTCTGCGCATGAATTTAAGGGAGATGATGTAAGGCGTGTGATTACTCGTTATTCCGAAGAAAATATGCGTGCCAATCAAGTCCTGCTCGATCTTATCAATCGCTATGCAGAAGAGAAGCACTGTATCGCCGCACAAATATCTTTAGCTTGGGTGATGTATTCCGGTCATATTGTTCCTATACCCGGTATGCGTAGCGATGCCCGTATTCTTGAAAATTTGGGTGCTGCGGAAGTGGCTATTACGGCTGATGAATATGCTGCTATGAACGAAGCATTAAGTCATATTATTATACATGGAAATCGCACGGACGAGGATATTGCCAAGATGGGGACTATCGAAGGACATCAGCAGACAGTAGCCAAGGCGGAGAGATAGAGAATTAAAATCAACAAAATCAAATAAGAAAATCAATAAGAAATATGTATTCATCATTAAATCATAAAACAGCTCTTGTAACCGGAGCCGGAACAGGTATCGGAAGAGCTATTGCCCAACGTCTGGCCGATGAAGGCGCTAACGTATTGATTGTAGGCCGCACGGAACCGACACTTGCCGAAACAGCCTCCTATAGTGATAAGATAACCTTTCTTGCTGCCGATCTCGAAGTGGAAGCCGGAATAGAATCTATTATCCAGATTATCGGAGAACGGTACGGTCGTCTCGATATTCTCGTCAATAATGCCGGATGGGCGCCCGTCACCCCGTTTGCAACGATGAAAATCGACGAATACGATAAGGTATTTGCTATCAACGTGCGTGCCGTCGTCATGCTGACACAAGCCTGCCTGCTGATGATAAAAGCAGTAAAAGGCAATATCCTGAATGTCACGACAACCATGACAACCAATCCTATCGCAACGATGGCAAACTATGCCGCCTCGAAAGCTGCTGTCTATACCATGACACGTGCATGGGCAAAAGAGTTGGCTAAAGATGGCGTGCGTGTCAATTCACTCGGCGTAGGGCCTATCGAAACCCCTATCTACGGCAAGACCGAACTTTCGGACGAAGCCGCGAAAGCCCACAAAGATATGGTAACTAAAAGCGTACCTCTCGGTCGAATGGGACAAGCCGAAGAGGTTGCCGCTGTCGTCGCTTTTCTGACAAGCGACGAAGCCAGTTTCGTAACCGGGGCCGACTATAAAGTGGACGGCGGTGTAGGTGCATAAGAAATAACAATAAAAAGAATGAATATGAAAAATGTATTGATTATCAGCGGCCATACAGACCTTGCCGCATCCGTAGCCAATAAAACGATTCTCGAAACCTTGAATGAACGGCTGCCGGAAGCCGAAATCGTAAAGCTGGACGAACTCTATCCCGACTTCAAAATCGACGTGGAAGCCGAACAGCAGAAATTGCTCCGGGCAGACATCATCGTGTTGCAGTTCCCCCTTTTCTGGTACTCCGCACCCTCCATATTGGAACGCTGGATGGAAGAGACTTTCCGTCACGGTTTTTCACACGGAAGTACCGGAGACAAGCTCAAAGGCAAGAAACTCGTTCTCTCTTTCACAACGGGAGCACCCGAAGCACTGTATAGCCATGAGGGGGCGATGGGCTACACTATCGACGAATTTCTGCCCTGCTACAAAGCCACCTGTCGGCTGACGCAGATGGAGTATTGCGGCTGTGTATATACTTGTGGCGTGAGCTACGGTAGTCGTACTGCTCCCGAACTCATTGAACAGCAGAAAGCTATGTCGGTGGAACATGCAGAACGTCTCATAAAGTTACTAGAGACGCTCTGATGCTCGAGGAGAAATATATAACTGTGATAATACAGCCATCATGAATGTAGAATAAATATGTACAAGGGATTGGATAAAAATAATGGCAAAACATGGAATCTGTAATTTAGGTATCTTTCTCTGTAATTTATCTACATTCGATATACTTTTATTTCCCTACTTTTGCAAAGTGAATCATTGATAGAAAGAATTCTGAAAATAAAAAGTAATAAAGTAAAGTTATGGCTAAAAAGGTTTTGATTATTTCATCCAGTCCACGTAAAGGTGGTAATTCTGAGTTATTATGTGATGAATTTATGAAAGGTGCTCTCGAAGCAGGTAATGAAGTGGAGAAGATTTTTCTGAAAGACAAAACAGTTCATCCTTGTACGGGGTGCAGTGTTTGCAGTATGTATGGCAAACCTTGTCCGCAGAAAGATGATGCAGCGGAAATTGTAGAGAAGATGATTGCTGCAGATGTGATTGTGATGGCAACTCCGGTCTATTTTTATACCATGTGCGGACAGATGAAGATTATGATCGACCGCTGCTGTGCACGCTATACGGAAATAACCAATAAGGAATTTTATTTCATTATTGCGGCTGCGGAAAACGATAAAGCAATGATGGAACGTACCATTGATGGTTTCCGTGGCTTCCTCGATTGTCTGGAAGGACCGCAGGAAAAGGGAACGGTTTATGGAATTGGTGCATGGAAGGTAGGGGAAATTAAAGATACTCCCTATATGCAGGAAGCTTACAAGATGGGAAAAATGGTATAACCTTTTGAAGGATAAAAATAAGGATTCAATCAGAAAGATTGAAAAGTCAAGAATTTTAATTGATTAGATTGCTTGTTCTGCCACAGAATTATTATAATTTTGTGGCAGAACTTTTTATTTTACATTATTTGTTTGATAACTAAACATCATGAGCTATAAAATAACGACTCTTGTGGAGAATTGTGTCTATGGACGTAAATTGCAGGCAGAGCATGGTCTTTCTCTCTATATTGAGATCCAAGGGGATAGAATTCTTTTCGATACGGGAGCATCTGACTTGTTTATCCGTAATGCCCGTCTGTTGCACATTGATTTACAAAAAGTTGATTATTTAATATTATCCCACGGTCATAGTGACCATACGGGTGGACTGCGTTATTTTCTGGAATTGAATACACAGGCAACCGTTGTCTGTAAACGTGAAATCTTTTTTCCTAAATTCAAGGATGAACGCGAGAATGGAATGAAGCATACGCAAAATCTTGATCTTTCCCGTTTTCGCTTTATCACAGAGCAGACCGAACTGCTTCCCGGAGTCTTTCTTTTTCCATCTATTGATATTATCAATGAGGAGGATACCCATTTTGAACGCTTCTGGGTTCAGAAAGAAGATGGTTGCAAAATACCGGATACCTTTCAGGATGAATTGGCAATGGTGTTAGTGGAACCGGAAGGAGTTTCTGTGTTAAGTGCCTGTTCTCACCGGGGGATCACCAATATCTTGCGTACCGTTCGGGCTGCATTTCCTGAATCTCCCTGCAAGTTAATTCTCGGAGGTTTTCACATTCATAATGCGGAAAAACAAAAATATCAGATCATTGCAGATTATTTGCAGGAATACCTTCCCCGGCAAATTGGCGTTTGTCATTGTACGGGAGTGGATAAATACGCTTTCTTTTTCAAAGATTTTGGTGACAGAGCATTTTATAATTACACGGGAAAACTAATTCAAACTGATTTTTCGGAATAAATATATAATAAATTGATATGAAGAAACTAATAACTTCGTTAGCACTGGTATTATCAGCATTATCCAGCTATGCAATTACTCCTTTGTGGATGCGTGATGCACGTATTTCACCGGATGGGACCGAGATTGTCTTCTGTTATAAAGGAGATATTTATAAAGTTCCCGCACAAGGAGGAACTGCCGTTCAACTTACCACACAAGCCTCTTATGAAGCCAATCCCGTCTGGTCTCCCGAAGGAAAACAAATCGCATTTGCCAGTGACCGGAATGGAAATTTCGACCTGTTCATCATGCCTGCCGACGGAGGTGTCGCCCGGAGACTGACTTAACATTCCGCATCGGAAATTCCCTCGGCTTTTACACCGGATGGAAAGTATGTCCTTTTCTCCGCTTCCATACAAGATCCTGCAAACAGCGCCTTGTTTCCTACGGGAGCAATGACAGAATTATACAAAGTTTCTGTAGACGGAGGACGCACCGAACAAGTATTGGCAACTCCCGCCGAACTCGTTTGTTTTGATAAAGCAGGAAAGAACTTTCTTTATCAGGACCGCAAAGGTTTTGAGGATGAATGGAGAAAACATCACACTTCATCCATTACGAGAGATATTTGGTTATACAATACCCAAACCGGAAAACATACGAACCTGACAAACCGGGGAGGGGAGGACCGTAATCCTGTATATGCACTTGATGGTAATACAGTCTATTTTTTGAGTGAACGTAATGGAGGTTCTTTTAATGTGTATACTTTCCCATTGAATACTCCACAAGAAGTAAAGGCTGTCACTACTTTTAAGACTCATCCGGTACGTTTCTTGTCTGTCAGCGATAAAGGAACTTTGTGTTATACCTATGATGGTGAGCTTTATACCCAGAAACCCGGTGCCCGTCCGGAAAAAGTAAAAGTAGAACTTGTCCGTGACGATGAAGAGCAGGTTGCTGCACTTAAATTCTCACAGGGAGCCACTTCCGCTTCCGTATCTCCGGATGGCAAACAGGTTGCTTTTATTGTGCGTGGTGACGTTTTTGTAACTTCAACTGACTATGCTACAACCAAGCAAATCACAAATACTCCCGCGAAAGAAGCTTCCGTCTCTTTTGCTCCGGACAACCGGACGCTGGTTTATGCCAGTGAACGCACCGGTAATTGGCAACTTTACACTGCAAAAATAAGCCGTAAGGAAGACCCTAATTTCCCTAATGCCACTCTTATTGAGGAGGAAGTTTTGTTACCGTCCAAAACGGTAGAACGTGCCTATCCGCAATATTCGCCGGATGGTAAAGAACTGGCTTTTATCGAAGACCGCAATCGTTTGATGGTACTCGATTTGAAAACGAAGAAAGTACGTCAGGTGACGGACGGTTCTACATGGTATAACACTGGAGGTGGATTTGACTACGAATGGTCGCCGGATGGCAAATGGTTTACTCTTGAATTTATCGGCAACCGTCACGATCCTTATTCGGATATAGGTATTGTCAGTGCACAGGGAGGAGCGATAACCAATCTGACTAATAGCGGATATATCAGCGGTTCTCCGCGTTGGGTACTCGATGGAAATGCCATTCTTTTCCAGACCGAACGTTATGGTATGCGTGCACATGCTTCTTGGGGGTCTCAACAGGATGTTATGTTGGTATTCCTCAATCAGGATGCTTATGATCGTTACCGTTTGAGCAAGGAAGATTTCGAATTGCTCAAGGAACTTGAAAAGGAACAAAAGAAAGCAAAGGAGAAAGATGATAACAAGAAGAAAGACAGTGATAAAGAGAAGGCGGATGAGGAAAAAGTAGACCAAAAAGATATAGTAGTCGAACTTAACGGCATTGAAGACCGTACCGTACGTCTGACTCCCAACTCTTCTGACTTAGGCAGTGCCATACTATCCAAAGATGGGGAGGATCTCTACTATTTCTCTGCTTTCGAAGATGGATATGACCTTTGGAAAATGAATCTCCGTGAGAAAGAGACAAAACGTCTGCATAAACTCAATACCGGATGGGCATCGCTGATGCTGGATAAAAAAGGAGATATTTTCTTATTGGGAAGCCGTAATATGCAAAAGATGGATGCCAAGTCGGATGCTTTGAAATCAATCAGTTATCAGGCTGAAATGAAAATGGATTTGGCAGCTGAACGTGAAGCGATGTTTGACCATGTGTACAAACAACATCAGAAACGTTTTTATAATGTCAATATGCACGGGGTAAACTGGGATGCCATGACTAATGCTTATCGCAAGTTCCTGCCTCACATTGATAACAATTATGACTTTGCAGAACTGTTGAGTGAATGGTTGGGCGAGTTGAATGTTTCACATACCGGAGGACGCTATTCTCCCAAAGGTAAAGGTGATGTTACTTCCAATCTGGGACTTCTGTTCGACTGGGATTATCAGGGAAAAGGGATGCAGATTGCCGAAATTATCGAGAAAGGTCCGTTCGACCATTCGCGTACCAAAGTAAAAGCGGGATGTATCATTGAAAAGATTAACGGTGAGGAAATAACTCCCGATCATGACATCACTTGTCTGTTGAATAATAAAGCAGGGAAGAAGACCTTGATTTCAATCTACAATCCGCAAAATAAAGAACGTTGGGAAGAAGTAGTGATGCCGGTTACGAGTGGTCAGCTGAATGGGTTGTTATACAAACGTTGGGTGAAACAGCGGGCGGCAGATGTTGAGAAATGGTCGAAAGGACGTTTGGGATATGTTCATATTCAATCCATGGGAGATGACAGTTTCCGTACCGTTTACTCGGATATTCTGGGAAAATATAACAACTGTGATGGAATTGTGATTGATACCCGGTTCAACGGTGGTGGTCGTTTGCACGAAGATATTGAAATACTGTTCAGCGGTCAGAAATATTTCACTCAAGTAGTCCGCGGACGTGAAGCGTGTGACATGCCAAGCCGTCGTTGGAACAAGCCGTCTATTATGCTGCAATGTGAAGCCAACTATTCGAATGCACATGGAACTCCATGGGTATATAAACATCAAAATATAGGAAAACTTGTCGGTATGCCTGTTCCGGGTACAATGACGAGCGTGTCTTGGGAAACTTTACAAGATCCTTCACTCGTCTTTGGTATTCCTATTGTCGGCTATCGTTTGCCTGATGGCAGTTATTTGGAAAACACCCAGTTGGAACCGGATGTGAAGGTTGCTAATGATCCGGAGACGGTCGTTAAGGGAGAGGATACCCAATTAAAAGTGGCTGTCGATGAACTTCTGAAAGAAATAGATAAGCAGAAGAAGTAAATAGAAGTATAATTATATCTGAAATAAAAAGTCGCTTCCTTGAAAAGATTTTGAATCTTTCAAAGAAGCGACTTTTTTATAAGGTGTTTATTTAAAACTGACGCAGGATTTACTTCCAGACTGGTAATAATTTATGGAGGGTCTTTCTCGTCATTATCTTTTGATTCAGGAAACTCACGATATATCCGGTTATGCAGGCTGCAATGAGCGACCCCTCACGTACTCCTTGAATACCTTGTGTCAGTAAGAGAGAGAGAATTACGGCCAAGGTAACCAACGTAATATCAAAATAGACTTTGAACTTTCCGAACTCCTTGTTATAATGGCGGGATGCATATTTCACGAATGCTTCTGCACTCATCATGGCTACTCTCGGTTTAAGTTCGAGAACTACTCCGATAGATTGCACCATGCATCCTGTAAGTAATAAAGCGATTGACATGCCATAATTGGCGGGATGCAGTTCACTTGTCAGCATCATATTAAAATCAATGAATGCCGAGAAGATAAAAGAGAACGGCATTTGAAGAAGAATTTCAATAATATCCTGCCGGGTTCTGTTCTTTCGGATTAACCAGAATTGCCCCAGGATAAGAACCATATTGATGATAAAGGTGCAAGTACCCAATGACAAAGGACTATTCAAACTTAATACATAATTGATGCTCGATATGGGAGTAGTTCCTAGTGCCGAGCGTATAATCAATACAATGCCTGCCGCTAAAAAATAGAGTCCGATAACAAATACTAAATACCTCTTGAAAACATCTTTCATTTCCATACCTTTTTGACCTCCTTTATTTATTTTCCTTTCATGCATTGAAAAGGATGTGCAAAGGTCCCGTTTTTTACTCTGAAATAGATTATCTAATTCCGTACACTTTTTGTCATATCCGAAACAAATCGTATTTTTACGTCATAAAAAGAAGATGTAAATGGTAAAATCTCGTATATTTGATAATACACAGCTATTAAAGGAGCATCCGGAACTTCCTCATTATAAAGAGGAGGTAGTCTGTTTTAGGAGTGAATATAAAGACAGAAGTTATCCGGCAAATGAATGTTATTTCAATCGGGAACTTTATATGATATTCGTTCTTGAAGGTCGTTCGGAGATTCTGCTGAATGGAGAGTTTATTGCGATAGAGCCGAATATGCTGCTTATTCATGGAGCAAATTATCTCACGGAGCATCTTTACTCAAGCCGTGATATTCAGTTTATTACTCTTGCCCTTTCCGAATCCATGCGGACAGACGATTCTTATTTGACACAAATAACGGCCATCTTATTGGCGACAATGAGGCAGAATAAACAATATACGATACAGTTGACAGAGTACGAAGCCCAAATCATCCGTAAGGAACTGGAAGTGTTGATGCGCCTGCTGAATATTGAACATCATTTTCTTTTCCGGCGCATACAGGCAGCGTGCAATGCTTTATTTCTTGATATAGCTGATTTTCTTTCCCGAAAGACAATTATTAAAAAAGAGGTCAGCCGTAAAGACCACGTTTTACAGGAGTTTCATGAATTGGTTACCCGGAATTTCAGGGAAGAACATTTTGTGAGCTTTTATGCGGATAAACTGGCTATCAGTGAGCAGTACCTGGCCCGTATTGTACGTGCTGGAACAGGTAAGACTATCAATAGTATTATAAACGAACTGTTGGTTATGGAAGCGCGTACCTTGTTGAGTTCTACAAAATCTACGGTTGGTGAGATTGCTTCCAAGTTAGGGTTTAGTGATGCGGCAGCTTTTTGTAAGTTCTTCAAAAGGAATGCAGGACAAACTCCATTGAATTATCGGAAAGGATTGTTACTTCATATCGAAATGAAATAGGTTGATGCAATTGTCTTAACCGACAATATACATCAACCTGTTGAATATATAGTGAATGGGTTTGATTTTAACCGATAAGTGCTGTGATATCTTCTACAATCTGCTCATCTGTCAAGTGATTGGCACGGAGAAACTCCTGTAAATCAAAACGATCTACAAATTCCTTTTTAGCTCCATAGTTCAGGACTTTCATGTCTGTAGCACCATAGTAGCGGGCAATTTTTTCACCGAAACCGCCATCCAATACACCGTCTTCCAATGTTATCACTAACTCGTGATCTGCTTTCAGTTCATCCATCAGTTCGTTGTCTACACCGGTGATGTAACGCGGATTGATGAGTGTTGCGTCGACATTGTTTTTTTCTTTCAGAAGTGATGCAACCGACTGTCCTAATCCATAGAATGAACCCAAAGCCACAATGGCCACTTTCGAACCGCGATGAGTAACTTTGTAACGATTGAGAATGCTGTAATCGGAATCTACCGGTTCTCCGCTACTGATTACATCTGTTGCCGGTACGCGGATAGCAACCGGGTGTTTATTCTGGCGGATACTCCATTCCAGCATGGCAATATATTCTTCCTTACAAGTCGGAGCCAGATAAACCATATTAGGAATATTGCTGATAAGCGGAATATCGAAGAAACAGAGATGAGTCACATCATTCATTCCGGATAACGTACCCCAGAAGACCAACAAAACAGCCGGATTGTTATTGATACAAAGGTCTTGTGAAAGTTGATCGTAGGAGCGTTGGATGAATGTACTATATACTCCGTAAACGGGTTTCCCACCATTGGCTGCGATGCCCGAAGCAAGAGCTACTGCGTGTTCCTCGGCAATGCCTACATCTACGAATTGCTTGCCTGCTTCCTGACGGCGGTCCGGAGTAAATCCCAGAACGGTGGGAGTACCAGAAGTGATTGTTACCACACGTGAGTCCTCCTTCATCTTTTTCAGCAGGTATTGGGCGGTTACCTCGCTGTAATCTTCTTCTTCATCACTCACTTTTGCTTCTCCGGTTTCTACATTGAATGGAGTACGCCAGTGGTAAGTCTCTTTATCTTGCTCGGCACGTGCATAACCCTTACCTTTTAATGTATTGATGTGTACTACTATCGGATGCTGAATATCTTTCACTTTAGAGAAAGCTTCAATCAATGCCTGTACGTTATTACCATCATTTACATACATATAATCCAGTCCCATTGCCTTGAAGAAGTTACATTCGCACTGACCGTTACTGTCACGTAATTCTTTCAGATTCTTGTACAATCCTCCGTGGTTCTCGGCAATAGACATCTGGTTGTCATTAACGATAATAATCATGTTAGTGCCAAGTTCTGCCACATAATCCAATCCTTCGAAAGCTTCACCTCCGCTTAAAGAACCATCCCCTATGACGGCTATGATATTTTCATTGCCGCCTGTAAGGTCACGTCCCTTTGCCAATCCGCTGGCCAGACTGACAGAAGTGGAAGTATGTCCGATGATGAAGAAGTCATGTTCACTTTCTTGCGGTTCGGTATAACCTGATACGTTGTCGTATTTTTCCGGATGAAGGAACGCATCTTTACGACCGGTCAGCATCTTGTGTACATAACTCTGGTGCGATACGTCAAATACAATTTTGTCTTTGGGCGAATTGAATACATAATGTAAAGCAATCGTTGCTTCCACCATTCCGAAATTAGGTCCGAAATGCCCGCCATGTTCACTTAATTTTTGCAGGAGTGCTGCACGGATTTCTCCACCTAACTCGTTTAGCTCTTTTTCCGACAGTTTCTTAACATCTGCAGGAGAATAAATATTTTCTAAATACATATCAAACAGTTTTTCTAAATAATGTTTTTACTTATTTCTTTATGACACTGCAAAGATACTGCAGGATTTGAAATCTGTTTGTATATGAATTACGGATTAATTTACCCATATTACAGTTCCCCTGTCCGGCTTCTGTATGTATTCGTTGTGATGACAACCGACATGCCTAAAGATTGTCTTTACAGCAAAGTTTTTCTGTCTTCACAGCAAAGATGAAGTTGTTTTTACCCTTTACCTTTGCAAATGAAAAAAGATAAGTCCAGAAATGGAATAATATTAAAATGAAGACATTATGAAAAAAAGAAAGATCGGTGCGGCAAGGCTGGAAGTCTCGGCTGTAGGTTATGGATGTATGGGATTATCACATGGTTACGGAGAGGCTCCGGATAAGAACGAAGCAATTCGTTTGATGAAGCAGGTTTATGAGTTGGGATGTAATTTCTTTGATACGGCAGAGGGATATAGTGCCGGTGCTAATGAAGAATTAGTAGGAGAGGGGATTGCTCCTTTTCGTCAGGAAATTATTTTAGCAACAAAGTTTGTGATTCATCCCGATGAAGAAGTTTCTACTATTCCTCAATTAATGAAAGCGGTGGAAACGCATCTGGATGCATCATTGAAACGCCTGAATACGGATTATATCGACCTTTATTATCAACACCGGATCAGTAAACAGATTCCTGTGGAAGCTATTGCCTGGTGTATGGGTGAACTGATAAAGAAAGGTAAGATACGAGGATGGGGACAATCGCAATCCACTGAGGAACAAATTCGTCTGGCACATGCTGTCACTCCGTTGACTGCCGTGCAGAGTGAATATTCTATGATGGAACGGATGTTCGAGAAAGATGTAATTCCTGTTTGTGGCGAATTAGGCATTGGTTTTATACCGTTCAGTCCATTAGCCAGTGGTTTTCTTAGTGGGAAATATACATCAGAACAAGAATATAAAGGGGATGATGTGCGTCGTGTGATTACACGTTTCGAAAAGCAGAATATGCAGGCTAATCAACCGCTGCTTGATCTGTTAAGACTGTTTGCTCAAGAAAAAAATGTGACTCCTGCACAAATATCTTTGGCTTGGATGTTGCATAAATATGACTTTCTTGTGCCAATTCCCGGTTCACGTAAATCTGAACGAATAATAGAGAATCTGGGTGCTACCGATGTGAGACTGACGGAAGAAGAATTCGGCGGAATTGAGGCGGAACTTTCAAAGATTACGATTCACGGTAATAGAACAGATGAAGATATAGCCAAACTTTATCGATAAAAAGAGTTTAAGATTTATTTTTGCGGATAAAATCGTATTTTTGCCAGTAAACTGTTATAGATATGGAAGATGAACATTTCATAAACTATTCCAATATCTTTCTTAATATGAAAGTGACGGAGGATACAATATGCGATCATGGTGTGTTGGAGCATTGTTTATTGTATGTTTATTCGGGCAAGGTGGAGTTTGAGGAGGCCGGTCATTCCATTACGATTTGCGCTGGCGAATGTGCTTTTATCCGCAAAGGACACCGGATCAGGATGATTAAGTATAGCGATCAGGATACTCATGTTTATCAGTCTATTCTTTTAAGATTTTCCCGTAAGTTCCTGTTAGAATATTATCGTCATAATGGTGAGGAGAAATTTCCGAAAACAACTAAACGGAGCAAGGTAAGTATTTTGAAAATCCCTTCTCTTCCGGCTGTCACGAGTCTGTTTGGTTCTATCTTTCCTTATTATGAGTCATCTGTTGCTCCCGATGAAGAGTGGTTGGATATGAAGTTGAAAGAGGGGTTGTATATAGTACTTAAATCAGATGCCAGTGTGTACGCCTCTTTGTTCGATTTTGCCGAGCCTTGGAAAATAGATTTATTAGCTTTTATGGAAGAGAATTATATGTACGAACTTTCCATAGAGGAACTGGCATCATATACCGGGCGGAGTCTGACCGGATTTAAGAATGATTTCCGAAAAGTAAGTGAACTCACGCCACAGAAATGGATAATCAAACGAAGATTGGAAGCTGCGCATGAGTTGATTGTGAATCGGGATTGCAAGGTTAGTGAAGCAATGATGAATGTCGGTTTTAAGAATTTATCTCACTTTTCAAGGATATATAAAGAGGCTTATGGAATCGCGCCCAGCTACCATATATATAATGAGTAGGTCTCAATAAGATAATCAGTAATTGGGGTTGTCATACCCGTAATTTGTCTACAGGGATTCTTCTTCTTTTTTCAGAACTTTGTACCATACAAATAAATAGTTTTCAAGTAAATAAATAAAAGTATGGATATGAATAGAAAAATTCGACTATCAGTAATCAGAGTGAAGCGGTTTTCGATATACTCTTTTACTATTTTGCTGGCTTCCGTTTGGATAGCATGTAGCGAGCATCCTGATAATACAGAGTATCCGGAGACAAGAAGAACAGAGATAAATAACGGAGATGAAGAACCTAATACAGAAAGTATGAAAATAAAAATAACAGTAGGGCAGCGTGTTATAACTGCAACCATGGCTGACAATGCGGCAGCGCAGGATTTTGTTTCCCGTTTGCCGTTGGAAGTGACACTCAACGATTATAATAATACCGAGAAAATATTTTATCCATCACCTAAATTTTCAATAGAAGGAGTGAAACGGGGATGTGCGCCTGCTCCCGGGGATATTACGATTTATGCGCCTTGGGGAAATGTGGCCATTTTTTATAAAAAATGGTCGCAAAGCAGTGACTTGATTCTGATTGGTAGCATTGATGGCGATGGTATCAAGGCTTTGAGTGTGTCGGGAGATCTGACGGTGAAGTTTGAAAGGGAATAGAGAAAAGCTATGCTATTTTTATTGCAAAGAAAATATTCGCAAATATGCGAATATTGAGGCGAAATTATTATCTTTACAGTAACAGAAATACAAGGTGATATTGTAACTACCATTGTAATATAATTGAATTGTCTAACCATTATAAATAATAAGTTATGATTAAAATAGATGGCATAGACCCTAAAATGATAGCTAATAACTTAACCCCTTTTGAGCCAACGCATCCAGGAGAAATACTAAAGGATGAAATAGAATTTAGAGGAATCTCTCAAAAGAAACTGGCTAAAGAAATGGGAGTATCTTATACAGTATTAAATGAGATATTGAATGCAAAGCGTCCGTTAAGTACAGAGTATGCTATGCTCATAGAGGCCGTATTAGATTTAGATGCTGAACCATTGCTTCGGATGCAGACATGCTATAATTTGCAGATGGCAAAGCGGGATAATAAGTTTATGGAAAAGCTTAACAAAGTACGAAAAATAGCAGCGATATTGTGATAGGTTTTTAGGAAAATAATTGGGAATTATATACTAAAACTTGGTCAAACGCATAGCAGGAAATTATTAATGGAATAAATAGAGTCTGATGGTGCATCAGTTTTGAGGCGCCATCAGAATTTTAAGCATTGACTTTTCTTATTGAGAAAAACGAGAAATCTTACTTAGTATTCTCTTTCGTAATTTTCCTCCATCTCTGAAATGCTCTCATCAAGCTTTCCTCTTCTACCAACTCCACCATATTATAATGTATAACGAATAACTCCATCGATCTTTTATACATAATCCCATTCTTGAATTTATTTTCCAGCAAAAACGAATAGAGCGCCACTCTCATTTCCACTTCGATCTCCTTTTCTATAATATAGATGCTGTCCTGCCCAAAGTAGTTATATACTTCCGGGTTCTTTCCGTTTCTGGGTTGGGGGAGAACGAAGCAGATATTTCCACTTTCCCTCCAAGAGACACCTTGCGGATGAGGGGTTGATAACTGTTGTAAGAAGTGGTAGATGAGTGTGAAGTGGGTGAGATGAATCGGGATAGGGAGTTTTGAAGATGAATTACTTTGAGATTGAATTTCTAAACTTTGTCCGTACTGAACATACATGTACCTAGCCAAATAAGGCTTAATGGCAAACGTAACTGTAACCATGGGAATGTCTTTTTTAAATGTTTAAATTTATGATATACCGAATGCTGCCTTTAACAGCATTTTTCGTCTCGCTTGTTGAATAAAATCCCATGGTTTGCGAGGACGGAAATACGATTTTGTAAGAAGTTGAAATTCAATTGGTTACATCCGCTGATTTTGGTTTAAAACCAACGGGCCGTTCCTTTAAAAGGAACGACCCGTTCGACACCGAGGAACACCCTCTTCCTTTTAAAGGAACGGGTGGCTCCTTAAAATCCACGTGGCAAAGCTATGCTTAATATTCGAAAATTTCAAAGTGATATATTTAGCTCATGATATGGATATGTAATCAAAAATAACTTTTTGCTTACATTCTAGTTTTGCGCGTATGGATATAAATAGCGTGTAATAAATATTGGGTGGATATTAGTAGAAAATATTTAACTATATTTATTAATGAAGTTGTTTAAATAGCCTGATAAGTCCATGGTGATGCTTGTTTTATTGTGTGAGTTTGTTGTTTTATGCTTCATCAGTATCTGACAAATATTTCTTTCTGAATTGCCTGAATGTCTCATGGGAAATTCCATATTCTTGATAGATATGTTTGATACTTACCCCTGCTTTTAATTTTTCTGAAATCTCCTGTTTATGGGCTTTTAGATATTCCATTTTCGGACTGCTGCCTTTTTTACGCCCCATGTGCTTGCCTTGAGCTTTCCGAAGTGCCATTGCCTCACGGGTACGTTGCGAGTTTAGCTTATGCTCAATCTCGGCGGCAAGTCCAAAAGCAAAGCTCAATACCTTACTGTTAATGCTGTCATCAAAAACATAGCCATCTTTCGTGCTATGTACTGTGACGCTTGAATCAATACACAATTTCATAATTTCCATAATCTCGTGTAATGAGCGCGAGAGGCGGGATAGTTCTGTAACAATCAGTATATCTCCTTTTTTAAGTTTACGCACAGTAGAACCTAACAAGCGATTTTTTCGCTCTGTTTTGCCGCTGACAATTTCTGTCACCCAACGATCAATAATCAGATTCTTGGACTTTGCATAATGTTTGATTTCTCTTTCCTGATTTTCGAGGTGCTGACGACCTGTACTAACCCTCAAATAAGCAATAATCATAATTTTACTGGTTTTAATTGATAAATAGTTGATTAATTAAAACCGAAAAGTGAATTAAAAAGCTCATCTGTTTGCAGTTAAATGTTTAAGAATTTACTTAATGTGAAGAAGAGAGGAAAGAGAAGATAAAACAGGGATTTTGAGGGAATTACGCTTGTCGCTAATTAAGGGATGCCTTAATATGTGTTTTTGCACCTGTTAAGAAAATTTCCCTTCAAAATTAACAGAAACGTTCTATTCTCTTGATTTGCAAATATAATGGATTACTTTGACTTATTAACGAAACAGGGGGGATTTTTTCGTTTTTGATGCCAAAAATATCACATATTAAGGCATCCCTTAATTAGCGAATTATTTCTTGATAAATAGCACACAATCAACAAACTAACATTTATATATAATGATAAAAAGAACAGTTCCATTAAGCAAACAAATCCAATTCGGATTTGCGTTCCTTCTTTCACTCTTTTGTATGGTACTGCCAGTGTCAATATTGGCTCAAACAAGTACTAATCAGTTGTTTAAAACCTCCAAATGGTACATCGGTGCCGATGCCGGACTCTCTTTCGGTCGTGGCACACTTTGTTCGTTTGGTGCGGACAAGTCCCGCGTAGGTTATGGCTTCGGTCTATTGGGGGGCTATCATATTAATAGTTTCCTATCCACAGAAGCCGAATTGCGCTATGGGCACCTGGGGCTTGGGGCTTACGATTGCTGTAAAGACCTTTATTTAGCCAATGGCAGCCGTTACTATGCCCCCCTTGCCGGAGCAAAGAACTACCGCTATGGCGACATTTTCTCGTCCGTGAACTTGTACGAACTCGGTTTGCACCTGAATATCGACTTCGTGAAGATGTTCCATCCCGAAACCCGTTGGTCATTCCTTGTTTCGCCTGCCGTATATGGTGTTGCCTCGAAAGCGACCGTCAAGACTACCGATGGCGAGAACACCGTATTGAAAGGCGATGGGCAAATGCACTTCGGTGTAGGTGGTGATTTAGGTGTAAGCTATCAGGTAAGCCCACGAGTAAACTTGCGCCTCTATATCGGAATGACTTACCTAACGGGTAAAGGCATTGACGCTATGCCGCAAACTGAGCACGAGACCAATTACACTTGGGACACAGGTGTGAAAGTTACTTTCGCTTTAGGCAGAAGTTGCAAAAACAAGAAGCAGAAGCCTGCGAAAGTGGTAACTGTAACTCCCCAACCAACGGAAGTAGCTCAACCCGAACAACCTGCAGTCCGTGAAGAAGTGGCACAACCGAAAACGGAAGTAATGGTTGAAGTACAGCCTAAGCAAGTGTCAAGCAAGCCAACGGAAAAGATCGTTTACGAAACTGCCATCTACTTCTCCCGTAATCAATGCGAATACATTGAGGAAAGCGAGTACAAAACAACCGTGGAACTTCTCAAAGCCCTTGCCGAACACCCCGACACACACATCACCCTCGTAGGCTGGGCAGACAAAACAGGAACGGAGGCACGGAACGAAACCATCTCTGCCCGTCGCGCCGAAACCGTGAAACGCTACCTTATAAATAAAGGTATAATAGCAGAACGTATCTCCACCGACGGCAAAGGAATAGATGCTGGAGCTACCGACGACGCCAAAGCACGCCGCACCGAAATCAAGTTAATACTCACCGAAAAATAAAAGCACTATGATACAGATAATCAAAAAAGCCGCCTTCGGATTGGCTTGTATAACCGCTTTCCTATTGACCTCTTGCGATAAGACAGCGCACGAAATTCCCGAAGATGCCCCCGATAATGGTTCCACCGTTACAGTAGGCATCAACACCGATGCCATCGGAGACACACCTTTGAAAGACGTGCATCTTTATTTCTTCGACTCATCGGAAATGCTTGCGAAGCATACTTATTACCCTACGATGCAGTCGTTGGCACTGGATAGAATGTTGATGGAAACGGGATATTACACCATCTTTGCCGTACTCAATACCAAAGAATCGTGTGTACCCACCGTCAACCGTGCGGCAGACCTGCCGAAAATAACTTTCGGTGAATTTTGCCAATGGGTGAAATCCATTGACAACGGCACTTATCCCAACCTCGTCACCGGATTGGTGCGCTACGAGGTAAAGGAAGGGGTGTCGCAAATCATGATCGACGTAAAGAAAGGCAGCGAAGCAGTCGGTTTCTCCACCGTCACGCTGAACCTCACTTTCCCTTCGCCACGCCTGCCGGATTTTGTTGCGGCACAGAAGAACAGCCGTGCGGCGGGTGACGAACTGAAACTGCGTGCCGTCATCGAAGTGTATAACAAAGGTACTGACACCCGTGTGCTCCGCAAAGAGGAATTTGTAACCGCTACGGCTACCGAAGGTATTTACACTTCCACGCTGCAACTTACTCCGGGCAACTACGATGTACGCCTGTGGGCAGACTACACCACCGATTCACGTACTGATAACCATTACATCACCACTGACACCAAGAGCATCAAGATACTCGGCAAAGATCAATACCGGGGTAACACCGACACACGGGATGCCTTTACCAAAGCATTCGGCCTCACCGTGAGGAATAGCGATCAAAGCGAGACTATTACTATGTACCGCCCGTTGGCAAAATACCGTCTGGTGGCAAATGATGTGGCGAAGTACAACCAACTCCGTGCCGAATGCAAATACCCCGCCCTCGAAGACCTCAAAATCTCCATCGTCTACGAAGGTTTCCTACCTTGCGCCTACAATGTCAGTACCCAGAGACCCTCCGATTCCGATGGTGGCTATGGCTATGCCTCGGCATTGAGCCAGCAGAGCGATGAAGCCGTCACCGTAGGAAAAGACTTCATTTTAGTAAATGGAGAACAGTCGTTTGTAACCGTAACTATCCTTTTCAAAGATGCCAGCGGCAAGACCATCAGCGGCATTAATGGGGTACGTATTGACTATCATGCCGGGCAACTGACTACTGTTACAGGTAATTTCTTCACGGCAGGCGTAGGCGGCGTACGGATTGATACCAACTGGAGTGGCGATTATGAAGTAAACTTCTAAATAAGTAATGACAATGAAAAGAATATTTTATATACTAAGTATTATGCTGGCTATCACGCTGGCATCATGCAGCAACGAAGAATTAGGTGAAAACACTTCTTCCGGCACAAGAGAAGTGACGGTAAGTGCAGCCCCGGATTACGCAATGGGAGACGGCAGCACCGTTCCCCAAACAAGGGGCACAGCCAACGTAGACCGCTATGTGATTGAAGTCTACCAGCAGGCAGATTATACCCAGGCTGCCAACGTGTTTGCCGATGGCACCAACCGGGCGAACAACTCCACAGGAACTTTCGCCATGATCCTCGAAAAAGGGAAAAGCTACTACTGCCTGCTGTGGGCAGACAAGCAGGTGAACGGTACGGCAGTGTACACGGTGACTGATCTGAAAAACGTAGCGCTCGTAGCAGGCAGCAACCCGTCGGAAGCATTCCAAGGTACAAAGACCATCGAGGGAGACGTATCCACCTACAACGTATCGCTCACCCGTGCCGTTGCTAATATCGTACTTAAAGAGAAAGGTACACTTGCGGCGGGCATACTCAATATGAAGTTCAGTCAACCCACAATGTTCGACGTCAGCACTGCTGTTCCCACAGGAATTCCTGCCGAACGCATCGAAACAATCACTTTTGCAGCCATATCGGGTTCAGTCGTAACTCCTGTTCAGCTAAACGGCACACCTATATATATACTTGCCCCCACAGCAAGTGCGGTAGCCACCGACTTTATATTCAAAAATGGCTCAAACGCCGAATTTACCGTTTCTGGAGCAAATGTTCAGGCGAACTACAATACCAATCTGATTGGGCATTTCGAAGAAGAGCCACCTGCACCTGTCTACTATTCAGTTGGTGACTATTATCCGGATGCTACCAACCCCATAGGCATTGTATTTTATATCAATACACCTGACGCAAATGGAAAAGGCGACCACGGTAAAATCGTATCGCTTGACGAGCCTGTGGAAAACTGGAACGGAGGCACGAACAGTGTAGGTCGCTTGTCGTGGAATACGGAGAAAATTGTTACAACAGCCACTTCAGTCATAGATGGAGCGGCAAATACCAATACAATAAAGAATCTTGGGTCTTATTCCGCAACCGTTTATCCTGCCGTTGCTTGGTGTTTGGCAAAGACCACAGGTGGAAAGAGTTGGTATCTTCCTGCTATTAATGAATTAAAACAGTTATATGCGGCAATGTGTGGATTGCGATGGATTCCAGCGGGAGAAACACCGGGTCCAGACGAAATAGAACATTGGGCAAGTGGAAGCATGCCGAACAATAGTAACTACTCATCTGCCCGAACAGCTTTTAATGAAAAGTTTGATGTAGTCTCAGGGATACCAATGACATTAACAGACTATTATTGGTCTTCAACGGAATTCGATGACAAAACAGCAAAGGATATACGCTTTACGATTGCCAATGCACTTAATGCTGACAAAACTTATACAGATAGAGTTCGTGCTATCGCAACTTTCTAATATTGAGACTAAAAAACATAATATTAATCAAAGTAATTTCAATAAGATGATGAAAAGTAAAATCTTACTCGCACTGGTAGGCATGGCAGCCATGTTTACGGGATGCAACAATGATGCTACAGAGAACTTCATAGCCAGTAAAGTAACCAGCTTCTCCGTAGCGGTGGACAACGGGGTAAATACTCGTGCAGAGGTAGCCGATAAACCGACTCGCTACATCATGGAGTTGTACAAAGGAGCTACGGCTATGGGAGCAGCCCATGCCATACCAGTGGTACAGGACAAAGGTACATTCGATGTCATTCTGGAAGACGGTCAAGAGTACACAGCCCTCTTTTGGGCAGATTATGGTATGATAGGCAGTGCAGACAATGAGTACGATGCTGCTGATTTGCGTGCCGTTAAAGTAGCCAAACAGCCCACGAAGGTGGCTTTCTCCGGTATGAAACGTTTCACCGTAGGTACAACAACAGGTTATACTGATGTTACATTGACCCATGCTGTGGCACAAGTAACCTTTGAGCAGACGGCTGCCCTTACTTCTGCTACCAACTCATTGAAAGTAACTTATACCGAGAGTTACTCACTGAACGTTGAAAACAACAGTGGTACAAAAATTGAAGGCACACTAACTCACACCTTTAATTACAATACCACAGAAGCCGGAATATTAGGAACAAGCTACTACATTGCCGGACAGGGAGACACCAAAACGATGATGACAGTTAAAGCTCAACTCAACCAAGATACGGAAAAAGAAATCCCGAATGTTACTTTTGAGAGAAACTATCGTACCAACATCAAGGGTAAATATAGCGATACTCAAACGGTTACATTCAGTGTAACTTGTGATAATGCTTGGAACAGTTCAGATAATGAAGTAACAGTGCCCGAACCTGTTGTCGAACTTAAAGTGGGAGACTGGTATCCTGCCGGAGCTACGAAAGAAAATGCTGTGGGAGTGGTGTTCGAAATAACCGATGGTGGTGAACATGGCAAGATAGTTTCGATGGATGAGACAGAAGGGAACTGGAATACAGCGCAGGCATGGAAAAGTAGTAAAGGGCTTCCATCTGGCATGATATGGGTTTGTCCGTCAGAAGCGGAACTACATACATTGTATACTGCTTGGAACGGAAGTGACAGTGAGACGGCTGACAATACTGCCCGTGCAGCCTTTAACACTAAACTGGACACAGCCATTTCGGCAGATAATTATTGGACTGACTTTGAAAATAGCACAATAGGAGGTTGGTATGTAAATTTTAGTACTAATAGGTTCGGCTATTTCTCTATATCCAATACATGTAAAATTCGCGCTATTTCCAATTTCTAATTTATGATTGGGCTTAACAAGAAGTCGTGCATATATTAGAAAATTCCTCTCCGCCGGGCAAGAGGTAAACCTGTCCGGCTATTCTAAAACTACCTTGCAACATTCGTAAAGAGGTGTTTTTTATTTCGCATTTATTGCAAGGTAGTTTGCTTTTACAAACATCTCAAACCCAAACAGCGATGGTAAAAACCAGAATCCACTATTTAGTTCTTGACCAACTAAGCAATACAGAATACCTCTGCTTCGCACAACAAGTAGCCGGACTAATTCCCTCTCCCAAAGCCCTGCACATAGCTGAAAGTGTGGTAGTCGGTTACAACGCTAATATCGTCAAGATGGCAGACATATATGATTGTACCGCCATTCGTGTCGAAATGGACGACCAATACGAAGATATCACCGCCACGGTGGATGCATTCAGCATTCTTCAACCATCGCAAGAGATTACCGATTTTATCTCCCGACTGAATAAGTTGGTGGAGAGAACAAGAAAAGCAAATCGGTAGCACATAGTCCGAAAATATGTAGAGTAGCAAACATTCGTAAAACTTAATCAGCCAAAACATGAGCCATGAAAAACTACAGATAGAAGTAAAACAGATGATTGAAACACTCGTCTGTGAGGATTTGAGCGATGAGAAATATTGCCAATATCACTGCTGTGCTGGAACTCATCTCAACTGTTGTTAAAGAGGGGATGTCATTTCTGCCACTGGATCTTTATTGTAAGTACAAAGGTTTTGTGGAGCTATCCTGTAAAATGTTTCAAAAGATGCAATCAGATAACCAAGCAGAATTGCCTTTTGCTAATTGGGAAGAAATGTATCATTGCTATCGTACTCAAACAGAAACACAATACCGAATATTATGCCGATTGGTTGTTCCAGCTTATCAGAAAACAACGATTCCCGAAGAGAGCGAAACTTTGAAAAGTATCATTGACGGCATACATAGTATTACCAGAGGGTAAAGACGGGATACAAGCGTGTATCTCAATATTGCATTTCCACCTTTTAGATTCATATGTACTCACCTACATTCTTCTCTGTATTTCACAATCTGTAATTGGGGTTATTATACCCGTAATCCATCTACAATGCTTTCCTCTTATTCTTCCGACCTTTGCCATGTCAAATGAAACTTAATGTAGCAGAGGAATTTAATAAAATAAAAGAATATGGATAGAAAACATTTTCTGAAAAGTGCATTACTGACAACCGGAGGTTTATTAATGGGTGGTGCAGCTATCTATCGGTACTTGAATAGTAAAGAAACGACAGACGACCCATTGCCTTTGGCTATAGATAAAATACATCATGGAAATATGAAAAAAGTACTCGTCATAATGAGCGCAGGAACAAAGCTCGGTAATACGGATCGGCTCACTGATGCCTATATTAAAGGATTGGTGGAGCGAGGACATTCTGTAACAAAGGTCTATCTGGGTAGTATGCGGATAGAGGGGTGTAGAGGATGCGGTGTGTGTCAGCGTTTTGCACACCAATGCGCTATTAAAGATGGTATGCAGGATATATATCCTTTGTTTGCAGAATGTGATACGGTGGTGATGGCTTCCCCTCTATATTTCTGGACAATCACATCGCGTCTGAAAGCTTTTATTGAAAGGCTTTACGCAATCTCTACCGATGACAAATATCCCCCGAAAGATTCGGTATTATTAATGACGGCTGGTGATGATAATGAAGTTACTTTTGAACAGCCTAAGCGATATTTCCGGCTTCTCAATCAAGCACTGGGATGGAATGAGATGGGAGTTTATTGTGCTGGAGGCTGTACCGGATGCGAAAAACTAGCGCGACAGATTAATCGTGAGCATCTGGAGAATGCTTATAAAATGGGACTGGAATTATAAATACCGAAATGGGAGTAGTGTTTATCTGCAGATTCGTGTGGCACCTATCCGGAAACAGGTTAACATTGATATTATAGCAGAGTGATAAAAAAATATAATCTGTAATTGGGGTTATAATGTCAGTAATTCGTCTACAAACGGTCTCTTTCTTTCATCGTATTTTTGCATCATAGAAAGTAGATAATCAATTCATTAATTATTAAAACACAAGAGATATGAAACGGATTTTATTATTAACAACTGTATTTATGATAATGCTCGGAACCAGTTTTTCTTCTGCACAGACAGATGCTGATAATTTTTATAAAAGTGATCGGGTGAATGTAGAAAAAGTCTCTTTTTCTAACCAATATAAGATGAAAGTAGTAGGTAATCTTTTTCTGCCCAAGAGTATGAAAGAAGGGGGAAAATATCCTGCAATCATTGTAGGGCATCCGATGGGAGCTGTTAAGGAGCAGAGTGCGAATCTCTATGCAACGAAAATGGCGGAAAGAGGATTTGTTACACTGTCCATCGATTTGTCTTTCTGGGGTGAGAGTGAAGGTGAGCCGCGTAATGCTGTTTTGCCGGAGGTTTATTCGGAGGACTTTAGTGCTGCGGTTGATTTTTTAGGTACGCGTCCGTTCGTCGACCGGAATCTTATTGGGGTAATTGGAATTTGTGGGAGCGGAAGCTTTGCTATCAGTGCAGCGAAAATAGACCCTCGTCTCAAGGCCATTGCAACAATCAGTATGTATAATATGGGAACGGCCAACCGTAATGGATTAAATCACTCATTAACGTTGGAACAGAGAAAGCAAATAATGGCTGAAGCAGCAGAACAGCGTTATACAGAATTTTTGGGTGGGGAAACTAAATATACTAGTGGCACTGTACATCAGTTGACAGAAAAGTCCAGTCCGATCGAACGGGAGTTTTATGAATTCTACCGTACACAGAGAGGAGAATTTACTCCTGACGGAGCAACTCCTATGACCACTACACACCCTACGCTCTCAAGCAATGTGAAATTTATGAATTTCTATCCTTTCGAAGATATTGAAACTATTTCACCCCGCCCCATGCTTTTCATCACCGGAGAGAATGCCCATTCACGTGAATTTAGTGAAGATGCCTATCGATTGGCTGCCGAACCTAAAGAACTGTACATAGTACCCGGTGCCGGGCATGTCGATCTTTACGATCGTGTGAGCCTTATCCCGTTTAATAAGCTGGAAGCTTTCTTTAAGGAGTATCTGAAGAAATAAATTTCAATACCATAAATAGGATATACTATGTGTAATTTTTGAAATAACAGACTAAAAAATAAAATGATGCAACAAATAAGAAATAAAGAATATGGAGGCGAACGCCCTCTATTTGCAACCCATGACATTCAGTTAGAAGATGTAACGATTCATGCCGGTGAATCGGCACTGAAAGAATGTAGTAATATCATAGCGATAAACTGCCGTTTTGAAGGGAAATATCCTTTCTGGCACACCAATGGATTCATTGTGAAGAATTGTCTTTTTACAGAAGGAGCTCGTGCTGCCCTATGGTATTCTCAAAGTCTGCAAATGGCGGATACCTTGGTGGAAGCACCGAAGATGTTTCGTGAAATGGATGGGATAAAACTCGAAAATGTGCAGTTGCCCAATGCCTTGGAAACGTTTTGGTATTGTCGTAATATAGAACTGAAGAACGTACAGATTGATAAAGCAGATTATCTTTTTATACATAGCGAGAATATTCATATACAAAATTACGCTCAAAATGGAAACTATTCGTTTCAATATTGCAAGAATGTAGAAATCCGTAATGCAGTTATCAACTCCAAAGATGCTTTTTGGAATACGGAAAATGTAACTGTCTATGATTCGGAACTGAACGGAGAATATCTGGGATGGCATTCTAAAAATCTGCGTTTGGTAAATTGTAAGATTTCGGGCACTCAACCTCTTTGTTACGCACATGATCTGGTGATGGAAAATTGTACGATGGCGGAGGATGCTGACCTTGCTTTTGAGCACAGTAGCGTAAAAGCAACGATTAAAAGTCCGGTTCATAGTGTGAAAAATCCTCGTACGGGGAGTATTGTTGCCGAAAGTTTCGGAGCTATTATCTTGGATGAAAATATGAAAGCACCGGGAAATTGTGAATTGAAACTCTGGGACGACCTAACCTGTTTTGATTGAAATATGAAGTATAATTTCGATGAAATTATTCCACGCAGAGGTACGAATTCCTATAAATGGGATTCGTCCGCAGATGCGGATGTCTTGCCGATGTGGGTGGCTGATATGGATTTCCGTACGGCTCCCCCCGTCGTGGAGGCATTGAAGAAGCGGGTGGAACATGGGATTTTCGGATATGTACGCGTGCCTGACGCATACTACGAGGCGATAACCAATTGGTTTGCACGACGACATACCTGGCGGATAGAAAAAGAATGGATTATTTATACTACCGGAGTTGTGCCGGCAATATCTGCTGCAATTAAAGCACTGACAGTACCCGGCGATAAAGTGATGGTACAGACGCCTGTATATAACTGCTTTTTCTCCTCTATCCGTAATAACGGGTGCGAGATGATTGCCAATCCTTTAGTATATAGAAACAGGGGGTATCAGATTGACTTTGATGATTTGGAGAGGAAAGCTTCCGATCCGAAGATAAAACTCATGTTGTTATGTAATCCGCATAATCCTGTCGGAAGAGTATGGAGTAAGCAGGAATTAAGGCAGATAGGTGAGATTTGTATTCGGAATAATGTGTTTGTGATCGCTGATGAAATTCATTGTGAATTGGTTTTTCTGGGGCATGAATATACTCCTTTCGCTTCTATATCAGAAGAGTTTCTCATGAATTCGGTAACCTTTGTTTCGCCTAGCAAGGCTTTCAATCTGGCAGGGCTTCAGATAGCCAATATTATTTCTGCAGATGCAAATGTACGGGTGAGAATAGATAAAGCGATTAATATAAATGAGGTATGTGATGTGAATCCTTTCGGAGTGGAGGCGTTGATGGCTGCTTACAATGAGGGCGAAGAATGGCTGGAAGAATTTAAAATCTATTTGTTTGCGAATTACATCTATTTAAAAGGTTATTTTGATGAATATCTTCCGGAATTTCCCGTAATGATGTTGGAAGGTACGTATCTGGTTTGGGTAGATTGCTCGGTCTTGAATCAAACGTCAGCAGAAATAGTAAAAGACTTGTTGAAGAAAGAAAAACTTTGGGTGAACGAAGGCAGTCTGTATGGAGAGACTGGTGAAGGGTTTATCCGTATCAATATTGCGTGTCCGCGACAGCGGTTGATAGAAGGATTAAACAGATTGAAGCGGGTACTGAAATCATAAATACGAATGAAAAGAAGTAGTTAGAAAAAAGAACGCTCAAACGGTAAATATGACATACTCCGTTTGAGCGTTTCTCTTATTAAGAAATCTTTTTGGAATGATGGGGGAGAAAACGATAAGTTATATCCTCCATTATTCCATTTTCTATGTGGTACAACCGCTGATTGGTCGTTTCAGATTTTAATCCTCCCAGAGACTCGATGTAAGGTCCCAACTTTATATATTGGAAATGAGATACATCAAAGTGCTCCGGCAGTTTGCTCTTCCCGGAGTACCATCCGACTTTTACCGGAGTGATGGTCTGCTTGTGTAAAAAAGCAGCTAGTTGTTCCACTTCTGCGGGTGAAGCATCACCGCCCATGAAACAGACACAGGTGATCGCTTTTCCATATTTACCGAGCAGGGTAGAGAGACTTTCTTCCGTCAACGGTTCTCCTACGTCCTCCATCAGATATGCACTGTGGCACCCTTTACAATGGTTGGGGCAGTTGGAGAGGTTGATGGCTAATGTCACCTCATCCGGTATCTCCTGAAAAACAATATCATAATCAGCGTACCGAAGCATAATATCTTAAATCGGCCTCCTTTTGCCGTGCTTGGGAGAAATTGCTGATACGTTTCATATATCCGATGACGCGGGTCAGATAATCCACATTCTCGCTGTGACATTCGGGACATTCATGCAAATACCGTTTGTCGATATGATGGCATTTGTTACATACTGTATTCGGAATATTGAATGTGAAGTAGTTGCAACCTTCGGTAGCGGCAACACGAAGCAACTGCCGGTATTGCTCTTTGCTAAGATGCTCTTCCAGATTCATGTGCAAAGCCGAACCACCCGTCAGATGCTCGATATAACGATGCCCGTGCAGGCGGAATTTATCGACAATGTTCAGCGATTTGTCTTCTACAATATAGAAATAGCTGTTGTAACATTCGCGGTAAGTCTGGAATCCGGCTTCCTTGTCCCATTTCGCGTGTTTCACACCCACATTTTCGGCAGGAATCATTTCGCAGTTGAAAAGCACTTCTTTGGTACGATACTTTTTGTTGTATTTCTCAATCATGCCGAGAATCTCCTGTACAAAAGCCTCGTATTTTGGATTGTCGTTGATGTCGATTCCCATAAATTGGGCTGCTTCCACCAGTCCGTTCACACCGATAGTCAGATATTGGCGGCTCATATTGATATAGCCTGCATCAAACAAAGGCAACATACCCTTTGCCTGCAATAATTTCAGGTTCTCATTATAGGCAAGCTGTACTTTGTGAACCAGGTCTACTACTTCTTCCAGGAAGAAAGGGTAGAGGATACCTGATTTCACAGCATGCTGTATACAACGGTTCAGATTGATGGTCAACACGCTCTTCGAACCGGTAGAGACTCCTCCGGCTCCCAGTGTATAACTAAAGCCATTGTCCTGTATTTCATTACGTAGACGGCAGCAGCTACTCAAAGAGTCGGCATTGTCACTCATATAGGTGAAGAATGAATGTCCTTCGGCATACATTTCAGCGGTGAAGTCGCCATATTCCTTATCCAGTACATCGCCGTCTTTGGTCAGGAGTGCCATTGTCTCTACAGGGAATGTCAGAACAGTGCGTGTACGCTCCTTATTAAACCATTTCATAAAACGTTTCTGCAACCAGCTAAGCGAATTCCAGTCGGGTTTGCTTCCGTCGGGGAAAACAAAGTGCTCGAAAAGACTATTGAAATAATATTTGTCATAATAAGCCACATTCCAGAAAACTGCCTGGAAGTTGCGGGCCCCCGTAGGCTGATTGATGGAATATACGATTTGCTCGAAACAGTCTGTGATGATTTTATCGATTGATCTTTGTTTCAGAGACAAGTCTGCCAGTTTATCAGGATGTTTATAATAGTCCTGCCCGTATTCCAAACCGATGAAATAGTTCATGTACATCAGGAATTCAGGAGTGGCACATGCGCCGCTTAGCATACTGGATACGATAAATACCATGTTGATAAATCCTCCGCAGAAGGATTTCAGATTGGTCGGGGCGGTAGAATTGCCTCCTACTGCTGTTGTTCCTCCAATCAGCCAGGGATACATGGTAATACTGGCACAGTAGTTCGCCAGATTGGTTTCATCATTTTTGTAGATGAAGTGATGATTCAGGAGTTCCAAATAACGGTCGGAAGCCTCTTTACCATACATATCCCTCAAACGGTCTGTCAGCAGGCGGCGGTTGAGGCGGATGAAATTGGATTTGGGCAGTTCTCCTATCAGTGTGGCGATATTCTTATTTTCCACATTGGCGTTGGCATCGTACTTGCTACCGCTGGCAGGGTTGGAAGCATCGCAATAATCCATGAGGAATTTAAGTTTGTCTCTGACTTCACGGTCTTCCAAATGTTTTTGACGATACAGCATATACGCTTTGGCCACGCTGTAATAATGTTCTGCCATCAAGGCGACTTCCACCTGGTTTTGGATTTCCTCTACGTTTGTTCCGTCACTGATACTGACACGGCTTAACACATTGGTTATCACATCTTGCGTAGCAAAACTACCTACTGATAAAAATGCCTTGGATATGGCATTTTTGATTTTGTCGAGGGAAAAAGCTTCTTTTTTCCCGTCTCTTTTGATAATGAATATCTCCGAACTAATCATACCTATATTTTAAGAATTAACAAAATAGATTTAGTGCCTACATAGTTATTCATGCACGACAATTTCTGGAGACTTGTAATAAAATGGACCTGTACGATTCGTTCTATTGCCTTTCACCCGAAAGCCTGGAATAACGGAAATTTTATCGGCAGGTCTTCTGACTTGTTTTTGTTGTGGCGCCTTCCCGATCCGTTTAACGAATCAGTGGCAAATGAATGCCATAACATTTCTCTTTTTTATGAGAGAGATAAAACTTACAGCTACGGGGATAGTTCCGGATTTTCACTGGATTCCCTTTTAATTCCGTCTGGTGATGATGCCATTCCGGAAACCGATGTTGGCAGCAAAGTTAGAAATTAAATCAAGATTCCAATTGAAAAGGAAGAAAAATATTCGCTCTTTATCAGATTGATATATGGCATTAACAACCTGATAACTTTCCGTTTATGTTCTATTCTTCGTATTTTAGTAGAGTCCGGTTTATGTATTTCCTGCCTAATGGATGAATGAAAGTGTAGAATAATGAAACAAGATGCATAATGGTCAGCGATGTTGGGATCCCTTTCTCTTCAGGGAATGAGGTGTTTGCATTGATGTTTCCATATTTTAGATTTTTCGAAAGCATAATAGATGTTAATAGGGCTCATGGCTTGCGAACTAATTTTTGATATGATATGTTGTTTAAAGTGAATAACGAATTAAAAAATGAACTAGAAAGTTAGACATGAACAAACAATACATTTCTAATGATTTAGCAGATAAAACATTACATTTAAAACTTATGAATATGAGAAAATCTATTATTTTATTAGCTTTTATATTGGGTGGCTTTACAGTAGCAAATGCCCAATCAGTTGTAGAAGGTACCAAACTTACAGATAATTGGTCTGTCGGAGTAAATGCCGGTGCAGTCACTCCCCTTACTCACAGTGCTTTCTTTAAAGGTATGCGTCCCGCTTTTGGAGTGGGAGTCTCAAAGCAATTAACTCCTATCTTCGGTTTGGGATTCCAAGGAATGGGATATATCAATACCACTCCCAGTAAAACGGCTTTCGATGCTTCGGATGTCAGTTTATTGGGTAAAGTCAATCTGATGAATCTATTTGCAGGTTACACTGGCGAACCTCGGTTATTTGAAGTGGAAGCTGTTGCCGGAATGGGTTGGTTACATTATTATGTAAATGGCGATGGCGATCAGAACTCCTGGTCTACTCGTTTGGGGGTGAATTTCAATTTCAACTTGGGTGAAAGTAAAGCATGGACATTGGGAATCAAACCTGCCATTGTGTATGATATGCAAGGTACTTACCCTGAGACAAAGAGCCGTTTCAATGCCAATAATGCAGCTTTCGAATTGACAGCCGGATTGACATACCACTTTAAGACAAGTAACGGAACACATCATTTTGCCAAAGTGAGAGTATATAATCAAGCCGAAATTGACGGACTGAACTCTTCAATCAATGCACTTCGTGCAGATGTAAACAACAAAGATGGTGAGATCAGCAATGCAAACCAACGTATCAACGGATTGCAGGAAGAACTTGAAGCATGCCGTACAAAGGTTGTTCCGGTAGAGACTGTAGTGAAAACCGCCCGTGTACCCGAATCTATCATTACTTTCAGACAAGGTAAATCGTCAGTTGACGCTTCACAACTTCCTAATGTGGAACGTGTAGCTTTATACCTGAAGAAATATGCTGATTCAAAAGTAGTTATTAAGGGATACGCTTCTCCGGAAGGTAGTGTTGAAGTGAATGCCAGAATTGCCGCAGCACGTGCAGAAGCTGTAAAAACGATCCTGGTCAACAAGTATAAAATCAGTGCATCTCGTATCACTGCCGAAGGTCAGGGTGTAGGCGATATGTTCACTGAACCGGATTGGAACCGTGTAAGTATATGTACTATTGAAGATTAAACAGATATATTACAGAAATAGAATAATGAAGGCTGTCTCAAAAGGCAGCCTTTGTTGTATATCTTGGGTTGTATTTTTGAATACCCTGAAAGTTTAGTAAACAGATTTCTTTGTACATTACATAAAATGGTTATTTTTGCAGGTATTGTTCATGCGCGTTCTGTGTTGAGTGTGCAAATATCAACCATTAAAAACTGTATTATGAAGAGAGTATTCGTTTTTCAAGATTTTAAATCGCAGAAATTCTGGAGTATAGATGTAGTCGGAACAGATGTTACTGTAAATTATGGTAAGTTGGGGACCGACGGACAAACACAAGTGAAGAACTACGCAACGACTGAAGAAGCTGAAAAAGCAGCCAGCAAACTGATTGCGGAAAAGACCAAAAAAGGGTATGTAGAAACTGCTGAAGAAACTGCACGTGAAATGAAAGTGGAAGCCAAGAAATATACTTTGAGTTATGATGAGTATGAAAACAATGTGAATCTTCTGGATAAGATATTGAAAGATAAACATCTCTCTGAATATAAACAAATAACAATCGGTTGTTGGGATTATGAGGGTGGCGACTGTTCTGCCTTATTACAGGGAATGATTGAAAATAAGGAGAAGTTTGCACAAATAGAAGGCTTGTTCTGGGGAGATATTTAGCAGGAAGAACAGGAGATTTCATGGATTGAACAAGCTGATATTAGTCCGCTGCTCGATGCCATGCCTAAATTGAAAGATCTGAAAATCAAAGGAACCAATAATCTGCGTTTGGGAAAGACTTCACGGCCGGAGTTGCGGTCACTCGAAATTATCAGTGGTGGCCTGCCTACCGAAGTGGTAGAAGATATTCTTGGTTCTGATTTCCCCAATCTGGAAAAACTGATTCTATATGTTGGTGTGGAAGATTATGGATTTGAAGCTGATATTGAGATATTCCGTCCGTTGTTCTCCAAAGAACGTTTCCCGAAGCTGACTTATCTGGGGATCGTCAACTCTGAAGAACAGGACAAGATTGTAGAAATGTTCCTGGAGTCGGATATTCTTCCCCAACTTGAAACAATTGATGTTTCGGCCGGTACTCTCAAAGATGAAGGTGCCCAATTATTGCTGAATAATATGGAGAAGATCGCTCATTTGAAGTTTATTAATATGCGCTACAATTATTTGAGCAAGGATATGAAAAAACAGCTGCAGAATCTTCCTATGAAAATAGATATTGCTGAAACTGAAGAGGTGGATGAATATGATGGTGAATTGTGGTATTACCCGATGATTACAGAATAGGAGATGCAGATAATCGTTGTCAGCAACTCTCTGTCCAAACGTATAGAATACTTTATTGAAGCAGGCAAACACTTGCAGGCGGAAGTTCGTTTTATGACTTACGGGGAACTTTTTAACTGCTTGCCGCAACTACGGCAGGCAGTTATCAAACTGGAACCTTGTGTAAGCGATGAAACGAATTTCCTGAAATATGCGCTGTTGAATCAGGCATATAAGGAGACACTGCAACGTTTAGGCGAGATGCGGCTATCTGATGACGTATGCTTTTTGAATACTCCCTATGCTTTATTACGTGCTCTTGATAAAAAGGAAACTAAACAAGTGTTGATGGACAGAGGTTTGAAAGTGACTCCGATGTTACCTTCTCCCCATTCTTTTGATGAGTTGAGAGAGCTTCTTACCGGTTGCGGGAGAGGATGCTTTTTAAAACCTCGTTACGGTTCGGGGGCGGGAGGCGTTATGGCTATTCGCTATCAACCCAACCGGAATAAATGGGTAGTCTATACTACCTTGCAACAAGTGGATGGAGTCATTCATAACACTAAACGTATCAACCGTTTGAGTACGGAAAAAGAGGTGATCCCGTTGGCGGAAGCTGTGATGCAAACAGAAGCTATTTTAGAAGAATGGATTCCTAAAGAGCAGTTGCAGGGAGAGAATTATGATCTTCGTGTAGTGTGCCGGGAATCTGAAATTGATTATATCGTTGTGAGATGCAGTAAAGGAAGCATAACCAATCTGCATCTGAACAATAAGGCACATTGGTGGAACGAATTGTCTTTGCCGGAAGTAGTGCGGCAACAAATCTATTTTCAGTGTCAGGAAGCGGTTCAATCTTTGGATTTGCAATATGCCGGAGTGGATGTACTGATAGAGAGAGGAACAGATATTCCTTATATAATAGAAGTCAACGGACAGGGAGATCATGTGTATCAGGATATGTTTGCTCATAATTCTATTTATATTCAACAGATAAAAAACATAAAAAAGAGATATAACCATGCAAATAGATGAACTGCCGGCTGGCGAACAGACCCAAAATCCGGATCTGGATATGAATCAGGTGGTGGGTACTCATGATATATTGATGCTTTGCTTTGATACCTTGCGTTATGATGTCAGCAAGGAAGAAGAAGCAGCGGGGAGAACACCTGTACTGAACAGTCACGGAGGAGAATGGGAAAAAAGACATGCGCCGGGAAATTTTACTTACCCGTCTCATTTTGCCATCTTTGCAGGATTTCTGCCTTCTCCGGCGGAACCTCATTCGCTACGCAGCCGTAAGTGGTTGTTTTTCCCTGTGCAAGCTGGTACGGGACGTATTCCGCCTGCGGGAAGTTATCCGTTTACGGAAGCAACTTTTGTGCAAAGCCTTGCCAATGTAGGCTATGAAACGATTTGTATAGGAGGGGTGAACTTCTTCAGCAAGCGTAATGAACTGGGGCGTGTGTTTCCCGGTTACTTTACTAAAAGTTATTGGCTGCCGACTTTTGGATGCACGGCACCCGATAGTACTGAAAAACAAATTGATTTTGCATTGAAGAAACTCGAAAATTATCCGGAGGATAAACGGATTTTTATGTATATCAATTTTTCTGCTATTCATTATCCGAACTGTCATTATGTAGAAGGCAAAATGAAGGATGATAAGGAATCACACGCTGCCGCGCTGCAATATGTCGACAGTCAGTTACCCCGTTTATTTCAGGCCTTTCAGAAACGGGGAAATACGCTGGTGATTGCTCTTTCCGATCATGGCACTTGCTATGGAGAGGATGGATATGAATATCATTGTATATCTCACGAAACGGTTTATACAGTCCCTTACAAACACTTTATTTTAACGAAAAAATGAATCAACCGCTACCACGATATGTAGACTATATGTATAGTTATCCACATAAAACTGCTTATCGTTCTTTTCCGTCCCCGGTTTCGCTGGTTCCTTACCTGAAACAGGTGGAAGGACAGAAAGCATCGCTTTATTTCCATATTCCTTTTTGTAGTCATAAATGTGGATATTGCAACCTGTTTTCTCTGCAAACAAATCGTGCGGATTATATCGCAACTTATTTGGAAACTCTTTACAAGCAGGCGCAACAGTTGTCTCCACTCACCATCGGACTGACATTTGATAGTTTCGCCATTGGAGGAGGTACGCCGTTGCTTCTCACTGTTCCTCAACTGGAATACTTACTGGATACGGCTGCCTTATTCGGAGTGCATCCTTCACATACCTTTACTTCCGTAGAAACATCGCCGGAATATGCCGATTCTGCCCATTTGGACTTATTGAAGCAAGCAGGAGTGGCTCGTGTGAGTATTGGCGTACAGAGTTTCCTTGACGAAGAATTAACTGCTTTGAAAAGACGTCCCCGGCAAGATATGATTAATCAGGCGCTGGAGGCTATTCGGAAGAGACAATTCCCGTTTTTTAATATTGATTTGATTTACGGAATCAGAGGACAAACTGTGGCCAGCTTTCTTTATTCATTGGAACAGGCTCTTCTGTTTCAGCCTAACGAACTCTTTATCTATCCGCTATATGTGCGACCGGGAACGGCTATCACAGAGCGGGAATCCGATGATGTCTGTTTTCAGATGTATTGTGCCGCTTGTGATTTGTTGAAAGACAGAGGCTTTCTACAAACTTCGATGCGACGTTTTATTCATCATCCGTCTACTGATGCGGAAATCTCATGTGGGGATGAAGTGATGCTATCGTGTGGCTCCGGCGGACGCAGTTACCTCGGTAATTTGCATTATGCCACCCGCTATACTGTTTGTCAGCGTTGTATTGCCGGAGAGATAGATGATTATATTGCCACTACTGATTTTACAGTGGCTCGTAATGGATTTATTCTTTCGCAGGAAGAACAGCGGCAACGTTTTATCATTAAAAATCTGATGTATTATATGGGGCTTGATAAGGCCGAATATGAGCGTCGTTTTGGAGAATCACCGGATAATGTGCCGTTGTTTCGACAGTTAGCTGAACGGCAATGGATAGAAAATACGGATAACGGTCGTATTTGTCTGACTTCCGACGGAATGGCATACTCCGATTATATTGGTCAGTTGTTCATTACTCCTGAAATAAGAGAACTGATGGATACTTATTCTTATTGAACGAAATAGAAATGAAAAACAAAGGCTCTTTACTTTCCTTCAGGCGTATATATTATCGCGGCAAATTGAATAGCTGCAATTATACCTGTTCTTATTGTCCTTTCGGCAAAAAGTCGCATCTGGCAGATACGACACAGGATGAACAGGCATGGAATCGTTTTATAGCAGCTATTGAACAATGGAAAGGGGAGCCGTTGCAGCTATTTATTATTCCTTACGGTGAAGCGTTGATCCATCGTTATTATCGGAAAGGAATGGTGCATTTGGCGGCATTGCCACAGGTGTCCGGAATTTCCTGTCAGACTAACCTTTCTTTTCCGGCTAAACACTGGCTTGATGAGATTTGTGTGGCTCCCACTGTGATAAGTAAGATAAGGCTTTGGGCTAGTTTTCATCCTGAGATGACTTCGGTAGAGAAATTTGCACATCAGATTCATATACTCCATCATGCGGGAATACAGGTATGTGCCGGAGCGGTAGGAAATCCCTCTGCAAAGGCTGTACTTAATGATTTACGGAATGCTCTTTTACCGGATATTTATTTATTCATTAATGCTATGCAAGGGTTAAGGGCACCATTAAGTCAGGAAGATATTCAGTTTTTCAGTCAACTGGATAATCTTTTTGAGTATGACTTGAAGAATGCTCCGGCACAATGGGAAGTTTGTGCAGGAGGAAGGAATAATTGTTTTATCGATTGGAAAGGGGATATGTATGCTTGTCCCCGAAGCCGGGTGAAGATAGGTAATTTTTATCAAGGTGATGGAGCTGTTGTGCCGTTATCTTGCAAGAGGAAGGTTTGTGACTGTTATATTGCATTTAGTAACCTGAACAATCACCCTTTACATCGAATAATGGGAGAAGGGGCGTTCTGGCGAATACCGGACAAGCCACTTATTACGACTGTTTTCTTCGATGTGGATGGAACACTGACTGATTCACAGGGAAAAGTTCCAGAAAGTTATGCTAACGCTTTGCGATATATGGCACAGTCCGTTTCCTTATATCTTGCCACTTCTCTGTCGATGGAGCAGGCGAAGAAAAAGCTGGGAAAGGCTCTTTTCGATTTATTCAGAGGAGGAGTGTTTGCAGATGGAGGTTTATTATCTTATTCGGGGCAGATTAAGTGTTTGCCGGTGAAAGTATATCCGGAGGTATATGGAGAATCGTCAAAAGTTACTATTCATAGTTATGAAGGAGTGGTTTACAAGTATAGTATATTGGTACGTGATAAAGAACAGAGAGAAGCTATTCTTACCCGGTTGAAAGAAAATCCCTGCCAGGTCTTTCATAAAGCTCCGCTGATAACAGTCATTCATCCTGAAGCGAGTAAAAAAGAGGGGGTGCTTCAGTTATGTAAGGCTTTGGGTTTAGCTTCTGAACACACTTTAGTTGTAGGAAATTCGTTAAAGGACTGGCCGATGATGTCTGTGGTTTCTCATTCTTGTGCCGTAATGAATGCGGAACCCTTATTAAAAGCACGCGCACGTTATACGCTGAATCCGGATCGGTTGGCAGCTTTCTTTCGTTTTTTCTAACGGAGATTCTATAGACCAAACCTCGTCTGATAATAGTTGATATATAGCTAGTTACATCTTCATAAGAAAATAAAAACCGGTTAAAATTTGGTAATTATGAAAACAAAGCCCATATTTGCAGCCCTGAAATAGGGACAGGCATAAAAATCCTCATCGGAGGGTGCTATAATAATTATAGTGCTGGATAAGATGAATGGTGCAAATCATTCGCTTGTCCGGCACTTTTTTTATGTTGTAACAAAATAAGATAAAGAGGAAAAGTATCGAAGAAACTATGAAAGAGTTAGATTTGACACAAGGAAGCGTACCGAAGGTATTGTTGCAGTTTGCAGTACCTTTTCTGATTGCCAATGTGCTCCAGGCACTTTATGGCGGGGCTGACCTTTTCGTTGTCGGACAATATGATGATTCGGCAAGTGTGGCAGCCGTAGCTATTGGTAGTCAGGTGATGCAGACAATAACAGGTATTATTCTGGGTATTACTACCGGGACAACAGTGCTGATTGCTATTGCTACCGGAGCTAAAGACAATCGAAAAGTAGCTTTTACTATCGGGTCTTCCGTATGGTTGTTTTCAATAACCGGCGTAGTGCTAACTTTGGTCATGGTGCTTTTTCATAGTCGGATAGCAGAACTGATGCATACTCCCATCGAAGCGATGGTAGATACGAAAAACTATATTTTGGTATGCTCTCTGGGTATTCTGTTTATAGTAGGATATAATGTTGTATGTGGTATTTTGCGTGGATTGGGTGATTCTAAAACACCGCTTTATTTTGTCGGACTGGCATGTGTGATAAATATAGTGCTTGATTTTATATTGGTCGGTTATTTCCATTGGGGGGCTACGGGAGCGGCTATTGCTACTGTAACCGCACAAGGCGTCAGTTTTGGGATAGCACTTTGGTTCTTATACCGGCACGGATTCCATTTTGATTTTTCACGGAAAGATATTCGATTGAACCGGAATCTGTCTAAAAAGATCTTGGTGTTAGGAGCACCTATTGCTTTGCAGGATGCTTTAATCAATGTTTCTTTTCTGATTATCACTGTCATTGTCAATCAGATGGGAGTCATTGCATCTGCTTCCCTGGGTGTTGTTGAGAAAATCATCGTGTTTGCTATGCTGCCTCCGATGGCTATATCATCGGCTGTGGCAACCATGACTGCACAAAATTATGGAGCGGGACTTATTAAAAGAATGAATAAATGTCTTGCTTCGGGAATAGGAATTGCTCTTATTTTCGGTGTGTCGGTTTGTGTGTATTCGCAATTCCTACCAGAGACTCTTACTGCTTTCTTTACGAAAGATGCTGCTGTGGTGGCAATGGCGGCTGATTATTTACGGGGCTATAGTATCGACTGTATTATAGTTAGTTTTGTGTTCTGCATTAATTCTTATTTCAGCGGACAAGGAAACTCGTTATTCCCGATGATTCACAGTCTGATAGCCACTTTCCTGTTTCGTATACCGTTGTCATACTGGTTCAGCCAGATAGATAGCTCGTCGCTGTTTATCATGGGATTTGCTCCACCCATTTCAACGGTCGTTTCATTATTGATCTGTATCTGGTATTTACGATATACCCAAAGGAAATTATATTTGAGAGGCACAATGATGCCTGCTATGTCGAATTAGGTGTTTTTAAGTGACATATATTAACTAAAATCTATTTTGTATGGAAGCTTATTTGAAGAAACTCTGTTTTGAGTATCAGGTGGATGAAAGAGAAGTGAAAGAGCTGTTGGCTCGAATGGAAATGGTGTATCTGGATAAAGGAGAAACGATTGCTTCTGCCACATTGCCAGAGCAGAGCTTGTACATTATTGTTTCCGGTATTTTGCATACATATACCACTCACGAAGGAGAAGAGAGAACCAATCGGTTTTTCTCTGCGGGTGATGCTGTGTTATGCTATAATTCAAGTCAGTATTCTATCAAGACACTGACGAAATGTGCTGCTTATTACATCAGTGAAGAGGAGATTGAAGAGTTGTGTGCATCTTCAATTTCATTTGCGAATCTGGTCCGTCAACTGATGGAGTATCAGTTTTACTTTAAAGAGGAAGAGGATATGAATGCCCGCAAGCTGACAGTAAGGGAAAGGTACCTCTCTTTATTGGCGGAAATTCCGGATATTCTGTACAGGGTGCCATTGAAGCACATTAATCATTACTTGGGGGCAGATGTGACCAGTTTGGGATATCTGGCCGGAAGTTCTAAATAGGAAATATAACCTAGACATATTTTTCTATGTATTCCTTATCAGATGGTTCATGGCTTATTCAATCGAATCGAATTTGAAAAGTCTTTGGATTATTTGGTAAGGAATACTATTTTTGTATTCTGAATGAAAAACTCAATACCTCGATATACTTTTTATAAGCATAAGTATGGGAGTGAACTTTTGGTCGATGTAGTAGAACTGAAGTATGTGAAGAAGTTCCTGGCTAAAAGTGCTGTCCACACTCTAAATTATTATGATATTACTTTTATAACAGAAGGTAAGGGAGCTTTTTCAGTCGATAACCAAACCTATGAAGCAATTCCTCGTGACGTTCTTTTCTCTAAACCGGGGGAAATACGGAACTGGGATACTCATCATATCACCAATGGGTATGCTCTGATTTTCGAAGAAGAGTTTTTGTCTTTCCTCTTTAAAGATTCTTTGTTTGTACAGCATCTTTCGTTTTTTCAGATAGAAAGTTCTTCATCGCTACTACATTTGTCTGATGAGCTTTATACACGCATACTTGAAACCTTGCATGATATAAAGATGGAGATTGATTCGTATCAACAGGGCGATGTACACGTTTTGAGAGCATTGCTTTATGAAGTCCTGATGTTGCTGGACCGTGCTTACCTTAAAATGACTTCGATAGAGGAGGGCAGAAGTAGGGAAGTTTCCAATAATCATGTAAGTAAATTCATGAATTTGGTTGCTACACATGCAAAAGAGCAACATTCGGTTCAATATTATGCGGATAAGCTCTGCATTACTCCTAATTATCTGAATGAGATGATAACCTCGACCATGGGAATCAGCGCAAAACAATATATTCAGAGCAAGGTGATGGAAGAGGCTAAGAGGCTGCTTGTTTATACGGACTTTCCTATAGCTGATATTGCATTTGAACTCTGTTTTTCAACGGTTTCTTATTTTATCCGTAGCTTCCGACAGCATACGGGAGAAACTCCGTTATTGTATCGTAAAGCACACAAACCGTAAAAAGTGCTATTTCTACCTTTCTTTTTATTGCATTGCTTTCCTGGCATTTCTCTACTTTCGCATCAGATAATAAACCAATAATAAAAAAGTAAAATGATGAAAGACGCGGAAAAAACAGTAGGCAACATGATTGATAAGCTGAAAACAGCTTTTATCGGTTCGATAGACGGTGAAGGATTTCCTACCATCAAAGCAATGTTGCAACCCAGAAAAAGAAAGGGGATAAAAACGATTTATCTGACAACAAATACGTCGTCCATGCGTGTGGCGCAATACCGTGAGAACAACCATGCGTGTATCTACTTCTGTGATACGAGATTCTTTAGAGGTGTCATGCTACGCGGTACGATGGATGTCTTGACGGATAGTGCCAGTAAAGAGATGATCTGGCAGGAGGGAGATACCATGTATTATCCGGAAGGAATGGCGGATCCCGATTACTGTGTATTGAAGTTTACTGCTATTTCAGGACGTTTCTATAGTAATTTTAAATCGGAAGATTTTGTGGTCGAATAAGGTGCAAGATGGGGTGATTTGAATGGTAATAACGGAGTGTGTCAAAACGCAGATTAACGCAAATTATCGCAGATTATTCCAATTATATTGATATATTAATCAACGACTTATAAAATTATTTCTGCGATAATTTGCGTTAATCTGCGTTAATCTGCGTTTTATTATTCATTATGACACACCTCCTTATATAGTATCTATACTATTCCTCATAACACAATAAGTTCTGCAATTGGTTGATGATGTTTTGTTTCCATTCTTGCAGGAAGTCAGCAAAAGCGGCTTCATCTTCCAAGAATAAAGATACTATCAGGTTCTTGGCAAGAAATGGATAGCTCAATAGGCTGTAGACAGTCAGAAATACAATATGTATCGGAACCTTTTTAAGTTTACCGTCTTCCATTGCTGTCAGTATACTGTCTTTCACTTGGGATAAAGCATCTCCGAACTGAAGTTCTTTTGCAGTGGCAAGCAAGTGGTTTACATCACGCTGTATTTCTCCGCAAATGAATCTGGGAAGACAGGGATTACTTGTGAAAAGCTCAATATACTCATCCAGAATCATGCTTAGTCGCTCCATAAATGGGATATCCTGTTTTACTATATCCTGTATTTTCGGCATTAAAGACATGACTATCGAGCCGAACACGGCTTTGAACATCTTATCTTTGGTTCTGAAATAATAATGTAAAGTGGGCCGGTTGATTCCTACCGTTGCAGCAATATCACTCATGCTGGTCTCCACAAATCCTTTTTCTATAAAAAGTTGTTGGGCAGTTTTTATAATTTGCTGCTCTAAATCGCTATGTTCCGTTGTAGCCATAATTTTAGTTGTTTATGTTGTCAATAAAAAGTAATAATCTGTTTGTTATGTTCACATCGCTGACGCTACTGTCAAAGTCTAAAGATAGTATATTCATTTGAGGGCACAGCGATTTTATACGTTTTTCTATTCCTTTTTCTACAATGTGATTGGCAATGCACCCGAAAGGTTGCAAGCTAATGACATGATTGACTCCTTGGGAAGCAAAGGATAGTATTTCACCGGATATCAGCCAACCCTCTCCAAACTGGGTGCCCAGGGAGATGACTTGTTTAGCTTTTTCTGCCTTTTCAAAGATTGATTCGAACGGCGTGAAGTAATTGAAATTTTTGCCGATTTCATTCACTTTATTAATCTGCTTCTGGACTTTCTTGTATAACCAGTCGATAACAAAGTCGGGAGTGAGTTTTCGCTGCAAGTGTTGGTTCTGTCTCACTTTCAGGTTGACAAATCCCTGCATGAAGAAATCACTTATCAGTGGCGGAATCACTTCGATCTTCTGGTTGATGAGCCATGAGGTGACGTCCTTTTGAGCAAAAGGGTTGAACTTCAGGAATATTTCTCCAACAATACCTACTTTGTGACAGGATCTCTGTTCACAGATTTTGTTGAAGTCTCTGGCAGCGAGATATAAGTAACTCAACAAGTCCTCCGGTTTATTTTTCTGGATGATGGGCTGTGCTGTATCCAGATAAAGATCGCGCAGACGGGCGGCCTGTCCCCGTTCTTTCTCACGAACGACGGCTGCATAATAGAATTTAGCGATACAATCACTGTATAACACAGACGCAAGTATGATTGGTAAAACCTTGAGCCAGTTTACCTTAAAACCGGATTGCTCATTTTCGATACCACTGCCGAAAGCAAGTGATACCACCGGTGTATTGGTGTATCCATTCTCAATCAATGCCTTTTTTATCAGTGAAATATAGTTGCTGGCACGACATTGTCCACCGGTTTGTGTGATGGCAACGCACGTATTGGCAGGATCATAACGTCCGCTTTTAAAGGCTTTTACTATGTCGCCGACAATCAATGTTGCCGGATAACATACCTCATTATTGGAGTATTTCAATCCCCAGTCGCAAGATGCGGTGTTGCTCAACGGTAAAGTCTCCATTTCATATCCGGCCACTTTCATGATGGATGGAATGAGTGGTGAAATGAAAGGCGTAAAGAATGGAGCGAGGATTTTCTTCTTTTTGTCTTTCTTGGTGAAAGGAGCAGTTGAAACAAATGGCTCGGGATCTTTCGCTTGAGAATGTTTCAAACTGAAATTCAAGCTTTCCACCAACGAGCGGACTCGTAATTTGATGGAGCCGATATTATTAACATCGTCTATCTTGAGCAAAGTAAGATTCTTGCCGTATCGTTTCAGCAAGTTACGTACTTCATCTATAAGGAAAGCATCCGGACCGCAGCCAAAAGAAGTCATCTGCATATATTGTATGTCACCCTCTTGCATTGCCGCCCACTTGGTTGCTTTCAGAATACGGTTGGTAAATGCCCATTGAGAGAGGTAATGAGTCTTTTCCAATGAAATCTCCTGCTGGCGGACAATATCATCAGTTATCACATAAACTCCCATCGCAGCAATCATGTCCGAAACCTTGTGCTGTATCAGTGGATCGCTATGGTAAGGGCGTCCGGCGAGTAAGATAATCAGTTTATGTTTTTCCCGTCCCTCGTTCAGAACTTCCTGATTATAGGCAGCAATTTTTTCTTCGAAGGCATATTGTTCCTGTAATGCGCGTGAGAAGGCATTTTTGCATACCTCATCCCTGATACCCAAAGATTTTAAATATTCATTGCATTGTTTATACAGCAACGCTTCATCTTTGAAGGTGATAGTCGGAGCATCTATCGGTATATTCTCTTCCTGTACACTTTTGATGACTTCCGAATAACCGGAAACGATGGGGCAATTATAGCTGTTTTGCTGTTGCTTATCCTTTTTCTCGAAAACGACGAACGGCATAAATATCCGGTTGACGTTTTGTTGCGTCAGGTTACAGATATGACTGTGCACAAGTTTGGCAGGGAAACAGATGTTATCAGACATCACCATGCCGGCAGCAGTCTCGTATTTGCTGAATGTAGAAGGTTCCGACAACTGTACCTGAATGCCGCAAGCAGTAAATAAGGTATGCCAGAAAGGGTATTCCTCATACATGTTCAGAATACGTGGAATGCCTATGGTGAATAGGGGTTGTGGAATGTCTGCGCTCCGGTCGAATAATAATTCCAGCTTTTTATCATACGTATTGATGCCTTTGTCCGCATGGCTTCCTTTATTGGAAAACACCTTCTCACATCGGTTGCCGGAGAAGTAATGGTTTTCACTGTTGAACGTATATCGCATGATGGCACACTGGTTCTCGCACCCTCGGCATTGAAGTTGCTTGGAAGTATATTGTGCCCATTGGAGCATCTCGTTCAGCTCCGTCACCCGGGCATTTTCGATTTGCTTGGCATATAGGGCACAGCCAAGAGCACCCATCAATTCAGGACAGTTACTGCGGAAGGTTTGTTTCCCGGTCAGCTTTTCCAGACTTCGTACGATGGAATCATTACGCATGGTTCCTCCCTGCACGACAATATGGTCGCCAAGTATCTCCGTGTCTTTTAATTGCAGAACCTTATACAGGCAGTTTTTAACAACGGAATAAGATAATCCGGCAGCTATATCCGCTACGGACGCTCCTTCCCGGAGCACCTGTTTTACTTTGGAGTTCATGAAGACTGTGCAACGTGTACCCAGATCACATGGTGCTTGCGAAAAACAAGCTGCTTTGGCAAAGTCCTCCACACTGTAATCCAGCGATTGCGCAAATGTGCTGATAAAAGAACCGCAACCGGAGGAACAGGCTTCATTGATTTCGATTCTGTTGATTACTCCGCCGTTCACAAAGATGGCTTTCATATCCTGCCCTCCAATATCCAGGATAAAAGAAACTTCTTTGCTGATATGTTTGGCAGCAGCATAATGAGCGATGGTTTCAATGATTCCCGCATCCATGTGGAAAGCCGCTTTTATCAGATCTTCTCCGTAACCGGTAGAACATCCTCCTTTTATGCGCAGGGTAGTTCCCCGTCTCCGGCATTCTTCATGTAGTTTCTGCAAGCCATTCTCTACTGTTTTTATAGGGTTTCCGTTGTTGTCGTGATAATAGGAGTAAAGGATACGATAATCGTTGTCGAGTACTACGATTTTGGTGGTAGTAGAGCCGGAGTCTATGCCGATGGTTGCTTCCTGCAATCCGGGACGCAGACTGGCATATTGAATTTTATACTGGTCTTTTTCCTTTTTCCATGACCGATATTCTTCCTCACTGTCGAATATAGGAGAAAGATCACTCTGGAAAGGTGAGGTAACACTTAGTTTGTTTTCTATTACCTGTATCAGGTTGGAGAGATGAATACTTTCTTCATTGCTCTCTGCCAATGCTGCTCCCCAGGCAGGGATCAGATTTCCTTTTTCCGGTAATATGAAATCTGTATCTTGTGACAGATTCAGATAGTTGGCAAATGCTTTCCGAAGGGCCGGAATAAAAGTCAATGGGCCACCGCAGAGTAATACCGGAGCTACGATATTGCAACCGCGTGCAAGTGTGACAGTGGTCTGTACGGCTACTGCATGGAAAATGGAAGCTGCTATATTTTCTTTGGATATATTTTTGGCTATCAGATTCTGTATGTCCGTTTTGCAGAATACTCCGCAGCGTGAAGCGATAGAGTATACCTGATTGGAACGAAGTGCCAGTTCATTCAATTCGTCGATGGAGACTCCAAGCAGAATAGCCATCTGGTCAATGAAAGCCCCGGTTCCGCCGGCGCAATTTCCATTCATGCGCAGGTCTGTAGCCTGTCCGTCCTGAAAGAAAACAACTTTCGCATCTTCTCCTCCAATATCGATCATAGTGGCTGTGTGCGGATGCTCCCGGCGCACATAGTTTGTTGCAGCTACAACCTCTTGCACAAACGGCAGAGAGCATTTCTCTGAAATTCCCATTCCAACAGAGCCCGTAATATGGAAAGATAAAGGAATATCACCCAACTGGTCCTTTATTTGATAAAGAAATCCGAGTAAACATTCTTGTATTTTTGCCTGATGCCTTTTGTATCCGGAAAACAAGACTGTAGTTCCATCTTTGTCCAATACTACCATCTTAGCGGTAGTAGAGCCTATATCTAACCCCACTTTATATGCATTCATATACCAAATATCTTAAATTAGACCTTGCGTCTGACACATGTGTCAGACGCAAATGTATGTAAAAATATGGTAGATATAGCAAATTGTAATTGAAGTTTTTGATTTAATTAACGAATTGGAAAAGTAGAGAGATGAAATGTGAGGGAGGAAAACGATTGTGTAAATAAAGAAGTAAATGAAAGATTGTATGTTTATATTACTTGTAAGGCTGTAGCAGATCTTTTTATGGTGAATCCTAGAAATCTTGTTTACTCTATTTTTGACAAAAGGAAACGTGGTTTTTAATAAACCCGGATTCTGTTTATAATAAACTTCTTGATAGTTTTAGTAAAACGGTATTCGAGTTTATTATAAACTATTGTAGAACAGTTTTAGAATCAGACGAGAGATTTTAAGCTGAATTATAAACAAAATGGGGCAATAATCATTCGACTATTGCCCCATATCGTATAGGAGTGGTATTGTAAAATACCAGATTATTTATAATTTATGTGTGATTATTTCTTACTATTTTCATGTTGCTTATACTTTTTCTTTTCTCAAAGATACAACATAAAAAGTCCTTTGTCAAGAGTCTGAAGATAAAAGTATCTTATTGGTTTTAAAAACAGAAGAAGAATTTTGCTTCTGGCAACTGATTTTTATCCGGCTTGTGCGCGGTACTCATTGGGAGTAGTTCCTATGACTTTCTTAAATACCCTGCTTAAATGATGGGGATATTTAAAACCGAGTTCGTATGCTATTTCGCTGATTGTTTTGTTACTTTCAACCAATAGTTCTTTTACTTTTTCCATTATGGTCAGTTGGATATATTCCTGTGCGGACTTTCCGGTTTCCTTTTTTACCAGATCTCCAAAATAATTGGGAGAAAGGTGCATCTGCTTAGCACAATATTGTACGGAGGGCAAACCGATCTCGGAGGGTTTGTCCGAATTGAAATATTGCTGAAGTATCTGTTCGAATTCGGTTAGTAAATCATGGTTGACTACTTCACGAGTGACGAACTGGCGTTCGTAAAAACGCACGCAATGATTGAGCAGGGTCTCTATATTGGAAGTCACAATTTGTTTGGTATGCTTGTCGATTGCATTTTCCAATTCTTCCCGTATTTCATGAAAATAGTTCAAGATGATCCGGCGTTCCCGGTCAGACATGTGAAGAGCTTCATTAGATTCGTAAGAGAAAAAAGTGTCTTGTCCTGCTATAGGTTGACTATAATATTATTTTCAATGAAATCAAAATCA